>Ga0114129_10010550_pt1 | contig 13172 bp, 16 predicted proteins | sample RhiMetdeltSRZDD1_FD_80071 | JGI IMG/M metagenome (GOLD analysis project Ga0114129, IMG submission 80071) | Populus rhizosphere microbial communities from Tennessee, USA - Rhizosphere MetaG P. deltoides SRZDD1 (version 2) (version 2) | ecosystem: Host-associated > Plants > Roots > Rhizosphere >...
CCCAACGGGGTCCTGATTTCCTACGCCGTCATGTTGCTCATCTTTATTCTGCTCAACCCAGCGCCGGAAATCATCTACCAGGTTCAGCATGATTCGCCTTTGGACGTGTTTAAAAATGCCTATGAGTTTGTCCTGGAAAATTGGATTGAGTGGTTTCTGCCGATCGGACTGTTATTGCTACCGCTAGTGGCAGCACCCAACGGGCTGATGTCCTTTTTCTCGTTGTCTCGCCGAGCGGGGAGGGGAGCAGGTTTGGATTTCTCGCAGATCTTGCTCCTTCCCTTTACGATCCTTGGAAGCTGGTTGTCCTCGTTCGGTGTCGATCCCGAGTTAGCTCAGTATATGATGCTCCTCTTCACCCCAGCCCTTGCCGTCTCCCTCCTTCTTTTTCGTGGCCACCTCTTTGCATCACTGTACGGTTCTTCTCATCGCCAGCGCCAATTCGCATCCCAGTCGAGGCGAAAAGAATAGACCAATCGCGCTCCGCGGCAGGGTGACGGCAAGCTGGAAGCTAGCTTGCGGACTAGGGGGTCACCCCTGGGCGAGGGCTGATGATGGTTAACTCTTGAGTGGAGCACTGAATTAGTGTATGGATTTACCTACACCTAGCGTTCCTTCATTAGATACGGTTCGTAAGGGAGCTTCGCTCGTGCGTCTATCCATTTTCTGGCGGATCGTCCTGACCTCCCTCCTCATTATTGTCGTGATGGCGGGGGTCAACTTTTACGCCCTGTTCCAGCTCCGACAGCTTTCCGCTATGAGCACCACGCTCGTTTCGCAACATTATCCTGCCATCGAACAGGCAAAACATGTACAGGCGGTCGGGTTTAACCAGCTCAACAGCGAAAAGAAGTATTTGGCAGTCCGCGATCCGACGTTTTTACAGCACTTCGACGAAGAGGCCGAGGAATACCACCGCGGCATTGAAAATCTTCTCCGACAGGAAACGTCTCCTGAAGGGCGGCAAATTCTGGAGCAGGCCAAGCGCTTTCAGCAGGACCGCCTGTCCTTGTTTCATAGTGAGCTGGAGCACACAGCGGCCACGCCCGGTTCGCTCTCTCCCGATTACGAGAACCACCGCAATGAAGTGATGGATCACATGACCGCGACGCTGGACCACTATGTGGATTTTCTGGAGGCCGCCATCAGTGCCGGCGTCAGTCGTTCGCGCGAGAGTTCGGCGCAAGCGGAAGCCATCACCGAGCAGCTTGTGCTCCTGGCTCTGCTTTTCGGGATCGGTCTGGCCGGGGTCGCAAGTTACACAATTCTTCGCCCTCTGCGGCAACTCCAAGCGCACATCAAACAAATCGGACAGGGCAATTTCAAAGCTTCCCTGAACATCAGAGCCCCGAGCGAACTCCGCGACCTGGTGGACACCGTCAACTGGATGGGAGGAAAGCTGCAGGAACTCGACGACATGAAGGGCGAGTTCCTGGCCCACGTCTCTCACGAACTACGCACGCCCATGGCTTCGATTCAGGAGGGCACCCATCTCCTGCTGGACGAGATTCCCGGCCCCCTCTCCCAAGAGCAACGAACGACTTTGCGTATCATGGCCGATAGCAGCCGACGCCTGATCACCTTGATCTCCACGATTCTGGATCTGTCGAAAATGGAGGCCGGCATGATGGAGTACCGCATCGTGCCGACCGATCTGAAACGAGTGACCGATATGTCGGTGAACAAGATCCGTCTCTTGGCCGATGCGAAACACGTGCAGCTCGTCGTGGAAGCTCCGGCTCAACGGGTGTGGGTGAAGGCAGATGCGATTCGTATTGAGCAGGTACTCGACAATCTGTTATCAAATGCCTTGAAGTTCAGTCCGGAAGGGGGCATTGTAAAGACCCAGATGAAAGCGGACCATAAGGCAGGCGTCCTGGAGGTCGCTGTGTCGGACGTCGGGCCTGGTATTCCCGCCGACGAATTGCCACACATCTTCGAGCGCTTCTATCAAGGCAGCACGAAATCCAAACATTCGACGCCAGGAAGCGGGCTTGGACTAGCCCTCGCCAAGAAAGTTGTCGAAGCACACGGAGGCAGGATTTGGATCGAAAGCGAAGTCAAGAAGGGCAGCACTGTACGGTTTATCCTGCGGCTAACCAAACCGGGTTCAACTGCATGAAGCGATTTCGCCACATAACCGCGTGGTTGTCGTTGATTTTGTTCGCGGCGGGAGGATGCGCGTCCTGGGAGTCACCGGCGCCTATGTCGCAACCTTATTTTGTGGTAGACCCGGCAGACCAGAGAACATTTCATGCCTTGGGTAAAAAGCAGGATGCGGTAGCCGCCAAATGTACCGAGCACACTTCCTGCGATCATGCATATTTTACTCGTGCACTCATAGGGTTATACGAAAGCCGCGACGTTGCGACCAAATACTTTGAAAAGGTGGTAGGCGTTGCCCCTAAGAGTCAGCTCGCCGCCTCAAGTAAGCTGTGGTTACAACAGCTTCAACAATATCCACCGCCGGTTGAACGCTCCTGGTTCTCTTCAGTCATGTCCGCCCCCGCCATTTCTGAAAGTCAGGTAACGATGGCCCAAACCTCCGATCGTCTGGTGCGGGACTTGCTTGACCGGGAGATGATGATCCAGCAACTCCGCACGAGTAAGGACATCGACGCCCAAACGCTCGACCAGCTCCAACGCGAATTAGCCGAGCGCGACCGCAAATCCGATGGTGGCGGGAAAAAAGATGTTTCCAAAGGGACACCCGAGGGGACGAGCGTCCAGGCGCTGCAAAAACAGTTGTCCGAGCGTGACAAGAAAATTGATGAACTTTCGAGCCAGTTGGAGGCGCTGAAACGGATCGATCAGGAAATGCGTGAGAAGGTCCGTCCTATCCGTCCTCCTTCCACCGTGGTGCCGCCGGTGACACCCGAGCCCACGAATCCATAAGCAGAACAAAGGACAGACACATGGAACAAGAACACATTGTGGTAACGGAGGATGAAGAGGGTTTGTGGCAGTTAGTGAAGATGCGTCTGACCGCGATGGGATTTGCCGTCACCGCCTGTACCTCCGGGAGGGATGCCGTCACCGCTGCAAAAACCAATCGATTCGATCTTGCCATCACCGATCTTCGGCTGCGCGGTGAAGACGGCCTCGATGTGACAGAGGAATTGCTGCGCATTCACCCGGGCCTGCCGGTCATCATCTTGACCGCACACGGGAGCATCCCCAACGCCGTTGAGGCTGTTCAACGGGGTGCCTTTGGCTATCTGACAAAACCGTTCGATGACAAAGAACTGAAAGCCAAAATCGAAGAAGGCCTCTCTCCTCAACGCATGAGCCGGGAGATTCAACGTCTCAAGTCTCTCGTCAACGAGCTGTACGGAATGGAGAACGTGGTTGCACGGAGCCCAGCGATGCAGAGGCTCTTGCAGCAGGTCATTCAAGTGGCGGATTCCGATGCCACGATGCTGCTCTTCGGGGAAACCGGAACAGGCAAGGAAGTGTTTGCGCGCGTCACGCATGCCAACAGCCGGAGGAGCAAGGGTCCTTTCGTGGCCTTGAACTGCGCCGCCATTCCAGAAACCTTGTTTGAATCGGAACTGTTTGGTCATGTTCGCGGCGCCTTCACGAGCGCGCATGGGCCCAAGAAAGGGCTCTTTCAAAGCGCGAACGGAGGCACATTATTCCTGGATGAAATCGGGGAAATGCCGCTGTCGATGCAAGTCAAATTGCTCCGTGCCGTGCAGGAGCGGGAAGTACGAGAGGTCGGGGCGGAGAGCCCGACAAAAGTAGACGTGCGCATTATCGCCGCCACGAACAAAGATCTTGGCGAGGCCGTTAAAAACGGCAGCTTCCGCAATGATTTGTACTATCGCATTTCGGTCGTGCCACTCTTCATTCCGCCATTGCGGGACCGGCGTGACGATATTCCAATCCTGGCACAGCATTTTTTGGCCACCAGCTCAAAACGAGCTAATAAGGATATGCGTGGGTTTACCCCAGCAGCCCTGCACCGGTTGGTCACCAATCTCTGGCCGGGCAACGTCAGGGAACTCGAGAATGCTATTGAGAAAGCCGTGGTGATGTCGAGACAAGACATGATCACGCCCGATTTACTTCCATCGATCGGCACTGCGCCGGACTCGCAACTCAAACCGCTCACCGAGGCAAAGGAAGAGTTTGAGAGAACCTACCTCAAGAATGTTCTCCAGTTGACTGGTGGCAACATTTCACGTGCCGCACAATTTGCCGGTCGCTACCGAGCCGACTTCTACAAGATGCTCAAGAAATACGGTCTCCATCCTTCGACCACGAAGGGCAAGGCCGAACCTGAGCTCGAGGATCTCGAAGAAGAAAACAATCTCACCGAGGCGGAGCGGTAAACGCCTCCGCCTTCTTCCGACTCACGTTACAACCGGCCGACCACTTGCCGATGGAAATCACCGGCGGCACGGCGAATTTTCATTGGTGATAATTTGTACAGGCTGGGTGTGCATCGGGAAATTCGCACATTCGCCTAGCGGGGCGGTTCTCAGATTTCCCTCGCCTTGCAGATTGCTGCAAGGGCCTGGAAGAACACCAAGAGAGAATGAAAGCACTAGGATTTCTTCAAAGGTCTGAGGACCTTGGCTAATTCCTCTACATAGTACTTGATGACCTGAAGCTCTTCTTCTGAGAAGGGTTGGCTGCTGGGTACCGAAGCAACGGATATGAAATATTCGCAAGCCCTGATGTAAGCCTGCACATGAGGTGAGTGCGGAGACTCCATAAGCACCGTCTTTGCCCAGCCTGTCGGCGATCATGCGTCGCTTCAGGACGTCGGCGGTACTGGGAAAAACACTATAAGCGGTTCCTAGTAGGGTGTCAACAGGTTATCGGTCACACGTCCTGATTACCCACCGGTAGTTTACAAACTCAAACCTGCTGAATCTGAAACACGAAGAGCTAATACAGTAAAAACTGGAGTGCCGAAGAACCATCCTCCTGATGGGTCGTGAAGGTTCGGTCTGTCCTGGTAGCAGCGTGGGAGCAGAAAGTAATTTTGCCTTTGAAACTCGGAGGCGAAGTGATGTGATGACCTCGGCCGCAGGCCAACCTCCTTGATGCGACGAAATCGATTCTCTCGCAACGTACATGAAATATATTCTTAAACTTCTTTTCTTTGTGACCTATATATTAATTGTTTGTGTAGTGGGCGTTGAATTCATAGGAAGAATATTTCTCGTTACCGATGGAAGCAATTTATACCTGAAAAAAGATCAGTTGTTCGTCATCGACAAGAGGCTGGGCTATAAACTGAAACCGGGCTTTCGAATTGATGGAGGTGAGAACCGGTTGTATCCGGGCATCTCCATTTTTATTGGCTCACACGGGCTGAGATCAACTGAATTTGATGACCGTCCCAAAATACTTCTTGTGGGTGACTCTATGGCGTTCGGGTACGGAATCAACGCTGAAGACACCATTGCCAGCCAACTCGAACAGCGCCTCGAGGGGAGGTATCAGGTCATAAACGCAGGAATTCCGGGATATAACCTGGATCAGTGGCAAATGATGGCAAAAGAGTTGTCAGGCATGCTGCGACCACAAATACTGATAGCTTTGGTTAACGCGAACGATTTTCAATCGAGATATTACCCCATCATGGGCGGAGCGAGTATCTCGCGCTACAGGTCATATCCTTGGGAAACAGAACTCCCTCAGGAAGCTGCTGCCGACCCTGATACATTTAACCGCTTCTTGACAGAGTGGGCCTATAACAAGCTCTCGACCGCGTGGAAACACGACATCCCTTCACTTAGGGACCTCTTGACGTTAAGTAGACTGAACCAAAGGCAGGAACACAACTTGGACGTTCTCTTTGCTAATGAGTTAAAGCAAATCGAATATTACAATTCTCAACAGTTCCCTGCAACTCACGAACAATTAGAGCGCGCATCGAGTTCATTAAGAAGATTTTCTGAACAGCTTAGCAATGTCGGCACAGCGGTCATATTTGTATTTGTGCCTTATCGAATTTCCTCCCAGCGGCCAAGCATCGGCAGTGACAAACGATTCGATGACTTAGCAGACAGCGTAAAGAAGGGACCTCTGGTGTACTGCATCAAGCTAAACAGGGTGCTCACTGAGGATGAATTGTTTCTGCCAGGTGATGCTCATACGAGTAAACAGGGGAATCGAGTTATTGCGGAATTGATTTCTAAAACGATATCAAGCGGTAGCAGAATGGTAGCAAATAGGGGATAGCGGAAGTTGTGGAGCTGGCGAGAGGAATTGAACCTCCAACCTGTGGTTTACAAAACAGTGACAGAGGAGTGCTCAAGTGCTTATACCTTGGGCACTCCCTTCACATTGCAAAAGAAAGCCGCACCAGTGATATGGGCCACCTTGGCTCACTTCATCTCGTTTAGTGTCACTTTGTCTCTCTCACTAACACTGTATTAACACCATACCGTCATGGGCGGACCCGGCCACCTTCAACGCGCGGGTTCCCATATTCGGGTTCCAGCACCACTGCAAAAGGAGCCGAGGGAGCGAGATTTGAAAACCCCCCAAGCCCAGAGACTATAGGGGGTACTCTGCACTCATGGGTTCAATCTCAATCACTTTCAGATGAGCTGGAGGCAGATCAAACACCGATCAAACCCGATCGGGCACGATAGTTCTGCCACAGTTGAGCCACTGGTGATGGGAAGGGTGCAGAGAGCTTGCGCACCTGCACCCCAAATGATCGAATGACTCAAATCACCGAGCGTCAATACAATGACTCTTGCATCGGACCCCGCACGCAAGGGACGAACATCACGCTAAACCCATGTGGTCTACGTGCCCTGAACGATAGACCGTAGCCATGTGTCGCCCGGCCTCATGAACGGCTGCACTGTTTATAGGACCGATGGTAAACAAGTCCATAAAACCGCGAGCCATCACAACAATCGGCTGTCTCTCGTAGACTGCCAGAAGTCTTGCTGCCTGCAATGCCATGTCCTCTCTTCGGAACTGATACATAAGAGTCCTCGCTATGGCTAAGGGTTTGCACTGGGGAATATCCAATCGGTTGTTTAGAACCACGTGGTTCTGATCTAGGCGACCCGTGGCGCCCGTCCATACTATCTCCGGCCACCCCTGAACTTCTTGTACTTCGCCAACCGCCGCTCAACGTTCTCTTCGTTATCCGTCAGCCAGGAATGGCAAATGTGGACGATCACGTCCGACAACGAGGTCCCATATGTGCCAATCAGTTCTTTGAGTTCATGTTGTAGAAACGAAGGCACGGTAATGCTGAAGTGCTCGGTTCGAGAATGGTCCGGCGATGCCGACTTGCCCATAGGCCCCCCAGGGGTATAGGATATTACCGGTTCAATTTAGAACCAATATCGAACCGAGTCAAGCCAAACATCAAAACCAATACCTAGTCCACACGCTTGATCGGAAACAGGAAGAGGCATTAGCGCCGTGCGTCACGAGGAAATCACGAAAGGCGTGGATTAGTGGGAGGTGGGTTATGCGACGAGAGGAAGCCTGTCTTGGGATGTACGTCAGGCTCATTTCGGACTGGCACGGCATTCCCAAGGACACGGTGGGAAGCATCGACACGGTGGAGACAGGGTTAGATGGTTCATGGTGTTTCACGATTTTTTGGGAACTCCATCTCCCCCTGCGTTCAACGACGGCAGCCCGGTCTCGGGCGCACACCGGACTCCAAACCGGATCCCTCGGCTTGCGACTATGGGAAGAGGATCTCCCCCGCTTCGAAGTCATCAGTCAGGAGCAGAGGGCGCTGGCCGCGCTGCACATCGTGCCACCAACTGACACGAGCCCCACCATTTTGTGCTTGTTTAACGCCCAGGCCGCGGAGCAACTGACGTTACCATTTACGGACAGAGAACTCGTTGAAGATGAGCAGCCAGAACTGACCTGTGCCTCGGTTGGGGCGGACTTCCTGTAGTACGAGATGGGGCGCTCGAAGCGCGAGGATCAGCCTGCGGCCTTGATATTCGGCCGTATGCGCCTATTGCATACTTCTCGTAGCTGCTCGGACAACGCATCGACTGTCTGCTGAAGATTCAGAAATTCATCCTGTTTTGAATACCGAGCCCACATCATTCCGGCCTCCCTTCGCTTCAAAATCGTTGCAGTGCCCGGTGATTCGTACACAAGCCTCCGTGGGCTAGCAGCAATAGTAGGCTAGTAAAATACTTTAGGTAAGTTTGAACGCAGTCGAGGGATTTAGCTTTGCGCCAGCCGTGTCCAAAGGGGAAGACCCCCGGGACCTAAAAGATCGAGGTCATGCATTCGCGATCACCGAGGACTAGAGTAGGCCGCGCTCATCTTTGTATCGACGAACGTACTCCACATAGGCTTTCCAGGCTTGCTCGGCAACCTTAGGATCTTCCAGACAGGTGGCATCGTAGTAAGCCCCGTAGAGCCGGTTCATTTCGCTGAGTGTTGTTGTGAGCGTAACCATCAGTCTCCTTTTACTGGGAACAAATAGACGTTCTGGTATGGGTGTCTACTATTTCACCATGTAAGATAAAATGGTACTGATTAAATGGCCTTAGAAAAATCCCTTATTACACGCATTTGGAGCTTGGGGGGACGGAAACGCGGGAAGAGGCAGTTGGATACTCGCGGACCGCTTATTTGTCCAACCTAAAGCCCGTTGATTCATTTCAGAATGCGGCTTTCCAGATCATGCGTTCGGGATAGAACTAATTTTGACGCGGCAGCAAGTTTCGGCGCAGTGGTGGGTTTAGCACTACTCAGGCACTGTGCGGCTACGAACCTAAGACGAGCTGGCATTGACACGACCACAGCCATGCAGATCATTGGCCACAAGTCCCCGCACATGTGGAAGCGGTACAACACGGTGGCAGAGAGCGATTTGATTGCCGCTGCCAATAAACTTTCCGCTTACCTTTCTCACACGGTAATAACACCTTCTGTTTCTACAGAAATCAGTAAAGTTGTAAGTGCTTGAAAGGTTGGAGCTGGCGAGAGGAATTGAACCTCCAACCTGTGGTTTACAAATTCGATCCTACTGAATCTGACAAGACACACGACGAGCTATCCCAAGGAAAAACTGAAGAGTCGGAAGAACCATCCTCATGATGGATCATGATGGGTTGGCCTGTTCTGGTAGCAGCGTGGTAGCAAACGAGGATGTTTTGAAGTAGTTTATTGCAGAGGGCTTACTTGCCGAGACCGTCCAGGCGTTCCAATGCTCTTTTTCTGGTGTGGTACTCCACTCGCGTCAGAAAGTTGGAGACGCGCACAATATGCTGAAAGGTCTGTTCAGCTGATGAAACTGTTCTTTGCACGACTGAGAGGGCTCTCATAAATGCTTCATCTTCCTTTTTGTCGCCTGGATAGTCAGTCATGTGTTGACCGTATTTTTCCAGCGCCTTATCTCGGGAAGCGATGAGAGCCTTGAACTTGCTTTGCCACAACGCCAGACGGATGGTCTTGACCGTCTGCTCATGATCCAGAGGATGGGTGATGAGATCAAAGGCACCCTGCTCCAATACCCGACGTGCAGACTCTTTATCTTGTTGATTGGACATGCTGGCGGTGATCAGGAATGGCACGAAGGTTTCACGAGCCTGTGAGCGCTTCAGCAGGGAGAAATCGGCCAGCTCGGCCAGATGGGCATCACTGATGATCAGCTGATAAGGGGAGTGATCCAATAGTTACGCATGGCGCCATCGCGAGAGGTACATAAATCAAAGTCGAGGTCGAGCCGACTCTTCCCAAAGGCATCGATCAGCGATTCAAAGGTTGAAAAATTATTCTCGGCGATGAGGATTCGAGGAATAATAGTCGGACCCGCGAAGCGAGATAGATTCTCGACCATGAGAACCTTTCTCACAGTGTCGGCGGGAGGATCCCCAGAGTCCGCAGGCAATGTGGATGGGAACTACGCAGCGGAAGCAATTATCGGCGGGTGTGGAGAAGCTGTCAATGTCATGTACACGACAGAGAATCCGTTAGTTGCTCGACCCCGGTTTTTCTGATTGGCTACCCTTGCCCAGAATTTTGATGTCCGCCAGATATTCCTCTATCGCTTCAGTGGCCATTGTTAAGCATTCGCAGGCTGCTTTCTGCATCCCCCCTATGTCGAGCAGTTCGAGCTTTCCATAACCATGCGTGACAAGAGCCCTGTCCTGAAGCGCAGCCAGTGCCTGCGTTACCGTGACCCGTTGTACGCCAAGTTGCTCGGCGAGAAAGTCATGTGTAAAAGGGAACTCCTTTAAGCCGGTGCGTTGTCGATGTGCGAGCAGCCACCGCGCCATGCGCTGCTCAACCGAGTGGAATTGGCTGCACCCCACCGATATGACGGTGTGACGGAAGACCACCGTACCAAAACGTCTTGCCATTTGCTGAAAGACCGGGATGTGAGGTAATAACGGTCGGAGCTGGGGGACAGTCATCCGGAATGCCATGCCGCCGATTTGTACGATCGTCCGACAGGGCGAGACGTTCAGCCCGTCTAACACATGAGAACCAGCACAGCCCTCTTTGCCGACGACGGCTACTTCCACCGTCGTACCGGCCGCCTTCATCTCCATTAGGCTGATTGCACCGGTGATCGGAAAATGAATATGGATGACTGGCGTGCCGACCTGGTTGAGTTCCTCTCTTGTTTCCAAGGATATGACTTTGAAGTGCGGTAGTAAGGTGTCGAGCTCTTGTGAAGGAAGGTGCGCAAGTAGCTGGTTGTCCTCTGGATTGACGGCCGGGGTACTCATAGGGCTCACTGTCCATCCGGCGGGGAGCCGTAATCTACACTAGACCGGGCTTGATGATCTAGCCGATGCGACACACATGGATGTGGCACTTGTTCGTTTAAGCTAACCTCCAGAGAGAACGAGGAAATTTCTGAAGCTCCTCATTTATGAGCCATGGATATTCTCTAAGCGCTTTCTCCCAATGTGGTAACACTCGCAGACCAGAGCAGCTAATCCTTGTATGCTCTGGATTTGAATCGAACCTCGTTCGCATTGGACCAGTTGTTTCGCTTCGAACTCATTTAATACTTGGATGATGCTCTGTCGGTGAACACCGAGGATATCCGCCAACATTTCTTGGGTTACCGCGATTTCCGATAGACCGCTTTTGTCCACGGAGGTAAGAAGCCATCGCGCACACCGCTGTTGTAATGAATGAAGCCGGTTACAAGAGACTGACAGTGCCAGGTCAGTAAAAAGTCTGTGCAAATACTGGTGGATACAACGACTTACTTCCAGACTCGCGTGTACCGCTGCTTCGAAAACCTCGGACTTTAGACGGACAGCGTTACCGGGAAGCAGGCTGATGACTTTGGTAAGTGCCCCGTGCTCCCGAGCTTTAGAGCGACTGAGAATCGTGATGACGCCAGTGAATCCCTCTCTCCCAACGGTGGCAAGTTCTACTGTCTCTCCGCTTGAGGTAGTCAATAACATGGAAAGCACGACGGTTGTGGGGAAGTAGACGAATTCGATCGTCTCGCCCTGTCGGTAAATTACCTGCTTCGGCTCGATGTCTACTTTTTCCATATTCGGGAGCAATCGGCGCAATTCTGCATGTGGTAGTGCTTTCAAAACGCTATTTTTTCGTGCGTACTGTTCGACTTGCTCCACAGCTTTTCTCTTGTAAAATGGCGAGAGTATGCGTGAAAACCGCATGGGTGTCTGTCGCCTAGGCTACAATCGCCCCAATAGGACCTGTCCGGGAGCCCATTCGAAGGGCGCTGGGCGGTGTACCCGACAGCCGTCTGGTGGAGTGTTGGAAGGAATTTAGCGCAATGGACGTTTGTGATGCGATCGGCTCGAACTATACAGCTTCAACAACCGGTGGTTTCATAGTTCCCTGCGCAGGAAAAACACATGCAAAGTTGGAGGGGAATGCACCGTTGACGATTCAAGCAATGGTGGACCGGATGGAATGAACCCAACACGGCAGCCCCCTACTCGGGGCCTACAGATCCGTGCTTCTCGCCGCGCCGGGCGGCTTTGATCGCATGGAGCAGATCCAGCAGCCGCCGCCGATCATCCGGTTCCAGCTGAAGAAACTCCAAGCCAAATTCCTCATTGTTCGCCCAGCGGACCGTCGCAAGACTGATGAGGAGCGGGTTTTCATATCTGGGAACATCGATCAACGCGCTGACACGATCATCCTTCTTGATTGCAAACGTGCTTCGGGTTCGGCATCCTGCCACAGAGAGCTCCAAAATGACCCCCTGCGCCCTCATTAACCACTCGGCTGAAAACGATACCGAATATTCGACCGAAACCCGATCACAGTGACGTCGCTCCACGAAGGTCGGCCTCCAGTGGCAAACGGCGCGTCCTATACATGAGGCGAGCCGCGGCCTCAAGTAAGCAAATGGCCTTGTGGGGATTTCGTAAGGATTGACTGTCCAATGGATTCGAGAGGCTTCCGAAGCTATCGGGCGCAAACCCGTGGTCAGGCAGAAGGAAAGTAGATAATGTGTTGTCTGCAGCGCGCTCAGCGCTTCGCTTGGTCTCCTGAAGGCTTACCATAGGCGGCCTTCAGGAGGTGATAAATCCGCTCAGCACTTTTTAAGAAAGAGACTCTTTAAGAAAGTGGCTCTTTCTTGATGCTCCAGATCGCTCTGCTTGCTCGCGGAGTCCCGGATATGGCCGCATTTCAAACAACGCCATCTGGCCGCCCAGTCCATAAAACGATCTTCTACGAGAAGACAGTGGCAATGTGGGCAGATCATACCGCCTCCAGATATACGTGTGGCTTCTGTACGCTTCTTTAAGCCAGCCGATATACGATACACAATCCATCGAAGGTAAGGCGGCGAAAGGGCCGCACTGAGCAGGCTCGGGAGGGAATTGCATATTCGCAGACTCTCCCTATGTGAGCACATTTATTGGTTAATGATTGCGCCTGTGGCTAAAGTGTGGCTCACATCAAGCTCACTTCGGTTCCTTTCTGGCGACGCTAGCCTGACTGAACCTTTCAAAAGCAACACTGACATTCATGGGTGACCATGCATGGGCGGACGCTCCCATGGTATGGCGCCTCGGTACATACTGTCACTCAGAGCGAAGTCTATGGGATAGCGGGCTCTGGCGACGAGAGTATGCAAAGGGTCTTTCTGGCCGATTTCCAAAACTGGTTGCAGAATGGTAGCAAACGTGGTGGGAGAGGCTGCCAAGTTGTGGAGCTGGCGAGAGGAATTGAACCTCCAACCTGTGGTTTACAAAACC
>Ga0114129_10010551_pt1 | contig 13172 bp, 13 predicted proteins | sample RhiMetdeltSRZDD1_FD_80071 | JGI IMG/M metagenome (GOLD analysis project Ga0114129, IMG submission 80071) | Populus rhizosphere microbial communities from Tennessee, USA - Rhizosphere MetaG P. deltoides SRZDD1 (version 2) (version 2) | ecosystem: Host-associated > Plants > Roots > Rhizosphere >...
TAAAAGGACTAACTTTTTGTTCATTGGTTGTGAGAAAGACCGCATTAGGTATTTTTAGGTAAGGATAGCAGGGATGGGGAAGTTAGTCGATTTGTTAACCGTATGCTCTGCAGGAGTAACAACTGCGGTAACAAGAGACGCTTCTGTCCTGATGGGTATACATGCATGCATCCACTATAGGTGATCTACTACTTAGCAAAGTCCGTTATGATGGAATTCCACCAGGGAACAAGGTGTAATGATCCGGCTTCGGAATATTTAGTAGACTCAGGGTGAAAGCAGAGGTTAAAGTTGGAGTCAGGGTGGGAACATTTACTACGCCAGCTTCAGTAGTTATGAGCTTGTTATTGTCGTCATACAAAGCTGCGTAAACTCTCACTGACGAGATATCCTTGGTGGAATTGTTTACAATAGTACCGGTTATGATATCGGCATCCTTTTGGTTTATATATTTATGAAATGTGATTGCCAAATATTTAGAGTTAATAACATTTCCACTTACTACATTATCATTTCCACCTGCAATAGCCGCATTCACGCAAAATGTCAGCGTTAAGGATAGTGCGAATGCCGTTATGAAAGCCAACATCAAATTTGAAGCTCGCATTAACATGTCTTGAACTTTATTTTTAATAAGGAAAACAGTAAATTCGATCTAAGGTATCGTTAGTTTGAACCGTCAATCGGGATATGACTGTCAGGTGTATGGATAAAAACCTGCTAAAATGGATATATTCTATTTTGTGCCTAAATCAATGGCATGAAAGTTATTGTACTGGCATTAACCAGTTTACTTTTCTTTTCCTACTTAACGTCAAACGCTACTCAGGGATTGGTATCCGTTAACACTACAAGTAACGGTACGGGCATCACGGGGTTTGACCAGAACAATTCAATTAGAAATATGACGAACCCTGTGTTTAAGATGGAGAAAAATCCATTAGCTAATTTGTCAAATCCATTAGCTAATTTGTCAAATCCACTAGAGAATTTAACCAAACATTGAAGAGACTAGATACCTATCCGAAATTTCACATGTGTGAGAAAGCATGAGCGGCGAGTTAGAACTTTGTAGGACGTGTAGCCATCTCAGAAGGACCCATCTTTTCATTTGGGGACCTGTCCGTAATGAAGAGACTCATCCTTGTGGCTTCCATGGCTGCGGTTGTCATAACTTCGTTCCTGACTTTAGATTCTGAAGGGCCATATTCTTATTGGCTACTGACCAATCACTTTTTTGGAAGGGAGTAGGTAGTAGTCCAACCACATAGAAAACATTTCATCTCTTCACCTTTGAAAGTGGGTTCAAGAACTCCCTTTCGACACTTTTTACATTTCACTCTTAGATCCATTCCGCATATTTCAAAGTCATTGGACTTCTAGCGTGGAGAATTACCTAGCGAGAGAGGGAGTATAATTCTATAGCATTTTTCCAGATTCTCGAAGATTTCAAATTAAAAAGTCGGAAATAGTGAGATCGAAAGCCATAATACAACTAAAAATAAGATCTATCAATAAAATTTATATATTTCTAATGCAAATAATCCTGCACTACATTGGATCGCCAAAATAACTTTCCAGTGTTTATCGCAATTGTAGATGACGAGCCTGATCTGGCATACTTATATAGAGACGCCTTGAGTGAAATTCCAGGTACACGAGTTTTTGCTTTCTCTGATCCTACTTGCACTAGAACATGTTCGAACAAATAGCGAAAATTACCAGTGCGTTGTCTCCGATTATAGAATGCCTTCTATTACCGGGATAGAATTACTGACGAAAATTAAAGAGGTAAACCCCGGAATTAAAAGAATCCTCATTAGCGCCTTCGATCTTCAAGACGAAGTCTTCAAAAACAGCGAATACATTGACGAATTTTTGCCAAAGCCGATTACAATCGCAGCCATGATAGAACATGTCAAAAAACACGTCAAGCATGTGATGAAGGAAGTCGAAGAACCCCCCAGAATAAAACTGATTTCTCTTCGTTGAATAGTTGAAGGCTTAATATTCATATTAACCATTCTTTAGTATGGACTTGCTGATCTATTTTGATTCGGGGGAATCAGGATAAAAATAAGAATGAATCTAAGGAACTTCGCATTTCCCAGAGACTCGTAAGTGTACCGTTCGGCTATCATTATCTAATCCTATATTCTAATATTGGAATAGCGCGCATAGTATATTCTGAGTACATAAAGGCACAAATAGACGCCCAACCCGATTCTGTCATTATAATGTTACCCTTCTACGATACTAGCGATAAGGTACGAGAAATATTAGAGTCTGAAGGTGTGGATGTAAAGGGGATTGAAAAAGAGGGTAAGTTGATTATAGTAGATATTGAGAAGGTCATTAATAATCCGTACTATGCCGTTTCGGAGGTAGAAAGGTTAAGAGCCTTTATCAGACATGTAGAGAGAGAACATACAGGCAAATCTGTATTCGTGATAGCGGACATGTCAGCCTTCAATCACTTGAAAAAATGGCGAGAACTCTTGGATTATGAAAGGAATTTACACAAGTACCAAGAAGTGGAAAAGTGGAAAGAGTTGTGTTTCTACCACGAGCATGATTTTAAAATGATGTTTACTGAAGAACAGGCAAATGAATTGCTAGACTATCATAAAGACAGGGTTATTACTGTTTAAATATGAATGACACATGCCGCATATTAATTTTAACATGACAAATTCTTTATTTAGTCTGGGTTAAATCTTCCAAGGTGACCACCCGGCTAGGAGTTTAATCCTAAAATAATATTTTGGATATTGGTAATTACCGTTCATTGTAGCTCTAGGTGGGAGAATATATCTCCTAACACACTCTCACCTAGAGTTTTTAAATTTTTTTAGTTGGAACATCCAGTTTTGTATCCACGGAAGATTACTTAAAAAAAGAATTTGAGAACTTATTTAGTCATCGACGAATTTGTACTGTTGCGTGCACCTGTCATGTTTCCACCCGCTGTTGCATTTGTCATGTTAGTAGAGCTGGCGCTATTGGAGGTAGTGGGCGAACTGGTGGTGGAGCTAGGTGTGCTTGAGCTAGGAGTATTGCCTCCTGACTGATATTGCTGTGCATTGACGGAGCTACCAATAATAGCAGTTATGGATACAATAGTGCCAAGCACTGCAATTATGGGTAAGATTGCTTCCCGCTTCATAATATTTCATTATGAGATGTGTACTATGGCTTAAAACACTTGCAGTTCAATCTAATCCACTTAACAATCCTGCGTCCTTGCAGTTGATTGATAATGTCGCGAGTCACTTTCTATGTCAATGTGTATTGGCTTAGCAAAGTTCAGGGTGGGATCAAAAACTCTAGTTTTGAAAAAAATTTTACGTCAAATTATTTCTTATGCGCTTTTCGTAGCGTAGTGATCTTAATATTATGATCAATTAGACTAATGAAAGCATGAATGTGCAGGAGTTTGAGAAAAGAGCTGAACGTATAGTTGAAGATGAATTAAAGAACATTAAAAACATGGTAAAGAAAATACCAGATTCTAAGGCTAAAGAAGAGGCAGATCAATTAGGGTTTGGCACAATAGATACGGATATCGAAAGTAATCCATATGCTCTTCAAGCCTTGAAAAACTATGTGGCTAATATGATACTAGTACTAGTAAAAAACAAATCTGAAGATATAGACTATGAACAGGTAATTAATGAAATAAGTGGCCATATAATGACGTTCTGCGTGGGCTATAAAACAGCTATGATAAAATCTTGATGATTCTTTCTTGCATAGGCTAAGAACCTCATTCATCATTTAAGCTTCGATACTTTCTGAATATCTTCTCCTAATGTATTCTTTGTATTCTCGCATGGATTTGAAGGATGCTTCAAAATCAAATTCCCATACTAGGTAGTCCCTCACTAGAACTTCATTTTGTAGTAAGACTTAGCCCTACGGGCTGTCGATTCCTTTCTTTTTTGTTTATTGTCTTTTACAAGGTAACGTTAGGTTTTATAATAAAATATTGATGAAAGAAATAAAAGGATAAAGAATTTAGTCTACCTTCTCTTTGATCTTTTCCTTGTCGTACTCTGTTCCTAAGTCTTTGTCTGGATCTTTAATCTTATTTCCTACCGCCTTTGCTCCAGCTTTAATCTTACCCCCTGCATCTTCCAAGTCTCGCTCAGTCTCAGATTTACGGTTAACTTCGACTTTTGATTTAACTTCATAATCATCTGTCATGGTTGTAGATCATCTACATTGTATTTATTAGATGTATGATATCAAGGCTCATCTTATTCGAACTGTCATCGAAATTTGCGTTATGTTCAGTTCCGGGTGACTAGGGGGATGGTTTCACAAGATTCCATTGAAGATGAATGTGGTGACTATGATTACTCTCATCGAAATTTGCGTTAATGTTCAGTTCCGGATGACTAGGGGATTTGTAATTGTAAGTACCGTGAATTTCCACGTTAGGTGGATTTTGAAATATTGGTAAGTCAGGTGTTTCGCCACTTCGATTAATAATAATAATTTGATGACTAGGTGCTGCTACCTCTTGTAGTAAAGTCAGGGTAATTGCCAGTGATGCGAGTGCTGTTATTGCAAAAAGAAATTTACTTCCCGATTCCATTGCTAAATCCTACCAGTGTAATTTAGTTATATATTAAAGATATTTAATTTTTCTACTCTTCTTATTCAGGAATGGAATAGATTTCTTTATTATTTGCACCTAACCTTTAACTCCTTCTGGACATACCCATATTGTGGGAACAAACCACTGATTCCATGCTTCGGGTCTACACCCCTTTTCCAAATTATGTTGAATTTGTGCTTTAACCCACACAATAGAACTTGCTATACCGATGGCCATGCCAATAACTACCGTCATGATTATAATTAGAAGTAGTTTCATTCTATGAATTCAATTCCTTTATTTAGGAATTAGTATACCTAATAATAGTATCTCTTTATTAGATCGTGTTCTGTAAAGAAGATAAGATTGGGCATTTATGACAAAATATTCGGTGAAGATCAGTTAAAAGCAATGAGGAAGAAGCCATGATAGCCATAAGGGAAATCGCAAGACAAAGTTAAACGAATATGGAAGTAATACCAAACCTCCATATTCGTGAAATGAAGCTGAAGGTTAATTTACAATCCATAAGTTAAGTAATCATGATTTTTGTTGCGGTCACTGGTATTTTTGCTAGATCTATATTGTCTAAATGATAACACTACTTCCAGTATTGAGTATGTAGCATAGAACTTACGGAATTAGTATATTGTCCTTTAATAATAGATTAGCTAATCCAAATTTCCGGTTCACAAGGCTCTGGCATTGAATCCATTGTCTTCGTCATGGTGCCGGAGCCTTTAACTTTATGATTTTTATCCATTGACCAATACAGCAACTACAATCCAGAAGACTGTTGCTACTGGTTTATGAGTTTAATAAGGACAAAGAATCTTTTGAGCTGGAAGCATGAAACAATATTATTGTGGAAGTAAGAATAGATGCACATCTTATAATTGGATATCTTGATGTAATAAATCACAGAAAAGAATGATTGAAGTAGATTGAAACCTCTTATTTTTATTCCAAGTCCTAGGAACCTACCCGAGTTCAATGAATGTATGGCTAAAGTCAAGAAATATGATAAACTTTGGGTCAAATATTGGGAACAGACTCAAGCCTACATGATTGCAAGGAACTGGTTCTTGAATGAAGACTACACTCATATAGTGATATTCCCCGACGATATGATAGGTTTTGAACACCAAATAGACCAATTACTAGGATATAACTTACCTGTAGTTTCTGGTTGGTGCAATGAAGACGGAGTTAGAGAAACTAGTCAAATATCTGCTTACTTGCCTCCAGACCCTCCAACGATAGGTCAGCATGATGAATTTAAATTCTATAAAATTCCTTGGCTAGAGCATCTTGGTAAGAATCTAACTGATCCGTTGATTGAAGTGCTATTTTCTGGGTTTGCCTTATCAGTGATAAAAAGAGATATTATGGAAGCTATTCCATTTAGGACCAGTGCTGGTTGTTGTGTAGATTCTTGTTTTTCACTTGATTTGTATAAATCAAAAATAATACAATATGTTGATGTGACTACTAGGACTTGTCACCTAAAAACAGAAGATTCCCAGGAATGGTATTCTAATTTGTTAGTTGGTAAAGAAGAACCTTATGTGAGGTTGGAGAAAGCTTGAGTCAGAATAAAGTGTGGTGGTAAATCTCTTAATTCCTGTTTCACCGCTTAAGTCTTAAATTTTAATAATTACTCTGTCGTTAATAATACTACGAATCCGTTGCTCTCTGGGTAGGCTTTCAAACCCACTGTTCATTCTTGTCTATCCAGAGTTTGTTCCAAGTTTTAAATATGATTTTGGTTATCTTTACTTTGCAACAAGAAGCAGCTCCTAGTCTGGGTTTGCTCTTGCTTACCAATGGAACCCAGATTAGGAGTTTAACTTTAGCTTAAATAATGCTTTGTTATAACCTACCAACTTAGGCTGGGTTGGGTTATGGGCATAACAAACTGTATTCCTAACCCAGCTTAAAATTTTAAATATATCAAAACTAAGCTAGAACTGACAAAACCAACACATCAAGCTTCTAGTCTGGGTTTAGTATGCAAGACTAATCCAGCTAGGAGTTTTTAAAAAGTTAAGTTTAGCAAGCTCCATCTCACCCTTGGTAAATTAGGAAAACACTTAATTGCTATACTTTCGGTTTAGCCTTGATAATTCATCCAAGGAAAGTGAGGTTGGTTGGGGTACAGGGTTCCTCACTTTCCCTGTGTCTGATTCTAGTAATTTCTAAATAACCAAAGTTATTATTTAATCTTTACTAAACAGGGGAACTGTCCATATTTGGACAATAGTTCTGATAAAAGAAATTTTTTGGAAGTTCCTTTGGTTAATCAACTTTTTAATAAGTTTCAGACTTTACGAAAAATTGCGTCCAAACATACCAATTTAGCTTACGGCTGCTATCGAGGGAGCTGAAATTCAAAGACAAGAAAGAATTACGGCCCTAAAGAAATTTGCAAACTATTCGACTAGGTTATTTCCTCAGCCATTCATAAATTGATCCTGGTTTGGATAATAAATCGAAACTGATTCATTCAGCCGATGAAACAGAGAGATAGCTTTTGATCTTATTTTGCAAAAGCGAATACGAGGTTAAAACTCTTATCAAGTATACCGCTATCTTATAACCAGTTAAAATGAACAAAAACCCCGGACCTCAAGAAGTCCGTTCAGATAGACACGTCGCTGAATCGGACGCTAAATCTATTAACCAAGCCGTAGAGAAGGCAAGCAAAGATAGGAATTTTATCATAAAAGCTTTAGAACAGCTAGATGGACTAGCTTTTCCTGCCCATAAACATCAAATAATGATGCACCTAAAAAAGAGGTCTTCTAATAGCGAAACACTAACTCTGTATGAATCTTTAAGCGGCACTATGCTTTACCGCGATCAATATCATATTAAAACGGCACTGGAACAAAATAACCCAGAGGCAAAGCAGGAAAATCAAATTACCGACCAAACAAGAACTAATTTGAATGTAGAATCTGTAGACCCAACCCCACAAGAGAAAGGACTATACTGAAGTACAAGCAACCGCTCCAAGAAACTATATTTGTAACATGTGCAGAAAATCATTTCAGACAAGAGACGATTTGATCCATCATGAGCAATTTGAGTTTAGAGATAAAGAAGAAAAATAATTGCATTGGTAATGCTATGTGTCATCGGAAGTTGATGAGGAAATTCCAATATCACACAAACCAGGGAATGGAAAATAAGTAAGAACATTATAAGATGTTAGAAATGAGCGCGAGATCTCGAAAAAAAATACTCAACAAAGTAAAGTCACTCACCCCTGAAGCGTTCAATGGTCTTGAATATGATGACAAATTTGCATTCTTTCAGGCAATCTTCAACGAATATGTTGAGAGGGTAGCAATTCCTAAAAACTGGAGTTTTACGAAAACTATTACGCGGTGGCCTTCAGGCTCGACGAAAGGAGAAAAGATTGACGAAATGACCGCGAGAATAATTGTCAGTGATGAAAAACACAAATTATTACAAGAAATTTTGAGCTATCCAGACCTCGGGGCTTTTGCATTACAAAATTACAATTTAATGGTTGATAATGATATAGAAACTTACGGACCTGAGAAACCCGTGTTGCGTCTCTATAAAGTCTCGAAGGCAGAAGCATGGTCGTTTGTCAGGGGATTGATGAAAGAAGTCCAGACAATTAAAGATTCCAAACCCATAAGCGAGAGATGGGATGAAAGAGAAAAGCGAGAGGCCTTGGCATTTGACATGGTAGATAGACTAGACAGGCTTAGCAGTATGGAAAGAAGTTCCCTTGTCGCGTACATATTATTAGAATACGCCAGACAAAAAGGAATACCTGTCCCAGAGTATGATATCAACTTTGAAATAGACATGAAAAAAGTAGTAAGGGAAAATACGCGGTTAATTAAACTAATAAGTAGCAAAACATATAAAAACGATTTTTGGTGGTACGGATTTGGTAATTATGGCGTAAATATTCACGTTACTAAACAGAAATACTCCATAGAAAAAATTCCAGATGAGATTATAAAAATGATTCTTAAAATGTTGAAGGCTAATGATGGGGATTTAACCGATGAACAAGTCAGAGAACTGAAAGATAGATGGGAAGAATTTCGTAGGGTCAAAAAACATAGAGATTCATGAACTAATACTGAGGACATATGACAAAGGAATTAAATAAAACCTAGTCCAGGTTATTCCTTCTTAATGAAACTACCTAACAAGACTTTCTAAATAGTAGTTGGTGTTTTGCATCCCTTAAAAGCCATAATGCATTTCTACTAAACATGAATGAACAAGAGAGATGGATAAAATGTCCAAAGTGTTTTAACACTGAAAACAATTGTTACTATCGCTTGAAGGACGAAGTAAAGAAATAAACTTTCTCATTAACGGACATCAATTCAGGAACTAATACATTCGAAGGAATTCAGGCATAACGGAAATACATTCTGAGGATCAATTTATTTATTATAGTTTATTGGATCATCTGAGTTAATATGACAGCGTTGAAGTGTGTTATTTGTCAAAACGAAGTAACGGATGCAATTTATAAAAAACATTTGAGAGAGCACGGTATAGATGAGTTGGTTGAATATATTTATCAAGAAGCTACAGATATGGACTGAAATTCACATTCTGGCTTAAATAAGACTTTATCTTTTACTTTCTGTTGAAGCTACAGCAACAGCTGGTCAGCTCTAGAAATGGTATTGTCTGTAAATGCAGAGCCAGTACTGGGCCTATTCACGGGGCCACAGTTCATACTGTGATTAAATTTCGTTTTTACTTTCCCGAAACGGTTTTATCATATATTTCTCTAATATCTATTAATGATACAGACCCAGGGTTTCACAGCCTCGCAGGTAACTTCACTAGCCGACGAAATCAATAGATGGCTAGTTACCAATGTAAGGGAGATGGACACAAAATTTAGATTAATTAATATCAAGTATGCAGCATTCGGATCGGGGTCGGACGGGGCCACCAATTATTCAGCCCTTGCAATATACGAGGTCGGAGAAATTAAGAAAACAAACGAGACGGAGGCCGAACCGATGGATTCTTCTGGTGTAAAATAGAATAGTAAAAAAATACACGGGTCTAAATGTTTAGTGGGATTGAATGCCGGCAACTGAAAAGACCCGAACATGAGAATGAAGGAACCAGAGAATGTAATTCGTGTTGCGGGTCGGAGTAATCGCTAATAACTAAGTATAAATTATTCATAATTTTTGCCTCTGCTGTACTAGTAATATTTTATAATCTATCCCCTTGTTTTTTACATGACTATTTGTAGCCATTGCGGGCAGGACTTGATTTGTATTGGATGCAGACACCTTCAAGAAGAGTGCACGTGTGTAAGTATAGAAGAGTCGAAGAATAAAGACGAAACTAAAGAGTTAACAGAAAAGCAAGTAAAGTAAATAAAGAAACAATTGGAGGTTAACAGAGGACAAACAGACCACAATATTCGAATGCGGAGGAAGTTAAAGGAATGGATTGGTAATCTAAAAAAACGTGACCAGACTCTTTAATGCTCTTGTCTACCATTAGACCGCGTTATTCAAATGATACCTTGTCTAATGTCGATTTTACTTTGTAACATTTGGACGAATAACGTCAGCCGTTGCAGAACTAGGCGTTATCTTTGTAATTCTAATCATAACCTTATCGCCAGGGCTTGTATTTTTGACTAGAATTGCAAGGCCTCTGAATTTGGCTACTCCTACTCCTTTGTTGCCCATCTCTTCAATGGTTACAATGTATTCTTCTCCGACGCTAACGGGATTCCTGGGTGCGTTTAATCCTCCAAAACGATTACTTTTTTTCTCATACTTTTCGTAGGTTCTTGATTTCTTCAACCCAATCTAGCTATATCAGTACGAAATATCATTGTTAAAGACGAATAGACTCTCATTCTTGTCTGCACCATGTTGTAATATTATTTATAGTTTAAGGTGGTATATAGAATTGGTAGCAATTGGAAACTGAATCAACTAAAACAAGCGCAGAAGAAGCTGAGTTTAGAGAAATCTATTCCCAAATCTTGCGTGGTAAAAAACAACAACTTTACGATACTCAGATGGGGCATAATGCTCTTGAGGAAGAAAGGAAACAAGTTAATCAACAGGCAATGAAAACTCCCGGAAGGAGAGGTGAAGTAATCAAAAATGAAGAACTTGATAAAGAAATTTCAAGACGGTACAGTGAACACAGAAAAAGGAAAGTAGTTTACTAGAACCATAGAAACAGCTAATGTTTTTTGTGTGTACAGGTTGTTGTAGAAGGGCGTTAACAACAACAAAGATTGCCAGTCGAGTATTATAGCAGAGTAAGTCTAAAACGGTAAGTTAATGGTTGCTAACGCGTATAAAGAATGACTGTTAGGTACCTTAACAATGACTGCTAATTCTGCTCTGAAAGTTCTTGAAGCATATACGAGAGATGTCGGCCGTGCTGTAGCTCGTATCGACTATGATTCTATGGATTCATTAGGCGTATCAACTGGTGACATTATAGAGATTAAATCAGGTAAACGTCGAACCGTTGCAAAATGCCTACCTCTTTATCCGTCAGATGAAGGAAAAGGTATCATCAGAATTGATGGCCTTTCAAGAAATAATGCTGGTGCTGCCATCGGAGATGCTGTCGAACTAACAAAAGTCAAAGTAGTACCAGCTGAGAAGATAATAGTTGCTCCATTAGAAGCAGTACCACCTATTGACGAGCGATATTTAACTGATGCTTTGGAAGGCATGCCTTTCATAAAAGGCGATAACGTCATGGTCCCTTATTTTGGTGGAAGACTTACATTCGAAGTTATTGCCGTGTCTCCTGCTAATAGTACAGTGCTAGTCACTCAAAAAACAGTCTTTGCTATTTCAGTAAAAAGTCAAACAGAAACAGGAGGACTGACACAAGTTGCATACGAAGACATTGGTGGATTAAAAGAAGAGATTCAAAAAGTCAGGGAGATGATTGAGCTCCCATTAAGACATCCTGAAATTTTTGAAAAGCTTGGAATCGAAGCACCAAAGGGTATTCTTCTTCACGGGCCTCCTGGAACTGGTAAGACATTATTAGCAAAGGCAGTAGCTAATGAAACCAATGCTCATTTTATCAGTATTTCTGGTCCTGAAATAATGAGCAAATTCTATGGAGAATCTGAGGCGCGAATAAGAGAGATATTTAAAGAGTCGAGGGATAAAGCTCCATCGATAATATTCGTAGACGAAATTGATTCCATTGCTCCAAAGAGAGAAGAGGTAACTGGCGAAGTCGAAAGAAGAGTGGTCTCACAGTTACTATCGCTCATGGATGGCCTAGAATCAAGAGGTAAGGTCATCGTAATTGCAGCCACTAATAGACCAAATGCCATAGACCCTGCATTGAGACGACCAGGTAGATTCGACAGAGAAATTGAAATCAAAGTTCCTGATAAGCGAGGTCGACTGGAGATTTTGCAGATTCATTCGCATAATATGCCTCTAGAATCAGATGTCGATCAGGAAAAAATTGCCGCAGTAACTCATGGATTTGTAGGCGCAGATATGGAATATCTGTGTAAAGAAGCTGCTATGAGGTGCTTAAGAAGACTGTTACCAGAGCTTAGTTTAGAAGATGAAAAAATATCTCCTGAAACACTAGACAAGCTCGTAATAACTATGAACGATTTTGAGATGGCAATAAAAGATGTTATGCCCTCTGCAATGAGGGAAGTATATCTAGAGATACCTGACGTCAAGTGGACAGATGTCGGTGGTTTGGAGGAGATAAAACTTGAACTCCAAGAAGCGATAGAATGGCCATTACGGTATCCCGACCTATACTCAGCGATTAACCATACTCTTACGAAGGGCATATTATTACACGGACCCTCTGGTACGGGCAAGACGCTATTGGCTAAAGCTGTTGCCACAGAGTCTGAAACCAACTTTATCAGTGTAAAGGGGCCTGAATTAATATCAAAGTGGGTCGGTGAATCAGAGAGAGGAATAAGAGAAATATTCAGGAAAGCCAGACAAGCAGCTCCATGTATAATATTCTTTGACGAAATAGATTCTATTACTCCTACGAGGGGCGGAATGGACGCAGGCGGTGGTAGCGGCTTCAGTAGCACACAGTCGATATTGTCACAATTACTAACAGAGATGGATGGCGTACAGCAAATGCAAGGAGTAATGGTAATAGCTGCCACCAACAGAGTTGATATGATTGATACCGCACTACTGCGACCGGGGAGATTTGATAAAATTATTTACGTACCAAATCCTGACAAAAATACAAGATTTAAAATCCTGGAGGTACATACAAAAGGTAAACCTATTGGTCGGGATATAGATTTTATGAAAATGGCGGAGTTAACAAATGGCTTCAGTGGTGCCGAGGTTTCGGCAGTTGTAAATACTGCAATTTCCTTAGTATTGCACGAGTACCTCCAGAAATATCCTACACCTGAAGAAGCAGCAAAACATACTTCAGAGGCCGTCGTATCCTCACAGTATTTCGAAGAGGCCGTAAAAAAGATAAAGAAACAAAGGGAAACTAAACCAGGAGAGCCGATATCTAGTATGCTTTCCTATAGGTA
>Ga0114129_10010552_pt1 | contig 13171 bp, 13 predicted proteins | sample RhiMetdeltSRZDD1_FD_80071 | JGI IMG/M metagenome (GOLD analysis project Ga0114129, IMG submission 80071) | Populus rhizosphere microbial communities from Tennessee, USA - Rhizosphere MetaG P. deltoides SRZDD1 (version 2) (version 2) | ecosystem: Host-associated > Plants > Roots > Rhizosphere >...
CGTCGTGGCGTTCGCCCTCGGCGACCTTCTTGGCTGCGACCGGAAGCTCGAAAGAGCCGGGTACCCAGTAAACGACGTGTTCGCTGACGCGATGGCGTTTGACCGCGTCTAGTGCGCCGTCAAGGAGGCGCGAGGTTATAGCTTCATTGAAGCGGGCGACAACGACAGCAATCGAGAGCCCTGAGCCATCGAGGTTGGGGTCGCGCGGCATCGTGTGCTCATTATAGTTTCAGATTCGGTCAGAAGCGGCCAGATCGGCGCAGCGAGTCTTGACAGTGTCGGAACTTTTTGCCTAATCTTTCCGCCATACTCACAACGGACTCGTCGCCCCCGAGATGCCGCACCCCACTCGCCTCCTCCTGTGCGCCCTGCTCGCAATAACAGCAGGGCTGGTCGCGCTTCAACAAGACGAAAGCGCCCACGCTTCCCAACAGCCGATCGGGCTCTGGCTGCCGTGGGAGGCCGGCACATCTTGGCGCCTCACGTTCGGCCCTCACGGCACGTCCAGCGACGGCTCTGGCTCAGCGCTCGATTTCCAGCCGCCCGACGCCGGCGGCGCCGCCTGTGATTCGGGATTCAGCTCCCGCTACTGGGTGGTCGCCGCCGCGGCCGGGCGGGTTATCAACCTTCCGAACGCGCTGGAAGTCGACCACGGCGGCGGCTTCCGCACCGGCTACATGCACATTCAGGAAAAAGTTGTCACCTCTGGTGAAGTCCAGGCCGGCGAGCGCTTGGGGAAAGTGTCTTGTTGTCCCGACGGCCCCGTCGACAACTGCTGGGCGACCGCACCGCATCTTCACTTCTACACCGTCCTTCAAGGTGCAAAGCAGGGCATCGCGGGGATCAATCTCGAGGGCTGGGTGGTACAGCCGGACGGTTGCCTGGTGAGAAGCGGCCAGAGCGTCTGCGTAGGCGGCCGCATCGCTTCGAACGCGCCCGCCCATTCGCCGCAGAACGCCGACGTCGTCCTCATTCTCGACGCGACGGGCGACGCTAACGGCGACCCGCAGCGAGCTCGCCTCGCAGCCGCGCGCGCCTATCTCGCCGCCGCGGGTGCCGGCGATCGCGTCGGCATCCTCACATATAACTCGCTTGTGCACGGTGAAACACACCTGCGAGAGGTAAAGGGCGAGAGCGGAATGGACGAAGAGTTGCTCCGTCGCATAGACACCGTCGGCGCCGACGGGCTCGCAGATCAGCGCGTCGGTATCCGCGCCGGCTGCCGGGAGCTGCTGCGCCTCGGGAAGGCTGATGCGAGAGCCGCCGTACTCATCTCGGATGGCGTGCACGACTTCCGCCGGCTGGGTACTCCGCAGGACTGCTTCAAGGAACAGCACGTGCCCGTCCATACGGTTGCCGTCGGGCCCGGCGGCGAGGAGAACCTCAAACAAATATCGCGCGATACGGGCGGGCAGTTCATCACCCTCAATGAGCCGAAGGACCTCGCCTGCGAGATGCACAAGCTGCGCATGCTGATCTTTGAACGCGAAGCCGGCGCCTGCCGCGCGGAGGCAGCGTTTGTCGACAGGACCACGCGCGCCACCTTCGAAATACCGGCCGGTCAGGCGGAAGCAACCTTCTCCGCCACCTGGCTGCGGCCCGACGTTCCCTCAGCGGTATCGGCCAGGGCGCGGGTGGATGTGAAGCTCGTCTCCCCGTCCGGCACGACGATCGCGCCAACCACCGAGCGCGCCGACTTGACGACCGACTCGGGGAACACCTACCAGTCGTACTCCCTCCTTTCCCCCGAAGCCGGCCTCTGGTCTCTCCGTCTCACCGGCAAGGAAGCCCCGCCGGAAGGCGTGGCCGTCACGGTCTCCCTGACGACCTCGGCCGCCAGACCGCAGCCGCCAACGCCGCAGGAAGAGGAGCATGCCGTGCAGCCTGACCAGACGCCAAAGCCTTCCCCCAGCGAATCCGCGACCCCTACGGCCAGGCCCTCGCCGCAGCCCTCCGATACGACGACCCCGACGCCCCAAACACCCACGCCCGCATCGACCCCCGAGTCGACACCCGAGTCGACACCCGAACCGACTGTCGCGGCCACCCCCACCCCGACACCGGACCCGACGCCACCGGCACCCACGCCGGAGCCGAGCCCACAGCCGTAATACCGACTGGCGAACTGCAAATCCTTAATCGCCATTGCGGTATCTTTTCGTATCTTGTCCGCTTCTTAGCACCCGCTTAATCTTGATTCAGCGACACGGCCCAAAGGCAAGGAAAGGAGTGACGGGTTGCGGGGCGCGCCCGTCGAAATCACTCACATGGTAGTAGAGACGAAACCCGAAAGCTCCTCGACGCCGACGCAGCCTCAGGCTCAGTTCTCGATGGAGCTGAACGAGGAGCAGCGGCAGATCCAGAAGTGGGTGCACGGCTTCGCCAAGGACGTCGTCCGGCCGGCGGCCCACGAGTGGGACGAGCGCGAGGAGACGCCCTGGCCGATCATTCAGGAAGCCGCCAAGATCGGGCTGTACTCCTTTGAGTTCCTTCAGAACGCGTTCGCTGATCCAACCGGCCTGACGATGCCGATCGCCAACGAAGAACTCTTCTGGGGCGACGCCGGCATCGGCCTAGCCATCTTTGGCTCGACGCTCTGCGTCGCCGGCATCGTCGCCAACGGGACCCCCGAGCAGATCGTCGAGTGGGTGCCGCAGTGTTTCGGGACGCCCGACAAGATCCAGATGGGTGCCTTCGGCGTCAGCGAGCCCGACGCCGGCTCCGACGTAAGCTCCCTGAAGTCGCGCGCGGTCTACGACGAGGCGAAGGACGAGTGGGTCCTTAACGGCACGAAGACCTGGATCACTAACGGCGGCATCGCGGATGTGCACGTGCTCGTGCTGTCCGTCGACCCCGAGCTGAACTCTCGCGGCCATGCCGCCTTCATCGTCCCGCCCGGCACACCCGGCCTGAGTCAGGGCCAGAAGTTCAAGAAGCATGGCATCCGCGCCAGCCACACGGCCGAGGTCGTCCTCGACAATGTACGCGTGCCCGGCCGCTGCCTGCTTGGCGGCAAGGAGAAACTCGACGCGCGTCTGGCCCGCGCCCGCGAAGGCAAGTCCTCGAAGGTGCAGGCGGCGATGGCCACGTTCGAGGCGACCCGACCCGCCGTCGGCGCGCAGGCTGTCGGCATCGCCCGCGCCGCCTACGAGTTCGCGCTCGACTACGCCAAAGAGCGCAAGCAGTTCGGCCGCGCGATCATCGAGAACCAGGCCATCGCCTTCAAGCTGGCCGACATGAAGACGCGCCTGGACGCCAGCCGCCTTCTCGTTTGGCGGGCAGCGTGGATGGGCAAGAACGGCAAGCCGTTCGAGAACGGCGAGGGCTCGATGTCGAAGCTATTCGCCGGCGAGACCGCGGTCTGGGTGACCGAGCAGGCCATCCAGATCATGGGCGGCTACGGCTACGTCCGAGAGAACCCCGTCGAGCGCTGGCACCGCGACTCCAAGATCTACACGATCTTCGAAGGCACCTCCGAGATCCAGCGCCTCGTCATCTCCCGCGCGATCTCGGGCATCCACATCAAGTAGGGGCGCGGGCTCGCTCCGCCCCAACAGTGGACCGCGCAGCCACCGCGACTCCCCCTCGACACGCTCAGGGCGAACGGCTGGCGCGATCTTCGAGGGCACCTCCGAGATCCTGAATCGCGGCACCTGACTGTCCGCCAAACAGACTAACGGCCTCCGGCCTGGCCAGCCCATCCGCTTATCCATTGCACCGCCGGCACCTGTCCGCCTCTGGAGGAATCCGTTGTCCGGTTCCACGCCTTCCGCCGCACGATCACCCGGTTCCACCCGGCGGCGGGTGGCCCTCTCTATACTTCCAATCGTCTCCCTCCCTCGGCGGCAGACACCACCACGGCCGGTCCATCCCGTCCGGGTACATCTGGTCCTCAAACCCCCTGATCATCTCCTCCCACTTCTCGATCCAGTCCTCCCCCTTCTTCGGCGACATCCTGTGCTGCAGCCCGATCGCCCGCGACAGCCGCTCCATTCCCAGCGACAGCACCTCGAGGTCCTCTTCGTCCTCCACAGCCGCCCTCTTCAATCGCATCCTCAGTAGCGCAATCTCGTCCTCCAGCCCCTCAACCTTTGCCGCCCGCCGCAGCTCAGCCCGGTCTTCGCTCCTCATCAACTTCGACGAGTAATAGTTCCCACGCCGGCGGGTCTTCCTCCGCCTCCGCTCCTTCTCCACCTCTCCGCCACATCCTTCCTCGCATCGGTGGGTCTCTGTTCCTTGCAAGGATAGAACATATGTGCTATTATGTCAAGGCACAAATCGTCAGAGGCTCCGAGGGGATGGAGGAAGGGAGGAAAAATAATGCCTCGAGGAGGTAAGCGCCCCGGCGCGGGTGCGCCCAAAGGTAACTTCAACGCACTCAAGCACGGCGAGCGCTCGAAGCAGTTCTCCCGTCTCGGCAAGATCGTCGCCGCCAGCCCTCAGGCCCGCAAGGTCCTCCTCCGCTACGCCGACCGCTTCGAGGCCGCCGAGCGCCAGGCCGATGAGCTCGCCGGCCAGGTCATCGAACAGGTGCTCACGCGCGGCCTCGCTCGTGGTCGCGACCGGCTAATTCTCCTCCCCGAGCTTCTGGATGAAGAGCGTTCAATCAGACAAACATCGCGAAAACCCCACCCTCGCAAACGCGGGAGCGCAAATGCCCGCAAAAATACCCCCACGGACAATCACTCGCCCAACGCCAATGACGACAACCAATCAGAAAACCCCGAAGGAAAACGCTATGATTGAACGCTTGCGAGCAGCACGAGCTGCGGGTTTCTCGCCTGAGCGAGTCGCCTGCGGAGACAACCCGCAGAAGACCAGGCCCCTAGCCCGGCATGTCGATGAAGTGGCCCAGCTTGTCGCGCTTGGTCTCGAGGTAGCGCCAGTTGTGCGGGTTGGGCGTCGCCATGATCGGCACGCGCTCGACCACTTCCAGGCCGTAGCCCTCGAGGCCGGCGCGCTTGGCGGGGTTGTTCGTAATCAGCCGAATCTTGTGCAGGTCCAGGTCGGCCAGGATCTGCATGCCGATGCCGTAGTCGCGCCTGTCGGCGGCGAATCCGAGCGCCTCATTCGCCTCGACGGTGTCGAGGCCGTGCTCCTCTTGGAGCTGGTAAGCCTTCACCTTGTTGCAGAAGCCGATGCCGCGGCCCTCCTGGCGCATGTAGACGAAGACGCCCCGCCCCTCGGCGGCGATCTGCTGGAGCGCCAGGTTCACCTGCTCGCCGCAGTCGCAACGCATCGAGTCGAAAACGTCGCCGGAGACGCACTGCGAGTGCACGCGGACGAGGACCGGCTGCGGCGTCGAGATGTCGCCGCAGACGAGGGCGGCGTGTTCGTCCGGATCGATCGACGAGCGGTAGGCGTAGAGCGTGAAGTCGCCCCATTTCGTCGGCAGCACAGTGGCGGCGACGCGCTCGACGAGCCGCTCGCGCTGCGTGCGGTAGCGAATAAGCTCAGCGACGCTGATGATCTTGAGGTCATGGCGGGCCGCGAAGCGCTTGAGCTGCGGCAGCCGCATCATCGTTCCGTCCGGGTTCATCAGCTCGCAGATCGCGGCGACCGGCTGCAGCCCGGCGAGGCGAGAGAGATCAACGGACGCCTCGGTCTGGCCGGCGCGCACGAGGACGCCGCCCTCGCGGGCGCGCAGCGGGTAGATGTGGCCGGGCATCACGAGATCATACGGCTTTGCGTCGGGGTCGGCGAGCACCTGGATGGCGCGCGCTCGGTCGGCCGCCGAGATGCCGGTGGTCACGCCTTCGCGGGCGTCCACGGAGACGGTGAACGCGGTGCCGAAGGTCGCCTGGTTGTTCTGGACCATCATCGGAATGTGGAGTGCATCGAGCCGGGCGCCCGTCATCGGCACGCAGATCACGCCGCTCGTGTAGCGGAGCATGAACGCGACGTTCTCGGGAGTGGCAAACTCGCCGGCGAGACAGAGGTCGCCTTCGTTCTCGCGGCTTTCGTCGTCCACGACGATCACGAAGCGCCCGCGCCGGTACTCCTCGATCGCGTCCTCGACGCTGTCGAGTTGGCCTTGGGTGGCCGGCCGGCGCTTGAGGTGTTTCTCGATGGGCTCGATCTTCGAGGAGCGGACGTTGGTCTCCGTCATGGGAGCGCCTCCTTACTTTGGTCGCGTTCCTACCGGGCGGGATACGCGCGCCCATATTATAGCAGCCGCTTAGATAGTGGTGAGTGGGCGGTGAACATGGTCAGGGCGCACGCCCCTCTAAACGCCCCGACGCGTCGGCGCACTCGGGGCGAACGGGGGAAGCGATTGGCGACGGGGTTCGTTCGGCCCGAGTAGTCCTACCGCCAGGAAAGGACGTACCGACGGCCCGTATGACCGCTCATCCGCTGCGGAGGTCAGGGGCTGGCGCTGAGGAAAGCGTCGAGCGCCGTGTTGTTGGCGTCGCCACTGCTGCTCCGGACGACGACGATGATGTTGGCGTTCCACCAGATCGTCTCGTGGCTCGGCAGCGAGCGTCCCTCCTTCGGCGAAGGCCGGCTCCCGGAGGGGAGGTCCCAGTCTTCCTTGGGCTCGTCGGCGCTGCCGTAGATGAGGACGGAGAGCGATGCGTTGCCGCCTGTGTGGGCGAGACTCACGTCGAAGGCGGGTTTCTTGAAGCCGTTAAAGCCGGCGCTTGTCGCCCCCGCTGCCACCGTCAGACCCTTGCCCTGCCAGGCGTTCTGAAGGCTCGCGAATGAATACGGACTTCCGGCGAGCACCTCGGGCGGAGGGGTCGCCGGAGGCGGCGTCGCTGTCGCCGCGGCGGGGGCGGGCGTGGCTCCCGGCGCTGGTGTCGCCTCCTGGAACGACTGGAAATCGAAGAGGTTTAGATTCACATCGCTGTCGCTGAACGCCCGCCCGATGAAAAAGAGCAGGAGAACAACACCGGCCAGCCCACCGATGGCCCCCAGCACGACCATAAGCTCCGCGCGGCTCCCCGGCGGCGGGAGGGTGACGCGCGGCATCTCGACGTGCGGCGCGCGGGGCATCGAGACGCGGGGCAGGTGGACTGCCGGAAGCGCTGGGGGTGTGCGCGGAGTTCGCGGCACGCGCGGCGCGGACGGGCGCCCGCGAGGCGGTTCGGGATCGGCGAACACCTCCTCTTCGGTGTACCCACCCTCCCGGGCAAGGTTCAGTGCTCTCTCGCGGTCCGCCTCCGCCTGCGGAAACATGCCCAGCCGGTCGAAGACAATGGCGCGGGTCGCGTAGAGGTGCGGATAGCCGGGGGTCGTGTAGATCGCCTCGTTGAGCGTGTTGAGCGCATCGCGTAGGCGTCCCCGCGCGGCGAGCCGGCGCGCCTCCGCGTTCTTTGCCTCCACCAGCATTGGAGAGCCGCGGGTTGCTCCTCGGTCCATGCCGTCTAAGTCCGCTCGCTCAGAAGCTGGTCCACGTAGCGCGCGATGATATCGCTTTCCAAGTTCACCGTGTCGCCGGGCTTCTTTCGGGTCAGGTTGGTGTGCTCCTGCGTAAAAGTAACGAGCGAGACTGTCAAGGAGTCGCTGTCTTTCGCGATTACGGTAAGGGAAACGCCGTCGATGGTAATTGGCCCCTTCACGACGGAATGGTGGAGGATGTCTTTTGGCGAGCGATAGCGGGCGATGATGGCGTCTCCCTCCTGTGTGAGAGAGATCAACTCGCCGGTAGCCTCGGCGACGCCGCGAACTATGTGGCCGGAAAGGCGGCTGGTGGGCTGAAGCGAGCGCTCGAGGTTCACGGGATCTCCCGGCCGAAGGGACCCAAGGTTGGAGCGCCGGTATGTCTCCGGCATGCAGTCGAAGGAGAGTGACTGTGCGTCCATCTTGACGACTGTGAGGTCCACGCCGTTGATGGCAATGGAATCGCCGGGTTTGGTGCCCGCGAGCACCGTGCGGCAGCCGATGCGGAGGCGTCCTTCCTCGGAGTCGATCACCGATCCAACTTCTTCGATAATGCCGGTGAACATTTAAGTAAAGGTTGCAGGGTTATGAGGGGAGGGTCAAGGGCAGGCTTGGAGGGATCGCGGGCCAGGAGCGTTATGGCTTATTCGCCACGAACGTGGCGTAGTCGATGTACAGATCGACGGCGCGGCGCTCGAGGACAACCGCGGACTCGATATCGTCGGCGAAGGCGACATCGGCGGGCTGAGAAGTCTTCGCTTCCTGCGCTACGTAAAGCATCGGTCGCCAGTATTCGTCCCAAACGCCGCGGTCGTGTAGGTGCTCACGCTCGACGAGCAGACCAGCCGCCTCAACTGCGCCGCTGTATTCGTCGAGCGAGGTCGGGGGAGTTCGAGCAAGCCATTTCCATTCGTCTTCGTTCAGGGTCGCTGGCTTGGTGCGCCAGACGATATCCGAGACGATTACGTGGCCTCCCGGCTTCGTGACGCGAGCCATCTCTCGCAGACAGTCGTTCAGGCCGACGATCGACGGGGCGCCGATGCAGTAGGCGGCGTCGAAGGCGCCGTCACAAACGGGTAGCCGCCGCCCATCGGCGCGAAGCACCGTGATCAGGTCGCGCAGGTTGAAGAACCAGGCCTTCGCGGCGGTGTGATGGATGAACGGATCGTACAGCTCGACAGCGGCGATGCGGCAGGCGAAGCGGCCCGCGAGCGTCGCGGCGGCCTCGCCTTTGCCGCAGGCAACATCGACCAGCGACGACCGCTCGGTCGGCTGAACGGTCTCGGCGATGATCTCGACTGTCTCAGCCGCGCCAGGGGTCATGTACTCCTGGCGGGCGTAAATGCGGGCGAAGTCGGCCATCAGGCGATGATGGAGACGGTGTCGAGGAGCTTCTCGCCCAGCAAATGATCGCCCGAGATCGTCGTCCGCGCCAGCGCCTCCGGCTTCGTCAGGCCCTTCGTGAAGAGGCGCCAGGCGGTACCGCCGTCCATACGGACCGTGGAGGACGCCTCAAACGCAGCGGAGTCGAACAGCGACCAGCGGGTTGGCTCGCGTACCAGCGACCATTGCAGAGGCGGCGAGCCTGTCTCTCCAATTCGCGTTATCAGCAGCAACACATGCGTACCGTGCGGCCGGTCGACGTCGCGAAACGTGTACGGAAGGGCGCGGACGAAGGTGTCGAGTACCGGAAGAAAGAGTCGGGGCTGCGTGAGGAGCGGCGCCGAAGCGGCATCCCGGATCTGTGCTTGATGCAGCCAACGCTCAGTATACTCCCGGGCAATGTCGAGCCACACCGGCGCTGGCTCGGGGCCGGCCCATGACACGGGTTCGCCGATCGCGAACATATCGAGCGACTCGAAATACTTCTGCGTTTCCTCGCCGCTCCACCGGAGCAGGTCGATTAGCAGGCGCGGGCTAAGACGGCGCGCGGCCGCGACCCAGGATTCGTTCTGCCGGTTGATGAACTCAAGGAGTTGCGCCTCCACGTTTTCGGGGCTTGATGGGGCGAAGGCTGCGCGGGCGTAGGCGTCGCGGCCGCGGGCGAGGCGGCCGAGATCATCCGCCAAGAGGTGAGCGGCGATGTCCTTGACGGACCAGGCGGGACAGACGGTCGAGAGGTCCCACTTAGGCGCGGAGAAAGAAGCGAGGAGCTTCAGTAGGACGGCACGCTCTTCGGGAAACAGATGGAGAGCAAGGACGGGTTCAAGGGGTTTCACGAGTGTGACAAATGTAGCATGGGACGCTTTCCGGCTTCCGCGGGTTGAAACCCGCAGCTTCGGTTCGGGGCCGGATGGCGCGGGCGGCGGTCGCGTAGAAGCAGTTAGCCCACGGGTTCTCGCTTCACGGCCCAGATCGTCGGTCCGTCCTCGGCGACCTTCTCCTCGACGATTACCTCGAAGCCGTGCTTCTGATAGAAGGGAAGGTTGCGCACCTTAGTGTTCTCAAGGTAGCAGGGGACGCGGTCCGCGTCCGCGCGCGCCAGCGCGTCTTCGATGAGGCGCCCGCCGAGCCCCTTGCCCTGCCGGGGCGGCATGTCACGCTTGTGCAGATGTTCGCTGAAGCTCGCGCATTGAGGTAACGGCCGAACACACTCAGGCCGAACTTCAGCGGCACGAACCACATACCCATGCGCATGATGCGAACAGTACCAATGACCGGGCTCTCGGGCGGAAGCCAGAGAGCCACGGCTTCCGCCTTATCGGTGGTAGCGTCCACCTGACCGTACTTGAAGGCGTAGCGCGTCATCAGTTCCATCGCCCATGGAAGATCGCGTAGGCGTCGCCCTTCGTCCGGGAGGAGCCAGACCATCAAAGGGTCGTCCTGGAACGCCCGTGCAAGAACCGTTGCACCCGCATTCGTCTCGGCCGCACTTAGCGACCCAACGCCACCGTCCCCTCTCATTGGGGCCTCCTTTGTAGGGCCAAGCTATACAATCCACGCATGGCGGCCGGCAAAATTCTTCAGTCGAGCGAGTCAGGGTACACCGGGTAGCCCGTAACGAGAATGTCCTCCCCGAGGCGCTCCACGGTTACGTCGCGCAGACGGAGCGCATCGACCATACGGTGCGCCCCTTCGCCCGCGACCGCGCCCGGCGCATCTGCTGCCCCGACTATGACCGGCGCGATGATTGCGCGCACCTTATCGACGAGGCCACGGTCGAAGAAGCCGCCGAGGAGGACTCCGCCGCCTTCGACAAGCGCGGCGACGACATCGCGTTTCGCTAGCTCGCGCAGAAGCTCCTCGAGGTCGACATGATCGCCGTGCTTGGCGAACGTGAGGACCTCGGCGCCAGTTGCCTCAATCGAAGCGCGCCACGTCGGCGAAGCGTCTTCGGTCGTCGCGATGAGCGTAAGAGCCCAGTCGGTGCGCTCAAACACGCGCGCCATCGGCGCCACGCGGCCGCGACTATCGACGATCACGCGAAGCGGTTGGCGCGGCGAATCGCAGCCTCCGGGCCGGGCAGTGAGCCGTGGGTCGTCGATGATGACGGTCTCGGAGCCGCAGATGATAGCATCGATCCGAGTGCGCAGGAAGTGCGACCACTCGCGAGCCTCGGGACCGGACACCCAACGGGAGTCGCCCGATGCGGCCGCAATCCGCCCATCGAGCGAAGCAGCGAATTTGGCGATGACGAATGGCAGGCCGGTCTCGCGATGCTTGAAGAACGCCTCATTGACGCGCCGCGCCTCTGTCTCGCCCTCTCCCACAACCACCCGAATCCCAGCCGCCTCGAGTACGGCGTGGCCGCCGCCGCTCCGAGCCCCCGGGTCGGCGACGCCGTAGTGGACCGCGGCGATTCCGGCGGCGATGATTGCGTCGGTGCAGGGCGGGGTGCGCCCAAAATGTTTGCAGGGCTCTAGTGTCACGTATAGCGTCGCGCTGCGCGCCCGCTCGCCCGCTTGCTCGAGAGCGACGATCTCCGCGTGGCGCCCGGGCGGCGGCTCCGTGACGCCCTCCCCTATTATTTCCCCCTCCGCAACTACGACGGCCCCCACCGTGGGGTTTGGTGAGGTAGGCTCCGGTGCCGTCCAGGCGAGAGCCAGCGCGCGGGACATGAAATCAGTGGCCATCGTGCGGCAATTATCGCACGGGGCAGGAAAGGGAGATGCGAAACGGAAACGAGAGGCTAGCGAGTCGGCTTGCCGACGAACTCGCGCCAGTCAGCCCCAACCGCTGGGCCAATCACGATGGCGACGATGCCAGCGAGGATGATGAATCCGAGCGACCAGACGACCTGGCTCATCGCATCCCCATCCTCCCCAGCGATGTACACACGGAGGGCAGCAAGGGTAACGTGCGTCAGCATTACGTAATGTAAGACGAAATGCCGGAAGGGGACGTTACGACCCGCGCGTGCACTCGTGAGATGGAATCTGTGTATACTAGCGCCCGCAATCTAGCGAAGGAGGCGTGTCTATGCCGAGCGAGACGATCGACCGGCTGACGGATAAGTTTCGGACGAACCGCGAGCAGTTCAAGGCGTTCTGCCGTTCGCTGAGCGATGAAGAACTCGAGCGGCCGGTGCCAGACAGCACTTACCGCGTGAAGGACTTCGCGAGTCATCTTGCAACCCTCGACACAGAGTTGGTGCGCTGGTTCGAGGCTGTTCGCGAAGGGCGGAGCGAGCCCTCCCGCTCGGCGGATGGCTCACGGTTAGACGTCGACAAGTGGAACGACGCCGTGGTCGCTGAGCGCCGCGACTGGTCCCTCGATCAGATATTCGCGGAAGCAACATCCAACCGGGAGCGCCTTCTGTCGGCTCTGCAGGCGCTGGACGACGAAGCGATCGAGCGTACATTCCATTTTTCCGGCGACAACAAGCGGCCCCCTGCGGACGTGCCGTTCAAGCTTTTCCTCTACGGCCTCACACGCCACGACCCGATCCACGTCGCGGACATGCTGAAGGCGCTGCCCGAGCGCGCCGATGACCCGGAACTCAAAGCATGGCTCGACGATCCGGCCGTCAAGTGGTACCAGGACGCGATGTCCGGCCCGCCAGTGACATAGTCGTCGGTTGTCAGTAATCAGTTATCAGTAGGGAGCTGGCATGAAAGAGTTCCACGACAGAGTGGCAGTCGTCACGGGCGCAGCCAGCGGCATCGGCCGCGGCCTCGCCGAGCGTTTTGCAGCCGAAGGCATGAAGGTCGTCCTCGCCGACGTCGAGCAAAGCGCGCTTGATCAGGCGGATGCCGAGATGCGCGAGCGAGGCGCGACGGTGCTCCCTGTCCGGACCGACGTGTCGAAGCCGGAGCAGGTGGAACAGCTCGCGCAGCAGACCCTCGAGGCGTTCGGCGCGGTGCACATCGTCTGCAACAACGCCGGTGTCGGCGGCCCCGGCGGTCCTCTCTGGGAGCGGACCTCCACCGACTGGCAGTGGGTGCTCGGCGTCAACCTCTGGGGCGTAATCAACGGCATCCGTGTATTCCTGCCGATCATGCTCAAGCAGGAGGAAGAGGGCCACATTGTGAACACGGCATCGATGGCCGGCCTTCTCTCGATACCAATGCTTGGGATCTACAACGTGACCAAGCACGCCGTCGTGACACTATCCGAAACCCTCTACCTGGAACTACAGTCGGCGGGCTCGAAAATCGGCGTCTCGGTCCTCTGCCCGGGTATGGTCAATACAAACATCGCTACTTCCGACCGTAACCGGCCGGTCGAGCTGCGCAACGAGGGCGGCGAGCCGGAGCTGACGCCGCAGCAGCAGGCGACCCGCCAGATGATGGAGGAGATGCTTAAGGCCGGTCTGAAGCCGGCGGTGGTTGCTGGCAAGGTCTTCGAG
>Ga0114129_10010553_pt1 | contig 13171 bp, 8 predicted proteins | sample RhiMetdeltSRZDD1_FD_80071 | JGI IMG/M metagenome (GOLD analysis project Ga0114129, IMG submission 80071) | Populus rhizosphere microbial communities from Tennessee, USA - Rhizosphere MetaG P. deltoides SRZDD1 (version 2) (version 2) | ecosystem: Host-associated > Plants > Roots > Rhizosphere >...
GAGGGTCGGTCGCTCGGAGTCGAACCCGATCTCGTTGTGAACGCTCTGAACCAGCTGCCAGTCCGGCGCGAGCCGCCAAGTGAGCTTGGCGAAGAACTTCTGCATTTCGTAAGCGCGCGGCCGCGCCGGATCGGTGCCGGGCTGGCTGTCGTGATCGCGCAGACGCTGGTAGCCGCCAAAGAACCACAGCCGGTCCCGAACCGCAGGGCCACCGAGATTGCTGGTCACATCCTGATACTTCGCGCGTCCGTAGCCGCTTTGCTCGTCCGAGCCGAGATAGGGCAACGCGATTGGCTGGCTGGTGAGCGCTGACGGCTGTCCGTAGAACGACGCGTCATACAGATATCGCTCACCGCCTTGTTTGGTGACCACGTTGACCACCGCGCCCTGCAGGTTGCCAAATTCTGCCGATGCCCCCACCGCCTGGACGTGCACCTCCTGGATGAAATCGATGCCCGTTTCGGATCGGGCGACCCCGCTGCACGGGCACGTGGTGTTCATGCCGTCGAGGAGGAACTGATTCTCGTTCGTACCTGAGCCGAATGCGGAGATGGTCGTCGCGACACCGCTCGACGGCGAGGTCGGCGACACGCCGGGCGCCGCTCTGATGAAGTCGAACATGCTGGCGCGCCGCGTGGGAATCGCGTCGATGTCTTCGAGTCCGAAACGCGTGCCGAATCCGGGGTGTCGTGCTTCGAGGCGGGTGCCCTCGCCCTCGACCACGATCGATTGCGCGACACCGGCCACTCTGAGCACCGCCGTTCGTTCGATCGTCGCGCCGGCCGAGATCAGCACCTGATCGTGCACCGTCGCGAACGCTGCCAGCTCGAAGTCGATCGAGTACAGGCCGGGTGGCAGGATCGGAAACCGCAGCTGCCCCTTGTCGTTGGTGCGCACTGTCGCCGGCCCCCCAATCAGGGCGGGGGAGTTGACCCGAACGAGCGCCCCGGCGATTGCGGCGCCCTGTTCGTCCCGGACCGTTCCGATGAGGCTTCCAGTCAACCCCTGCGGCGCCGCCAGCCGGGGAAGAAGGGCGAAGGCGGCCACCAGGAGCCATCGGGTGCGCCGTCCGATTGGAGCGGGGTGCCGCAGTGGGGTGATGTGCATCTGACGCTCTCCGTTGCCGGACTGACGAGTTGGATCGCTGGGGACCGGCGCCGTCAAGCGGCCGGCTGGCTCCTGTCCAGAAAGCGGAAAGCGGGCGCGAAAGCCGGAACACCACGAAGGACAGCCGAAATGCCGGAGTTCTGAACACTGTGGCGCAAGTGCCCAGAACCAATCTGTCCAAGTTTGCACATCCGATAACAGTCGGCTTTCTCGTGATCGTTTAGAGCTCGGGAGCGTGACCTTCCACTTTCTTGTCGCGCTTTTTCAGTATCACCTCGTCGTCTCTGACCGGGGAGGAAGCGGCGACTCTGATTTTGTCGGCCTTGGACAAGATGTCGCGCCTGTGCCGGCAGCATTCGAAGCGTGGATTCATCGCGAAGATTTCCCGCGGTCCGGATGTGAAGATCATCGAGAGCGGGAAGAAATGAACCGGCGTCGTCAGCCGCGACGGTTTTCCGGACCGGAAGCCGGCCGCGGACGGCCAGTGCCGCCGCGGCGCGATCACGGCAGCGTGGAATCGGCTGAAGAGATCTTCCGGCTAATGGCGGGGGCCACACGTCTGAAGACCCTGGCAGTGCATCAGACACCTACCTGCCAGCGCTGCCCCCCGCCGTGCCGGTGCCGGGTGATTTCGAAAGAGCCCAGGCTAGCGCCGTTGCCGATCCGCGAACACGGCAAAGCCCTCGACGAACGAGCGGATGCGGTCCCCGATCGCCACGTCAACGACGCGGCCGTCACCGGCAAAGATCTTCCCCGCGCCGGAGATCATCAACCGGCCCTCGAACCACGGCCGGGTGCCGAGCGTGCGCAGCACCGGCAGCCATGCGGTCTGCGACAGCGTCGTGCCGCCGGGGCCGGGCGTCGCTCCCATCACCGCCACCGGCCGCCCCCGGAACACTCGGGGAATGTCAGCCGGCGGCCGCGACAGCCAGTCGATCGCGTTCTTGAGCACGCCGGGAATCGAATTGTTGTACTCGGGGGTCACGATCAGCAGACCGTCGGCCGCCGCGATCCGATCCTTGAGCCGTTGAACCGCGGCCGGCGATCCGTGCTCGGCTTCGAGGTCGCCGTCATAGAGCGGGATCTCTCGAATCGATTCGGCCTCGATCGACGTGCCCGGCGGCGCCGCGTCGATCGCGGCCCGAAGCAGCATGAGATTGAACGACTCTCGCCGCAGGCTCCCGCAGAGACCGATGATCGTCGCCATCTCTCTCCGGCGGATGGCCCGGTCTGCCTCCGCCCGTAGGCCCGCCCTTCAGGGCGGGCGTGCTTGAGCCGGCGTGTTGCTGATTCGAGCACGCCCGCCCTGAAGGGCGGGCCTACCGGGTGAGGGAACAGACCCGGGCGTCTCCGACTAGTTGTCGTAATACAGGTAGAACTCGTGCGGATGCGGGCGGAGCCGGATCGGATCCAGCTCTTTTTCGCGCTTCCACGCGACCCACGTCTCGATCAGATCTTCTGTGAACACGCCGCCGCGCGTCAGGAACTCGTGATCCTGGTCCAGCGCGTTGACCGCCTCCTCGAGCGATCCTGGCGTCGTCCGGATGCCCATGTGCTTCATCTCGGCGCGCGTCATCTCGTAGATGTCGCGGTCGAGCGGATCGCCCGGTGAGAGGCGGTTCTGGATGCCGTCGATCATCGCCATCAGCATCGCCGACCACGCGAGGTAGCCGTTGCAGCTCGGATCGGGGCAGCGGAACTCCAGGCGCTTGGCCTTGGGGCTCTTCGAATACATCGGGATGCGGATCGCCGCCGAGCGGTTGCGCGCGGACAGCGCGAGGTTGACCGGCGCCTCGAATCCGGGGACCAGGCGGCGATAGGAATTCGTCGTGGGGGCCGCGAACGCCAGGATCGCCGGCGCATGTTTGAGGAGGCCGCCGGCCGCGAACAGACCGAGCTCGCTGAGGCCCGCGTAGCCGTCGCCCGCGAACAGCGGCGTGCCGCCGTTCCAGAGCGAGATGTGCGTGTGCATGCCGCTGCCGTTGTCCTCGAAGATCGGCTTCGGCATGAAGGTCACGGTCTTGCCGTGGCGCTTCGCGACGTTCTTGCAGATGTACTTGTACCACATGAACTGATCGGCCATCTTCAGGAGCGGCTGGAACTTCATGTCGATCTCGCTCTGGCCGGCGGTCGCGACCTCGTGGTGGTGGGCCTCGACGACGATGCCGACTTTGCGCATCTCGTAGACCATCTCGCCGCGCAGATCGTGGAAGGTGTCGGTCGGGCTCACCGGGAAGTACCCGCCTTTGAAGCTCGGCTTGTATCCGAGGTTCGGCTCCTCCAGGCGGCCGGTGTTCCACGCCCCCTCGACCGAATCGATCTGGTAGTAGCCGCGATGCTGGTTCTGCTCGTAGCGAACTTCGTCGAAGATGAAGAATTCCGGTTCGGGCCCGACGTAGCAGGTATCAGCGATGCCGGTCTCGCGCAGGAACGCTTCGGCCTTCTGCGCGATGTGCCGCGGGTCCCGGGTGAACGGCTTGCGGCTCAAGGGATCGACGACGTTGGCGATGATGCTGAGCGTGGGCTTGGAGAAGAACGGGTCGAGGCGGGTCGTGTCCGGATCGGGCACCGCCATCATGTCGGACTCGTGAATGCCCATCCATCCCCGGATCGACGATCCGTCGAAGCCCAGGCCCTCCTCGAACGTGCCCGTGTCGAGGGTATCGATGGGGAACGAACAGTGCTGCCAGCTCCCGAGCATGTCGACGAACTTCAAGTCGAGCATCTCGGCCTCATGTTTCTTCGCGAACTTGAAGAAGTCGTCCGGCGTCATTGAGCAGCTCCTGTTCTGTCCCGCGCAGCGTGATCAGGGCGCCCGGCCGATCGGCCGGCCGTCCCGGGACGGCGAAGCATAGTTCATCTTGCCGCCAGGCAGCGAGTCAGTTTCTGTTCCCGGTCAGTGTTTCCGTTCCAAGGCCGAGAGCTCTTCGACCGTCCACGGCGTCTGACGGTCACGCGTGGCCGCGCGAATCCCTGCCAGTGCTTGCGGCGTCACGGGCGGCGCCTGATGACCCCACGCGCTCCGGATATAGGTCAGGACGCCGGCGAGTTCTTCATCGTCGAGTGTGCCCATTGCCGGCATCAGGAGGTCCCCCTTCAGCCCGTTCAGGACGATCCGGACCAGGAGGTCTTCGCGGCCGAGCACCCATTTCGAGTTGCGCAACGGCGCGGCGAGCCGCGCCATGCCGCGGCCGTCCGATTGATGGCACGGCGCGCAGTGCGTGAGAAAGGCATTCCTGCCGCGGTCGCCGTCGACGCTGCCGGGTGGACTCGGGTTTCCCGCTGCCCTGGCGCCAGACAGCACGCGATCGCGGTCGGCGGCGGTCGGCGCCGTCTGCAGCAGTCGCGTGAGCCGCTGCAGATTCCGCTCGGCGACTTCGGGCGTGTAATTGGTCCGCCAGTCCGTATAGTCGCCTTTGCCGCCAGGCATCAGCGTGCGCGGGTGCAGCGCGTATTCCTGCCAGTTCTTGTCGGGATCGATGCGAGTAAACGAGGGCCGGTCACCCTGCTCGGCAGCCAGGCGCCGGCCGATGCGGGTGGCGAGGTGCTGCGTGAAGATGGGCGCCTGCCACACGCCGGACTTCTCGACCCAGCTCAGGACGGCGTCCGCGTCACCGGTGAGGTGCCTCTCGAGGGCCCACCAGATTCGCAGCGGAATGTGTTTGTCCCCAACATCCTCCTGCCTGCGCACCAGCTCGCCCAACACCGCGAACGCATCGTCCGGCACGAGCCGGGCGGTCGTGGCCGCGAGCTCGCTCCGCACTTCGGCATCCGGCTCGGTGCGGGCGAGCGTGACCAGCCGTTCGTGCAGCGGGCGGGGCAGAGAACCCTCCTGCCTGAACGAACGCAGCGCCCACGAGCGGACCGCCGCGTCCGGATGATCCAGCAGCTCGCGGGCCCAGCCGGCATCCATCGGCGAGATCTGAATCGCCGTCCAGAGCGCCTCGAGCGCGTGAGCGCCGCGATGGTCCTGGACGATTCGACGCAGCCCCGGAATCAGCGAGCGGTCCTTTCGTTCGCCGAGCAACCGTCGCGCGTGCTCGCGATACCACTTTCTCTCGTCACCGAGGAGCTGCACGAGATCCGGATTGCTCCGCTCGGCCAGATTGAACGGAGCGACTGGCCGCGAATCGCGGGCACGCACGCGCCAGATCCGCCCGCACGACTTGTCCCAGGTATCGCGGGGGTCGGTGTGATCCATCCGGATGTCGCACCAGTCGGCGACATACAGCGCGCCGTCCGGTCCCACCGCCATATCGACAGGACGGAAGCCGCGATCGGTCGTGGTCACGAGCGTGTCGGTGTCCATCGTCTTGAAGGTGGACCCGTTGGCCACGAATCGTGTCGCCTGGATGCGGCTGGTCAGCGCCATGCCGGAGATGAGCTGGCCCTCGTAGCCCGGCAGCCTGCCGTCCTCGTAGACGACGCCAGTCATCGCGAACCGCGCCGCGTCGCCGGTGTGTTCCATGTGAGGGATGAAGCCGAACGAGTACGGCCGCGTGAACGGCCCGTGCTTCGGCCAGTTCTTCTCGTAGCGTCCGCCCTCGACCCAGTGGAATCCGCGGCTGTTCCCGCCGTTGTCGCCGGAGAAGGCGCGCCCGCGGCTGTCGAAGGACAACGTCCAGGGATTGCCGCCTCCCTCGGCGAACAGCTCGAACCTGTCGCTCTCGGGGTGGTAGCGCCAGACGGCCTGGCCCAGGAACGAGATGCCTCGTACCCGCCCCGTGCTGGTGCTGCCATGAACGCCGTAGAGCCAGCCATCCGGTCCCCAGGTCAGGCTGTTCGCAAGCGAATGGGTATCCTCCAGCCCGAACCCCTCGAGACGTACCTCGGGATCGCCGTCAGGAACGGCATCGTTGTTCGCGTCCCGGTAGAACAGCAGGTACGGCGGGTTCATCACCCAGATCCCGCCTCGTCCCGTCGTCACGCTCGTGGTGATGTTGAGACCCGTGATGACGTCCCGATGCGAGTCGAAGCGGCCGTCTCCGTTGGTGTCCTCCAGCACCGTGATCTTGTCGGCGCCACGCACGTGGTTCGGCGGCGCCGCCGGCACGCGATCGAAGCGCGCGCGCAGGTACTGGTCGTACGAGGTGATGGTGAGACCGGCGGGAAACGGATATTGCAGGTACTGGACGACCCAGAGGCGTCCGCGATCGTCGAAGTGCAGGTCGACCGGCTGGCGGATCACCGGCTCTGAGGCAACCAGCTCGATCGTCAGGCCTTCGATCGGCTTGAAGGCGCGAAGCGTCTCGTCGGGGGATGAGGTCTTGTCACCCTGAACCCAGGTGGTGAGCTTCTCGCCGCCGTGCTTCAGATAGACCGTGACGTACTCGTCGACCTCCGGGGTGAAAGGCCGGGACTGCGACCGCACATGCGACGTCCCGGCGGCGATCAGCCCCGACAGCGCGATGCCGGCCAGCGCAACGCGAAGGCGGGTCCTCATGCCGCCTTTGCCAGATGCGCCGCGAGCCACTCCCATGCCTCGGCCTGCATCTCGATATTGAACTGGTGTGGCGCGTCGTACATCCGGCATCGCTGCCGGTCGGGCGCCGAGGCTTTGCGGAAGCAGGCCTCGATCTTTCGAAACGCTCGCTCGACGCCCTCCGGTGGAAACAGCGCATCTCTCGAGCCGTTGATCACGAGGAGGGCGCGGGGCGCGACCAGCGCGGCGAGATCCGGGAAGTCCAGGTAGCGGTACAGACCGGGAATGTGGAACGTCAGGCCCACGGTATTCACGACATGGCGTCGAATGGCGGGTCCGAACGCCGTCATCCAGCCGACGTCGACCGCGACTCTGATGCGCTGGTCGAGCGCGGCCAGCAGGAAACTCCGGTATCCACCGACCGATAGACCCACACAGCCCAGCCGGCGCCGATCGACTTCCGGACGGCTGGCGAGATAGTCGAGCGTCCGGATGTCATCCCACAACATCACACCCGGCCACGTGACGCCTGCGGTCATGAGGCTGCGCGCGACGAGCTGCTCGTTCTGGCTCGATCGCCGGTTGAATGCGGCGACGTCTTCGGCGGTCATCCGCCGCGGCTCTCGATAGGACGACGGGTCGTCGTCGAGGAGCATGCGGCGCTCGCCCCAATAGAACATGTCGATCGTGATCACGACATAGCCGAGACGCACCAGCTCGCTGGCGATGCTCTTCCCTTCGTACAGCCGCTGCTTGAACTCCGAAAGCACCGGATGCTCGTTCTCGACCGCAACGACTTTCTCTTTGCCCCAGACGTAGAACCCGCCGTGGCAGTGCAACAGCACGATGCCGGGAGCCGGGAGCGCAGCCTTCCTGGGAGTCAGCACGTACGCGGGCACGCGCACATCCGGCGTCGTCCGGAATGTGAGGTATTCCTCGATGTAGTCTTCACGCTCGGTGCGGCGGATCACTTCGGGGTCGGGCGCAATCGGGGGCGGCGAATAGAACAGGTGCTCCAGGACACGGGCCCGAGCCGTCTTCTGCCAGGATTCGAGATTGCGGAAACGGGACTCCAGGAACGACAGCTCCAGCGGTGAGCGGTCCGCCAGCTGCTGGACGAACGGGTAGAGGCTGCCGAGATGCGGAGCGTCCGCGGAGGCGGTTTGAGCCTGCACCAGCGCGGCGATGTCAGCCGGCTTGAACGAGGTCCGAGACAGAAGGCCGGCCGCGCCAAGCGACCCGCAGAACCCGCGTCGCGTGATTTTGGACAATTCATTCTCCGTCCGAGCCCCGAGCCCCGAGCCCCGAGCCCCGAGCCCCGAGCCCCGAGCCCGTGACTACAACGAGTATCCCCTCCGATACTCCCGAGTCAGGAACTGATTCGCCGTCTCGTTGTTGGTCACGCGCATGTTCGCGGTGTCGTAGTGCAGGCGTGTCTTCGCGCGCAGCGAGGCGATCCCGAGCAGCATGATCTCGGTCAGGTGCGCGCCGTACTCGAAGCCGGACGAGAGCTGGTCCCTGCCCTTGATCGTGTTGATCCAGTTCATCTCGTGGTCTTCGTGCGGCACGCGCGGGAGGCGCTCCTTCGGCGGGCCGTAGGCGTTGTGCTTCGACGCCGGCAGCAGGCGCGGCATGGCGGTGTCGTGCAGGAGCTTGCCCTTCCTGCCGATGTAGAGGATGCCGCCGCCATCGTTCAACCGCTCGCCGCCCAGTTCCTCCGGATCGGGCGGCATCAGGCCGCCGTCGTACCAGGTCATCCTGATCGGCCCGTTGCTCCCCTTGAACTCGTAATACGTCGTCGTGGCCGCGGGGTATGACGCGCCATTGAACGGCGTCGACTCGGTCTCGATGACCGACGGCAGCGGCAGGTCGAGCGACCAGACCGGAAAGTCGATCAGGTGCGCGCCCATGTCGCCGAGCGCGCCCTGGCCCCAGTCGACCCAGCCGCGCCAGTTGAACGGATGGTAGACCGGATGGTATTCGACCTCCGGGGCCACGCCGAGGAACAGATCCCAGTTGAGCCGATCCGGGACGGGCCTGGCGTCGCCCTTCATCGCGGCCGCGATCCGCGCGTTCATGCCGCGATCGTCCCAGCCGCCGGTCCGCTGATCCGAGGACGGCGATGCCGGCCTCGGCACGCCCTGCGGCCAGAAGCCGAACGGACGGTTGGTCCAGACATGGACTTCGTAGACGTCGCCGATCGCGCCGCCCTGAATGTATTCCACCGAGCGGCGGTTCTCGTCTCCCGAGTGCCGCTGGTTGCCCTGCTGCGCGACGACCTTCCTGTCCTTCGCCTTCCTCGCCAGGTGCCGGGCTTCGTGCACCGACCAGCAGAGCGGCTTCTGCACGTAGACGTGCTTGCCGGCGTCCATGGCGTTCGACGCGATCACCGCGTGCATGTGGTCGGGCGTCGCGACGATGACCGCGTCGATGTCCTTCTGCTTCTCGAGCATCTCGCGGTAGTCCTGGTATTTCTTCAGCCGCGGCAGCTGCTGCTCGACGAACCGCCCGAGGTTGGCACGGCCGTCCTGGTCGGGCCACTTCGCGTTCGCGGCCAGCTGCGCCTTCGACGGTCCGTGGGACTTGAATGGCGACTCCGGCGCGGGCGCCGCCGGACGCTGCTGCGGCGGCGTCTGCGCCCGCTTCGTCCACTCCGCCAGCTTGCCGTCCAGCAGGTTCAGGTCGCAGTCGCAGATGGCGACGACGTTCTGGCTCATCACCGCCTGGGTGTTGACCGCGCCCATCCCGTTGATGCCGACCGCCGCGACGTTGACGAGATCGCTCGGCGCCTGGAAGCCGCGGCCGAGGACATGACGGGGAACAATCATCAGGCCGGCAGCCGTGGCCGCTGCCTTGGTGATGAATTCACGCCGGGTGCTCATAGGGGCCTCACGTCAAATACCAATTCCTAAGCTCTTCCCGCAAACTCCCGCGTCTCCGTATGCACCTTCACCCGCTCGCCTTCCTTGATGAACAGCGGCACGCGGATCTCGAGGCCGGTCTCGAGCGTGGCCAGCTTGGTGACGCCGCCGCTCGCGGTGTCGCCGCGCACGCCGGGCTCGGTGGAGGTCACGGTCAGCTCCACGTGCGCCGGGAATTCGAGGCCGATCGGGTTGCCGTTGTACTTCTGGATGTCGACGAGCACGTTGTCGACCAGCAGGTCGCGGCCGTCGCCGACCACGGTCGTGGAGAGCGTCAGCGTCTCGAAGCTCTCCTGATCCATGAAGTGATAGCCGCTGCTGTCGGCGTAGAGGAACGTCGCCGGCACCGAGACGAGGTCGGGCTCCTTGAACTTGTCGCCGGCCTTGAAGGTCTTGTCGAACACGGCGCCGGTGATGAGGTTGCGCATCTTGAGGCGCACCAGCGTCTGCCCGCCGCGCGCGGTCGGCGTCGAGACGTCGACGCCGAGACAGTGATACGGAGCGTCCTCGAACTCGAAGAACATCTTCCGCTTGATGTCGATTGCTTCGATCAGCGATGCCAATAGAACCTCGGGGGTTAGAGACTACCGTGGAGAGGACGGAGGCACCGGATTTCAAACGGAGCAACGGAGCCAACGTAGGTAACGAAGAAAACCAAACCATTTGCTTCCGTTTTCTCCGTTGCCCATTGCTCCGTTTGTGAAATCCGGTGCCTCCGTCCAACGCTCCCTACCGTTCGTGGCCTCCAGTACTCGGCGCCGTCTGCGCGCCGGGGATGACCGGCGTCACGCCCAGGTTGAACAGGATGAACGAATAGATGTCGGCCGCCACATCGAGCTGCTTCTCCAGCCCGCTGGCCCCGTGCGCGGAGTTGGTTTCGATGCGAATGAGCAGCGGGTTGTCGTGGCGCGCGAGCTCCTGCAGGGTTGCGGCGTACTTGAACGAGTGCGCCGGCACGACGCGGTCGTCGTGATCCGCGGTCGTCACCAGCGTCGCCGGGTAGGTCGCGCCCGCTTTGATGTTGTGCAGCGGGGAATACGCCTTCAGCGCCGCGAACTCGTCCGCATCCTCGGCCGACCCGTAGTCGGCGGCCCAGTTCCAGCCGATGGTGAACTTGTGGAACCGGAGCATGTCCATCACGCCGACCTGCGGGATGGCGACGCGGAACAGCTCGGGGCGCTGGTTCATCACCGCGCCGACCAGCAGTCCGCCGTTCGAGCCGCCCTGGATCGCCAGCCGCGACGAGGAGGTGTACTTGTTGGCGATCAGCCATTCGGCGGCGGCGATGAAGTCGTCGAAGACATTCTGCTTCTTCAGCTTCATGCCGGCCTGATGCCATTTCTCGCCGTACTCGCCGCCGCCGCGCATGTTCGCCGACGCGTAGACGAAGCCCTGTTCGAGCAGCGCCAGGCGTGAGGCGCTGAACGTCGGCGACTGCACGATGTTGAAGCCGCCGTAGCCATAGAGCAGCGTCGGGTTGTTGCCGTCCAGCTTCAGTCCCTTGCGATGGACGAGGAACATCGGCACCTTCGTGCCGTCCTTGCTGGTGTAGAAAATCTGTCGGGTTTCGTACGCGGCCGGGTCGTAGCCGGGAACCTTGGGCTGACGGAACACGCTCGTCTGCTTCGTCGCGATCTCGTAGCGATAGATCGTCGGCGGCAGGTTCAGCGAGTTGAACGTGAAGAACACGAACGGGCTGTCGCGCTCGCCGCCGAACCCGGTGGCGGTCCCGAGTCCCGGCAGCGCGATCTCGTTCTCGAGACGGCCGTCGAGCGCGTGCACGTATGCGCGCGTGGTGACGTCCTTCAGATAAGTCACGAAGAGCTTGCCGCCCGCGGTGCTCGCGCTCTCGAGCGGTTCGGCCCGTTCGCGCAGCACCACCTTCCAGTTCGTCTCCCCGGGCTGCTTGGGATCGATCAGGACGACCCGCGTGTTCGGCGCCCCCCTGTTGGTGGCGACCAGCAGCTTGTCGCCGACGTTGTCGATCAGGTTGAAGCTGTCGTTCGTGATGTCGGGGATCAGCGGCTTGAACGTATTGTCGCCGGCAACGAGATCGCGGACGAACAGGGCGTTGCCGTCCTTGCCCTTGCCGCGTTCGGAGACCGTGAGCACCGCGAACCGTTCGTCCTCGGTGGTCTCGACGATGTGAAAGCGCTGGGGATTGTCGGGATCGGAGTAGACGAGCTGATCCTGCTCCTGCGCCGTCCCGACCCTGTGGAAGAACACCTGATGGTTCTCGTTGATCCCGGCCTTCGCTTTCGCCTGATCGGGCGCCGGATAGCGGCTGTAGAAGAAGCCGTCCCCGGCCCAGGCGACGTTCGAGACCTTGACCCATTGCAGCGTGTCCTCCAGCGTCGTCCTCGTGGCGAGCTCCATGACGTGGTATTCCTGCCAGTCGGATCCGCTCGGCGACTTGCCGTAGACGGCGTACTTCGCGTTCCTGGAGGGGCTGAATGTCGTCAGAGGCACCGGGCTCGCTTTGGTGCCCCACGCGTTCGGATCGATCAGGACGTCGGGCGTGCCGTCGAACCCCCTCTGGATATAGAGGACGTTCTGATCCTGCAGCCCGTCGTTCTTCCGGAAGAAGACGTACTGCGCCTTGCGGGCCGGCGCCGAGTAGCGCTCGTAGTTGTTCAGCGCGCGCAGCCGCGCCGCCATGGCCCGGCGATAGGGAATACCCTCGAGGTAGGCGAAGGTGACCTTGTTCTGCGCCTCGACCCACGCCGCGGTGTCGGCCGAGTTGTCGTCCTCGAGCCACCGGTAGGGATCCGGGACCTGCACGCCATGATAGGTATCGACGTGCTCGACTTTACGGGTGGAGGGATACGCGATCGGCTGCTGGGCAGCCGCGGCGGCGCCCAGGACAACGAGGGACGCAGCAAAGACGAGGCGGTGGGTGCCGGTTCGCATGGAATGTCTCCGGAACGATTGAAACCTGAAATTATGCCACCGATGACCGACCCGACCATTCGCCCGGCCACCATGGCCGACGCTCACCTGATTGCCAGCCTCGCCGAACGGCTCGCCGCGTTCACGCTGCCGGAGTGGCGGACGCCGGGGTCGATCGCCACGGCCGACGCGAGCGCGATGCGTGAGGCGATCGAAGCCGGCCGCGACGACAACGTGGTGGTGATTGCCGAGCGTGGCGGCACGCCTGTGGGATGTCTGCACATCCTGGTGATGCACGACTTCTTCGGCGTCAGCCACGGTCACATCTCGGTGCTGTCGACCACGGTCGACGCGGAGGGCAGCGGCGTCGGCCGCGCGCTGATCGCGTACGCGGAGGCCTGGACCCGGCGGCGGGGGCTGTCGCTGATGACGCTCAACGTGTTCGCCGGCAACGAGCGCGCGCGCCGGTTCTACGACCGCAACGGGTTCGAGGTCGAGATGTTGAAGTACGCGAAGTCGGTCAGATGACGCACGCGAAGTTCGTCAAATCCCAAGCTCCAAATCCCAAGCTCCAACTCACTCCCAACTTCCAAATCCCAAACCAAATCCAACCGGAAGCCGGCCCACGTTGGGAGTTGCTCAGGCGTTGGCTTGGCAGTTGGAGGTTGGGAGCGGTTGGAGCTTGGAGCTTGGAGCTTGGGATTTGACATTACCCGTCATCCAGAGTCACCCCTAACTTCTTCATAACCTCCGCCGGGCATCCTGTCCATTCCGGCACGTAGCGGTTCCCCATGTACTGGAGGTCGTCGATCCCGATCTTGCTGGTGAAGAA
>Ga0114129_10010555_pt1 | contig 13170 bp, 8 predicted proteins | sample RhiMetdeltSRZDD1_FD_80071 | JGI IMG/M metagenome (GOLD analysis project Ga0114129, IMG submission 80071) | Populus rhizosphere microbial communities from Tennessee, USA - Rhizosphere MetaG P. deltoides SRZDD1 (version 2) (version 2) | ecosystem: Host-associated > Plants > Roots > Rhizosphere >...
AAAGGCGGTGGTTCATTAACAGCATTACCCATTATCGAGACCCAGGCAGGTGATGTATCTGCATATATTCCAACAAACGTTATCTCTATTACTGACGGCCAGATATTTTTGGAAACAAACCTGTTCAACGCTGGTATCCGTCCTGCAATCAATGTGGGTATCTCGGTAAGCCGTGTAGGTGGTAATGCACAGATCAAATCAATGAAGAAGGTTGCCGGTACATTGAAACTTGACCAGGCACTATATCGTGAGATGGAAGCCTTCTCAAAATTTGGTGGCGATCTTGATGCTGCAACCAAGAATGTATTGGATAAAGGCGCAAGAAATGTAGAGATACTGAAGCAACCTCAATACTCTCCGTTTTCAGTAGAAAAACAGGTTGCTATTATTTATCTCGGTACAAATGGTTTGATCAAAGATGTACCGGTGAACAAGGTAAGAGAATTTGAAGATCATTTTTTAATGGAGATGGAAACTAAATTTCCTGATGTATTGGCTGAATTTAAGAAAGGCAATTTGCCGGATGATGGAATTAAGAAGGTAGTAGAATTGGCAAAACAATTAATACCACAGTATAAGAAGTAATAAATTCTTTTACATCTTTAAAGCCGATCTCTAAAAGTGAAATCGGCTTTTTTATTACTTGATTAGTAGATAAATTTATAATTCGATTAATAGGCAAAGGCTATAATTGTTACTTAGGTATTTTAGCTTATTGGCCATTCATTTATTTGGTTTAGATGCAAAATATTTTGTCATGAAAGCAATACAAAGAAATATTCTTTTTTTTCTTCTTGTCATTTCTTATCATACCCACGGCCAGGAATGGAAACAACATGTAGACAGCGCTAAAGCTTTTCAAGAACAAAAAAATAATACGGGGGCAATTGAATCTTACCTCCAGGCAAATGGTTTATTAAAGAAAGATTCTGCGGTAACTGTTACTTACCAAAAAAATAATAATGATATAGGCGATCTGTATGTGGCAATGGGGCAATATGCAAAAGCGGCGCCTTTTTATGAAGATGCAAAACAAATAACAGAGAAATTGGCGGGTAAAAATAATGCTGATTATGCCAGTAGTTGTAATAATCTTGGCCGGGTATATCGGTTGATGGGGCAATATGAAAAATCGGAACTTCTGTTAATCGAGGCTAAAAATCTACGGGAAAAAATATTCGGAAAAGAGAATGCCGACTATGCTGCCACCTGCAACAATCTGGCGGTACTTTACTTTGAGGTTGGACAATACGAGACGGCAAGACCATTTTATATTGAGGCGAAACAGATAAGAGAAAAAGTACTCGGTAAAGAACATATTGATTACGCCGCCAGCCTTAACAATCTTGGTATCTTGTCTATGGTTACCGGCAAGCCAGATGAGGCAGAACCACTTTACCTCGAAGCAAAACGGATAAGAGAAAAAGTATTAGGCAAAGAACATCCTTTCTATGCTGCCAGTTGTAATAATCTGGGAGCTTTATATCTCGAAACGGGTCAATATGGAAAAGCTGAACCGCTTTATCTTGAAGCAAAACAGATAAGGGAAAAGACATTGGGAAAGCAGCATCCTGAATATGCAGCGAGTTGTAATAATCTTGGTATTCTATATATGGATATTGGCAACTATGATCAGGCAGAATTACTTTATACGGAATCTCTCCAAATCGGGGAAAAAGTTTTAGGAACAAAACATCCTGAATATGCCAAGAGCTGTATTAATCTCGCTCTTTTATACAGAACCCTTGGGCAATATGATAAAGCTGAAAAGCTGTTTATTGAAGCCCGGCAGGTTTTAGGGGAAGTATTAGGAAAGGAACATGTTGAATATGCTAAAAGCTGCAATAATCTTGGTGCTTTATATATGGGGAAAGGGGATTATGATAAGGCAGCTCCCCTTTATGATGAAGCAAGACAAATTTGGAAAAAAGTTCTTGGCAACGAGCATCCTGAGTATGCCAAAAGTTGTAATAATCTGGCCCTCATTTACTGGAACAGTGGAGTATATGAAAAAGCTGAACAGCTTTTCCTGGAAACAAATCAGATAAGAGAAAAGATATTGGGCAAAGAGCATCCAGATTATGCTGAGGGTTGTGATAACCTCGGTGTATTATATGGCGATATGGGACAATACAGTAAATCATTAACCCTTCATTTATTAGCCAGGCGAATAAGAGAAACATCGTTAAGCAAACAGCATACTAAATATATAGAGACCAGTATTAATTTGGGTAATCTGTACTGGAAAATGGGGGAATTTGCTCAGGCAACTAAGTATTATACAGAGGCATTTAATTTGCAGCGGGATCAAACAAAAAAAATTTTTGCGTTTACAACTGAACCAGAGAAACAATCTTATGTAAAAAAGATTAATGAGTTCAGAAATATTTTTTTATCATATAGCTTAGCCGGGGCTGATCAATACTCAAAAATTGCTTATGCTATATCGCTTGCAAACCGGAATGTGATTTTGTCTTCTTCTCAGCAGCTCCGCCATTCTATTTATAATACCAATGATACCGTCCTGATTAATAAGTATAACAATTGGGTAAACGTAAAAGAGCAGCTTTCATTTTGGTATTCCAAACCTTTTATTGAAAAAAAGGAAAAGCTAAAACTATTGGAAGAAAAAGCGAATATGCTGGAGAAGGATCTTACCCGATCTTCAGAGCATTTCAGAAAAAGGCAGCAGGAAATAACATGGCAAAAAATACAACAATCATTAAATGACAAAGAAGCAGCTATCGAATTTGTCGAATTTCAATTTCATACTGGCAAACGAATGACAGATAGTATCTATTATATCGCTTTGGTATTAAGAAAAGATAAACCTTCACCCCAAATAGTTCAATTATTTGAAAAAAAACAAATTGATGGACTGTTGGAAAAAGCTGGTTCATGGGCAGCAATTGATTCTTTGTATTCTTCCTCTTCACTTTACAAACTTGTTTGGCAACCATTGGAAAAATATCTGAGCAATATTTCCAAAGTTTATTACGCGTCAGCCGGATTGCTGCATAAAATAAATCTTGGAGCTATTATTTCTGACAAGAGAACGGTTTTGAGCGAGCAATACCAATTGGTGCATTTAAATACAACGGCTTCAATTTCGGGTCAGGCAGATAAGTTTATTACTCCATCTGACAAACTATGGATATATGGCGGCGTCAATTTTAATGCTGACTCGGCAGAGCTGAAAGCTGCAGCAAACCCTTACCATGTAAATAATGATAATAGTATTGCATTCCGAGGGTTTAAAACTTTCACTGAACAGTTACCTGACCTGCCTTATACTGAAGAGGAAGTGGACTATATCACCAAACTTGGCCGACAAAAAAAATATTTGATAAAGACGTTAAAGGGTGTTGAAGCAAATGAAGAATCCGTAAAAGCTCTGAATGGAAAAAAATCACCTGCTGTTCTTCACCTCGCAACACATGGCAAATTCTTTCCGGACCCGGTGAATGTCAATCCCGGTAAATCTTTTAGTGGGGGCAAAACATTCGCCCAATCAGACAATCCCTTGCTCCGGTCAATGATATTGCTGGCTGGCGCCAACAATGCCTGGTCAGGAAAACCTGTTTCTGGAATTCAGGATGGAGTATTGACTGCTTACGAAATTTCCAATTTGTATTTACCGAATACAAGTTTAGTAGTACTCTCTGCATGCGAAACTGCATTGGGAGATATACAAGGTAGTGAAGGAGTTTATGGTTTGCAGCGGTCATTTAAAATGGCCGGGGTAAGAAATCTTATTATGAGTCTATGGTCAGTACCGGATAATACGACTGCGGAATTTATGCAAATGTTTTATGAACACTTATTCGAAAAGAGATCGATCAATGAAGCTTTTAATCTTACGCAAAAAATCATGAGAAATAAATACCGGACAAATCCTCATAAGTGGGCTGGCTTGATTTTGATTCAATAAATTTTGAGAACGTGGATAAAATTGCAAAACGTTCAATACTATAGCATAAAAGGGTAATATCTTTTTCGTTCTAAGTAAAGGCAATCCAAATAGTTTGCTTTATTGACAAAAATAAATTTGGTTTATATTATAAACTACTTTATGTTTGTCGTCCTAAAGCCAAAAATGACCATGAGACCAATTGTCCAAACCTTATTAATTATACTGTTCATTGGAAATGCAAATTTGCTATCCGCTCAAACCACAATCAGCGGTAAAGTAACAGACAAAAAGAATCCACTAGTAGCGGTGAGCATTACATTAAAAGAAACTTATGATGGTGCTACTTCTGATTCATCAGGAAAATATTCTTTTAAAACTGCTGAGAAGGGTGAGTTCCTTCTGACTGCGAGTTCAGTTGGCTATAAGCCATTCGAACAAAAAATCGTACTTGATGGTAAAGGATCACTCACTATCGATATAGTATTAAAAGAAGAAATAACAGAATTATCAGCAGTCGTTATTAGCGCTGGTACATTTGAAGCAAGCGACAGGAAAAGAGCCGCAGCAGTTTTGGACCCGATTGATATTGTAACTACGGCGAGTGCTAACGGTGATGTTACCGGCGCATTAAAAACATTGCCGGGTGCGCAGCAGGTAGGAGAGAGTGAAGGATTGTTTGTTCGTGGAGGCACCGCGGCTGAAACAAAAATTTTTATTGATGGTACACTAGTTAATAACTTTTTTCAGAGCAGTTCACCAAACATTGCATCTTACGGAAGATTTTCACCATTTCTTTTTAAAGGAACAGTTTTCAGTACAGGTGGTTATTCTGCATTATACGGACAAGCCTTATCATCTGCATTAATTCTTGAATCTATTGATCTGCCTGAAAGAACCTCGGCAAGTCTTGGCTTATCGGTTATCGGAGTAAATGGCGGATACCAGGAATTATCAAAGAATAAAAAATTTTCATGGGGTGGAGCTTACTCTTATACGAATCTTGCACCGGCTTTTGCCGTTATTAAACAAAAGCAAGAGTACTCACAGATACCCGAATTTCATAGTGGTGATATAAACTTCCGGATTAAAACATCTGCAAAGGGAATGATTAAATATTACGCTTACTTTAATAAGAGTCGCCTTGATTTTACTGTAAATAGCATTGATTCGATCGGGTATCTGGATCGCTTTGGTATAAAAAATTTTAACATGTATCACAATCTTTCCTGGAAAGAGAACCTGGGCAAGCGATGGAAAATGAATGCTGGACTATCCTATACAGATAACGAGGATAATATAAAAGCAGGAATGAAAGATGCAAACAAAAATGAAGTGGTGCTGACTGGTATTGAATTCAAATCATTTGCTCTTGACCTTACTGCAAACTACTTTAATGCAAAGCTGGTTCTTGAAAGAAGATTGAAAGGCATATCAGCGATTCGATTTGGCGGAGAATATAATTACAGCGACGAAAAGTCTGTATATACTATTTATAACGGGCAAAAATATCCTGACAGGTTGAAAGAAAATGTCAAATCAGTTTTTGCAGAAAGTGATATTTATATCACAAATGATCTTGCGGCAAAAATTGGTACCCGTTTCGAGCAATCATCACTTCTGGATAAAACCAATTTTGCTCCAAGATTTTCTTTAGCGTATAAAGTGGGCAAATATGCGCAGGCTTCATTAGCGTACGGAATTTTTTATCAGAACCCCGAAAGAAGATATTTGCCTTCACCAAATAATCTTGCATTTATGAAAGCAACACATTATGTGGCGCAGTATATGAAGGTAACCAGCCTTAGAACTTTTCGTGCCGAAGTATTTTATAAAAAATATGATAACCTGGTGAAAACTGGTTTTGCGAATGGCAGAGACGGCGTAGCGATCAACAACAATGGATTTGGAGATGCAAAAGGATTTGAATTTTTCTGGAGAGATAAAAAAACAATTAAGAATGTTGACTATTGGATATCTTATTCCTTTCTTGAAACAAAAAGGGATTTTCTGAATTTCCCTTATGCCATTACACCCAACTTCGCTGCAAAGCATACCGCTTCAGTTGTAATGAAAAAATTTGTACAGGCATGGAAGATGCAATTTAACGGGGCTTATAATTATGCCAGCAGTCGTCCATATTATAACATACGATTTGACGGGAGCAAATATTATTTTGCTGATATGGGAAAGGTTCAGGATTATCACAACGTAAGTATCGCATTTAACTACTTACCTACAGTAGGAAAACCAAATGCCAAAAATTTTGTAGTATATGTGCTTTCGCTCAGTAATGCTTTTGGTATAAAACAAGTTTACGGATACCAATATTCCTATAATGGATTGAGAAAGGAACAAATTGTTCCGCCATCAAGAATATTTGTTTATATAGGTGCATTTTTCAGCTTTGGTATCGATAGATCAGAGCAAGCAGTAAATGACAGATTATTTTAATATTATTTCAAAACATAAAAACGATAAACAATGAAAAAGACAATCTTTATTTTATCTGCAATACTTGTTGCAGGTTTTTCTTTTGCACAAATGCCGGACAAATTCGTAAAAGCGATGGAAGCTAAAATGGCGGCAGTCGATACTACAATAAGTGTTCAGGGCTTAACAGACCTTGCCAATTCTTTTGAACGTATTGCTGAAGCAGAAAAAAATCAGTGGCTGGCCTATTACTATGCGGCTTATTGTAATGCAAGTGCTGGTTTGATGGTTGGATCAACTGGTGATATGATGGCAGCTAAGGCCGATAAAACTGATCCTTATGCAGATAAAGCTGAGACGCAAATAAAAAAGGCGGAAGAGTTGATGAAAGACAATTCTGAAATCAATGTAGTAAAAAAAATGGTTGCAACATTACGTATGATCGGTGATCCTATGAATCGCTATATGACCTATGGACCGGAGGCACAGGCAAGGCTTGATGAAGCAAAAAAACTGGATCCGAATAATCCAAGAGTTTACCTGCTTGAAGCCCAGGATAAATTTTTCACGCCTGAACAATTTGGTGGCAGCAAGGATGAAGCGAAAGTATTATTTGAAAAATCTAAACAACTTTTTGAAACTTTTAAGCCGGGATCTACTATTCATCCCAATTGGGGAAAAGGGACGGTTGCCTACTTCTTATCTCAGTATAAATAATTGTTTAAGTAAATAATGCTCTGCTGCCGCAGGGCATTTGGTTTTTATTTTATAACTAACGATCATGGACGACAATCCAAAATTTTCTGCTGAGCAAAGTCTGCAGGTCATTCACTCAATGATCCAAAAGGCAAAGCAGGAAGTCGCGAATAATTCTTTTTATCTTTTGCTTTGGGGCTGGCTGATTTTCATTGCCGCCCTTTTGAATTTCGGACTAATGAAATTTTCCCGCTTTGAGCAGCCTTATCTTGTATGGAACCTGATGTGGATCGGAGCAATTGCCAGTATTATTAAAGGGATAAAGGAGTCTAAAAAAATTGCTGTAAAAACCTTTGTGGGTGAAACCATGAAGTATTTTGGCATTAGCCAGGGTCTTCTTTATTTCGGACTCGCTTTTTTCTTCGGTAAGTATGATTTGTGGCATATTTCGTTTCCGTTGTATATACTTGTATATGCCGTTACTTGCTTTTTTATGGGGGCATTAATGCAGTTCCCTCTTTTAAAGTGGACAGGGCTTTTATGTTTGCCCATTATGGTAATTGCAGTTTACGTATCGTTTGACTGGCAATTGTTGTTAATGGCATTGGCTATATTAATATCGTACATTATTCCCGGGCATGTGCTGAGCACAAAAGAGAAAATTCAAAATAGCTGAGATTATGGAACAGGAAAAAAAATTAACCGAGCAGGAAAGCTTACACCTGATCACCATGATGATCAATAAAGCAAAAGACTCTTACCATGATACCGGAGTCGGTGCAATGATGTGGGGGGCAGTTATTGCTGTGTGTTCTCTTGTACGATTATCGGAACTGCATTTTGGATACCGTTTGCCATTTGATATATACCTGCTTACACTGGCAGCGATAATACCACAGATATTTATTACAATCAAAGAGAAAAAAGAAAGAAGGGTAAAATCGTATGATGATGCTTTTATAGATTACCTGTGGCTGGGTTTTGGCATCAGTATTTTTTTGCTGATTCTTATCAGCAATAATATTTTTAATGAATGGGGTGCATGGACTAATGAATATAAACCTGAAACGGGCAAAGGAAATTCTTTCGGATTTTATGAATTTGTAGCTCCGCTGTTTTTGATGCTATATGGGATGCCCACATTTGTTACCGGGGCAGCGTGCAAGTTTAAGCCAATGATGTGGGGCGGCCTGTTTTGCTGGGTATGCTGTATTGTAACAATATATACAAGCATAAAAATCGATTTAATCCTCACAGCACTTTCTGCCATTGTTGCATGGTTTATACCCGGAATTTTAATGGAAAAGGAATATCGTTTATATAAAAAGGAACAAGCACAGTTGAATGTTTAATGATCTTGATCCCATATTGCATTCTCAATTGCGTCTTGCAGTAATGTCGCTTCTTATAAGTGTGAAAGAAGCCGAGTTTACTTTTTTAAAAGAAAAAACAAATGCTACCGCCGGCAATTTAAGTGTACAAATCCAAAAACTGAAGGAAGCAGGATATATAGAAGTAATAAAACAATTTAAAGACAATTACCCACAAACGATTTGCAAGATCACTTCTTCAGGCATTAGAGCCTTTGAAGAATATGTTAAGAACCTGCAGGCATATCTTACCCAACCAAAATAAAAAGGCCCTTTAGAAAAAGGGCCCGTCTCCGTTGATACTCTAAGTGTATGAAAAATTCTGGGTTAAACTGATTGTGGGCTTAGTACCCGGAGACTTGTTAATAGGGACGGCTTAAGAATTTTAAAAATTATTGTTTTACGAATTTTGCTTTTTGAATATCAGTTCCATTGTTTACTTCTACTACATACATACTTGGTTTAATAGTTGAATCCAGTGGAAAACTGATCATATTGGTACCTTCAAGACCATTTACTTTGTTACTCATTATAACTCTTCCGCTCATATCGTAAATTCTTATATCAATAGCTCGTGCGGCAAAAGCTGTGTAGTTAAGAGTAAGTTGATCATTTACGGGATTACCAATTATCTTAATGGTGCTAACAGTAATAGCCTTACCCTGGAATACCAGGGTCTTTGAATAACTGATTTCATTATCCTTGTTGATCATTTTGAGCCGATACATTACTTTATCAAAGCTGCCGATCGTTTCATAAAACATATATTCTTCTATATCGATCTTTTCGCTGGCAAATACAAGACCAATTGTCTTAAAGTCTTTGCCATCATAGCTTCTTTGTACTTCAAATTGATCAACAGTTTTATTATTTCCTACTTTCCATTGAAGAAAAGCTTTATTGTTTCGATTTATATTGCCCTGGAAGCTTATCAACTGAACAGGCAACACTGACCAATAATTTCCTACTGGCAATATCTTGTTATAGCAATCAGAAGCTGATTTTACGACAATGATCACAGCAACATCCCAGGACGGAAGAACAACATCTTGTGCGCCTTGTGCCGAACTCGTAATTGATCTTGAATCAATAAGTACATCACTAAGGTCCCATTCACCCGCAACACCAAGATCAGTATATATTTCAACAGTAACAGGAAATGCACCTGCGGGTCCAGCTGTAATATTATAAGTCAGTAATGCTTTTGTTGGATCCATTGCATATTGAGATACTATTGCGGAAATTGCTATTTGGTTTGCCGGGTTTATGTTTGCTGCCAGACCATTTGTCTGGCCTGGTGTATGTTGCCCGGGTGCATCACTTTTTAACCAGGCACCACATAGGCCATCAGAGCTGCGGAAGTATCCGTTATCGGTTCCGGCCGAGTTAGTTAAGTATTCAATACCATTATCAGGGATTGAATTGAAATTAATAGTAAAATCAGGAGAGCCGCAAGACATGTCAACGGGGAGGTTCGGCATTGATTTTAAATAGGATGGTATTACTGTTGAACTAAAACCAGCGATGAGGCCATTCACAAGAATTCCATTCTTATACAGGAATACGTGGAAGACACCTCCTGAACCTGTAATTTTTACAAAAAGGTCATTCAGGTTTGCCGGCGCGGAAACCTGAGTATAAGAGGAACCATTCTTTTCCCATTTGGTCAATGCGCTGCAGGGCCCTAGAGAATTCCAATTTGAGTTTGCAGTTAATCCAGGCTGACTTTGTATATCAAATGGCGATTGAGATGCGCATACATAATGACCATAAGCAGGTATAGTATCGTTTGGCAGATCAAGTACATAAAAACCCGATTTACCAACTGGTTCTTCGTAATAGGCAACCAATGTATAATTGTCAATACATTCAGGACTATTACTCTCATTATAAAGCTCAAAGAATTCGCTGTAACTATTGCCAGGTTGCGGATAAATCTCATTCAATACCGCTTGCGACTTGGAAAGGATCGCAGTGCAAACACACACACAAAGAGTAAAAATTTTTTTCATTTTCAAAGGTTGAATTAAATAAATGGTCGAATTCCGGTGTTTGATCCTTATGATCAGCTGAAGAAATGCCGTAATGATTACAGGACGATTTTTAAGAGTAGTATCAGTACGGATTATTCAGGGGTGGTTTTTACGAGGATATTCTAGTTCTTCTTCTGCACAAATCTACTATGGTGTTATTGTATAAGCAAGCTAATTGTAATGAAACTTTACGATACCGCATTTTTACTAAAGGGTATTTAAATAAAAAAGGCCCTTTAGAAAAAGGGCCCGTCTCCGTTGATACTCTAAGTGTATGAAAAATTTCAAAAGGTTTTAACCGGTCGTCAGAATCATTGATTTAGTATCGGGAGATCTTTTTAAGTGACGAGGATTGCTTTTACCTTCTTCCCTCGCTCCCTCAAGTTTCAGGAAGATGGCTTGTTAAAGAGTTTGGTTCTTTTAAAAAAGCCGAAACAAACTTTCGGCTTTTTTCATTTGGATTCGATATTTCAACAAAGTCGATTTGATTTACCTAAGAATGAAAGAGCTTGTTGCGCTGCTAAATCTATTGCTTTACAAATTTTGTAGTCTGGATATCAGTTCCGTTTGATACTGCCACAACATACATACCTGCTTTGAAAGTAGAACGTAATGACAGGCTCAACAAATTACTTCCCTCAGCGCTGTTTACTTTCTGGCTCAGTAAAGTTTTTCCTGCCAGGTCGTACACTTTCACATCAACAGCCTGGTTAGTATTTGACGAATAACTGAAAGTAAGTTTATCATTCACGGGGTTACCAATGATCTTAATATCGGTAGTGATAGCTTTTGTACTAAACACAAGGATCTTTGAATAATCAACATCATGTCCTTTATCAATCATTTTTAAACGATACATTACTTTATCATTCGCGTTGATTGTTTCGTAAAACATGTAATTCTCTGTCCCCATTTTTTCAGAAGCGAATACAACAGCTACTGTTGTAAAATCTTTTCCATTCGTGCTTCTTTCTATTTCAAAGCTATTTACAGTTTCGTTATCTGCTATTGTCCAGTTAAGGGTTACTTTATTGTTCTTATTCATGTTACCCTGGAAGCTGATGAGATGAATGGGCAAAGTGGTAGCAACACAACCCAATACATACATACTCGTAGATAAATTATCCATTGACATACGTATATTACCGCCACCAGTTTTTCCTCCTATTGTAATTGAAAGCCTATAAGCTCCCTGACTATTTACAGCAAAAGTTTGATTGTACAATATAGATGACGTAGCCGCATTTGTTACATTGAAACTGTCAAGAGTTTGCGCAACGTTTCCAGAAGGATATATCAAATCAATTTTTATAAACCTTGTCGACATCCCATTCAGGTTACCGCTGAGTTTGTATAAAAATGAGACGTCAATAGTATTTTCGACCCAAAGGAAAGGCGTACGCATAATACGAACACTATCTGAACTTACAGGAGGTTCGGAGTAAGGACTTCCATTTCCGGCGATAGCAAAACCGGAAGGATTCGTTGCATACATCATGTTTGTGAACTCCCAGCAATTTGCGGCAAGTGGTGACAAACCATTTTCAAAATTTTCATTGATCTGGGCGAAGGAACGATTGGCGTTGAATGATAACACTACAATTACACAAAGAGTAAAAATCTTTTTCATTTTCTTAGGGTTGAATTATGACGGATTGTTGTTTCTTTTTTTTGAAGCTACCGTAATGTTACCGGGAAATTTCTTTCTTTAGAGGAGGTATCAGTACGGATTGCTTTCGAAGTTTTTCGGTGGATACGATGGATTCTTTACGATGTCACAAACGTAATATGCACATTTAATTCTTGCAAGTTTTTCTAAGGATTTTTTTTTATCTCATTTTTAAAATATTCATTTTCAGTAAACGATTTTAAAAAATATTTTTAAAACTCGTAGTACTACTAATTTCATCAGCCCAAAGACTCGTGAATTAACGAGATCGTTGAGCGAAATAACCGCAATAGATAATCTGATTTTTACTCCAGGGAATCGGAAGTTTGCGGATTTCAAACTCATGTTGGTATAAAATAAAGACCCTATAGAAATAGGGCCTGTTTCCGTTGATACTCTAAGTGTATGAAAAATTTCAAAAAATTTTAATCTTTCGTTAGAATCATTGGCTTAGTATCAGGAGAATTATTTGATTGACGAAGATTGCATTTACCATCTCTCTTCGCTCCCTCAAGTTAAAGGAAGAGGGCTTGTATAAAAGTCTTCTTTACTTTTTTAAAAAAGGCCGAAACGAACTTCAACTTCCATGTAAGTGGATTCGATCTTTTCAACGAAGTGGATTGATTTATCTATGAAATAAGAAGGTCAGCTGAGCTATGCTATTTTTATTGTTTTACAAATTTTGCCGTTTGGCTTACGAGGCCGTTATTTATTTCAATCACATATATTCCAGAAGCAAAACCTGAACTTAATGGAATAGTTATTAAATTATTTCCTATAAAACTGCTTATTTTTTGATCATATACAATTTTCCCTGTTAGGCTGTAAATTTTAATGTCTGCTTGTTGCACATTTGTAGAACGATAATTTAAAGAAAGCTTATCCATTACAGGGTTTCCTATTATCCTCATATTGTTATCAGCTGTCATTTTTGACTGTACTAAAATGATCCTTGAATAAAATGCATGCTGGGTTTTGGTCAAAATTCTAAGACGATACATTATTTTGCCTGTGCCGGTTGCCGTATCAGCATATGCATAATTTTCTGTAGCAAACTTT
>Ga0114129_10010556_pt1 | contig 13170 bp, 11 predicted proteins | sample RhiMetdeltSRZDD1_FD_80071 | JGI IMG/M metagenome (GOLD analysis project Ga0114129, IMG submission 80071) | Populus rhizosphere microbial communities from Tennessee, USA - Rhizosphere MetaG P. deltoides SRZDD1 (version 2) (version 2) | ecosystem: Host-associated > Plants > Roots > Rhizosphere >...
AACCTGGCCGTGGTGCGGGAGAAGGTGATCGAAATCATCCCGGCTGCCGCCGAGAACGTCGAGTTCACCGAGCGGCTGCGGCCCGCCGGCGCCACGTCGCTGGAAGGGATCCTGGGCCCGCTGGCCGCGATCAGTGATCGGCTGGACGCGATCGCCACCCGGCTGGACGCCATCGAGCGCCACCTCGGCCTCCGGGAAGAACCAGGCCCGGCCCGCGCCGGGTCCGGTCCGGAGGAAACCGCACCAGACCCAGGCGAGGAACCGGGTCCTGACGAGGCGGCCGGCGGGGAGTAAGGGAATGCCCGCCGGGTAGCGCGTGGTTGAAACCATGATCACGTCGGGTTCCGGGCCGCCGCACAGGCGCCGCGGGCGCGGCCAGGGACAGATCATCGTTCAGTGGAGGTAGCTCGTGGGATCGGGTCCGGTTGTCGGCGTGCTCGGCCTGCAGGGCGATATAGCCGAGCACGCGCGGGCGCTGTCGGCTGCCGGTGCCAAGCCGGTCACCGTGCGCCGGGCGGACGAGTTTGACGACGTCGACGGGCTGGTGATCCCCGGCGGCGAATCCACCACGATGTGGAAGCTGGCGGTCATATTCGACCTGATGGACTCGCTGCGCAAGCGGGTAGGCGCCGGCCTGCCGGTATTCGGGTCCTGTGCCGGGATGATCATGCTGGCGGACCGCCTGCTGGATGGCATCGATGGCCAGGAGACCGTGGGCGGGATCGACATGACGGTGCGGCGCAACGCGTTCGGCCGCCAGGTGGACTCCTTCGAAAGCGACATCCCGCTCGCCGGGATCACCGGTCCCCCCGGCGGCCCGGAACGCGGCCCGTTCCGCGCGGTGTTCATCCGCGCTCCCTGGGTGGAGCAGACCGGCGAGCAGGTGGAGACCCTCGGGACCGAACCGGCCACCGGTAGGATCGTCGCGGTCCGGCAGGGGCCGCTGCTCGCCACCTCCTTCCACCCTGAGCTGACGGGTGATGCGCGGATCCACCGGCTCTTTGTTGACATGGTGAGGGAACGGACATGAGTGGCCATTCGAAGTGGGCGACGACCAAGCACAAGAAGGCGCTCGTGGACGCCCGGCGTGGCAAGCTTTTCGCCAAGCTGATCAAGAACGTCGAGGTGGCGGCGCGCACCGGGGGGCCCGACCCGGCCGGCAACCCCACCCTGTACGACGCGGTCCAGAAGGCGAAGAAGAGCTCGGTCCCCAATGACAACATCGACCGCGCGATCCGCCGCGGCGCCGGCCTGGAAGGTGGCGGGGCCACCTACGAGAACGTGACCTACGAGGGCTATGCCCCTGGCGGGGTCGCGGTTCTGGTGGAGTGCCTCACCGACAACCGGAACCGCGCCGCCGCCGACGTGCGGACCGCGCTCACCCGCAACGGCGGGTCCATGGCCGACCCCGGTTCGGTCTCGTACCTGTTCCACCGCAAGGGCGTGGTGCTGGTGAGCAAGGGCCCCACGGTCAGCGAGGACGACGTGCTCATCGCCGTGCTGGACGCGGGCGCGGAGGAGGTCAACGACCTTGGTGAGTCATTCGAGGTGATCAGCGAGCCTACCGACCTGCTCGCGGTGCGGACCGCGGTGACCGAGGTCGGCCTGGAGTACGAGTCGGCCGAGGCGGCGTTCCTGCCCACGGTCGAGATCGAGCTGGACGAGGAGCAGGCCAAGCGGGTGTTCCGGCTGATCGACGCGCTCGAGGACTCCGACGACGTGCAGGACGTGTACGCGAACTACTCGGTCTCCGACGACATCATGGCGAAACTGGGCTGACCGCCGTCGGCCCTGGATTCAGCGGCCGCCGGCGCCGGGGTGCACCTGCGCGACACGCCGGGCGGCCTCGCGGCCGTGCGGACGGTGGCCCGGTAGTGTCGCACCGAATATGTGTTCGTCTGCGGTGGTTGGCCGGGGATGGTGACCCGGGATGGTGACACGGTGCGTGTACTGGGCGTCGATCCTGGCCTGACCCGGTGCGGGCTGGGCGTCGTGGACGGCATGCCCGGCCGCCCGCCCGTGCTGGTGGGCGCCGGTGTCCTGCTGACGCCGGCCAACGCGGACATCGCGGCGCGGCTGCTGGCCCTAGAGGAGAACATCGACCGCTGGCTGGCGGAGTACCGGCCCGACTCGGTAGCGGTGGAGCGGGTGTTCAGCCAGCACAACGTGCGGACGGTGATGGGCACGGCGCAGGCGGGGGCGGTGGCGATCCTGTGCGCGGCCCGGCGCCGCCTGCCGGTCGGCCGCTACACCCCCAGCGAGGTGAAGGCGGCGGTCACCGGCAGCGGGCGGGCCGACAAGGCCCAGGTGACAGCCATGGTGACGCGGCTGCTGCGGATGGATGGCCCGCCCCGCCCGGCCGACACCGCGGACGCGCTGGCGCTCGCGATCTGCCACCTGTGGCGGGGCGGCACCCGGGACCGGCTGAGCGCCGCGGTGGCCGCATCGGCCGCGCGCCCGCTGACACCGGCCGGCCCGCCTGGGCGGCCCACGGCACCGGGAGGGCTCGCGTGATCTCTCACCTGAACGGCACGGTGTGCGGGCTCACTCCGGACGGCGCCGTCATCGAGGTGGGCGGCGTAGGGCTGCTGGTGCAGTGCACGCCCGGCACGCTGGCCACGCTCCGCACCGGGGAGCGGTCACGGGTGGCCACATCGCTGGTGGTGCGGGAGGACGCGCTCACGCTGTACGGCTTCGCCTCCGACGACGAACGGGACGTGTTCGAGCTGCTCCAGACCGCCAGCGGGGTCGGCCCCCGGCTGGCGCTCGCCATGCTGGCCGTGTTCTCACCGGATGGGCTGCGGCGCGCCGTCGCCGCCGAGGATGTCGCCGCGCTCACCGGTGTGCCGGGTATCGGCAGGAAAGGTGCGCAACGGATCGTCCTGGAACTCGCCGGCCGCCTCGGCGCGCCCGGCACGGGGGCGGGCCAGGAGCAGGCTGGTCTCCCCAGGCCGGCCGGGATCGGCACACCGCCGCCGTGGCGGGAGCAGGTGCGGGCGGGCCTGGTGGGCCTGGGCTGGCAGGCACGCGATGCCGAGCAGGCCATCGCCGCCGTCGAGGCAGACCTCGCCGCGGAGGCCACCGAGGGCGGCCCCGATGGCGCCGGTGGTGGCCCCGCCGTCGCTGCCCCGGCCGGGGACGCGCCGCGGGAGGCCGATGTCGCGGCTATGCTGCGGGCCGCGCTGCGGAAGCTGAGCCGCGCATGAGCACGCCCCGCGACCTGGGGCCGGGCCAGCCGCCCGGCCCGCCGACCGCAGCGGAGGACCGCCTGGTGTCCCCGCTCGCCGGCGCCGACGAGCGGGTGATCGAGGGCACGCTGCGCCCCAAGCGGCTGAACGATTTCATCGGGCAGGCCCGGGTGCGCGAGCAACTCTCGCTCGTGCTGGCCGGTGCGCTGCGCCGGGGCAGCCCGCCCGACCATGTGCTGCTGTCCGGCCCGCCCGGGCTTGGCAAGACCACCATCGCCATGATCATCGCGGCCGAGCTTGCCGCCCCGCTGCGCATCACCAGCGGGCCGGCCATCGAGCGCGCCGGCGACCTGGCTGCGGTGCTGTCCACACTGAGCGAGGGCGAGGTGGTGTTCATCGACGAGATCCACCGGGTCGCCCGCCCCGCCGAGGAGTTGCTGTACCTGGCGATGGAGGACTTCCGGGTGGACGTGGTGGTCGGCAAGGGCCCCGGGGCGACCGCGATCCCGCTCGACATCGCGCCGTTCACGCTGGTCGGGGCGACCACCCGGGCCGGGCTGCTGCCGCCCCCGCTGCGGGACAGGTTCGGGTTCACCGCTCACCTGGACTTCTACGCGCCCGCCGAACTGGAGATCATCATCCGGAGGTCGGCATCGCTGCTTGGCGTGTCACTCCGCGACGACGGCGCCGAGGAGATCGCGGGCCGCTCTCGCGGCACCCCCCGGATCGCCAACCGCCTGCTGCGCCGCGTGCGCGACTATGCCGAGGTCCGCGCCGACGGCGTGGTCAACCGGGACACCGCCCGGGCCGCACTTGAGCTGTACGAGGTGGATGAGCACGGGCTTGACCGCCTCGACCGGGGGGTGCTCGCTGCCCTGGTGACCAGGTTCGGCGGCGGGCCGGTCGGGCTGTCCACGCTCGCGGTCGCGGTCGCGGAGGAAGCCGAGACGGTCGAGGTGGTCGCGGAGCCGTTCCTGGTCAGGGCCGGCCTGATGGCGCGCACGCCCCGGGGCCGGGTGGCCACCCCCGCCGCCTGGGAACACCTGGGCCTTCCCCCGCCCGAAGCTCCGGGCCCGGCCGGTTTCACCGCGCCTGGCACACTATTCGAGTAGGGCATGTCCGGCGGACCCATGCAGGGCCAGGCCGCGGCTTTGGTCGCGAGGATGTCACGATCGGTCGCGGGAGGCCATAGCCTGTTGGTGCGCCGGCCATGCGCCGCTACACTTCGGCAGTTGGCCAAATGAGAGCCAACTGACTGTAAGTGCTGGGTATACGCGCCCGCGGCGTCGGTCGCGCGGGTCGGCGCAGAAGATCAATGGGAAGGAACCCCCGGCAATGGTGAACGTGGAAGCCCTCGCGGCCGCCGCCCAGAGTTCAGGGGGCAACCCCTATCTGTTCCCGATCATCATCGTGGCGCTGTTCGCGCTGCTCTACTTCGTGATGATTCGGCCGCAGCGGAACCGGCAGCGCGCGGCGCAGCAAACTCAGAACCAGATCGTGCCAGGCCAGCGGGTCCGCACCACCGCGGGCATGTACGCGACCGTGGTCTCTCTCGAGGACGCCGATGTGGTGCTCGAGGTCGCTCCCGGTGTCAACGTCCGGTACATGCGGCGGGCGATCATGGACGTGGTCCCCGGCGACACCGGTGACATCGGCCCCAGCGACGCTGACATGGACGGGTCCGGGCCAGCCCCGGGCAAGAAGGGGAAGCCGGCCGATGCCACCGGCGCCAGCGAGGACGGGTCCGCCACCACGAGCTAGCCGCCGGCACGCCGTCGGCCCTTGGGCCGCACCGGCATGAGAATCGAAGGACAGGCGAGACGTGGCTCCCCCTAGCAGTAAATCCTCGCGGCCGGGCCGGGCGCTGGCCGTGCTGGCCGGCCTCATCGTGGTGCTGTTGCTGGCGATCGTCGGCGGCGATCTGGCCAGCCCGGGGAACTGGTCCCAGCATTTCAGGGTGCGCCTCGGCCTGGACCTCACCAGTGGCACCACCGTGGCGCTGCAGGCGGTCACGCCCCGCGGCGGCACGCCCACGGCGACCGAGATGCAGCAGGCCATCCAGATCATGAACAACCGGGTCAACGGGGCCGGAGTCACCGAGGCGCAGGTCGAGCAGCAGGGCAAAGACATCATCAACGTGTCCGTGCCGGGCCAGAGCGCCGAGAAGGTCGTCAACCTGGTCAGCCGGACCGCCGAGCTGCTGTTCCGCCAGGTGCTGCTGCAGGCCCCGAACAAGTCGAGCGCCGCGCCCAGTCCCAGCCCGTCACCGTCGGCATCGGCGAGTCCCTCGTCTTCGGCAAAGGCCAGCGCGTCGCCGTCCGCCAGCGCCAGCCCGTCGCCGTCGCCGACGTCGGGCACAACGACCTGGCAGCAGGCTACCGGCGACGCGGCTTTGGTCAGCGCTCCGGTAAAGGCCCTGTTCAACAAGCTCGACTGCTCCAACAAAGACTGGCGGAAGCTCGTCGGTTACGGCAACGGGCAGTACGACAACCCCAAGATCCAGATCGTGTCCTGCGACGCGGCCGGCAATAAATACGTGCTGGACAAGTCGAAGGTGCTGGGCACCATGATCACCTCGGCCGGAGCCCAGCCCAACCAGACCGGGAACGACTGGCTGGTCAGCATCAACTTCAACGGGGCAGGCACGAAGGCGTTCGGCGACCTCACCACCATGATGTACGACAAGTACCACCAGAGCCCGCAGCCACCGGACCTGCTGGGCGTGGTGCTCGACGGGACGGTGGTGTCCGCTCCGTACATTCAGAGCCCGACCGTCGGCGGCAATTCCCAGATCAGCGGCAGCTTCAACCAGACGACCGCGACCGAACTGGCGAACCAGCTGTCCTACGGCAAGCTACCGCTGTCCTTCCGCCAGCAGTCGGTCCAGTCGATCTCACCCGAACTGGGCCGGGACCAGCTCACCGCTGGGCTCCTCGCAGGCGCCCTCGGCCTGCTCCTGGTCGTGTTCTACCTGCTGCTCTACTACCGGGGCCTGGCCGTGATCGCGGTATTCAGCCTGGTGATCTCGGCCCTGCTGACCTACCTATCGGTGGTGCTGCTCGGCAAGTACCAGGGCTTCGCGCTGTCCCTGGCTGGCATAGCGGGCCTGATCGTGGCGATCGGTATCACCGCCGACTCGTTCGTGGTGTACTTCGAACGGCTCCGCGATGAGGTACGGGAAGGGCGCTCGCTGCGGGCGGCGGTGGAACGTGGCTGGGGCCGCGCCCGGCGGACCATCCTGGTATCCGACACGGTGTCGTTCCTGGCCGCCGCGCTGCTGTACTACTTCGCGATCGGCGGCGTCCGGGGCTTCGCCTTCACGCTCGGCCTCACCACGCTCATCGACGTGGTGGTGGTGTTCACCTTCACCAAGCCGATGATGACGCTGCTGGCCAGGACGAAGTTCTACGGGCAGGGACACCCACTGTCCGGGCTGGATCCCAAGCGCCTCGGTGCCCGCGCGCCGTGGCGGGCCTCGCCCCGCCCCGCGGCCCGCGTCCCGGCCCGCACCAGTCCGGCGAAGGAGGCGTGATGTCCGCGCTCGGTGGCATCGGCGGCCGCCTGTACCGGGGCGAGGTCTCGTTCGACTTCGTGGGCCGCCAGCGGCTGTGGTACTCCATCTCGGGCCTGATCCTCGCGATCAGCGTGGTGGCGCTGCTGGTCTTCGGGCTCAACTTCAGCGTCGACTTCAAGGGCGGCTCCGTCTTCCAGTTCCCGGCCCGCAATGCGACCATCTCCGAGGTGCGCGCCGCGGTGAGCTCGGCGGGTGGCGGCAGCGACGCCATCGTGCAGCAGATCACGAACATCAAGACCGGTACCGCCAGCTGGAACGTGCGCACCCACCAGCTGAGCTCCGCAGAGCAGGCCAGCGTGGGGAACGCGATCGGCCGCACGTTCCACCTCTCGCCCGACCAGATCAGCACCCAGTTCGTCGGCAGCAGTTGGGGCAGCCAGATCTCCCAGAAGGCGCTTCAGGGCCTGATCGCGTTCCTGATCGTGATCGTCATCTACCTGTCGATCGCGTTCGAGTGGAAGATGGCCGCCGCCGCGCTGATCGCGCTCGCCCACGACATCGTCATCACGGTCGGGGTGTACGCGCTGCTCGGCTTCCAGGTCAGCCCCGCCTCGGTGATCGGCCTGCTGACCATCCTGGGTTACTCCCTCTACGACACGGTGGTGGTCTTCGACAAGGTCAGGGAGAACACCGCCGGGCTGCTCGGCTCGGCCCGCGCCACCTACAGCCAGGCAGCCAACCAGGCGCTCAACCAGACCCTGGTCCGGTCCATCAACACCTCGGTCATCGCGTTGCTGCCGGTGGCCGCGATCCTGTTCATCGGCGCTGGCCTGCTCGGCGCAGGTGAGCTGAAGGACCTGGCGCTGGTGCTGTTCGTCGGCATGCTGTCGGGTACCTACTCGTCCATCTGCATCGCCACTCCGGTCCTGGCCGACCTCAAGGAGCGGGAGCCGCAGTACCGGGCGCTCGCCAAGCGGGTAGCCCAGCGCGCGGCCAGCGGGCGCGTCACCAAGCGGGCAGCCGCCAGGGCAGGCGTCGGCGACACGTCCGCCGCGCTGGGCGGTGGCCTCGGCAACGGCGGGATCGGCGAGCCCCAGGACGACGTTGGCCCGGCCGCCGACGAGCCCGATGCCGCCCGGCCAACCGGGCGGGAGGGGCAGGGCGAGCCGGTCCCGGCGGGCCGTTCCAGCACGCGCGGCGGCAACCCCGGCGCCGCCCGGTCGGGCCCGCGACAGCAGCCCCGGCGGTCCAGCGCCGCGAAGCGGCGTCCCGGCGGCAAGAAGAAGCGGCGGTAGCCCCAGGCCATGGCTATGCCCGAGAAGGCAGCGGACGACGCCGCCCTGTCGGACCTGATCAAAGCGAGGATCCGCGACGTCCCCGACTACCCCCAGCCGGGCGTCGTGTTCAAAGACATCACCCCGCTGCTGGCCGACGGCCAGGCGCTGGCCGCGGTGGTCGGCGCGCTGGCCGCGGGGCACGGGCCGGTGGACAAGGTGGCCGGCATCGAGGCCCGCGGTTTCATCCTCGCGGCCTCGGTTGCCTGCCAGCTCGGCTCGGGATTCGTGCCGGTCCGCAAGCAAGGGCGGCTGCCAGGGCCGACCTACGCGCGGAGCTACGAGCTGGAGTACGGGACCGCGACGATCGAGGTGCACCAGGACGCGTTCACACCGGGGGAGCGGGTGCTCATCGTCGACGACGTGCTGGCCACCGGCGGCACTGCCGAGGCGACCGCGGATCTGGTGCGCCGGGCGGGGGCGGAAGTCGCCGGGATCGCGGTCATCCTGGAACTGTCCTTCCTGGGCGGCAGGAGCCGGCTGCCGTCTGGGAACCTGCGGTCACTGCTGGTCGTTTGACATCCGCTCCGCCTGGCGGCGTTGCCGTTGTGGCCGAGAGCTGCACTGTCGGCTCCTCCGCCTTGCCATCCGGGCGCGGATTACCCGCCCGCTGATCCAGCCCTCAACTGCCGGGCCTCGTTAGCGCGCGAGGCTGCCGGTTCGCGGTCCGCGGGCCGTGCCTGGGTGCGAAGAGGGCTCCCCGCGCTGCCGCGCCCGCCTCAATGCGGCGGCATCCGCGGGAATTTGCTGACCGCCGCGCCGGGCCGAGCACGGCGTGGGGCCGGGCCGCCGCCGATAGAATGGGTCCTTGGCGGATAACAGGAGCGCAAGTGGCCGGTGACGTGGCGATGACCGGCAGGGCCGACGCCGACGTTACCTCGCCCCGGGGACAGCAAGATCGCCCGGCCTCTGGGGACAACGGCGAGGTGGCGCAGGAGACAGCCGCAGCGGGCCCTGCCGAGTCGGCGCCTGCCCCCCCGGCCCCGGGCGGCTCGGCGCCTGCCGCGCCAGCCCCGGCCGGACCGCCACCTGCCGCCCCAGCCCCGGAGGCTTCCCCCGAGCCGGCCGCCCCCGCCGCCACGACGGCCCCATCGCCCACCCCCCCGCCGGGGGCCAGCGGGGGCGCTGCGGTCCGGCGGCGGCTGGCGCGCCTCGGCGCACCCCGCGGCGGGGGGATGAACCCCGTGCTTGAGCCCCTGACCAAGACCGTGCGGGCGACACACCCCAAGGCGGACATCCGGCTCATCGAGCGCGCGTATGAAGTGGCCGCACACTGGCACGCCGGCCAGAAGCGCCTGAGTGGCGACCCCTACATCACCCACCCGCTCGCGGTGTCCACCATCCTGGCCGAGCTCGGCATGAACCACGAGACCATCTGCGCGGCGCTGCTGCATGACACGGTCGAGGACACCCCCTACACGCTGGCGGAACTGCGCCGCGAATTCGGCGAGGACGTGGCCACGCTGGTCGACGGGGTCACCAAGCTGGACAAGGTCAAGTATGGCGAAGCGGCGACGGCGGAGACCGTGCGGAAGATGGTCGTCGCCATGTCGCGTGACATCCGGGTCCTGGTCATCAAGCTGGCCGACCGGCTGCACAACATGCGCACGCTCCGGTACCTCCCGCGCGAGAAGCAGGAACGCAAGTCACGCGAGGTGCTGGAGATCTTCGCGCCGCTCGCCCACCGGCTGGGCATGAACACGGTGAAGTGGGAACTCGAGGACCTGGCCTTCGCCACCCTCTACCCCAAGCGCTACGACGAGATCGCGCGGATGGTGTCCGAACGTGCACCACGCCGGGACATCTTCCTGCAGGAGGTCATCGACGAGGTCTACGCAGACCTGCGCAGCGCGAAGGTGAAGGCGCGGGTGACCGGCCGCCCCAAGCACTACTACTCCGTCTACCAGAAGATGATCGCCCGCAATGTCAGCTTCGACGAGATCTACGACCTCGTCGGCATCCGTGTCCTGGTCGATTCGGTGCGTGACTGCTACGCGGTGCTCGGCACGGTGCACGCCCGGTGGAACCCGATTCCCGGGCGGTTCAAGGACTACATCGCGATGCCGAAGTTCAACATGTACCAGTCGCTGCATACGACGGTGATCGGCCCGGAGGGCAAGCCGGTCGAGCTCCAGATCAGGACCTGGGGGATGCACCGCCGGTCGGAGTACGGCGTGGCGGCGCACTGGAAGTACAAGGAGGAAACCGTCCCGCGCGGACGCGGGGGCGGGGAGCCGGACGTCGGTGAGATGGCCTGGCTCCGGCAACTGGTCGACTGGCAGCGGGAGACCGCCGACCCGGCCGAGTTCCTCGAGTCGCTCCGGTTCGACCTCGGCGCGGCCGAGGTCTATGTCTTCACCCCGCGCGGGGAAGTGATCGCCCTGCCCACGGGCGCTACCCCGGTGGACTTCGCCTACGCGATCCACACCGAGGTGGGGCACCGCACGATCGGCGCCCGGGTGAACGGCAGGCTGGTCGCGCTGGAGTCCACCCTGGACAACGGGGATACCGTCGAGATCTTCACGTCCAAGGCGCCGGACGCGGCACCGAGCCGGGACTGGCTGGGCTTCGTCAAGAGCGCGCGAGCGCGGAACAAGATCCGGCACTGGTTTTCCAAGGAACGGCGGGAGGCGGCCGCCGAAGCCGGCAAGACCGCGATCGCCCGGACGATGCGCAAGCAGGAGCTGCCGCTGCAGCGCCTCGCCACCGCGGACGCGCTGAAGTCCATCGCGGCCGAGCTGCGTTACCCGGACGTGTCCGCCCTGTACGCGGCGGTGGGGGAGGGCCACGTCAGCGCGCAGTCGGTGGTCACCAAGCTGATCGCCTCCGTTGGCGGCGCCGCAGGGGCGGCCGAGGACCTCGCGGAAACCACGCTGCCGACCCGCCCGCCCCCGCCCCGCACCACCGGGGATTCCGGGGTCGTGGTCGAAGGCGACTCCGACGTATGGGCCCGGCTGTCGCGCTGCTGCACGCCCGTGCCCGGGGACGAGATCACCGGGTTCGTCACCCGGGGCCATGGCGTCTCGGTGCACCGGTCCGACTGCGCCAACCTGCGCCACCTGCTCGACTCCGAACCCGAGCGGCTGGTGGAGGTGCGCTGGTCGCCGACCGAGGACTCGGTGTTCCTGGTAGGCGTCCAAGTGGAGGCGCTCGACCGCACCGGCCTTCTGTCCGACATCACCCGGGCCATCTCCGACCAGCACGTCAACATCCTGTCGGCCTCGGTCACCACCACCAGGGACCGCGTCGCGGTCAGCAAGTTCACCTTCGAGATGGGCGACCCCAAGCACCTGGGGCACGTGCTCCGCGCGGTCCGCGCGATCGACGGCGTGTACGACGTCTACCGGGTCACGAACTGAGCGCGCGGGGCCGGCCCGGCGGGACGCTGGGGACTAGCCCGACAGCTCGGCCAGTGTCCGTTCGGCCTCGGTGAGCCAGGCGCGGCGGGCAGCGAGCGCTTCTTCGGCCTGCTCCACGGACTTGGCGTCGTCGCCTTCCCTGGCCTTGGCGAGCTGGGTTTCCAGGGCGGTGATCGCGGACCGGATCTGCTCGACGGTGCCCTGGGCGCGGGCGAGCGCCTCCGGGTTCGACCGCCGCCACTGGGCGTCCTCAGCCTTGCGGACCGCGTCCTCGATCCGCCGCAGGCCGGACTCGAGCCGCTCATGAGCTTCCCTCGGCACCGGGCCCGCCTCCTCCCAGCGCTCCTGGATCCCCCGCAGCGCCGCCCTGGCCGCGCGGACGTCGGTGACCGGGACAAGCTTGCCCGCCTCCGCCAGCAGCTGGGTCTTGACCGCTGCGTGCTCACGCAGCGCCGCGTCCTTCGCCGAGTACACCTCCGCCCGGGCCTGGAAGAAGGTGTCCTGCGCGGTCTTGAACCGGCTCCAGAGCGCGTCCTCATCGGCGCGCCCGGCGCGCCCGGCCATTTTCCACGAGCGCATGAGCTCGCGGAAGGCGGCCGCGGTGGCGGCCCAGTCGGTGGAGGATGCCAGCGCCTCGGCCTCGGTGACCAGCTGCTCCTTGCGCTCCTTGGCGGTTTCCCGCTCGCCTTCGAGCTCGGCGAAGTACGCCTTGCGGCGCTTGTTGAAGGCGTTGCGCGCCGCCGACAGCCGCTTCCACAGGGCGGCCTCCACGGCCCGGTCGGCCCGCGGCGCCGCCTTCCACTCTTCCAGCAGCTGGCGCAACCGCTCACCGCTGATCTTCCAGTGGGTCGCCTCGGCCGCCAGCTGCTCGGCCTCGCCAACGATGCGCTCCTTGATGTCCTTGGCCTCGGCGCGGGCCTGGTCCCGGATGGCGCGGGCCTCTTCCTGGCGGTGGTCGACCTTCCCGCACAGTGCATCCAGCCTGGCCTGGAGCTGGCCCAGGTCCCCCACCGCGTGAGCGTCCGCCACAGCCACCCGCAGCCGCTCGATGCTCGCCCGGGCCTGGGACGGGGACAGGTCCGTGGTGGTGACCCGCTGCTCGAGCAGGGTGACCTCGGTGTTCAGCGCCTCGAACTTACGCTGGAAGAATGCGAGCGCCTCCTCAGGGCTGCCAGCCTGCCACGAGCCGATCACCCGCTCGCCCTCGGCGGTACGCACGTAGACGGTGCCGTCGGCGTCTACCCGGCCCCACGGATCGTTGGCGGTGCTCACCGCGAACCTCCTGCTCGGCCTGACCCCGGGTTATGAGGGATCAGGCTTTCTTAATGATGACCCTTTCTATGACGACCTTCTCCTTGGGATGGCCATCACCAGGGCCATTGGCGTTGTCTGTGCCCGCCTTGGCCACATTCTGGATGATTCTCAGTCCTTTGACGACTGTGCCGAAAGGTGTGTAGTCGGGGTGCAGCGACAGGGAGTCGCGGTACACGAGGAAGAACTGGCTGCCGTTCGTGCCCGGGCCGGCGTTGGCCATGGCCACGGTGCCCCCGGTGTACCTGGCGCCAGCGGTGTTCTCGTTCGCGAATTTGTAGCCAGGACCCCCCTTGCCGGTCCCGGTCGGGTCTCCGCACTGAAGCACGTAGATCGACGAGGTGGTGAGACGGTGGCAGTGGGTGTTGTTGAAGTATTTCTTCCCGGCGAGATAGACGAACGAGTTGACGGTGCAGGTCGCCTTGGCGTTCAGCAGGTGGATGACCACGTCGCCGCGGTTGGTC
>Ga0114129_10010557_pt1 | contig 13170 bp, 7 predicted proteins | sample RhiMetdeltSRZDD1_FD_80071 | JGI IMG/M metagenome (GOLD analysis project Ga0114129, IMG submission 80071) | Populus rhizosphere microbial communities from Tennessee, USA - Rhizosphere MetaG P. deltoides SRZDD1 (version 2) (version 2) | ecosystem: Host-associated > Plants > Roots > Rhizosphere >...
CGATGTTCGCGGCCTTCGATTCGCCGGGACCGTTGACCACACAGCCCATGACGGCAAGGGTCATCGACTCGACGCCGTCGTAGGTCGTCTTCCATTCCGGCATCTTGTCGCGAACGTAGCCCTGAATGCGTTCGGCGAGCTCCTGGAACGTCGTGCTCGTCGTGCGGCCGCAGCCCGGACACGCCGTGACGCTCGGCGAGAACGACCGCAGGCCGAGCGCCTGCAGCAGCTCGCACGCGGCGTAGACTTCTTCCCGGCGGTCGCCGCCGGGCCGCGGCGTGAGCGATACGCGGATGGTGTCGCCAATCCCTTCGTTGAGCAGCACGCCCATCGCCGACGCAGACCACACGAGCCCCTTCACGCCCATGCCGGCTTCCGTCAGACCGAGGTGGAGCGGCTGATCCGTCTGCCGCGCGAGGGCGCGGTACACGCGAATCAGATCGCGCGGCCGCGACGTCTTACAGGAGATGATGATTTGATCCCGGCGCAGCCCGCCGTCGAGGGCGAGTGCCGTCGATTCGAGCGCAGAGATGACCATGCAGTCGTTGATGATCTCTTCGGAGGACTTTCCGAGGTTGCGATCCGTATTCTCCTGCATCTTCGCAACGACCAGCTCCTGATTGAGCGAGCCGCCGTTGACGCCGATTCGCACGGGCTTGCCGTTGTCGACGGCAACCTTGCAGATCGTGGAGAACTGCTCGTCGCGCCGGCGGCCGGTGCCGACGTTGCCGGGATTTATGCGGTACTTATCGAGCGCGCGCGCCGTGTCCGGATACTTGGTGAGGAGCAGGTGGCCGTTGTAGTGGAAGTCGCCGATGAGCGGTACATCGCACCCGGCGTCGAGCATCCGCTGCTTGATCTCGGGGACGGCCGCAGCCGCATCGGGAACGTTGACGGTCACGCGGACCATCTCCGACCCTGCCTCGGCCAGCTCGATGCACTGACGCGCGGTCGCGCGTGCGTCGGCGGTATCGGTCATCGTCATCGACTGCACGACGATGGGCGCGCCGCCGCCGACCTGGACGCGGCCCACTCTCACGCCGACGGTCCTGTGCAGCTTCGCCACTGACATGGGAATTCCCCATGATAGCATCCGCAAACACGAGCACCAGGCGATGAAGGCGATCGTTGTCCACGAGTTCGGCGGGCCGGATGTGGTGAAGCTCGAAACGCTCCCGGATCCGACGCCGGCGGACGGTCAGGTCGTCGTGCGCGTTCACGCGGCCGGCGTCAACCCGGTCGACGGGTACGTCCGGTCCGGCACGTACGCCGTTCGTCCGAAGCTTCCGTACATTCCGGGATTCGACGGCGCGGGCGAAATCGATCGCGTCGGCGCGGCGGGCACGACCTGGAAGCCCGGCGATCGTGTCTACATTGCCGCCTCGCGCGACGGCACGTACGCCGAGCGCGTCGTCTGCGCGGCTGCGCTGGTGCATCGACTGCCGGCGAATGTGTCCTTTGCACAAGGCGCGTCGCTCGGTGTACCGTACGCGACCGCCTATCGCGCGCTCTTTCATCGCGCGAAGGCGAAGCCCGGCGAGACCGTTCTGATTCACGGAGCGACCGGCGGCGTCGGCATCGCCGCCGTCGAGCTCGCGCGCGCGCACGGATTGCAAGTGATTGGCTCGGGCGGCACCGACAAGGGACTCGATCTCGTCCGCGAGCACGGCGCCCACGTGCTCGTCAACCATCGCGCGCCGAAGTACACCGACGACATCATGGCCGCGACCGGCGGTCGCGGTGTCGACGTGATCGTCGAAATGCTCGCGAACGTGAACCTCGATCGCGATCTCACGCTTCTCGCGAAACACGGCCGCGTCGTCGTCGTCGGCAACCGCGGGCGGATCGACATCAACCCGCGCGACGCGATGGGCCGCGACGCCGCCATTCTCGGCATGACGCTGTTGAACGCGACACCCGAGGATCTCGTCGAGATTCACAGCGCGCTGGTCGCCGGTCTCGAGAACGGTACGCTCAAACCGGTCGTTGGACGGACGATGCCGCTCGCCGATGCGGCACGCGCGCACGAAGCGATCATGGAGCCGGGCGCGTTCGGCAAGATTGTGTTGGAGCCGTAAGTGGAGGACCACGACCGCACCGTTGTCGACTGGCCGCCGCCGCGCCGACCGCGACCGCGCGGCCGCATCTTCGTCATCGCCGCGCTCGCCCTGCTGCTGCTGGGCGGCGGCACGGTGCTCTCGTACTACGTCGAAGCCCTGTGGTTCGACTCGCTCGGCTACAGCGACGTGTTCTGGAAGACGCTGCGGCTGCAGTCCGGCATCTTCACGCTGTTCGCCGCCGTCACGTTCGTCGTTCTCTATGGATCGTTTGCCGCGGTGAAACCACCGCGGCTTGGCGAGCTGAGCGGCGTGCCGATCCTGATTAACGGCCGGCCGCTGCGGCTGCCGGTCGAGCCGGTGCTGCGCCTGATCGCGATCGCCGGCGCCGTGCTCATCGCGCTCGCCACCGGCGCAAGCATGATGGCCGAGTGGACGACGTTCGCGTTGTACTGGAATCGCGCGGCGGGAAATACGCTCTCGGTCACCGATCCGATCTTCGGCCGGCCGATCGCTTTTTATCTGTTCACACTGCCCGTCTACCAGATGGTCAGTGGCTGGGCGATGACGCTGACCGTGATCGTCGCAGCGATTGCCGGCTTCTTTGTCCTCGTCACGAGCGGCACGCGCGTGCTCGCGCGAAGCCGGGAGGCGGATACGGGCCCGACTCGCGGACTATCGATCGCTTCTGCGGCGTTGCTCCTTGCGCTGGCGTGGCGCGTGTACCTCGGACGCTTCGAACGGTTGCTCGACGACCGAACCCTGTTCTCCGGAGTGACGTACACGGACGCGCACGTCTATCTGACGGGCGCGTTCATTATTGCCGCCGCGCTCGTGGTCGGTGCCGTTGTGGCGCTGGTGAACGCCGTCGCCGCGCCGAAGCTTCGATGGCTCGCGGCTGCCCTGGTCCCCGCCATCGTCTGTTGGATCCTCGTCGGCGTGCTCGGTTGGTATACGACCTCGTTCATCGTGAAGCCGAACGAGCTCGTACGCGAACGCCCCTACATCGCGCACAACATCGAGATGACACGGACGGCGTACGGACTGAACCGAATGACACAGCTCGCGTTTCCAGCCGAGCCGGGCGTCGAGGCGCTCGACGCGGCCCACAATCAGGAAACGCTGCAGAACATCCGCCTGTGGGACTGGCGCGCCCTTCAGGACACGCTCCGGCAGATTCAGGAGATCCGCACGTACTACGACTTCCCCGACATCGACATCGATCGCTACGAGGTCGAGGGAACGACGCGGCAGATGATGCTCGCCACGCGGGAGCTGAATATCGACAAGCTGCCCGAGAGCAGCCGCAACTGGATCAACGAGAAGCTGATTTACACGCACGGGTACGGGGTCACGATGAACCCCGTGAATGGATTCACGCCCGAAGGCTTGCCGACCCTCGTCCTCGGCAACATGCCCGTGCAAAGCACGATTCCGTCAATCCGCGTGACGAGACCGGAGATCTATTTCGGTGAGCTGACGAACGCCGACGTCTACGTCAAGACGCGGCAGAAGGAGTTCAACTACCCGCAGGGCGAGACGAACAACCTCACCTCGTACGAAGGCACCGGCGGCATCGCGATCGGCGGCTTTCTGCGGCGGCTCATCATCGCGCTCGACCGCGGCGACATCGGCAAGCTGCCGTTCAGCGATGATGTGACGGCCGAGAGCCGGCTGCTGATGCGCCGCAACGTGCGCGAGCGCGTCGAGACGCTGACGCCGTTCATCGTCTACGACGAGGACCCGTACATCATCGTCGGCGACGATGGCCGACTGTCCTGGATGCTCGACGGCTACACGACGTCGGACTCGTTTCCGTACGCGCGGCACTATCGCTTCGGCCGGCAGTCGGTGAACTACATCCGAAACAGCGTCAAGGCGATCGTCGACGCCTACGACGGCACGACGACGTTCTACGTGTTCGACCCCGAGGATCCGATCATCGCCGGCTACCGCAGCGTCTTCCCGTCGCTGTTCAAGGACGCCGCGTCCATGCCGCCGTCGCTGCGGCGGCACGTTCGCTATCCGGAGCTGCTGCTGCAGATGCAGGCGACGGTGTACGGGCTGTATCACATGTCCGACCCCGGCGTCTTCTACAACCGCGAGGATCTCTGGACCGTCGCAAGCGAGGTGGGAATGAACGAACGTCGCGAGCAGGCGGCGCACGCGATGGAGCCCAACTTCGTGCTGATGAGGCTGCCGGACGAACAGCAGCTCGAGTTCATCGCGATCCTGCCGTTCACGCCCGCGAATCGCAACAACTTGATTGGATGGATTGCCGGCCGCAGCGATGAGCCGCATTACGGGTCGGCCGTCGTCTACGACTTCCCGAAGACCCGCCTGGTGGATGGACCACTGCAGATCGAAGCGCGGATCGATCAGAACGCGCAGCTCTCCGGCCAGCTCTCGCTCTGGAACCAGCAGGGATCGCACGTCCGGCGCGGCGCGCTCATCGTGATCCCGGTCGGCCGCAGCCTCCTCTATGCCGAGCCGATTTACCTCCAGGCCGAGCGCAGCCCGATGCCGGAGCTCAGGATCGTCGTGCTCGCGGTGCAGGATCGGCTCGTGTACGGACCGACGTTCGACGTCGCGCTGGCCGCGTTGTTTGGCGAAGGCCAGTCGACGTTGAGCGTGGCGGCCAGCCAGCCGAGCCCGCCGAGCCGGACTCCAGCGACGGCCGCCACGCCTTCGCAAGCCGCGCCGCCGGCCAGCGACGCCGCGCTCATCGAGGAAGCGGCGCGGAATCTCGCCGATTACCAGCGCTTGACCGCAGAAGGACGGCTGGCTGAAGCCGGCGCGAAACTCGAGGCTGTCAAACGAGCACTGGAACAGCTTTCTCGCTCGCGGCGGTAACGCGTCGCTCGCGTTGCTAAGGTTTCTGGAGATTGGGCGTGAGCCTGGTAACGTGAGGCATGGCACACCTGGTGCGTGCTCGCTGATGCCTCCATCCGCGCGCTTCGCGAGTGAAAGCGGCGGGTACGGTTTCCGATCGGAAACCCGCGAGGTACGCGGCGCAGGATACCACACAGTAGAATCAGACCATGCGTACGCTCGCATTCCTCATCACGATCCTCGCGCCCGCCGTGTTGTTCGCGCAGACGGCCTCGTCGATTCCGGCTCCGCCCGACGTCGCCGCGCCGCCGGCCGATGCCGTGAAAACCGCCTCCGGCCTCGCGACGAAGATCCTCTCGCCCGGGACTTCGAAAGAGCATCCCACGAAAGACGATCTCGTCCGCGTCCACTACAGCGGCTGGACCACCGACGGGAAGCTGTTCGACAGCTCGGTCGCGAGCGGGCGGCCGGCGACGTTCGGGGTCGCCAAGGTGATCGCCGGATTCAGCGAAGGCATCCAGCTGATGGTACCGGGAGAGAAGCGGCGGCTGTGGATCCCCGAATCGCTCGCGTACAAAGGGCAGGCGGGCCGCCCCGCGGGCATGCTCGTGTTCGACGTCGAGCTGATCGGCATGCCGAACCGGCCGCCGGCGGACGTGAAGGTTCCGCCCGCGGACGCCAAGAAGACGGCGAGCGGCCTCGCGTACAAAGTGCTCACGCCCGGCGTCAACGCGCGACGGCCGAAGGCGACGAGCAGGGTCACGGTGCACTACACCGGCTGGACGACCGACGGCAAGATGTTCGACAGCTCGGTCGTAAAAGGCGAGCCGGCGACGTTCCCGGTCGACGGCGTCATACCCGGCTGGACCGAAGGCCTCCAGCTGATGGCGGTCGGCGAGAAGACGCGGTTCTGGATTCCGGAGGCGCTCGCCTACAAAGGCAAGTCGGCGCCGTACGGCATGCTCGTCTTCGACGTGGAGCTCATTCGGATCGAGTAGCCGCCATCGCGCGGCGCTCCTGCGGGCGGATGCCGCGGCTCTGCTGCGCGTCCGCGATGCGGCGGACCGCGCGCTGGAAGCGATCGGTCAGCGCGCGCCGGATGTCGTCGGGGACCGGACCGATCCGCGACCAGCTCGCCTGTGCCTGCCGCACTTCTTCGTTCGCCGCGCGGAAGCGGCTCTCGTGATCGACCTTGCCGCCGATGGTGTTCGCGGCCAGCGCCTCTTTCAGCATCGCCGCGAGCCGCGACGTCGGCGAGACGTCCGCGTCCGCCGCGGCGTCGGCCGGTCCGGCCACCGACGCGGCCAGATCCTCGATTCGCTTCACGAGCGATTCCATGCGCTTGCGATTCGCGCTCGCGTCGAGCTCGGTGCCGGCGAACGCGTCGGGCCACTGCGTGATGGCGCGCCTGAACGCGGTGGTGAACCGCGTCTCGAGCGCGGCGGCCCGCTCGCGATCGACGCCGCGGAGCGTCAGCTCGTGCTGCCACCGGTTCCGCAGCTCGCGCAGCCTGACGGCCAGCCCGTCCGGCGGCGGCGCCGATGACGCGGGCGCATCACCCGGCGCGTCGGCGCTGCCGGCGGGGGCCTGATTCACCAGCGCCTCGATCTCGCTCACGATCGCCTCGCGCGCCGCGACCCGCTCCTCGCGCGTGATGTCGTGCCGCTGCGCGTAGCGCGCGAAGAAGAGGTCGCACGCCGCGCGGAACTTCTGCCACAACACCTCCGACCGGCTCTTCTTGACCGGGCCGATCGTCTTCCACTCGTTCTGCAGGCGCTTGATCTCGGCGGCCGCGGCGTCCCAGTCGGTCGACTCGGCGAGCGCCTCGGCTTTCGCGATGAGCGCCTCCTTCTTCACCACGTTCGCCGCCCAGACCGACTTGCGCTGCGCCAGATCGTCGTGACGGCGGGTGAAGAAGCGGTCGCAGGCGGAGCGGAAGCGCTCCCAGATCGCCTTTTCCTGGCCGCGGCTGACCGGGCCGATGGCCTTCCACTCGGCCTGCAGCTTCTTGATCTCCTCGGCGGTCTGGATCCAGTTGGTCGAGTTCGCGAGCGCCTCCGCGCGCTCGACGAGCGCGGTCTTCCTGGCGAGGTTCTCGGCGCGCTGCCGGTTCTGCGCGGCGAAGTGCGCCTCGCACTTGGCCCACGCCACATCGTGCGCCGTCTTGAAGCGCCGCCACAGGTTCTCGCCCTGCGCGCGCGGCACGTCGGCCGCCTGCCGCCACTGCTGCTGCAGATCCTTCACCTGCCGCGCGATCTGTTCCGGATCGTCGACCGACGCGAGCGCCTCCATCTTCTCGCACAGCTGTTCCTGGATGCCGACGTTCGCCCACCGCTGCCAGCCCGCGACCTCGCGGAGTTCCTGCACTTTCGGCACGAGCGCCATATGGAGCGCCTTGAAGCGGCGCTGCATGTCCTCGTAATCGCGCTTCGACGGCAGCGGCGGCATGGAGCCGAGCACCGTGCGCAGCTCGCGCAGCGCGCGTTCGCCGGCCTTGAGCGTGAGGTCCTCGCGGGTCAGCAGCGGCTCCAGGCGCGACCCGAGCTGCTGGAGCCGCGCGAGCGCGTCGTGGCGCGCCTTCTGCTCCTGTTCGCGCGAAGCCGCCTCGCGCGTCGCGAACGCCGCCACCGCGTCGGCGTATGCGGTCGCGATCTCGGGCGGCGGCGTCGCGTGGCCGCTCACGTCCGCCCATTCGCGTCGAATAACCGCGATCTGGCGCCGGGCCGCCGACACATCGGCCATCGCCGAGACGCGCGCGGCTTCGGCGGCGAGCTCCGCGAGGCGCTCGCGGCTGCGCTCCGCGTCGCGCTCGGCCGCCTCGCGGCGTTCGCGGTCGCGCTCGGCCTGCTGACGCTCGCGCTCGGCCTGCGCGTCCGCGGCGGCCTCGGCCTGGACAGCGCGTTCGGCCGCTTCGCGCGCGTCCCGTTCGGCGGCCGCGGAGCGCGCGGCGTCCTCGCGCGAAGCGGTTTCCTGCTGCAGCACGGCGGCACGCGCCGCGCGTTCGGCTTCCGCGGCGGCGGCTGCAGCGGCAGCCGCGGCCTCGCGTTCACGCGCGTCGCGCTCCTCCTGCTCGCGCAGGATCGCGCGCGCGCGCTTCGCCGCGCTCTTGTTCTTCGCGCGCGAGGCAATCTGCTCCAGGTCGTGGGAATCCGTGATGCGCTCGACCGCGGCCAGCGTCGGCTCGCGGAACTCGCTGTTGAGCGCGACCTGCAGGATCTCGCGCTCGTCCTGAACGGCGTCGAACGCCGCCCGCCGCACCGATTCATGTTCGGCGTGGCGCGCGATCGAGCCGAGGACGTGCGGATCGGTAATGCGCGCCCGCGCGCGGTCGGCGATGGCTTCCTTCGTGGCGCTCTTCGCGACAACAGCGAGCACTCGCACATCGGCGAGCGCATCCACGGCGGCCACGCTCTCGGATTCCCCGAGGCCTTCGAACGCGTCGAGCGCGATGTCGCGCAGCATCGAGACCGCCTGGTCGCGGACGCCCGCGTCGGCGTCGTTCGCCGCAACGCCGGCGAGCGCCGCCGGATCCATCAGCTTGGCCACGGCCGCCCGGCGCACGCGCGGATCGGCATCCTCGCGCGCCATCTCGGCGAGCAGATCGCGTTCGCTGATTGGAATCTCCTGAACGAAAGCCAGTCGGACGGCTGGATCCGCGTGCTTCTGTCGCGGCTGCGCGCGAAATCGATCGAGCAATGTCATGTCGGTTGCATGCCGGCGTGCAGCCGGTCCGCGACGACACTCGTGAGAAGTCGCCGAGTCATGCCATTCTAGTAAAGGGATTACGGATGCTGAGGCGGTTCGCGCGCAGGATTTTTCATGAAGATTGCCGTACTCCAATTCTGCGGATCGGCCGAGCCGTTGTCTGTAACATCGCGCCGACATCCTGTGACAACCGCGGACTCGGCATTACGTGACTTTCGCCGACGTCTTGTTACAACTCGAGTCGGGCTTGCGTCGCGAGCTGCCCGGCAGCACGGCGCACGCGCTGCTCTCGCCGCAGCCGCGCCGCGCGTGGCCTCCCGGATTCAATCCCGCGCGCATCCGGCTCGCGGCGGGCCTTCTGCTCGTCTTTCCGCACAGCTCGAGCAGTGATCGCGCCCACATCGTGCTGACGGTCCGCGCGCACGCGCTGCGGCACGGCGGACAAGTGTCGCTGCCGGGCGGCGTCGTGGATCCGGGCGAAACGTTCGAGCAGACCGCTCTGCGCGAAGCGCACGAAGAGATCGCGCTGACGACGCACGGCGTCGAAGTGCTCGGGCCGCTCACGCCGCTCGATATCCCCGTCAGCGGATTCCGTCTCCATCCGATCGTCGCCGCGATCGATCACGCGCCGAGACTGCATCCGGCGGACGCCGAAGTCGCGCGCATCCTGCGCATCGATCTCGACGAGCTGTGCGACGGCGCCGCGCTCGTCGCGACGCGGCGGACGCGCGACGGCCATACGCTCGACGTGCCCGCCTTCCGCGTCGCCGGCGTCGAGATATGGGGCGCGACGGCGATGGTCCTGGCGGAGTTTCTGGTCCTCCTGGGGTGGCACGGGCCCCGGCCCGCGCCGGCGACCGCCTGACGCCGCCGGGGCCGCTTCAAAATCGGTGCCTGGCGATCACATTTTTGTGCACTGCAAGCACATGATTGAGGTCAAATTGCAGATCTTGCCCGTTTTGTCACGCTTTTGTATCTGACTTGTTGCACATTCTGCACGAATTGAACATAATGCAGACTTCGGCGGGCTCGGGAGATATCATCCGCACGGTTTGTACATAGTGTCCGCCTCAGGCGGACCGTCCTGATTCCACCGCCACACGACCACCGACCACAAAGGGGGAAGCGATGGGCTCTGCAGTACTCGGCGACGCGATCAGCGCCATTCGCGACTGGTCCGTCACGAATTCCAAGGAATCGCGCGAGGCGCGCGAAACGGCATTCGGCAGCCTCGTGTTCAACGACGAAGTGCAGCAGGCCCGGCTCCCCAAGCCGACGTACCACGCGCTGCGGCGGACCATCACGCACGGCGAGCCGCTCGACATCTCCGCTGCCGACGCGATCGCCAAAGCGATGAAGGAGTGGGCCGTCGAGCACGGCGCGACGCACTACACGCACTGGTTCCAGCCGCTCACCGGCATCACCGCCGAGAAGCACGACTCGTTTCTCCAGCCGACGAGCGACGGCAAGGCGGTCGCGGAGTTTTCGGGCAAGGAGTTGATCAAGGGCGAGCCTGACGCGTCGAGCTTTCCGTCGGGCGGCATGCGGTCCACGTTCGAGGCGCGCGGCTATACGGCGTGGGATCCGACCTCGCCGCCCTGGCTCCTGTACAGCGGCGGCTCCGTCACGCTCGTCATCCCCACTGCGTTCGTGAGCTGGACCGGCGAGGCGCTCGACAAGAAGACGCCGCTGCTTCGCTCGATGGAAGCGCTGTCGAAGCAGGCCGTGCGCGTCCTGAAGCTGTTTGGGTCGACCGCGGAGCGCGTGGTGACGACGTGCGGTCCGGAGCAGGAGTACTTCCTGATCGATCGCTACTTCTACCTGTCGCGGCCCGATCTGATCAACGCGGGCCGGACGCTCTTCGGCGCGCGGCCGCCGAAAGGCCAGGAGCTCGAGGATCAGTACTTCGGCGCCATCCCGGATCGCGTCATGGCGTTCATGTCCGAGATCGAATCGGAGCTCTACAAGGTCGGCGTGCCGGTGAAGACGCGCCACAACGAGGTCGCGCCGAGCCAGTACGAAATCGCGCCCGTGTTCGAGAACGCGAACGTCGCCACCGATCACCAGATGATGACGATGGAGACGATGCGGCGGTCGGCGCCGAAGTACGGGCTCGCGTGCCTGCTGCACGAGAAGCCGTTCGCCGGCGTCAACGGATCCGGCAAGCACCTGAACTGGTCGATCAGCGACGACGAAGGGCACAACCTGCTCTCGCCCGGTGCAAACCCGCATGACAACGCGCAGTTCCTCGTGTTCTGCACCGCGGTCGTCCGCGCCGTCAACAAATGGCAGGGTCTGCTGCGCGCCTCTATCGCGAGCGCCGGCAACGATCATCGGCTCGGCGCCAACGAAGCGCCGCCGGCCATCATCTCGGTGTTCCTCGGCGACATGCTGACGGACATCTTCGAGCAGATCGAAAAGGGCGGCGCGAAGTCGACCAAGCACGGCGGCGATCTCGATACGGGCGTTCTCGTGCTGCCGAAGCTGCCCAGGGACGCCGGCGATCGCAACCGGACGAGCCCGTTCGCGTTCACGGGGAACAAGTTCGAGTTCCGCGCGGTCTCCGCGAACCAGAGCATCGCGTACCCGAACATCGCGCTGAACGTCGCCGTGACCGAGTCACTGGACTACATGGCGACGGAGCTCGAGAAGGCGACCAGGTCCGGCAAGAGCATTCAGAAGGCGGTCGCCGAGCTGCTGCCGCGCGTGATCAAGGAGCACAAGCAGATCATCTTCAACGGCAACAACTACTCGAAGGAGTGGGAGAAGGAAGCGGGCAAGCGCGGCCTCCTCAATCTGAAGAACACCGTCGACGCGCTGCCGCAGCTCGTGACGAAGGAAGCGGTCGGCATCTTCGAGAAGTACAGGGTGCTCAACGCGCGCGAGGTGCAGGCGCGCTACGACGTGATGGTCGAAACCTACAACAAGACTGTCAACGTCGAAGGACAGCTGATGGTGCTGATGGCGAACCGGTACATCCTGCCGGCCGCGCTGGAGTACCAGAAGCAGATCGCCCAGAGCATCGCCGCCGTCAAAACCGCGGGCGGAAAGACGGTCGAGAGCAAGAAGCTGCTCGATCAGTTCACGAAGCTCGTCGATCAGCTGAAGCAGCGCTCGGACAAGCTCGCGCACGCGCTCGAGCACGAGGGCAACGGCGACGCCGAGAAGCACGCGAAGCACTTCCGCGATGTCGTCATCCCGGCGATGACCGCGCTGCGTGATACGGGCGACCAGATCGAGCTGATGATGCCGCACGAAACCTGGCCGCTCGCGACTTACCGAGAAATGCTCTTCATTAAGTAGAGGGCAGGAAACGCGGGAAAGGCAGAACCCAGCGAACCCAGCGAACCGACGGGCAACGGCAACTAAATCGCGCTGTCGCTCGTCCACAGGAAGCGAGGAGATTATCCATGCTTCCGACTCTCGTCCTGTTGTCGGCGACGGCCGTCGCGCCGATTGTCTCGACCGAGTGGGTCCAGGCCCACCTGACCGATCCAAAGGTTCGTGTCGTCGACGTGAGCGACGGCGGACAGTACGACCGCGCGCACATTCCGGGCGCGCGGAAGATCGATCACATGGCGACGCTCGGCGACGGACACCGTCTGCTTCCGCCCGATGCGCTCGCGCGCGTCTGGGCGAAGGCCGGCGTGTCCGACGACACGCACGTCGTGTTGTACGGCGACAGCCCGATGGCCACCGGATGGGTGTACATGTCGCTGGCGGCGATCGGACACGGGGACCACGCGTCGATGCTCGACGGCGGCCTCAAGCTGTGGCAGTCCGAGAAGCGGCCGACGTCCGCCGACGCGCCGCCGAACGAGACCGGTCGCCTGACCGTCCGCCCGGCGCCCGACGTCATCGTCGACGCCGCGTGGGTGCGCAGCAGGCTGGAGTCGCCGCAGGTTCGCGTGCTCGACGTGCGGACGACGCGCGAATGGAACGACGGTCATCTGCCCGGCGCGACGCTCGTGCTCTGGCAGGATCTCTTCGCCGATCTGAACATGCTGAAGTTCAAGTCACCCGACGAGATCCGCGCGCTGCTCGCGCGTGCCGGCGTGAAGAGCGATCAGGAAGCCGTCACCTACTGCGCGGTCGGCATGCGTGCGAGCCTGATGTACTGGGCCGCGCGCGCGGTTGGCATTCCGGCGCGTGTGTACGTCGGCTCGTGGCAGGACTGGCAGCGCGATTCAAAGAACCCCATCGCGAAGTAACGCGGAGGTGCGGGGCCGCGCGAGAAGACTCGGGACGCAAGGCCAGCTCACGGAGCTGGCCTGCCAGTGGTCTTGCGCGTCCTCGCAGCGCGGTCCGGCGACCGGACACGGATTCGCGGCGCGGCTACGTCAACACAACTGCGCACCCGGATTAAGATACGCAAATCGTGACCAAGCGACGGAAGACCGACGACCGATCTCTCTTCGACAATCTCGAAAGCGCTGAAGAGTCCGCCGGGGCCGAGGCGGCGGTGCGCTCGTCACTGCTCGCGTCCGGCGGAAACGGCGCGAACGGGTCCGACAACATCGCGCTGCACGAGGCGGCGCAGGCGCGGTATCTCAACTACGCGCTCTCGGTGATCACG
>Ga0114129_10010558_pt1 | contig 13170 bp, 11 predicted proteins | sample RhiMetdeltSRZDD1_FD_80071 | JGI IMG/M metagenome (GOLD analysis project Ga0114129, IMG submission 80071) | Populus rhizosphere microbial communities from Tennessee, USA - Rhizosphere MetaG P. deltoides SRZDD1 (version 2) (version 2) | ecosystem: Host-associated > Plants > Roots > Rhizosphere >...
CGCGTCCTGCGCGACCAGGGCGAGACGATCTACACGCTCAACTACCTGCCGATCGGCGGCTTCGTCAAGCTCGAGGGCGAGGATGGCGGGGACGCCGCGGATCCACGCTCCTTCAGCGCCAAGTCGCTGCCGACGCGGCTCATCATCCTCGTCGCCGGCGTCACGATGAACCTCGCGCTGGCGTTCGTGATCTTCGCCGGGATCGCGGTCAGCGGCGACCCGACGATCGGCGTCCGGGCCGGGTTCGTGGAGCCGGACTCGCCCGCGGCGACCGCCGGGCTCGTTGCCGGTGACGTCATCGAGAGCGTCAACGGCCGCTATTTCAGCGCCTTCGGCCCGACCTCCTTGCTGGACGAGCTGCGAGCCAAGGCTGGGCAGACGGTCGTGATCGGCATCCGCCGCCCTGATGGCACCGTCGACCAGCTCACGGCGACGCTGCGGCCCCGGGCCGAGGTCACGAAGGACCGCGGCGCGCTCGGCATCAGCCAGCTCACGGGCCGCACCACCGACGTTCGGCTGTCCCACCCGCTCGATGCCGCGATCCAGCTCGGCGTCGATCGCACGTTCGGCGCGACGCGCCTCATCGTCGATGGGCTCGGGGAGCTCGCGACCGCGATCATCAGCCGGCCCACGGAGCCGCCGCCCGCCTCCGGCCCGGTCGGCATCGCGATCCAGATCGGCGACGTGTTCTGGCAGCTCGGGCCGATCGTGACGCTCTTCCTCGCCGGCGTCCTCTCGGCCAACCTCGCGGTCATCAACATCCTGCCGCTGCCGCCGCTCGACGGCGGTCGGATCCTCGTGCTGGTGCTCAAGTCGCTGTTCGGTGCCCGCCTGAGCATGCGCGTCGAGCGGCTCACGTACGTCGTCGGCTTCGCGTTCCTCTTCGGCTTCCTCGTCTGGGTGACCGGCTTCGACGTCCTGCGCTCGCTGGGCCTCGTCGAGTGATCCCGCGCCGCTCGACGGTCAGCGTCGATGTCGGCGGCGTCATGGTCGGCAGCGGCCACCCGATCGTCGTCCAGTCGATGACGAACACGGACACGGCTGACCCTGACGCGACCGCGATCCAGGTCGCGCGACTCGCGCACGCGGGCAGCGAGCTCGTGCGCGTCACCGTGAACACCGATGCCGCGGCGGCCGCCGTGCCGGACATGATCCGCAAGCTCCGCGACCTCGGCGTCGGGGTGCCGGTCATCGGCGACTTTCACTACAACGGCCATCAGCTGCTCGTGGAGTGTCCGGAGACGGCGCGCCTCCTCGCGAAGTACCGGATCAATCCCGGCAATGTCGGCGCAAAACGCCACGACGAGAACTTCGCGACGATCGTCAAGGTCGCGATCGAGAACGACAAACCGGTTCGGATCGGGGTCAACTGGGGCTCCCTCGACCAGGCCCTGCTGACGAGCCTCATGGACGCCAACGCGACACTCGCGGAGCCTCGCGAGTCCCGAGACGTGATGATCGAGGCGATGATCGAGAGCGCGCTTCGATCCGCCGAGCTGGCGGAAACGACCGGGCTCGGCCACGACCGCATCATCATCTCGGCGAAGGTCTCGAACGTTCGAGATCTCGTCGACGTCTATCGGATCCTGGCGGCGCGCTGCGACTACCCGCTCCATCTCGGGCTGACGGAGGCCGGGCTCGGGATGAAGGGCATCGTCGCCTCGACCGCGGGCCTGTCGATCCTGTTGGAGGAGGGGATCGGGGACACGATCCGGGTCTCGCTGACACCCGCGCCGGGCGGCGAGCGCGAGGAGGAGGTCCGGGTCGCCCAGCAGGTCCTCCAGTCGATGGGGCTGCGCTCGTTCCTGCCGCAGGTCTCGGCGTGCCCGGGCTGCGGCCGGACGACCTCGACGTTCTTCCAGGAGATGGCCGAGCGGATCCAGGGCCACCTCCGCGATCGCATGCCCGCGTGGAAGGAAACGCGCCCCGGTGTGGAGGAGATGACCGTTGCCGTCATGGGCTGCGTCGTGAATGGCCCGGGCGAATCCAAGCACGCGGACATCGGCATCTCGCTGCCGGGGACGTTCGAGGAACCGGTCGCCCCGGTCTTCATCGACGGCAAGCTCGACCGGACGCTCCGCGGCGATGGCCTCGTCGACGAGTTCATCGACATCCTCGAGGGCTACGTCGACCGGCGCTACCCTTCGCGCCCCGAATCGCGCAACGCCGTGGAGGCGCCGACCGTCTAGGGCGCGAGTCCGGCGTCGTTTCGATCGCTCCGGCATCGTGATCCGGCTGCCTGCCGGCGTGCGTGAGCCGTGAGTGGCTGATCGACGGTCCACGGGGCCGGGTGTATACTCCGCGCCAATCGAACGGCCGCCTCGAGGAGACGTGGGTGACCCCCACGTTTTTCTTTCGGCGGGTGTTCTGGTGTCAGTCGGGGGAAGCCGGCCGGCACCCTGGAGAACTGACAACTGACCAACTGACGATCTGACAGACAGGAGGACGGAAACGACATGAGTCGGGACTTCGTCGGCGCCCTCCTCCAGCTCAACGCTGAGAAGCAGGTCCCTCGCGATCACCTCATCCGAACCGTCGAAGAGGCGATCGCCGCCGCCTATCGACGCGTCGCGAACGAAGAGGACATCCACGTCCGGATCGACGCTGAATCGGGCAAGATCCGCGTGTTCCGCGCCCGGACCGCAGTGTCCGAGGTCGAGGACCCGCTGACCCAGTTCACGCTGGACGAGGCCCGGCCGTACAAGACGGATGCCGTCCTCGGCGATCTCGTGGAGACCGAGCAGCTTGACAGTGACGCGTTCGGCCGGATCGGCGCGCAGACCGCGAAGCAGATCGTGCTCCAGCGGATCCGCGAGGTCGAGCGTGACCAGGTCTTCGACAGCTTCGTCAACCGCGAGGGCGAGCTCCTCACCGGCACCGTCAATCGGGTCGAGCCGCGGGCGATCATCCTCGACGTCGGCAAGAACGTCGAGGCGATCCTCGCGACGACCGAACAGTCACCGCTCGAGCACTACCGGATCGGCCAGAACGTCAAGGCGTTCGTGCTCGAGGTACGCCGGACCCCACGTGGACCGCAGATCCTCGTGAGCCGCTCGCACAAGGGCTTCCTGCGCCGACTATTCGAGCTCGAAGTGCCCGAGATCCACAACGGCACCGTCGAGATCAAGGCGATCGCGCGCGAAGCCGGGAGCCGTTCGAAGGTCGCGGTCGCGTCGCGCCAGGACGGCCTCGACCCCGTTGGCGCCACCGTCGGCCAGCGCGGTGCGCGCGTCCAGGCCGTCGTCGCGGAGCTGGGCGGCGAGAAGATCGATGTCATCCCCTGGAACGACGACCCGAGCCAGTTCGTGGCCAATGCGCTCTCACCGGCGCAGGTCGAGGGCGTCGTCATCGACGAGGAAGCCCGCGTCGCGAACGTGATCGTGCCGGAGCGGATGCTCTCGCTCGCGATCGGCCGAGGCGGACAGAACGCCAGCCTCGCCGCGAAGCTCACGGGCTGGCGGATCAACATCCGCAGCGACATGCCCGCCGAAGCGGCGCGGCCTGTTGTGGCCGCCGAGCCTGTTGAGGCCGAGACGTCGACGAACGGCAGCGTGCCCGATGCGGGCGAGCCGGACGTCGTCCCGGTCATGGCCGAGGTTGCGTCGACCGGCGAGGCTCCGGTGAAGGCGGCCAAGACCGCGAAGGCCGCGAAGGCCGCCGCGAAGCCGAAGGCGACCGCGGCCACCAGCGCGAAGGCCGTGAAGGGCGAGACCGCCGAAGCCGTCGAGCAGCCGGCTCCGAAGCCGAAGGCCAGGGCGGCAGCGACGAAGGCAGCCGCAACCAAGCCGGCGGCCGCGAAAGCCACGAAGGTCGCGGCTCCGAAGGCCGCCACGAAACGAACGAAGAAGGCCGAGGAGGTGGCGTCATAGCCGGCCAGGCGCGCCAGGCGCGCAGCCTGCCGAGCCGGACGTGCGTCATCTGTCGGAAGGCTCGCGGCAAGGCTGAGCTCGTCCGCGTCGTTCGGGCGCCGGACGGCGTTCTGAGTATTGATCCAAGCGGCCGTGCGAACGGTCGCGGCGCCTATGTCTGCCGAGACGCGGACTGCCTCGCCCGCGCCGGCGGCCGGAGCGGGCTTGGCCATGCGCTCCGCACAGAGGTCCCGCCCGAGCTCCGTCTGGCGCTCGCGGCGCTTCTTGAACCGAACATCATGCCAACCCCGGAGGTCAACTAGTGGCTCGAAGTCGAAGCGGAACCCGGAACCGACGCGGGCCGCGCAAGCCGCAGCGCCGCGACGAGTTCGCCGCTTCAGCGGTCCAGGTCGCGGATCCGAAAGATCGCGGCGCGATCGAGCTGCCCGCGACCGTCACGGTCAAGGACCTCGCCGAGCTCCTTTCGGTCAACCCGGCGGACGTCATCCGTGAGCTGATCAAGAGCGGCATCTTCGCCACGATCAACCAGCTCATCGATCGTGACACCGCATCACTCGTCGCGAGTGAGCTCGGCTACGAGGTCGCCGAGGTCCAGGCCGCGGTTGCCACGGCCGGAGCCGATGGCAAGGGCGAAACGAACGGCGCCCTCGAGGCCGCGACCAAGGAAGAGCTCTTCACCGAGGACGACACCGCGGACCTCGTCACGCGCGCCCCGATCGTGACGGTCATGGGCCACGTTGACCACGGCAAGACCAGCCTCCTCGACGCGATCCGCTCCACGACCGTTGCCGCAGGTGAGCGCGGCGGCATCACCCAGCACATCGGTGCGAGCGAGGTCGCGAAGGACGGCCGGCGGGTCGTCTTCCTCGACACACCGGGTCACGAGGCGTTCACGGCCATGCGCGCTCGCGGGGCGAAGGTCACGGACATCGCCGTCGTGGTCGTCGCCGCGGACGACGGCGTCATGCCCCAGACGCTCGAGGCGATCAGCCACGCGCGCGCGGCGAAGGTGCCGATCGTCATCGCGCTCAACAAGATCGACAAGCCGGATGCGAACCCTGACCGCGTGAAGACCGAGCTCTCCGAGGCCGGCGTCATCGTCGAGGAGTACGGCGGCGACACGCCGCTTGTGCCCGTGTCGGCTCGCGCTCGGACCGGGCTCGACGACCTGCTCGAGATGGTCCTCCTCGTTGCCGACCTCCAGGATCTCAAGGCGAACCCGAACCGGCCGGCGATCGGCACGATCGTCGAAGCCCGGATGGATCGCGCCCGGGGCGCCGTCGCGACCGCCCTCGTCCAGACCGGCACGCTACGCGTCGGCGACGTGATCGTCGTCGGTGAGACCTTCGGCAAGGTCAAGGCCCTCGAGAACGAGATCGGCAAGCGCACGCAGAAGGCCGGACCGGCAACCGCTGTGGTCATCCTCGGGCTCTCCGAAGTCCCCGAAGCGGGCGACATCCTGCGTGTCGTCGCGGACGAGCGCGAGGCCCGAGCCCAGGTCGAGGCCCGTCGCGCCCAGGTTGCGTCGCGCGGCAGCGACAGCACGCGCGCGACGCTCGAGGACCTCTACTCGCAGATCCAGGCCGGCCAGGCGAAGGAGCTGCGGATCATCCTCAAGGCGGACGTGTCCGGCTCGCTCGGCGCGATCACCCACGCGCTCACGCAGCTCGCGACGGACGAAGTCAAGATCAACATCCTCCACGAGGGCGCCGGCGAGATCTCGGACAACGACATCCTGCTCGCGTCGGCCTCGAACGCGATCGTGGTCGGCTTCAACACGAAGATCAGCGATACCGCCCGCCGTGCGGCCGAGACCGAGGGCGTGGACGTTCGCCTCTACGACATCATCTACAAGCTGACGGACGACATCGAGAAGGCCCTCGGCGGCCTGCTCGAACCGGAGATTGTCGAGGTCGTCGAGGGCCGGGCCGAGGTGCGCAAGCTGATCAAGGTCGGCAAGACCCAGGTCATCGCCGGCTCGTACGTCACCGACGGCCGGATCGTCCGCGGCGGTGCCCGCGTGTACCGCGGCGGCAAGGTCATCGCGACCGACAAGATCGAGTCGCTGCGGCGCTTCCGTGACGACGTCCGGGAGGTCGCGACCGGCTTCGAATGCGGCATCAGCCTGGCCGGGTTCAACGATCTCGAGGAAGGCGACATCATCGAGTGCTTCACCTCGCAGTCCGTCAGCCGCTCGCTGTCGAACTGACGCGCCCGGGCGGGCGCGAGGCGGATCGATGAGTCAGCGGATGGACCGCGTCGACGAGCTCCTCCGCCAGGAGATCGGCGCGATCATCAGCCGCGATCTCTCTGACCCGAGGCTGGGCTTCGCGACCATCACCGATGTCGAGACGTCGCCGGACCTGCGCCACGCCCGCGTCTGGGTGAGCGTCATCGGCCAGCCTGACGAGCGCAAGGCGACGCTGGCCGTGCTTGGCCGGGCAACCGCGTTCATGCGACGCGAGCTCGGGAAGCGCCTGAGCCTCAAGCGAATCCCGGACCTCCACATGCAGCTCGACGATTCGGCCGAGCGGGGGACACGCGTGCTGCACCTGCTGAACGAGCTCGAGGCCGGCCACGAGGTGGAGCCCGAGGCCGCGGGATCCGCGGAGTCCCTGCCGACACCCGTTCGGCGCCTGCCCCACGAGGGCGATGCGCCGGCGGACCCGCTGGAGATCCCGGGCGCACCTCCCGAAGCGACGCGGCCCCGACGACGACGCGCCCGCCCGGCGAACGAAGCGCGCTCGCGCGACGCCTCGTCGTGGCGCAGCGCCGGCACGCCCGGCCGGAAGCGGCGATGAGCGTCGACCTGACGGGCTGGCTTGACGCCGTCCCGGACGCGGCCGCGGGCCGCCTGCTGGCCTCACGACGCGTGCTGGCCGTGAGCCACGAGAACCCCGACGCCGACACGCTCGGCGCGGCGCTCGGTGTCGCCGAGATCGTCAAGGCGAATCGCGGCCGAACCGACATCGTCTGCTCGGACCCGGCGCCGCCGCTGTACGAGTTCATGCCCGGCATCGAGCGCGTGCGGCCGGACCCCGACACGTCGGCGGACTACGACCTCCTCGTCGTCGTCGACTGCGGAACCCTCGATCGCGTCGGCTCCGTCCGGGAGCGTCATCGTGGGCTGTTCGCACGGTTGCCGCGGCTGATCATCGACCATCACATCTCGAACGACGCCGTGGGTGAGTTCGACTGGGTGGACCCGAACGCCGCCGCCACCTGCGAGATGGTCGCGCTCCTCGCGGCCCGGCTCGGCGTGCCGCTTGGCGCCGGCGACGGCGGCATGGCCACGAACCTGATGGCCGGGATCGTCATGGACACCGCGACGTTCGCCCACCCGAACGCGACGCCACGAACGCTCGCGGTTGCGGCCGCCCTCGTCGACGCCGGTGCGCCATTGGCCGACATCTCGCGGCGTCTTTACCGCTCGAAGCCGGAATCGCAGCTGCGCCTGTACGGGCGCGTGCTCGGACGCCTGGAGGCGGCCGCGGGCGGGCGCATCGTCCACTCGACGCTGCTCCTGGATGACCTTCGGACGACCGGCGCGATCCCGGCGTACGGCGAAGGGATCATCGACCTCCTCGCCCAGGACGAAGCCGCGGACTTCGCGATCCTCTTCAAGGAGTCCGAGGACGACACGTCGACGCGGATCAGCGTCCGAACGCGCGACGGCGGCCAGGACGCGACTGTGCTGACGGGCGCCTTCGGTGGCGGCGGTCATGCCCGAGCGGCCGGGGCCACGGTTGAAACGCCCCTCGCCGAGGCGCGCACCAGGGTCATCGCCGAAGCCGAGCGCCTGCTCGCGACCGCTGCGAACTGACGGCCGCCCGCTCATGGACGGCATCCTCGTCATCGCCAAACCAGCCGGGCCCACGTCGCACGACGTCGTCGCGCTCGTTCGACGGCTGTCGGCGACGAAGAAGGTCGGCCACGGCGGGACGCTCGACCCGTTCGCGACCGGCGTCCTGCCCGTGTTCGTGGGTTCGGCTGCGCGGCTGGTCGAATACCACCTTGGCGACGCGAAGGCGTATCGCGCGACCGTGTGCTTCGGGGCGACGTCGACGACGGACGATCTCGACGGCGAGCTGACCCCCGTTGAAGGCGGCGGACCGTCGCGCGAGGCCGTTGAAGCGGCGCTCGCGACGTTCCGAGGTCCGATCGTCCAGCGCCCGCCCGCGTACTCGGCCGTCATCGTCGGCGGTCGGCGCGCGTATGCCCTCGCCCGAGCCGGCGAGCGGCCCGTGCTCAAGGACCGCAGCGTCCGGATCGACCGCCTCGAGCTCCTTGGCTGGGACGATACGGATCCCGATCGGCCGATTGCGGTCCTCGACGTCGAATGCTCAGCCGGTACCTACGTCCGCGCGATCGCGCGTGATCTCGGTGATGCCGTTGGCAGCGGCGCCTACCTGGGCGCGCTCGTGCGCACGGCGAGCGGCCCCTTCCGGATCGGCGATGCCGTCGATCTCGACGCCGTGCGTGCTGCGGCCGCCACTGGGCCCGACGGCCTTCGACGGCACCTTCGCCCTGTCGACACCGGGCTGGACGCGATGGCCCGCGTCGAGCTCACCGCGACCGAGGTCGCCGAGGTCGTCCGGGGCCGGATGGTGAGCCCCGCGGCTGGGCTCCCGGACGTCGACGAAGCCACGCCGATCCTGCTGTCGTCGGAAGCCTTCGGCGTCGTCGGTGTTGGTGTCCGTCGCGGCGGTCGCCTCGAGCCCGACAAGATCCTCATCGAGCGCGAGTCCGTCGTTGCCGGCTGATCGCGGCGTCACGACCGTCGTGCACGGCATCGACCAGCTCGAACGCTCGCACGGGCCGGTGTTCGTGGTCGTCGGCGTGTTCGATGGGCTCCATCGCGGGCACGCCTATCTCCTGGAGCACCTGGTCGCGGAGGCTTCGAAGCGGGCGGCGAAGCCCACCGTGATCACGTTCGACCATCACCCGGACGAAATCCTCGTCGGCGCGGCGCCGCCACTGCTCTGCGACCCGGACGAGCGGCTGGAGCTCCTCGCTGAGGCGGGTGTCGCCGTGACGGTCGTCCAGACGTTCGACGTGGCGCTCCGGATGACGCCCTTTGACGAGTTCATCCGCCGGATCGTCGCGCGCGTCCAGCTCGCCGGCTTCCTCATGACCCCGGACGCGGCGTTCGGCCACGAGCGCGGCGGAACGGCCGAAACGGTGAGCGAGCTGGGTCGCACGATGGGCTTTGATGTCGCCGTTCTGCCGCCGTTCGAGCTCGACGGTCGCCCCGTCCGCTCTTCGGATATCCGCGCCGCAATTGGTGCTGGCGACCTCGTGACCGCCGAGCGTTTGCTCGGCCGGCCATACAGCGTGGTTGGCGAGATGGATGAGGACGAGCTCATCTTCCCGATGCCGGTCGCCCTGCCCCCGCCGGGGCCTTATCCGGCCGCCGCGGATGGCCACCTGACGACGATCTACATCGTTCCGGGCGGTTCCGTCCAGGTGGGCGAGAGGCGACAAGGTTCCGAAGGGCGAGTTCGTGTGACCTTCGACGCACGCCCGTGACATCACGCTGAGCGATGCCTCGTTCCTTACACTCCTAGGAACGTGGATGCACGCACGTGGGGCAGGTGGTGGCGGCTGGTTGGCCACGCGGGGCTCAACAACGTGCTTCGCACGGAATGGGACCCCATTGGCCTCCCGGAGGACGGGCCGCGCGATGAATACAACGCGGTGACGGGTCCTCTCGCCAGCCTCCTGAAGGCTGAAGCGCCAACGGACCAGATCGCGAACACGCTCGTGGAGTATCGAATTCGATCGCTAGGCTCGAACCAGATCCGAACGCCGATCGAAGTGCGGCCGACACTGTCGTCGCTTGGTATCGCGCCGCTTTGGCGCACGCTCGCCCGAGTGATCGCGAACAGTGAGCGACGCCGATGAGTGAGCACGCTGGTGAGCTCCTTCTCAGCCTCGGCGGCGACGGACGGTCTCTCCGCATCCGTTCGATTGGGCTCTACGCGCCCAAGGCGGTCGTTCCAGAGCAACGTGCGTGGCAAACCGTGTTGATCGAGGTGGTGGCGACACCGTTTCGCGGTGTCATCGAAATCGTGCTCTCCCAGGAGGACATCGTGGAGTGGCGTAACGCGATCCTCGACTTTGCGGTGACCGGCCACGCGACGCTGGGAGGCGGTCGCGCTCCGGAGATCCGCCTTGAGACTGACGGTCCATTCATCGAGGTCCTTGTGGCATCCACCGGCGACGACCCGTGGCCTCGTGTGGCCTATCTCGTCCCACGTCCGTCGAGTGACACTGCTGAACGTTGACTGACCCGGAGATACTGAGTCGTCAATGTCATCAGGTAGCGGTTCGGACTCAGCGCGCCTCCAGGCCGATCTGGACGGAGCGTTGTTCGCAGCGTACGAGGCGCGGGCTGCGGTGACCGCGGCCCAGGGCTCGTTGCCTGCGGGAGTGACTCAGGATCAGCTCGCGATCTGCCAGCGGCAGATCAATGCGATGGTCGTTCGGCTCAGGTCCGGCTACATTCCGCCCCAAGATCGCCGAGCGTCAGGGATGGCCCAGATTGCCTTGGATCACTGGAATCCAGACGCTCCGCTCACCCACGCGGTCGTCGCGGCGGAACGTCAATTCCTAGGGTTGCCCGCGTCTGCCGCTGGATCGCGAACGCACGCTCGTGACATTAGGAACATGGTCGCCCCGCTGGTCGGCTATGAGTGCACGCGCGTCAGTATCGACAGCCATGCGCCGCCGGTCGTCCTGTCGTTCCTCTTCGGCGCCCCACCATTCAGGATCGAAATCTCGGGCGCAATCAGCCTCCAACAGCAGGACACAACCTCGGACATTGCGCCCGGTGCCGAGCCCACAGAGTTCGCGCCACTTCTTCGCCTCGTCGGCCAGCTGGTGACACGAGCCGAGGGTCACTACGAAGGGCCGCTAGTTCTGGAATTCTCGAACGGCGATGTCCTTCGCATCGCCGAGGCCGCGGGCGAGCCGTGGAACTTCGAAGACGCCTGAGAGCCGAGTCCGCGCAGGCTGCTCAGCGTGTGACATTCACCAACAGCGAACGAGCAGCCCGCCTAAGTCGGCACTGGGCCCGAGGTGGTTGCCCGTTCAACGGTCGGCTGGTAACATCCGCCGGTCAAAGAAGAAGGAAAACGTCATAACCACGTTCGCAGTGGAGGAACGAGTGCCCCTGGCGCGAGACGAGAAGCAAGAGATCATCGAGACCAACGCCACCGTTGAAGGTGACACGGGCTCACCCGAAGTCCAGATCGCGCTCCTGACGGAGCGGATCAAGGACCTGACAGATCATCTCAAGCGCTTCCCGAAAGACAATCATTCGCGCCGCGGCCTCCTCAAGCTCGTTGGCCAGCGCCGCCGCCTTCTCGCGTACCTCGTGAAGAAGGACAGTGCGCGCTACCGGGCAGTCATCGCCCGGCTGGGACTGCGCCGCTAGGCACGTCGCTTCGGAAACCCCCGGCAGGACCGGGGGTTCGTTGCGCAAGGTCCCGGTCTCTCGGTCAACAAGCTCAAGGGTTCGAACCTCCTCCGCGTCCAGGAGGAATCTCTCTCCGTGTCCAAAGTTGTCGAGACCACATACGGTGGTCGTCCATTCATCATCGAAACCGGCAAGCTCGCGAACCTCGCCGGCGGCTCGGTCACCGTCCGCTACGGCGACACGATGGTCCTCGGGACCGCGAACCGCTCCGAGCCGCGGCCGGGCCTCGATTTCTTCCCGCTCACCGTCGACTTCGAAGAGCGGATGTATGCCGCCGGCAAGATCCCGGGCGGCTTCATCAAGCGCGAGTCGCGCCCGTCCGAGGCCGCGATCCTCGCCGCGCGCCTGACCGACCGGCCCATCCGGCCGCTGTTCCCCGAGGGCTACAAGGATGACGTCCAGATCGTCCTGACCGTCCTCTCGACGGACCACCTCAACGACCCCGACATCCTCGGGACGATCGCCGCCTCCGCGGCGCTCACGATCAGCGAGATCCCGTTCGGCGGGCCGATCGGCGCCGTCCGCGTCGGCCGGATCGACGGCGAGTTCGTCGTCAACCCGACCTACGACCAGATGGCCGAATCCGAGCTCGACCTCGTCGTTTCGGGCACGCGCGACGCGATCATGATGGTCGAGGCGGGCGTCAAGCTCCTGTCCGAAGAGGTCATGGCCGAGGCGATCCTGTTCGGCCACCGCTCGCTCCAGCCGATCATCGATCTGCAGGACGAGCTCCGCGCCGCCGTCGGCAAGCCGAAGCAGCTTGGCTACATCGAACCCGGCACGGGCTCGGTCCTCGACTTCGTCAAGGCCGTCGAGGACAAGCGCGAGTTCGTCGTCGTCGACGTCGAGACGACGGGCTTCGACACCACCCTCGCCGACCTCGTCGAGGTCGCCGCGGTCAAGGTCAAGGGCGGCAAGATCACCGACAAGTGGTCAACGCTCGTCAAGCCGGCGCGCCCGATCGTCGGCAACCAGATGCACGGCCTCACCGACAAGGACGTTGCGAAGGCACCGTCCGCGCGCGAGGCGGCCGAGCAGCTCCTGAAGTTCGCCGGTGATGGGCTGCTCGTCGGCCACAACGTCGGCTTCGACCTCGGCTTCCTGTCCGCGGCGCTCGACGGCAAGACGTTCGAGCCCGGCACGTACATCGACACGCTCACGCTCGCGCGTGACGGCTTCCCGGTCGGCTCCGAGTCGCACAAGCTCTCCGAGCTCTCGCGCTTCTTCGGCATCGAGCTCCAGGGCAACCATCGGGCCCTGCCGGACGCCGAGGCGACAGCGAACCTGCTGATCGCGATCGGGAACGACCTGCCGGGCCGTCTGGCGAAGCTCCACGACGGCATCGCCGCCGCGATCAAGGCGACCCGCAAGGACGCCGCAGCCGGCGCAGCCGCGCTCGACGCCGCGAAGCGCGAAGCCCGGGTCTCGAAGGCGCTCTTCGGGCTCGTCCACAAGAAGACCGTCCGCGACGTCGTCCTGAGCGACGGCATCCGGATGGACGGTCGCGGCCTGGATGACATCCGGCCGATCAGCGTCGAGGTGGGCCTCGTCCCGCGTGCCCACGGCTCCGGCCTGTTCACGCGCGGCCAGACCCAGGCCCTGACGGTCGCGACCCTTGGTGCGTCCTCGGACGTCCAGCGGATCGACACGATCAGCCCGGAGACCGAGAAGCGCTACATCCACCACTACAACTTCCCGCCGTACAGCACGGGCGAGAACAAGCCGATGCGCGGCCCCAGCCGGCGTGACATCGGCCACGGCAACCTCGCGGAGCGGGCGCTCTACCCGGTCCTGCCGAGCGCCGAGGAGTTCCCGTACGTC
>Ga0114129_10010559_pt1 | contig 13169 bp, 9 predicted proteins | sample RhiMetdeltSRZDD1_FD_80071 | JGI IMG/M metagenome (GOLD analysis project Ga0114129, IMG submission 80071) | Populus rhizosphere microbial communities from Tennessee, USA - Rhizosphere MetaG P. deltoides SRZDD1 (version 2) (version 2) | ecosystem: Host-associated > Plants > Roots > Rhizosphere >...
AGACTGCCGCCGTCGCGTAGTTCAGAGGTCGCCCCGAGCCGACCGGCTCGCTCGGCTCGGACCGTGTCGCAGCGGTGAACCCGCGTCGTGAACCCTCGGCTGAACCGTCGTCATGAACCCCCGTCAAGTTCTCTTCGTCGCAACGAACAGTTCGTACGAGCCAGGTTCGAGCTCTGAGTGGTCGAAGGGGAGGACGTGCGGTTCGAAGCCGGCGTCCGACAGCAGGCGCAGCCAGACTGCGCGCGGGAAGAGACCTTCGACGTGACGGTCATGCTCCACTCGCACGGAGCCGTCGGGGCTCCGCAGCAGGTACGCGTAGTCGACCAGATACGTTGTATCCGATGGATCGGGGTCCCACGTCCATTCCAGGTAGCGCAGGCCGTGCGTGGCGTTGTCGTGACCGCCATGATCCGATGACGGGCGGAAGTTCTCCGGCAGGTGATCCGGTGCGAAGAGCGCCGCGCCGCCAGGCCTGCAGTGCATGAACGCGGTCTCGATCGCCTGCCGCAGGTCCGACTCCGTCGTCATGTAGCAGACGGCGTCGTGCACGAACACGAGATCGAACTGTCGATTCAACCTGACGGTTCGCATGTCGCCCTGCACGTGCTCGCATTCTGGATTCAACGCGCGGCTGACCTTCAGCATTCCCGCTGATGGTTCCACGAGCACCATCTTGAATCGTGATTTCAGATGCGACGCGTTGTTTCCGCCACCGCTGCCGAGCTCGACGAGTGTGCGGGCCGGTCCCTGGCAGGCCTCTTCCAGCGCGCGTCCATAGAACGCCGCCTCCTCCTCGTAGTCTTCTGGCGCCGACATGAGCGGCCACCACGGCGCGAGCTCGTCATACAGCTTGGGCATTTCAGTTCAAAGACGCCGGGCAGGGACGCAGGGTTTCCCGCGGGGATTGAGCGCTGACTCCTTGACAACCCCGGCCGTTGTATTTAACCTGATAGATAATTAACCCTATGGTTAGAAACCTAGCCGACGCCGACCAGCTCAGCACCACGTTCGCGGCGCTCGCCGATCCGACCCGTCGGGCAATCCTCGCCCGTCTGTCGACGGGGGAGGCCTCGGTGACCGAGCTTGCCGAACCGTTCGAGATGAGCATGCCGGCCATTTCCAAGCATTTGAAGGTGCTCGAACGCGCCGGCCTCATTGCCCGCGGCCGCGAAGCGCAGTGGCGTCCGTGCCGCCTGGAGGCGGCCCCCCTCAAGGACGTCGCCGAGTGGGTCAAACGATACCAGCGCTTCTGGGAGCAGCGATTCGACAATCTCGACGCGTATCTGCGTGAATTAAAGGCCCGCGACGCGTCGCAGGGTCGCCGGCCGCGGAAGAAATAGCCCGCCGTGTGATTTTCCGGGCCCCCAGGCGAATCATGTAGCCGATGGGGGCAATATCAACGATGGCGCTCGATCGGCAGGACGCGGCGGCTGGCTCTCCGCAACAGCGATTCGAGACGCTGCTCAACACGCATCGCGGCATCGTCTTCAAGGTCGCCAGCATCTACTGCCGGGACGTCGAGGAACAGCGCGACCTCGCACAGGAGATCCGGGCGCAGGCCTGGCGGGCGTACCCGCGCTACGACGCCAGCCGCAGCTTCTCGACGTGGATGTATCGCATCGCGCTCAACGTGGCGATCTCCTTCAGGCGCAGCGTCGAGTACCGGCGGCGGCACGTGTCTCCCATCGATAGCCAGGCGCTCGAATCGATTCCCGATCCGCGTCACGACGCCGACGATCGCCTGCGCGAGCTCTACACGGTGATCGATCAACTCGACGACATGAATCGCGCGCTCGTCCTGCTGTACCTGGAGGGACGCAACTATCAGGAGATCGCCGACGTGCTCGGCATCAGCGAAACGAACGTGTCAACCAAACTCAGTCGGCTCAAGCAACGGCTGCGGGACCAGGTCGCAAGCGTCCGGCCCGGTGCGGTGAGCCTGGAGACGAACGATGGAACTCGATGACCTCAAGGTCGCCTGGACACAGCTGGAACAGCGCGTTGAACAGGCAGAATCGATCGTGCGGCGTGACTATGAGGAGAGAAAACTGGGCGAGTCGCGCCGGGCCCTCCTTGGAATGACGTGGGGACAGGCCGTGCAGATGGTGGCCTGGATCATCGTGGTGGCGATCGTCGCGCCATTCTGGATCGAGCACTGGCGCGTTCCTCACCTTCTCGCCGCGGGGCTCGCGCTTCATCTCTTCGGCGTCGCGACTATCTGCACCAGCGTCATGCAGATCCTCCTGATCGGCCGGGCCTTTTACACGGCTCCGGTGGTCACCATTCAGCGCCGTCTGGCGGAGTTGTACCGCTTCCGCGTCGTCACCTCGCTCGCACTCGGGCTGGCCTGGTGGGTCCTGTGGATTGCCGCCACGATGGTGGGGGCCAAGCTGTGGTTCGGGATCGACCTCTACGCCGAGTCGCCGCAGTGGATTCAATGGTCGCTCGGGGCTGGCGTTCTGGGCATGGCGGCCAGCGTGGCGCTGGCCCGCCGTCTCGCTGACCGGCAGACATCGTCCCCCCTGCTGCGAAACGTGATCGATGACCTGGCGGGCTGCAGCCTGTTGAGGGCGAGGCGCCGGCTCGACGAGATTGCACAGTTCGAACGGGGCTGAGGGAGAGGGAAGGGGTCAGATCTTGTTTCTTGCACGGTTGTCCCTTTCGGCGGACGTACAAAAAGGGGGACACTTGTGCAAGAAACAAGATCTGACCCCCGGACACGTAATAGGACGATCATGAGCTTCATCACCGATCTGCGTTTCGCGCTGCGGTCCCTTGGCAGGGTCAAGGGTCTGGCCGCGACCGTCGTCATCACGCTGGCCCTGGGCATTGGCGCCAACGCTGCGATTTTCAGCGTGGTCCGCGGCGTCCTGCTCCGGCCGCTCGTCAACCGGGACGAGGACCGGCTCATCTACATCCGCCAGAGCGCGCGCGGGCTCGGCACTGACAACACGACCTTCTCAGTGCCGGAGATTCACGATCTGCGCGGCCGCGTGAAAACGCTGACAGCTTTCGGGGAGTTCTCGACCATCGGCTTCACCATGGTCGGTCTGGGCGATCCGCGGGTCGTGCGCGCGGGGGTCGTCGGCGGCTCGTACTTCGAGGTGATGGGGCTTCGGCCAGTGCTGGGCCGGCTGATCGACGCAACGGATGATGGACCGAAAGCGGAAGGCGTCGCGGTGCTGACCTATCGCTTCTGGACCACCACGCTCGGCAGCGATCCGACGGTGATCGGCAAGGTCGTCCGGTTGGGTACGCGCTCCGCCACGATCATCGGCGTCCTGGAACCATCCGTTCCTTATCCATCGGAGACGGAGATCATTGCCAACGTCGTGACCAGTCCGCATCACCTGTCGGCCACGATGGTGACCGGGCGTGTACACCGGATGACAGAGTTGTTTGGCCGCCTTGCCCCTGGGACCGATCTCGAACAGGCGCGTGCCGAGCTTCGTGCGGCACATGGCGCGATCATCAAGGAACATTCCGAGTCGTATTCGCCGAAGGCCGATTTCCGGATCGACGCCGTGCGGTTAAGGGAGCAGATCGTCTCGCCGGCGAGAACAGTGCTGCTGGTGCTTCTCGCGGCATCCGCACTCGTGTTCATCATCGCCTGTTCGAACGTCGCGAACCTGATTCTTGCCCGGTCGGTTCGCCGGGAAGGGGAACTCGCGATTCGCACCGCGCTCGGAGCGAGTACCGGCGCACTGCGTCGGACCCTTCTCGCGGAAAGTCTGCTGCTGTGCGGCGCTGGAGCGATTCTCGGCGTCCTCATCGCCCGGCCGATGGTCGCGATCCTGTCAAGCTATGCGGCACGTTTCTCCGTGCGCGCGCTGGACCTGACGGTCGACTCCACCCTCCTCTGGGTGGGCGTCGGCCTTGCCGTAGCGGCAGCAGTGCTCCTGGCGTTCGTACCGCGCCTGCCTTCTGCCGAAGCGTCGACGGGTCTCGGCCTTTCAAGCGGCAGCGTGCGCATTACGTCCGGCACCAACCGCCGTCTTCGCCTGTTCGCGGTGACGCAGATCGCGGCGTCATTCGTCCTGCTCGCGGGTGCGGGCATGCTCCTCACCACGCTGCTCGCGCTCCAGAAGACGCAAACCGGCTTCAACATCGGGAACGTCCTCGCCGTGAACGTGCCGGTGATGTCGTACGGCCGCACGCCCGATCAGATCGTCGGGTTCTACAAGGAGGCCATGCGGCGGATCGCGGAGTTGCCTGGTGTCGAGCGTGTCGCCGTCGGCACGGTCGTCCCGTGGCGCGACGCCGGCGCATTCGGTCCGGGATTCGAGTATTCCGCCGAAGGGTACGTGCGTGCGGACGGCGAGGAATATCCGCGCGCCCGTTTTCGCACCGTGTCGCCAGGATTCTTCGCCGCGCTCGGCGTGCCGATCATCGCGGGGCGTGATTTCACCGACGTCGATCGCCGCGGCGCCGAGCCCGTCGTCATCATCAGCCAGAGCGTTGCGCAGCGGATGTTCCCGACGCAGGATGCAGTCAATCGTCGGATGATGTGGGCCGACCCCGTCATGAAGTTCATCGACGTCAGCACGGAACCGCGCCGGATCGTCGGGATCGCCGCGGACATAGACGATGAGAACGTCGTCCCCGGCGCGGCGATGAGCGTCTATCACCCGTTCGAGCAGGAGATTGGCGGCGGCCGCCTGTTCGTCCACGCGAAGACCGATCCCTACACGCTGGTGACGCCGATCCGGCGCATCATCCGGGAGTTGTCCGCCGATCAACCTGTGGAACGTGCGGCGACGCTCGCGGACGTGCGCGCGGAAGTACTGGCGCCAGACCGCTTGAACGCGATGGTCTTCGGCGGTTTCGCAACGGTCGCGTTGATGATTGCGGTGGTCGGCGTGGCAGGTGTGCTGGCGTTCTCGGTCAGTGCGCGGACGCGCGAGTTCGGCATCAGGCTCGCGATTGGATCCGAGCCGCGTCATCTGCTGACGCGTGTGCTCGGCGAGGGCGCCGTCATTGCGGTCGCCGGTATCGTGGCCGGCGCCATTGGCGGCGTGCTGCTGGCGCGCTTCGCCGGCGGCTTCATTCAGGACATCCGAATCCCTGGCGCGCTGCCGGTCATCGGCGCCGCCGCGATTCTCGTCGCTGCGGCGATCATCGCGTCCGTGATGCCCGCCGCGCGCGCATCACGCGTGGACGTCATCAGCGCGCTGAGAGGGGACTGACTCGTGTCCCTGATTCATGACCATTTCTTCTCCCACCTCTGTTGCGCCCAGCCCGCTGTGAAGCGGGCGAGACCAAACTGCGGATCGGGTTCCGATTGGCCCAGCACCAGCTCGGTCAGTATCTCGCCGACCGCGGGCCCCATCTTATAACCGTGACCCGATCCTCCCCCTGCTATCCAGACGTTCGAGGCCCGCGGGTGTCTGTCGATGATGAAATGCGAGTCAGGCGTAGCTTCGTACTGGCAGACCTCGGAAGCCACGAGTGGCGCGTTCTTCAGCGCAGGGAAGCGTCGGCCGATGAACCTGCGCGCGGCGCTTACGCTTTCGGGAGTGACCTGCCGCTGTCCGGATGATGGATCGAATGACGGTCCTGGCGTGTCGTCGGCGATCTTCAAGCCGCCTCTGGCACTTTCCGGCATGCCGTAACGCACGCGCGTGCCCACATCTATCCACACAGGTAGGTGTGCATCAATGAAGCGGGTGTCGCCGCCAGGCGTACCGAAGTAGTGGACCTCCTGACGGGTCGGCGTGACTCGTCGTCCAATGACGTCCGGGAAGAGCGATCCAAGCCATGGACCGCATGCAAAGACGAACACATCACCCTGCAGAACAGCGCCATCGCGAAGACGGAGACGTCTCAGGCCTGTGCCCTCGATCGCCAACGGCGTCTCGGCAGACGCTTGCCGATAGCTGCCACCCGCTGCGACGAACCGCTCGACGACGTGCTCGCAGGCAAGCCGCGCGAAGAGGTAGCCTGCTTCCGGCTCAAAGAATGTCGTCGAAACGCCCTTGAAGTCGACCTGCGGAAAGCGTTGCCGTGCCGCGGCTAGCGTCAGATCGTGAATGGGTATGCCGGCCGCGCTGAGCGTATCGATCGAAGCGCGTGCGAAGCCGTTGTCCCTGGCGACCATCCACAGCACGCCGGTCTTGCGGAGAAATCCTCGCTGCCATCGCGCGTCGTAAGCCTGCCACCGCGCCAGCGCGCGCATGGCCATTTCTGTGTAAATGGCGCGTGTGCCGTAGGTCGATCTGATGACACGCGTCTCGCCCCCGGAACTCGCACGAGCGTTGCCAGGTCCCCAGGCATCGATCAGTGTGACCTGTACTCCGCGCTCCGCCAGCGTCAACGCCGTCCAACCGCCGAACGCACCGGCGCCGACCACGACGACGCGAGGGGTGGAGCGATTGGGCATGGGGAATCATAGCGGGCAATTCGTTTTCGCTTTCGGTGCTCAGTTGAACCCTCGTCGGTAGTCGTGAACTCGCGTCCGTGTCTGTTCGTCCGGCCGATCGAGCCGGTCGTCTCGGGGCTCGCGCTTCGCTGCGCGGAAAAACGACCTCTCCGCGGCGCGTGCTCACGGCGCGTCGCCGGCATGGCTGATCCGACGGTCCGCGCCCAATCGGTTGGGCAACGAGGTGTGCCGTACGCCGGAGATGAAACCCGGCCGGCGACGATGGGACCCGCTCCCAGGCCGTTTTTAGACTATCGCCGTCGCGCAGCTCAGAGGTCGCCCCGAGCCAACCAGCTCGCTCGCTCGGACCGTATCGCAGCTGTGAACCCCCGTCCTGAACCCCCGTCCTGAACCCTCGTGCGGAACGTTTGACACCCATCCCGTTCTCGGGGAGAGTGGCGGCATGCAGCGAAGGCTCATTGTGGTGATTGCGGCTCTGGCATGTGCCGCGCAGGCGCCCGTGCCGAAGTTGCACGAGTGGCCGGCGTACGCCGCCGACGCATCGAGCACGCACTACTCGCCGCTCGCCGACATCGGCCGGCAGAACGTCGCCAGCCTTCAGCAGGCCTGGGAATGGAAGACCGGTGAGCAGCCGCTCGCAGAGTACGGCACGCGGCCAGGCATGTTCGAGAACACGCCGCTGATGATTGACGACGTTCTCTATCTGAGCACGCCGTACAACCGCGTCGTCGCGCTCAATGCCGAAACCGGTGCTGAACTGTGGGCGTTCGATCCGAAGGCCTACGTCGATGGCCAGCCGCCGAACGGAACCGGCTTCGTGCACCGTGGCGTCGCGGCGTGGCGTGATGGCGGCAACCTGAGAATCTTCATGAACAGCCGTGCGCGGCTGTTCTGTCTCGACGCGAAGACCGGACGGCTCGTCGAGAGCTTCGGCGATGGGGGCGTCGTCGATCTGTCGAAGGGGCTTCGCTGGGCTGTCGATCCCAAGCGCTACACGAATACGTCGCCTCCCGTGATCTACAAAGACCTCGTGATCCTCGGGAACGGTGTTGGCGATCGTCTGATGTACAAGAACGATCCGCCCGGTGACGTTCGCGCATTTGATGCGCGCACGGGGAAACAGGTCTGGACATTCCACACGATCCCCACGGCCGCTGATGATCCAATTGCCGCGACCTGGTCGAACGAGTCGTGGAAAGTGACCGGCCACGCCAATGTCTGGGCGCCGTTCACGGTCGATGTCGAGCGCGGGCTCGTCTATCTGCCCGTGTCGACGCCGAGCAATGACTACTACGGCGTCCACCGCCTGGGCAACAACTTGTTTGCCGACTCGATCGTGTGTCTCGACGCCGCAACGGGCGTGCGCAAGTGGCATTTTCAAGTCTCCCACCACGGCCTCTGGGACTACGATCCGCCGGCCGCGCCCGTGCTCGTCTCGATCCGCGTCGGCGGCCGCCGGATCGACGCCGTCGTGCAGGTCACGAAGCAGGGCTTCGCCTTTGTGTTCGATCGCATCACAGGCGAACCCGTGTGGCCTGTCGAGGAGCGCCCTGTGCCCCCGAGCGATGTTCCCGGCGAGAAGGCCGCGCCAACGCAGCCTTTTCCGACGAAGCCTGGCGCGATGACGCCACAGGGTGTCACCCTGGACGACGCGTTCGATCTCACGCCCGCGTTGAAGGCCCAGGCACAGGAGCAGATGAAGAGGTTCAAGCTCGGGCCGCTCTACACGCCGCCATCGATGCAGGGCACGTTGCAGCGTCCCGGCGTCATCGGGGGTGCCAACTGGGGCGGCGCAGCGTTCGACGCCGAGACCCAGACTCTCTTTGTGAAAACATCGAATGCTCCCGCGGTCGTACGCATTCACGCGTTCGACCGGTCACCGGAAAATCCTCGCGCTTCCGAAGTGGATGCCGACTTCATCGGTGACGTAGGAGGCAGCACGAGCTTCACACCCGAGGGTGAGAGTGGCCGAGGCCTCCCACTCGTCAAGCCGCCGTACGGCGAGCTCGTCGCCATCGATTTGAGCACCGGCGAGTTCAAATGGCGTGTTCCCTTCGGCGACACGCCATCCGTTCGCTCGCATCCGGCCCTCGCAGGCGTCAAGCTGCCGGATCGATTGGGAGCTTCAGGTGTAGGCGGCGTCATCGTGACGAAGGGTGGACTCGTGATCGGCGCTGGTGGCGACAGCGTCCTCTATGCGTTCGACAAGACGACGGGCAAGGAGCTCGTAGGCTTCGACCTCGCGCGCCGTGCCTCCTCGACGCCGATGACCTACCGGACCAGGTCCGGCCGCCAGTTCGTGGTCATTGCCGCAGGTCAGGGGAACAACGCATCGCTGATGGCGTTCGCCGTTGGCAGCCCCCCAACAGATAAGACGGTCCGGTGAGTAGTTTCACGCGCTGAATGCGGCAGCTGGTGCCGGCGCGCTGGACCTCCGGCGCGTCACGACGGTATAACGCTCGACACGTCATGATCTCAGCCTCAGACATCCGTCACGCCGTTCGTCACCTGCGGCAGTCGCCCGGCTACACCGCGACCGCCGTTCTGACATTTGCGTTGGCCATCGGTGCCAACAGCGCCATCTTCAGCGCGGTCAACACGGTGCTGCTCAGGCCGCTGCCGGTTGAAGCGCCGGAGAACCTCGCGGTCGTGTGGCAGACCGACGAGGGCGGCAAGGCTGTTGTCGAGTTGACCCACCGGCACCTCCGCGAGTGGACTTCATCCTCGACGACGTTCGTCAAGGCCGCGGTGATGGGATCGCACAATTGGAGCGCCGTCGTTCAGGATCGCGGTGAGCCATCCAAGATCTGGTTCTGCGGTGTTTCGGGAGCGTTCTTCGAGACGCTCGGCGTCAAACCGGTCCTGGGTCGTGGACTGGGACCGCAAGACGACGTTCCGAACGCACCTCTCGTCGCCGTGCTGAATCATGGAGCGTGGGTGCGGCGCTTTGGCGCAGACCCGGGGATCGTCGGGAAAACGATGACCCTCGACGACGGTCCGATCGAGATCGTCGGCGTCATGCCTGCGGGCCTGGATTTTCCTCGCGGTGCCGAGTTCTGGGTTCCCATCGTTCCGATGCTCGGATCGGGTACTCCTCCGAACACCAAGACCCTCGACACCGTCGGGGTGTTCTATGTTGTCGGGCGGTTGCGGCCGGGCCTCGACGCGGCGAAGGCCCGGGCTGAGGTCGACGCAACCGAAGCCCATCTCGATAAGGCCAATCCCGGCCGGTTGAAATGGGGTTCGCGCGCCGTGGCGACCTCGTTCCTCGATCATGTCTTCGGGCCAGTGCGTCCGGCGTTGCGCGTGCTGTGGGCCGCAGTCGGCGTGCTGCTGCTGATTGCCTGCGCCAACGTGTCGGGCCTGATGCTGACCCGTGTGTCACGTCGCCGTCACGAACACGGCATTCGGCTGGCGCTCGGCGCGAGCCGCGCAGCAATCGGGCGGCTCTGGATCATCGAGACGCTGCTTGTCGCTGCCGCCGGTGGTGTGCTCGGTCTTGCGGTCGCTCACTGGATCGCTCGGGCAATCGTCGCGCTCGCTCCTGACGATCTGCCTCGGGTTGCCGACGTGTCAATCGATATGACCGTCGCGCTCTTCACGTTCGCAGCAGTGATGATGGTAGCTCTGGTGACCGGCGCGATGCCGCTGCGTCATGCCGGCGCCGACAACCTCGTCGCGTCGCTGGAGGGTGAACGAACGACAACAAGCAAGAGAACGTTGCACGCGCGCTCGACGCTTCTCGTCGTGCAGATCGGGCTGTCTGTCGTCCTCCTCGTGGCGGCCGGGCTCGTGCTCAGAAGTTTCCTCACGCTGCGCCAGGTCGATCTCGGATTCTCGCCCGATCGCATCCTCGCCCTGACCGTGCAGCCGGGGAATCCGAACCGCCCGCCGAACGTGTGGATGAAGGACCTGCTGACGCGGGTTCGGACACTGCCCGGCGTCGAGGCCGCCGGCGCGGTGTACCTCCGCCCGCTCATGCTCGGACCGATCGGCCAGGGCGTGACAGTCCTTCTCGAGGGGCAACCCGAAACGCGCGAGGCCATCGAGGCCAATCCCGTACTCAACTACCAGATCGCCACGCCCGGATACTTCGAGACGCTGAAGGTTCCGCTTCGGGCAGGCCGACTGTTCAACGAACAGGACACAGCTGATGCGCCGCGTGTCGCGATCGTGTCTCAGGCCACGGCACGCCGCCTCTGGCCCGGACAGGATCCGATCGGCCGCCGGCTTTTCATGTCGAATTTCACTCCCGGCAAGCCCGGAAAGTCGTGGCGCACGGTCGTCGGCGTCGTCAGCGACGTGCGATACCGGGGCCTCGACGAGGTTCAGTTCGATGTCTACGATCCGGCGCTGCAGGTCGGCCTGTCCGCCGGCAACATCGTCGTCCGGTCCGCAGGTGATCCGCTTGCGCTCGCCGGACCGGTGCGCTCGATCGCACGCGAGTTAGACCCAGCGGCGATCGTCGACAGCATCACGACGATGAATGCGGTCGTCGAACGTGCCGAAGCGCCATGGCGGTTGACGATGTGGATGTTCGTGCTGTTCGCCGGGCTGGCGTTCGGCCTGGCGGCCCTCGGGCTTTTCAGCCTCGTCGCCCTCGACGTGGCGCATCGAGGCCGCGAATTCGCGATCAGGCTGGCATTGGGCGCAACGCGCACAGCCATCCTTCGTGGGGTGCTGGTGCGTGCCGGGTGGCGCGTGCTGAGCGGGCTCGCGATTGGTCTGGCAGTCGCGGTCATCGCGAGTCGTGCCATGCGCGGCCTGCTGTTCGGCATAGCCCCTGGCGACGCCGTCACCTATGCAGCGGTGCTCGGGGTCGTGCTGGTCGCGGTCGCGATAGCCGCGTACGTGCCGGCACGCCGGGCGGCGCGCGTCGATCCGCAAGCGTTGTTGCGTCAGGGCTAAGCGGCAGTGCGTTAGGCCGACAGAAGGAGTCACCGATGATTGACCTTGACGGCTTGGAGATGTGCGTCAGCAGCACAGCCTCGAACGGGGTCGTTGGCTCCGACACGCGTCTACGTTTCACGCAGCGAGGACACCGCGTGGTCGCGCGCTATTCCGGCGGCCGTGTTGAGCGAGGATGGCTCGTCGGCCGACTGCAGGACTCAGAGCTCGTATGTCGGTACGCGCAGCGAGAGAGTGGGGGCGAAATTCATTGCGGCCGCTCGGTCTGCCGGGTGGAGCGCTTGACGGACGGACGGACCCGGATTTTCGAACACTTCAGGTGGAGCACACGGAATGGGTCGGGAACCAACGTATTCGACGAATGTCCGCGCTGAGGAGCAGCCGGGGCTAACGGCGCGGGTCATGCCTGGCCTCGCGTTCTTTGTAGGCGTCGACCCCCATGGCAAACCTGTCCTGAGCGTCGATGAGGTCGCGGAACTCGACCCTCCAATCGGTTTCGCGCTCGACCGAGGCGATTGCCCGCCGCGCCTGCCACGGGATCACGGCTCTAAAGAAGAGGTAGATCGCCAGCACCGCGCCGATCGTTCCGCCCAGCACGGTGCCTGGAGTTCCGAGAAATCGCGCTCCGGCGCTGGCTCCGGTTGCTGTGAGCACAAAGAATGTGACGAGACCGAGCAGCAGGGTTACGGCGGACCGTGTGGCTCGCATGACGGCGCGTGTGTAGATGAAAGGACGAACGACAAGAGGAAGGTGCTCGAGCTCGGGAATGTCGGGGGCTATCTGCGACACGTTACAGCCTCCGTCTTCCGCTATTATCGATGATCGACGCGGCGAGCCAGAAGAGCGAGTTGTCGAAAGAGTCCGAGGAACTGGGATTTCGTGATGGTCTTCGATCCGTTCAGCCGTCCCGACGATCCGCGGCTGCCGAACCCGCGCGAGGAGAACTGGCAGGCGGAACAGCGAGCGGCCTCGCAACCGGCGGCCTCGCAACCTGCCTGACGCACGATCACATCAGGGTACCGCCATGCTGAAATGGATTGCCGTCATCCTGACGGCTGCTGCCGTTGCGCAGACCGCTCCGGCGCCCGTACCTCAGTTCGCCGATCCCAGCCGCCGCGAGAAGCTCGCGACCGCGTTCGACGACATCGATCGTCTTTTCGCTGAGTTCGCACGTTCGGGTCACGTGCCAGGGGCCGCCTGGGGCATCGTGATCGACGGCGAGCTGGCGCACTCAGGCGCGTTCGGCGTCCGCGATGTCAAGGCCAACGCAGCGGTTGACGCCAACACGGTGTTTCGCATCGCGTCGATGACGAAGAGCTTCACCGCGATGGCGATACTGAAACTCCGCGACGCGGGGAAGCTGTCGCTGGACGATCCCGCCGAGCGCTACGTCAAGGAGCTGAGAGGTCTCAGGTATCCGTCCAGCGACTCGCCGCTCATCACCATCCGGCACCTGCTGACACACTCCGAGGGCTTTCCGGAAGACAATCCGTGGGGCGATCAGCAGTTGTCCGAGACCGACCAGCGGTTCTCGCAGATGATGCAACGTGGGATTCCGTTCTCGAACGCGCCAGGCGTCGCGTACGAGTACTCGAACTACGGGTTCGCCATTCTCGGACGCATCGTCTCGGAAGTGTCCAGGCAGCCGTACGACCACTACATCACCGAGAACATTCTCGCGCCTCTCGGCATGTCGTCGACGACGCTGCACCCGTCGAAGGTGCCGGCCAACCGGATCGCTCTCGGGTATCGCTGGGAAGATGATCGATGGAAAGAGGAACCGGCGCTGCCGCATGGCGCGTTCGGCGCCATGGGCGGCATGCTGACATCGATTCGGGATCTGAGCCGGTACGTGGGTGCCTTGCTCAACGCGTGGCCGCCG
>Ga0114129_10010560_pt1 | contig 13168 bp, 8 predicted proteins | sample RhiMetdeltSRZDD1_FD_80071 | JGI IMG/M metagenome (GOLD analysis project Ga0114129, IMG submission 80071) | Populus rhizosphere microbial communities from Tennessee, USA - Rhizosphere MetaG P. deltoides SRZDD1 (version 2) (version 2) | ecosystem: Host-associated > Plants > Roots > Rhizosphere >...
CGAAGTGCTCGGCGTGATCGGGCGTCGCCTTCATCTCGTCAATGTGGACCTTTTCATCCTTGTCTTTGTCGTACTGCTTCAGCGTTTCCTCGTACGGTGGGAAAAACGGCTGATCGCCGCCTTCGGCGAGAACGTAGACCATGTCCGTTCCGATCACCGGCACGCCTTTCGGATACGAACCGACTCGCGACACCCACCACAGCCGCTCGCCTTTATCCAGTGAGTAGGCATCGACTGAATTTGAACCGACCACGACCACTTGCGCCGGTCCGTTGCTGGGCTTGTAGATCGCGGGAGTCGAATACCCTTCGAAGTTGGTGCGGCTCGTTCGCCAAAGCTGCTTTCCATCACGCGCATCGACCGCGATGATGAACGAATCGTTGCGATGGTCGCATACCATCACGAGCGTGTTGCCGGACAGCACCGGCGAGCCGCCCATGCCGTAGACACTGTTGAAGGGACCCAGCGGCAAACGCCAACGCTCCTTGCCGTCTGGTCCATACGAGATCAAACCCAGTTCGCCAAAGAACGCGTACACGTTCTTTCCATCGCTGACCGGACTCGGCGAGGCGCCGTCGTTGGCTTTGTACATCACCATGTGTCGCGGGCGTACGACGTCGCGACGCCAGAGGATTTTGCCCGTCTTACGATCGAGAGCGAAGGTGCTCAGTTTGTCGCCCTCGGTCGCGGTCAGAAATACGCGATCGGCGGTGACAACCGGCGACGATCGGGCGAAGGGTACCGGTGTTTTCCAGACTACGTTTTTAGTGGTACTGAACTCGGCGGGCAGCGTAGCGCCCTCCGCGACACCCGTCCCGTTCGGTCCGCGGAACTGCGGCCATTCGTTTGTGTTCTGGGCCTTCAGTGTAGAGTTGGTTAGGACAAAAAATGAGATAGAAACAGCGACGAGTGGGAGAATCTTGAATTTCATAGTGGGTGAATCTTACGTCAATAGCGGTTTCTTGTTAATAGTGCCTCGTAACTACAAATTAATCCGTGTTCCCAGGTCTGTCGAGATTAGCTACGTGCGGACCTTAAAGAAACACGATTTAGGAAACTGCGGGGATGCAACTCACCGGCCGGTTCTTTTTTCCATCGCTTCAGGATAACGAGCGCCCTGGACGGTAATCGTCGCAGTGGCCGCGTCGATGTCACGCAGATCGCCGGCCGTTAGCTCGACGTCTACTGCTCCGATGTTTTCTTCGAGCCGGTGCAGTTTCGTAGTGCCTGGGATGGGAACGATCCACGGCTTCTGAGCGAGCAGCCACGCCAGCGCGATTTGCGCCGGAGTCGCTTGCTTCCGTTCCGCGATGGTTCGTAACAGATCGACAATCACCTGGTTGGCTTTCCGCGCTTCGGGCGTGAAGCGGGGAACGACGTTGCGAAAGTCGGTACTGTCGAAGGTCGTGTTCTCGTCGATCTTTCCCGTGAGGAATCCGCGTCCCAGAGGACTGTAAGGAACAAACCCGATACCGAGTTCTTCACACGTTGGTAAAACTTCCTCTTCAGGTTTTCTCCACCAAAGCGAGTATTCGTTCTGAATCGCGGTGACGGGCTGCACTGCATGCGCGCGGCGGATAGTTTCGACTCCTGGTTCTGACAGGCCGAAATGTTTGACCTTGCCGGCGTCGATCAATTCTTTTACCGCGCCCGCTACGTCCTCGATGGGCACCTCGGTATCGACGCGATGCTGATAGAAGAGATCGATGACTTCGACATTGAGCCGTTTCAGAGACGCTTCGGCGACTTCCTTGATGTGCTCGGGCCGGCTGTCTACTTCACTCCAGCGAGTTTCGTCAGACGCCGAAGGCTTGAATCCGAACTTGGTTGCTATCACGACGTTGTCGCGGAACGGACCAAGCGCTTCGCCGACGAGTTGTTCGTTTGTGAACGGCCCGTAAACTTCTGCGGTATCGAAGAAAGTAACGCCGCGTTCGACGGCGGCCCGAATCAGTGAAATACCCTGGTCCTTATCCGTTGCCGGGCCGTAACCAAAGCTAAGTCCCATACAACCAAGCCCCAGAGCCGACACTTCCAGACCACTGTTTCCAAGTTGGCGTTTCTTCATCTGCGACACCCTCTTTTCGAAAATTGATGCTGCAAGTCTACTCCTCATGTAGACATCTGTTAAATTGTGTCCATGCGCCTGACGTGGATATTTTCATTCGTTATAGTTGTGTTCGTTTCACCTTATGCGTTCGCGCAGGCCCCGGCGCGTTTGCCGAAAATCGATCCCGCGGCCTACGTGCCCGCCAGAAGACCAGGCCCGACGATCAGGGTCTCGTTGGCAAATGTTTCAGGGGCGCCGGCAGGCGCCGTTCAGGAACGACTGCGCGCGGTTCAACAAACCGCCGCGGCAGCAAACGATCTCGGCCTGCTAATCAATGCCGCAAGCAAAGAGTTGTCTGCTCTCGGCGGCGGCACGCTCTCAATCGAAGGCGGCGGCTCGATCAAGACCCAGGTCCAACTCGATCATCACACCAGGTTTGATAGCTCCACTTATTCGTGCGACATCGAAAACATCACCGACTTCGGTTGTTTTCTCATCGGCGACAACGTGCTCGTCGAAGGAACGTACCGTCCGCCGCAAGCTCTGCTGGAGTATTTCCAGAAAGGCAAGGGCAGCAACCATCAAGATCCGTTCCTGCTCGCGGTCCAGTCTCTGACTCCGCAACAATTGGCCGGAACGGGGACGGTTATCCTCGAGCCGTCATTCGCACGCGGCACGGTGCCGGCGGTTTCGGTTTTCCAGGCGAAAGGCGATGCGTGTTGCTCGCACACTGAACGATCGAAGAACATTGCCGTTATTGGTTTCCACATTCGCGGCCGGCAACGTGTTTACGACGGCGGGGTGAGATCGACGATTCAGCTTGGCAACTGCGAACGCTGCACGGCGCAAAACAATTACCTCGAAGACACTGCGTCCATCGGCATCAGTTTCGGAGGCTCGGGCCTGGAGAAGAACTACTTCGCCAACGACTGTCTCGCTTATCACAACATCACGAGCGGCGTCGCCGCTGCCAACATCGCCGCCGTTAACTCGGAAAATGTTTACATAATGGAGAACTACGCGTTTCGCCTCGGACATCATGAGCCGAGGTTTGGCGGCGGTGTTTGCGGTTTTGACCTGGAGACGAACACGGCCGCCGACCACTCGAAGAATATTTTCGTCTTCAATAATCTTTACGACTACGAGAGTTCGATTCCGAGTGCCGGGTCCGCGATCTGTTTGCAGGATCCGTACAAGGGCGCCAACCACGGTCTCGTTGTTGCCATGAACAACATCATCATCGGCGGCCGCATGGACAGGCTTTATCGCTTCATGAGTAACGGGTTCTTTTTGAACGGACTGAAGGGTTGTGAGATTCGCAATAACTACGTCTACCGTACGGGTCAAAACGCGATCCAGGCATACCTGATCGAAGGTTGCGTGATCGAAGACAACGATTTTGAGTCGACTGGTGGTGGAGGGAATTTCACTGTCTCGACTGAAAGCGCCGTTAACAATATCTTCCGCCGCAATAACTACCGCGATCGTCCCGGGCTGACGATAAACGTGGCGGCCGGGTTCCTGGAGGTTTGCGGAAAAGGCAATGTTTACGAAAAGAACCTGATTAACGGTGAGGACAAGCCTGCCGTCGCCACCCAGCCCTGTAGCGCAAAATAATCGATCCGTGTAATTTGTCCGGCAACAAGGTTCGTTCGAGGGAAGCCTTTCTATGAGTAACCGCAAAATAATCGTCACCATCCTGGCACTTTCAATGATCGTCCCGGTCGCTTTCGGTCAGGACCCCCGGCGCGACGACGACGTCGTGCGAATCACGACAGAGCTGGTGCAGACGGGCATCGTAGTTGTCGATAAGCAAGGCAAGTTCGTCGATGGACTGAAGCCCGAAGACTTCGTGCTCAAGGTAGACGGCCGCGCAGTGACTCCGGCGTTTTTTGAACGCGTGATGGCTGGGACTGTGCGGGAAGAAAAGCTGGAAGGATCAGTCGGTAAAGGCGCTTTGCCCCCTGCGCCGCGGTCCGCCAGTGTTTCTTACAAAGGTCGCACGATCATCTTCTTTATTGACGACCTGCACCTGAGCGCGGCGAGTGTTCAGAAGACGCGAACCGCGATTTTGAATTTTGTCGAAAACGAAATGTCGCTCGAGGACCAGGTCGCAGTCGCTTCACCCAGCGGCCAGATTGGTTTTCTGCAAAGGTTTTCGGATCTCAAGCCGGTGGTCCGCGCGGCTGTGGGACGTCTCAATCACAAACCTTACACGATTCGCGACGTGGAACAGATTCCCATGACCGAGTACCAGGCGTTGCGCATCTCGGAGGGCGATAGTGCCGCCGCGGATTATTTTGCGACGGAGCTGATAAAGGCGAACAACGTCAAGGTTCCAGGTGGTATCGGACCGCCGAACGGTGGTCCAGTCGGCGCCGTCAAAGATACCGACAACCGCAGGACGCAGGGAATGACTGGTGAAACCGCCAAACGCGTCGTTACCGATCGCGCGAACATGCTCATGCGGCAAAGCCAGTCGGTAACCTCGGCGACGCTCAGTGCACTGGAAAGCGTGATGCGTTCCGTGGGCACGATGTCGGGTCGTAAACTCGTCTTCCTGATCTCCGACGGTTTCTTTTTGAACGACCGCAGCACCGGCTACAGCAACAAGGTGAGCCGCATTGCCGACGCGGCCGTGCGCGGCAACCTCGTGATTTACTCGGTCGACGCCCGCGGACTTGTAGGCAGCACTGACGCGAGTAGCAACCAACACGACGCGCTCGGGCAATTGGCCCGCACAAATATCGGCGAGGTACAAGCTTCTCAGGACGGCATGAATGCGCTCGCCGTCGATACCGGCGGCAAAGCGTTTTTCAACACCGGGGCTTTGACCGAAGCGATCAAGGACGCCCTGCGCGAAACTTCAAACTATTATCTGCTCGCGTGGCGTCCGAGTAGCGAAGATCAGAAATCCCCGAACTTCAAAAGAATTGAGATCAGCATTCCGTCTCGGCCCGAACTGTCTGTTCGCATGGCGCGTGGTTTCTTTGCGAGCGAGCCTAAGCCTGAAGCAGGCGAGCCGAACAAGTCGACGACGGAAACAGTCGCCACCACTGACGCTGCGAAAGACGTCGGTAAGACATTAATGTCGGCACTCGCCGCTCCCTCCGCTCGCACGGGTCTGCCGACAAGCCTGTTTGTCAGTTTCATCGACGTGCCTGGTTCAGGTCCCGTGCTGACCGCGGCGACCCAAATGTCTACGGAAGGCCTTGGTTATGGTGCTGACGGCAAGCAGCCGGCGGCGATCGATCTCGCGGGCGTAGTTCTCAACGATCAGGGCAAACAGGCCGGCAGCTTCAAGACACGGCTCAACGTGAACCCGCTGTCGTCAACGGCGGCAGTTAAAGATCCGTCGGTTGTGTATAGTCACAAACTTCCGTTGAAACCCGGGATCTATCAAGTCCGCGTGGCCGCGCGCGATGACAAGAGCGGTAACGTGGGCAGCTCAGCGCAGTGGATCGAGATTCCCGATCTGAGTTCGAAGAAGTTGACGCTGAGTACATTGCTGCTGGGCGGACACACAACCGCCGCGCAACAGGGCGGCGATCAGATCCAGTTCAGCGTCGATCGTCGCTTTCCGCGCGCAGCACAGATGTCGTTCTTCACGATTATCTACAATGCGGCGGCAGGATCGGCCCCGAAGCTCGATGCGCAGATTGAGATCCTGCGCGGCGGTCAACGGGTGGTTGCGAGTCCGGTATTGCCGGTGGTTGTCGAGGCTAACTCCGACGTGACCCGTATTCCTTACGGCGCCAACGTGGGACTGAAGACGCTCGCACCCGGACGATACGTGCTGAAAGTTACCGTTAACGATCGCAACGCAAACACGAGTGCGATGAATCAGATCATTTTCGAAGTCGAGTGAGACGACGTTATGACGTTCGTTTCTTTGCGACGAACGTTAGGAACCAATCGCCCCAGGGGTCGTCACTGGCATCGTCGATGATGATCGAGAGGTCGTAGCCGCGTTCTTCAAAGAAGCGCAACAGATCGTCGCGATCGAAGTGATACGCAAACTGATTGATGGCCGAGTTGAATGAGTTGCCGATACGGATTCGTTTGACTCGGTACACTTTGCCTTCATACTCGAGCGTTTCGAAGGTGTAGATAAGCGAGCTTGGCGGCTTCACTGACTGGTTGGCGTTGGTTGTATAGCCGCCGAGGAAGATGTTGTCCGAAAGCGACATCAGGTTTTCAAAGAAGAGAAACGGCGCGAAGCTGTGGTAGTAAACTCCGTGCGCGAACGCCAGATCAAAACGCCCGTACTTCTGCGCGTCGGCGTTATGAAAATCGTCCATCACCAGGGATACATTTTTCCACCCTAAACAGTAGCCGGCGATCATCGACTTGATAAAACTGATTGCGCGCGCTTCGATTCCGAGAACGCTCTTCACGCCCAGATTCACCAACCCGGCGGTTTGCGCTCCTTCCATTGGCCCAAATTCGATCACGGTCTTTCCCGCGAGAGGAAAAATGTCGTTCAGCTTGTCGAGTGGTCCATAGAATTCGTCGCCGAGATAGAAAGGAGCGATTTCCGCAAAAGTTTCGACCGAATAGTCGAACGACGACTGTCCTTGTTGCAGAGTCGTAAACGGGAGCACCAACTCCTGGATGCCGATGACGCGCGATCCAAATTGCTGCTTGAGTTGCTTAACGAGGCGCCAGTGTTGTTCGTTTTTCGGAAGCTTACAGATGATTACGAGCGCGTCTTCCGGGATGGCAGTTAAGTCCGTTTTAGTTTCCCAGTCCCACTTGATTCCTTTCACCTCGCGTCCGGCGGCGACAAAACCCGGCGTCAGGAAATCGATCTCTTCCCGGCTTCCGAGCAATACCAGCGGCCCGGTCGACGACTGTAGTCGCAACGGAATCATTTCCCGAAAAAGCGGCTGGTTCCAGATCTTCGGAACGACGAGACTCCCGTCTTCCATCTCCCATTCTTCTTTCTGCGCACGTTTGCGGCGCAGCTCGAAGCCGATCAAGTCAAACGATTTCTTTATTGCGCTTTTACCAATACCCATTCAGTGTTTTCCTGGAGTAATAAGGATGTGAAACGAAGCGGCATCTTAGCAAAACTGAGTTTGACGCGGTAATGGCGGCCAGGATTTTGTACTTCCAACCAAAATCTTGTTGCCTCCGTGATTTGTCCTCTATATACTGCGCGCGCCCGCGGTTTGCCTCTTTCCGACAATTGAATAAACGCCTGATCTGACGAGAGGAGGTCATGTGCGACGTTTTGCTCCCCAGCTCTTCGCAACACTTTTCTGTATCACGGTGTTGTTGCTCTCTGTCTCCAAGTCGCCAGCCCAGCAACCGATGCAGGAAAGAATCGAGAATCGACGTTGGGCACTCTCGAATATTCGACGGGACGTAAACACAACACCAACTGCTCGAGAGAAATTGCTTGCTGAAATCGCCATCAGAAACGACTTTCGGAAATTGCAGGTCGTCAACAACGACTTGATGAAGCGAGTTTTTAGGCCCGCCGATAATCAGCAAATCACTCACAAGGAAATCAGATCTCGTTTGGGTGAAATCAAGAAAATTGCTGAACGACTACGCGAAAGCTTCGCGCTTCCCAAGGCGGAAGCGGGTGCACCGGCGCCTGACCTCGCTTTAGAGCCCGGCTTGCTACAGCTCGATAAGACGATCATTAACTTTGTCGACAATCCTTCTTTTCGGGAATTGCGAGTCTACGATGCGGAACAGGCAGCGCAAGCAGCGAAGGATCTGAACGAGGTAGCGCGGCTCGCCGAGGCGCTGCGCAGATTGGCGAAAGAGAAGTAGATCTTATTTGACTGCGTGTTTGTAGGCGTCTTTGTAGACGACGCCACCTTTCATCACAAACACGACGCGCCGCACTGCGGTGATATCTTTTAACGGATCGCCGTCGAGGGCGATGATGTCGGCCTGAAATCCCGGCGCGATGAAACCGATTTGGTTCGCGAGGTTCAGTGCCTCAGCGCCCAGTGAGTTCGCCGAGACGAACGCCGCCATCGGATCGACACCCGCGTCACGCACGCGATCGACAAACTCTTCCGCGTTCCGCCCATGTGAACCCGCCAGAGCGTCGGATCCAAACACGATCTTCAATCCCTGCACCTTCACCGACTGTTTCATGAAATCGCGATAGATCGGAATCAGGTCCTTGATCAGCGGAAACACTTCTTCAGGAAAGCCGGGTGTACCGGCGAACTTGTCTTTGTTGTCTACATAGTTCTCAAAGACGAGGCCCGCCTGCGGATCCAGCCACGTGCCTTTCTGCGCCAACAACTTCAGATCGTCATTCGTCGCGAGTGCTCCGTGCTCGACTTGAGTGCAGCCCGCGAGACTCGCGGCCCGCACGGCTTGTCCGTAAGCATGGACCAGCGCACGTAGTCCCTGTTTCTTCGCTTCGTCGCAGGCGGCGTTCAACTGTTCCTGTGACAGCGACATCTCCGGCCGTCGCACGCTGAACGAAGCGAAGATCTTGATGAGGTCTGCGCCGGCGGCTTTCTGCTTTCGCACAAAGGCACGAATCTCATCCGGGGTTCCTGACTTTTCACCCTGGCCGATCAAAGGGTCCGCGGACGTCAGGATTCGTGGACCCGGAAGCGCGCCGCTGTTGATTGCGTCGCGCAGCGGAATGTCGTTGACGCTGCCCACACTCTGGACGGTGGTGAAGCCGGCGAGCAGGGTGGACCATGCATTCGCCGCTGCCTGGAGAGTGGCATAAGCTGTAGTGTCGCCGGCGCCGGCATTTTTTCCGTTCTTGTCGAAACTCCACGTGATATGAACATGAGCGTCGATCCATCCGGGCATTACGGTGAGGCCGCGCAAGTCGAAGTCGATTGGACCAGCGTTCGGATCGAGTGCGACGATTTTCGCGTCCTCGACGACGATGCGCGTGTTGCGGATGACGTTACCTTTGCCGTCAAACAACGTGCTGACGGCGATGACGGTCCGTTTCTTCTGGGCCGGAGCAGTGGTGGTGCCAGCGAAGAGAACGAGCAGCAGGACAACCGTGCGCGCGAACAAGTTATCTAAACGTCTGACACTCATAATGAGCTACAGTGTCTCGGTTAGTTATCTCGCTGTCTACCACAAAGGGCCAAAAATTTTTTTCGAAAGGGGTGTTCTATGCGAACAACCTGGCTTGCGATCTTGATCGTGTGTATCTGTGTCTCCACCGCCTACGCCCAGAGAGACGCTCCCGTCTGGGAATGCTACCTGCCCAAAGTCTCAATCTATCATGAGCAGACTGAGAAAAATCCCGCCTTAACGATTGATTTGCTGTTTAAGAAAAATGGCGGGCCGCATGAGCATACCGAACACCAGGCCTACGTTCTGGTCTATTTGAAGAAAGACGAAGAGCAAATATTGAAGCTGGCCGGCGATCCGCAGCTAACAAAGAAACAGAACGAGAAAACTTCAAAGCTTTTTCTCGATCTTCTCGTCGAGAAAAAACTCGTCGTTTCTCTCGATTCACAAGTTGCCCAAATCAATCGTCATGCCGGTTCGCGATATGCCGACGTGAGGGGAACGCCCAAACAGAGTGCCGCTGACAGCCTCATGGAATTCACCTTTCCTTTCAAGTTCACTTTCACTTACGAAAGGCTCTTCCAGTCGGTCCAAAAGTTAGGCAACTTCAATTTGCAGAGCGTGAATGTTGTGGGCAAGGAGGTCTGGTTCGACGACAAATTTAAACTGATGGTTTTCGTTCCCGTAAACGACTCACGCCACGCAAACAAGGTGTCGTCCAGGATCCGCGAGGCCTATGATTTTGCCAACGGGATGAATTTTGAGACGGCGCTTCTCTATTTTCGGCCGTTGCCGTATGAATTCGAGTTCAAAAAATACGGTGAGGACACGTTATTGATTTACATAAACTGACGGGATTGTCGAACATCGCCGTTCATAGTGTCTAGTTTTGTAGGCCTCACTGTCTACAATAATGGACACACACGTGCAATCCTCGGTGGAGTGGTCCACACAGTTCGAGTTTCTGACGTTTGGTATAACGCTTGCTCCCAGTTTCTTCAAAGCCGCTGAAGAACATCACCTCGGCAAAGTTTTATCCAACTCACGACTCTTGAACCTGCCAAAGGAGAAACCATGGCCGCTCCCAAAATTACCCTCGACGTCCAACCTACACAAAACGGTAAAGCCTACTATCTTCCCATCGCCGCAAAATCCGCCGGCGAACCGGAACTCGTCAAAATAGTGCTGCGCCTGCGCATCACTAACAACGAGACAAAATCCATCACCTTGAACGGCATCACGTTTAGTTTTCCTAACACGCCCATCCTGGTCCCGTCGATGAAGGGAGTGAAGCTCGCGATGGACCCGGCCGGCGACGCCGATCCCAACGATGGCGTCATCGCGCCGGGAACAACGGCTGTGTGGTCCAATGGCGTCGTAGACCTCGACACGACCGAGGACGGTGAGAACAAGGTGCGGAACGAGGTCTATATCAACGCGCCCGCGCCTGCAAAGATCAAGGTTAGCCTGGTGTTTGCAAAGTTCTCCGATCCGTTTACGGTGACGATGGATCTCGTTCCGTACACGAACCCAACAGGCAATGGCTCCCTGCTGCTGCCGTTTAGCTCTGCAGACCTCGCTCGCGGCGAATACGTCGTCACTTCCGCGAAACATTGGGCCAACGGCGGCGCAAACGGCACACAGATTTTTGCTCACGACATTCACGTGCAGACGCGCGTAAATGGAAGTTGGTCCAATTTGTTGCCGGGCAAGGATGGCACGCAGAACAACCATTATCGCGTCTGGGGAAAGCCGGTACGGGCGCTGGCTGATGGGACCGTCGTCAGTTTTGAAAATGGTTTCGACGACAACCCCGTCCCCGGCGAAAAGTTGTCAGCCGACGCGAACCAAATTTGGGTCAAGCACGGTGACGTCAAAGTCCTTTACACGCATTTTCAGAAAGGCAGCATCCCCGTCGCTTTGCAACAGGCGAACGCGACCGTCACCGCCGGACAAACCCTGGGCCTCGCAGGAAATTCCGGCAGATCTGACGCTCCGCATTTGCACCTGGAGTGTCGTGACTTCGCGACCAACACGCTTCGCGGCCTGCCTTTCAGGAGAGGTTGGGTGCTTGATCGCGAGCTGGTTGAAACCGACCAGACCGGTCCGTGGGTGAGGCTGACGTCCGACGGCATCTCCAAGGAAAGTGTCGCCATCTGGCCGAATCTGTTTCCTCCGCTGCCGTCGCCGAAACTCCCTGAAATCAATGAAAAACTTTACGCAGAAGTGTTCGGCGGCGTGGGCCAGGACGGAGACGGTTTTGTAGTAGTCAATGGGAAGATCATTCGCGTTCCGCCACGTGGACCGAAGTGGGCGCTGCTGCAATCCGTGATCGCGCTGAATGCCCTGGAACAGGTTCGCAACGGCACGGCTGAGCGGTTGCGACGTGACGTCACCGAAACGATCCGCGAGCTGGTACGAGATCTTGGACAGGAGTTTTAACTCTTCGAACGGTTCGTTATGGCGAACCGTGTTTTCCAGAAATTTTCGCTTGGGAGAAATCGGTGAGAGCGTCTAAACTCCCGCCATGCTAACCGATTTCTCCTACGCGTTTCGCACGCTGCGCAAGAGTCCGATATTCACTATCACAGTCGTCGTCACCATCGCCCTTGCGATCGGCGCGAGCACCGCTATCTTCAGCGTTACAAATGGCGTGCTGCTGCGACAGCTTCCTTACAAGGATCCGGAGCGGCTGGTGCTGGCCTGCAACGATCTTCAGAAACGGAATGTCAAAGACTTTCCGCTTTCAAGCGTCGACTTTCTCGATCTGCGCAATGGCGCGAAAAATAATTTCGACGACTTCGCCGCCGTTCAAACGTTTCGGGTCACACTTCCGGGGCTCGACGGTACGCCCGAACGTGTTCGCGGGGCTGCCGTATCGACTAACTTCTTCCAGATGATGGGCGGTTCGATGGTTGCCGGCCGAAACTTTGAGGAATCGGACGGAACTCCCGAGCCGGAACCGCCGGCCGCGCCGGCCGGCAATGCGCCCGCTGCAAACGCACCACCGCCACTGCCGACGATGGTGATTCTGAGCCACGACTACTTCCAGCAGCGCTTCGGTGGCGATCAATCAATAGTTGGCAAACCTCTGCCGGTGTCGGCCGCGTTTGGACCACCGCCGATCGTTGTCGGCGTTCTGGCTCCGGGTTTTGAATTACTGTTTCCGCCGCAAGTCGATGTGGAGCAGTTTCCGAGCGTCTGGATTGCCGCGCGCATTCCGTATGACGTCGCTAACCGCAACAACGTCCAGTGGCGCGCGATTGGTCGCATGAAAGCGGGCGCCGACATGGGCCAGGCGCAGGAGGAAGTCGAGACCATTGCGCAGAAGATTCGCGACGGAAACAACATCGCGAAGACCGCGGGTCAGTATTTCCGGCTCGTGCCGATGAAGCAGCACCTTGTTGACGCCGTGCGACCGACGATTCTCGCGTTGATGGGTGCGGTGATCTTCCTGCTGTTGATTGCGTGCGCGAATGTCGCGAACTTGATGTTAGTCAGAGCTGCTTCACGTGAACGGGAACTGGCGGTTAGGGCAGCCCTGGGAGCAGGTTGGTGGCAACTGATTCGGCAAACCCTTGCGGAGGCATTTGTCATCGCCGCACTCGGAACAGCGATCGGGGTCGGTCTTGCGTACCTGGGCATTCGCCAACTGCTCGCGATCGCGCCGGAGAACCTGCCACGCTTGAATGCCATCGGCATCGATACGCAGGTGTTGGCGTTTTCGGTGTTGGCGGGACTACTGTCGGCGGTGATCTTCGGCGTGGTTCCGGCACTTCGTACCGCGAAACCAAACTTGATGGATACGTTGCGCGCGAGTGGACGGAGTGGTGCGCTTGGTGCTGCCGGGTTGCGGAATGCCGTCGTCGTTGTGGAAGTTGCGCTTGCGTTCGTGCTGCTGATTGGATCGGGATTGATGTTGCGGACGTTCATGAATATCCAACGTGTGAATCTGGGGTTTGATCCACGTGGTCTACTGACATTTCAACTTCTCGGCAACATCGGCAACACGCCTCAGGAAAGAGACACCTTCAAGCGCCAGCTTCGCGAGCAACTGGGAGCGGTTCCGGGTGTGCGCAGTGTTACAGCGTCGTTTCC
>Ga0114129_10010561_pt1 | contig 13168 bp, 10 predicted proteins | sample RhiMetdeltSRZDD1_FD_80071 | JGI IMG/M metagenome (GOLD analysis project Ga0114129, IMG submission 80071) | Populus rhizosphere microbial communities from Tennessee, USA - Rhizosphere MetaG P. deltoides SRZDD1 (version 2) (version 2) | ecosystem: Host-associated > Plants > Roots > Rhizosphere >...
GATCTCCATGATCGGCTTCACCTCGCGGTTGAGGCCGAACTGGTGCGCCTGCTTCATATAGATGGTGGCGTCCTGGCCGGGCAACGCGAGGTACACGCCGTCGGCGCGCGACTGCCGAATCTTGGCGATGTAGCTCGCGAAGTCCTTGGTGCCGACCGGTGGGTAGTCGGTGCCGACGATGTCCTTCTTCGCCGCCGTGATCTGCTGGGTGAAGGACGCCGCGCTGTCGCGGCCCCACGCGTAGTCGCTGCCCAGCGCGAAGAAGCGTTTCATCGGCGACTCGGCGAGATACAGGCTGATCGCGCGCGCACCCATCGGACCGCTGGTGTTCACGCGGAAGAAGTAGCGATGGAACGACTTCGTTGTGAGCGAGCCGGCGCCGTTGATCGTTGACATGAAGATGACTTTCCACTCGGGACACTTCGCGGAGACGGCGAGCGCCTCGGACGACAGCGCCACGCCGGTGAGGAATCTGACGCCGTCCTTCTCGACGAGCTTCTGCGCCTTGCGCACGGCGGCGGCCGGATCGCCCGCCGTGTCCTCGTAGATGAACTCGACGGGCCGGCCGAGGATGCCCTTGGCCTTGATGTCTTTGGCGAACAGGTCGGCGGCACGCTTCGCCTGGATTCCGTACTGCGCGTAGCTGCCTGAGAGCGCGGCCGGCATCCCGATCTTGATCGGCTCCGCCGCCCACATGCCTCGCGGGACGCCCAGCAAGCCCGCGCCGACGCCGCCGGCGACCGAGAGCTTCAGGAATTGTCGTCTCCTCATGACCGCCCTCCTTAAGGCGACGATTATAGACGCGGGCGCTGACGAGGGTGTGGAGCGAGGCGCGGCGCGGACGGCGAAGCTAGCGCGCGGCGGTGCGCGTGCCGAACACGCGGCGCAACAGCCGGGGCACCAATCCGCTGGTCTCGGTCGGTGCGCTCATGCCGTTCGTCGCCGCCGCCGGCGCCGTCGATCCCGGCCGGCGAGCGCGCACGTAACACGTGCCGTGAACCAGCACGTCGTCGAGCCGCGCGGTGCCGTCCGAGGATCGAATCGGCTGGTTGCAGACGATGCACTTCGCGACCTCGGCTGCTCGAACGAACGTACGGCGATCGCAGGCGGCGTGGATGTCTTCGCCGGTGGCAGGGCGCTCACCCGGCAGGAGGGGCTTAGAGCAGACCGCGCAGCGCGAAGCGTCAGTCATGCGTCAACAACAATAGCGGACACCGGCCACTTTTGTCACGGGCCGGGTCGCAATCGCTACGGGCTGTGGTCGGCGGCGACATTGCGTACTATATCGGCCAATGACGAGCACGGAGACCTTCCACGACATCCTGGCGCGCCGCGCCGCCGCACATCCCGACCGCGGGGCGATCGTGGACCATCGTCACCGCGTGACCTACGGCGAGCTGCTGCAGCGCGTGGATCGCGCAGCGTCAGCACTGCAGAGCCTGGGCGTCGGCGCCGGCGACGTCGTCACGATCCAGCTCCCCAACTGGGTCGAGTTCGCGTACGTGTTCTTCGCGTGCGAGCGGATCGGTGCGATCGCCAACCAGATCGGGCCGGACTTCCGGAGCCGTGAGGTCGACTACATCGTGCGGTTCTCGGAGAGCGGCGCCTTCGTGTGTCCGGCCACGTTCAAAGGCTTCGACTACGTGGAGATGGTGCGGTCGCTGCGCCCGAAGCTGACCGGGCTGAAGGCGGTGCTGGTCCTCGGCGGAGACGGGTCCGGCAGCGACACCCTCTCGCTCGACGACCTTATATATGGACCGGCGGCGCTCCCGCCAATGAAGCCACACCGCATGGCGGGCAGCGACGTCATGCGCATGGCATTCACGTCCGGCACGACGGGCAACCCGAAGGGCGTCACGCATTCGTTCGAGACCACGCTGCCCGCCGCCGACATCCTCAACGGCGCGATGAACGTCACCGAGCGCGAGGTGTTCCTGATCTATCTTCCGCTCGGGCTCAACTGGGGCTACCTCACGCTGCTGCAGTCGATCATGGCGGGTGCGCGCGCGGTCCTGCTCGATCGCTTCACCGGGCGCGCCGCGCTGGAGCTGATCGAGCGTGAGCGTGTCACGTTCATCCCGAGCGCGCCGGCCTCGATCATCGCGATGCTGAACGATCCCGAGCTGTCACGCTTCGATCTGTCGTCGCTGCGCGTCGTGATCACTGGCGGAGCCTCCTGCCCGATCGAGACCATTCGCGCGTATCGCGCGCACATGCCGGGCCATCTGATCGAGCTGTACGGCATGCTCGAGACCGGCTTTCATACGTTCACGCGGTTCGAGGACGATCCCGAGGCGGTCACGGGCACGATCGGCCGCGCGGCGCCGCGCATGCAGCTGCGGCTCATCGACGAGCACGGCCGCGACGTGCCGCCCGGCGCCGAGGGGGAGATCGCGGCCAAAGGCCCGTCGGTGCACCTCGGCTACTTCAAGAATCCCGCCGCGAACGCCGAGCTGTTCACCGCTGACGGCTGGTTCCGCACCGGCGATCTCGGTGTCATAGACCGCGCGGGCAACGTGCGTATCGTCGGCCGGCTCAAGGAGATGATCAATCGTGGCGGCAAGAAATTCTTTCCGCGCGAGGTCGAAGAGATCCTCTACACGCATCCCGCCGTGCTGCACGCCGCGATCGTCGGCGTGCCCGATCCGCGGCTGGGCGAGCGCAACTGCCTCTGCGTCATCCCGCGTCCCGGCCAGAGCGTGACGCTGCCGGAGATGGTCGCGTACCTTCGCGACGGCGTGGCGACCTACAAGCTGCCCGAGGAGCTCGAAATCTTCGACGAGTTTCCGTTCACGCCGACGGGAAAGATCCAGCGCCACGCGCTGACGCGGCAGGTGCTCTCACGGCGCGGAGAGGGCCGCGCGTGATCATCGACATGCATTCGCACTGGGGCACGCGGCGTGGGTACCCCTTCCAAACGCCGGCGGAGCTCGCGCAGCAGGAGCGCGTGTTCAAATCCAAGCCGCGTTACGTCAGCGAAGCCGAGATGGCCGAGCACTTTCGCAAAACCGGCGTGCGGGTGATGCTCGATCTCGGCGTGCGCATGTCGCAGTCCATCGACGAGGCGCGCGCACTGCACGACTACGCGTTCGAGACGCAGCGCGCGCATCGGGACGTCATTCTCGGCCACTGGCTGCACGTCGATCCCCGACACGGTCGCGACGCGGCGGCCGAGCTCGATCGCTGCCTGCGCGCCGCGCCCGGTGTCGTCGGCCTCGGCGTGCCGGGCTCGGGCTTCAACGTGCCGGCCGACGATCCGTCCTACGAGCCACTCTATCGGCTGTGCGCGGAGGCACGCGCGCCGGTGCTCATTATGGTCGGCACGACGGGCCTCGGCGCCGGCCAGCCGGGCGGCGGCGGCGTGCGGCTGGACGCCAGCCACCCGCGCCATCTCGACGAGGTCGCCGCGCGCCATCCCGAGCTGATCCTGGTCGCTTCGCGCCCGGCCTGGCCGTGGCAGACCGAGATGATCGCCATCCTCCTGCACAAGACCAGCGTCTGGTACGAGCTGCACGGCTGGTCTCCGCGCTATTTCGCGCCGGATCTCAAGCTCGAGATCTCGCGTCGGTTGGCCGAGCGCGTGATGTTCGGCGCCGACTATCCCCTGCTCGGCTACGAGCGGCTGCTCGCCGACTGGAAGTCCGAGGGCTACGCGGAGGACGTGCTGGAGCGCGTGCTACGCCGCAACGCCGAGGCGTTTCTGGCGACGGTGGGAGAGTGACGGAGGAAGATGTTCGGCGCGGCACTCTCGACGTAAGGCGTTTTGCCTACTCGAAAGGGGTCGGCTGCCCGAAAGCGCCCGTCCCATTATTGCGAAGCCGCGCCGAACGCAGAAAAACGCCTTGGCGGAGATGGCCGGAGAGTTGCTCGTGTCCCCCGCCAGGGACGACCGGTCACGGTATAGTGTCGGCCTAGCTTGAACGGCGGAGGCGGGGATCGTGCCAGATCCAGCGTACTTCCGTGACGGCGAGCAGCACGCTGCCGATCCATTGCCGTCGCACGGCGCCGACATCGTCCACGTGTGGAAAATCGATCTCGGGCGCTCGGACTGGCGTGGTTGTTTGGCTGCGTTGTCGATTGACGAGCGCGATCGTGCCGGGCGCTTCCTCTTCGAGCAGGACCGACGACGATTCGTCGTCGCGCGCGCGGCGCTGCGCAGCCTGATCGGCTGGCACGTGCAGGTGCCCGCCAGGCGCATCCATCTGACCGTTCAATCGCACGGTAAGCCGCGGCTCGTCGCAGACGGTCATGAGGACAAGGTGCGCTTCAACGTCTCGCACTCTTACGATCTGGCGCTCATCGCCATCAGCGGCGAGCGCGAAGTCGGCGTCGATGTCGAGCGGATCCGTCCGCTCGCCGACCTCGATAATATTGCGGCGCGTCATTTCGCGCCGGCAGAGCGCCAGGCACTGTTCCGAGCGATGCCGGTCGACCGCCTCCCACTTTTCTACCGGTACTGGACGCTGAAAGAGGCGTATCTCAAAGCTCGAGGATTCGGGATACACATGCCGCTCGACGCTGTCGACGTCTCCGCGGCGGCCGAAGATCCCTTCGTTCTGCAAGGCGGATGGAGCGCCCGAACGCTGACGTGCGAGCCGGGCTATGCGGCGGCCCTCGTTGTCGCGGGTCGAGCCGAGTACTCGGTGGCGATCTCGGCCGGTCCCTTGACGCGGACCGACACACCTCCTACAGTCGATACCTCCACTTCGGCAAATGGATAACCCAGTGCCGAGCCCGGAAGGGTACAACCCCACGCAGTGTGCTCAGTGCGGGGCAGCCTATCCCCCCGCTGCGCGCTTTTGCCAGGAATGCGGCGCGCCGCTCGCGTATCGCTGCGAGGCGTGCGGCGCGAGCAATCGCCACGGCGCGAAGTTCTGCGTCGAGTGCGGTACCGCCTTGTCGCCTTCGCGCTCGGTCGCGACGCGTCCGTCACCACCCCAGGCCACCTCGCCAACCAGGGACGTGCCGGCGGCGGCGGTCGAAGACGTAACGTCGCGAATCCGAGCCGGCTATACGCCGGCGTATCTCGCTGAAAAAATCCTGACGACGCGCGGCGCTCTCGAGGGTGAGCGCAAAGTCATCACCGTGCTGTTCGCGGACGTCGTGGACTCCTCGGCGTTCGCACAGCGTATCGATCCCGAGCGACTCCACCAGTTGATGGGGCAGGTGCTGCAGCTCGTGGCCGAGACGATCCACCGCTACGAGGGCACGGTGAACCAGTACCTCGGTGACGGCGTCATGGCGCTGTTCGGCGCGCCGTTCGCGCTGGAAGATCATGGGGTGCGCGCCGTCCAGGCGGCCCTCGCGGTTCAGGAGACGATTCGCGGCTATGGCGCGCAATTCCAGCGCGAGCATGGCATGGGCCTCTCGCTGCGCATCGGCATCAACACCGGTCCGGTCGTGGTAGGGCGAATCGGTGACGACCTTCGCATGGACTACACCGCCGTCGGGAACACCACCCATATCGCATCGCGCTTGCAGGCCCTCGCGGAGCCCGGAGCGATCCTCGTATCAGACGACACACACCGCTTGGTCGAAGGCTACGTCACGAGCGAACCGCTCGGGCCGATCGAGGTGCGGGGCCAACGCGACCGCGTCAACGCCTACCGCGTCACGGGCCGTCGGCGGTGGCGCAGTCGACTCGAAATGACCGCGTCGCGCGGTTTGACCCAGCTCGCGGGACGGCGCCGCGAGCTCGCGCTGCTCCATGACTGTCTGCGGCGCGTTCAGGCTGGCCACGGACAGGTGGTCGGCGTCGCCGGAGAGCCGGGGCTCGGCAAGTCGCGTCTGTTGTACGAGCTGCACGGCGCGGTCGCCGATGAGGCGGTGGACTGGCTCGAGGGCCATTGCCTCGCCTACAGTACGACGCTGCCGTACGGTCCCGTCCTGCAAATCCTCCGGTCCTTGTTCCACATCGAAGACGGCGACAATGCTCTCCAGATTCAGGCGAAGCTCCGCGACGGCGTGCTCGCGCTCGAGCGGGACATCGCGCCGATGCAGCCATTCCTCGAAGCCCTCTTCGGACTGCCCGGGTCCGACGAGGCGCTGCGGCACCTCGATCGTCAGCATCGGCGCCAACAGACGCTCGAGATGATTCGCGCGGTCGTGGTCGCGGCCAGCCGTCAGCGACCGCTCGTTCTCGTGTGTGAGAATCTGCACTGGATCGACCAGAGCTCCGAAGACGTCCTCGCCTTCATGGCGGGCAGCCTCACCGCCGTGCCGATTCTGATCCTGACGACACATCGCACGGGTTACACCGTACGGTGGGCCGACAAGCCTCATTACACGCAGATCGCGCTCGAGCGTCTCGCGCGACTGGAGGTGGAGGAGATGCTCCGCGCGCTCCTGGGGGCGCAGGAGTTCCCCGCGGAGTTCCTGCAGTTCGTCCGAGACAAGGCTGACGGCAATCCTCTCTTCATCGAAGAGGTGACTCAGGCGCTCGTCGAGCGCGATCTCCTCGTTCGCGAGGACGGCCGGCTGCGCCTGAGCGAAGGCGCGGTCATGGACTGGCCTGCGACGATTCAGGACATCGTCCAGGCGCGCATCGATCGGCTCGACGAAAACGTGAAGGACACCATACAGATCGCGGCGATTATCGGCCGCGAGTTCGATCTGCGCCTCCTCGGACGCGTGTCCGGCCGCCCAGCCGACATCGCGGGCCATCTCGAAGCACTGAAGCGGCTCGACCTCATCCATGAGGCGCACTTCTTCCCGCGCCTCGAATATCGGTTCAAGCACGCGGTCATCCAGGACGTCGTCTACAAGAGCCTCCTTGCGCCGCGACGACAGGCGTTGCATACGCTCGTCGGACGGAGCATCGAGGAGCTGAACCCCGACCAGATCGAAGAACACGCCGTTGTCCTCGCACATCACTACGCGCACAGCAGCCACCCGGAGAGCGCGATCAAATACGCGCTGCTCGCCGGCGATCGGGCCGCTCGCGTCTACGCCAACGCGGAGGCCTCCGCGTACTACGATCAGGCGCTCGCCCTGACGCGGGCTCTGACGGCAACGCCAGAGCGTAACCGCACGGAAATCGACGCCACGATAAAGCGCGCGAGTGTCGGCACCACGCGCGAAGCGTTGGAGCAGGACCGCCACAACCTCGAGCAGGCCAGGACCCTCGCCGAAGCGCTCAAGGACGAGCCGCGTCTTGCACGGGTGCTCTACTGGCTGGGACGGGTCGCATACGTGCGCGGCGCCTTCCAGCCGGCGACGGACTACTCGGAGCAGAGTCTGGCGATCGCCGATCGCCGGCACGACGAGGACCTTGCCGCGCCGCCGGTGAACCTCATGGGGCGCAGCTACTACCTCATGGGCGAGTACGCTCGCGCCGCCGAGTTGCTCGTCCGCAGTGTCGAGCAGATGCACCACCTCGGGAACACGACCGAAGAGGCCACGGCTGCCGGTTTCGCAGGCGTCGCGCTCGCCGCGATCGGAGACTTCGAACGCGCCCTCGCGTATGCCGACCGCGGCCTTCGTCTTGCCGAAAAGCTCGGCAATCCGTTCGTGCAGGCCGCCGCCTACAACTATCGCGCCGTCGCGTACTGCCACCGCGGGGCGGGCCGAGAGGCGATCGCGGATTGCCAGGAAGCGCGCAAGGTGGCAGAGCGCGCGGGCGATCGCTTCCGTATCTACCTGCTTCAGTTCTACGAGGGCCAAGCGTACATGATGATCGGCGACCCGGCCCGTGCGCGCGAGCTGCTCGAAGACAGCATCGGACTGGCGAAGCAGCTCGGAACGACGACGCTGCTGGCCTGGGGACAAGGCTTGCTCGCGACGTCGCTGCTCGAGCTCGGGCAGCCGGATGCCGTCCCGCCGCTGTGCGAGGAGGCGATCAGTCTCGCCGAGCAAACGCGTGATCGGCTGGCCAATGCGCTCGCTCACCGCACGCTCGCGGAAGCGGTCGCGGAGCTGACACCAGCAGACCCCGAACGTGCAGAGCGTCTCGTGCTCGACGCCATGCGCATCCAACACGAGGTTGGCAGCCGACCGGAGTTGGCGCGCAGCCACGTGACGTACGCTCGACTTCTCCAGCGCTGGGGCCGCCGTGCCGACGCGAAGGCGCACCTCACCGAAGCGCTCGATATGTTCCGTGCGATGGACATGCGGCGCGATCTTGCCGAGGCTGAACGCCTCGCCGCCGATCTGGCCTAGTGAGTTGCCGTGCCCTTGAAGGCGGCGATTGGCATCGCTCTCCGCGGAGGGCGGCCGCAATGACGTTGAAGCCGTGAGCACAATCGCCGCTCCGCCGCGTATCGGGATTGTGCTCAGCGGTTGGGCGCCGGCCATGACGCTCATGTCGGGCGTCATGCGAGCCCTCATCGAGGACAACATCCCCATCCGCGTAATCAGCACCTCCGGCATCGGCGGGCTGATTGGGCTCCTATCGCTGGCGCCGAGAGGCAAGGCGCCAGACCAAGCCTTGAGAGAACTGCCGAATCTGTTCGTCTCCGATCTCCTCTACAGGTTCGTGCCGCTCAACTTCAAGGTGTTCTACAAAAACGGACCGTTCGCCCAGGCCTCGTACGAGTTCCGCGAGCACCTACCGAAGATCCCCGTCGATCCGGCTGCGGCAAAGCCGCTCGTGAGGTTCTTCAACGACTCGATGGACCTCCTCGCCACGGTGCTCACACCGACCGGGTTGGAGAGCTACCGCAGTGGTCTGATGAGCCAGGTGTCAATGCTCGAGGACCTCGTTGACTTCGCGCAACTGCGCAACCACAACACGCGCTTTTACCTCAGCGCATTCGACCTGACCGCGAAGACACAGCGGATCTTTCGCAACCAGGACGTTGGCGCCGACGCCTATCGGGCGGCCCAGGCCATGTTCCTGCTCTTTCCGCCTGAGCACGTCGACGGTCATCTATTCACCACCGGCGCGACCCACGACCCCACCGGACTTCAGGCGATCTGGCTCCACGAGCGCAATAAGCTCGACATGATCATCGCGCTCGATCCGATGGGCCCCGCCATCTGGCGTGCTCCGAAAAACATCCACGACGCCTTTCAGCTCATGCTCCTGAATCCGATCGTCGCGTTGCAAGTCCTGACGTTCGCGCTCTACGCCAACATCGAATTCGCGAGCAACCAACTCGCGGGCAGTGCGTCGCAGACGTCGGCGGTGCCGACGCTGCCGAAGCTCTACCGGATTCCGTTCGATGCCCCGCCCTGCGACATTCCTCCGGCGTATTATCACGAGATGCTGGAGTGGACGCACGACAACGCGGTGACGCTCGAGAGTATCGGGTACTGCGCTGCGAAGACGTTCGTCAGGGATCAGCGTTTAGTGAACCCGAACGACTTCGAGATGCAGTACCGCTACTTCCATCGGCTCGAGCGTCGTTCACGACAGTTCGTGAGGATGTTCGACCAGCTCCGCCTCTTCGCGCCTGCGTTCTGGAGAGAGCACTTTGTTCGGCATCCAGAGGGTCACTGGCGACCAAGAGGCGGCACGTCGCACGCCTCCGAGGAGGCGTGACGACCATGGCTCAGACGGTTGACTGGTTGACCCAACCCTCAGGAAAGGGCGTGCTCGTCAGCGGCGGCGCGCCCAATCTTCATCTGGCCGCCGGCGCCCTGTGCGCATTCTACGAGCATCGCGTGAGCTTCGACCTCATTGGGGCGGCCGGAGCGGGGGCGCTCCCAGGGTTGCTCTACTCTGTCCCCAAAAATAGAGATCCGGTCGCGGCCCTCAAGTCGACGATCTATATGAACGTCCACGACTTGATCTACGCCCTGGTCCCCGACAACTTCAAAATCTTCTTTAAACGGGGCCCGTTGACGGAGCCCTTCTGGCGGCTTGGGCGCCTGCTCCCGCGCTTCTCCCTGACGCCCGCCGACCGGGACCACAGCAGCCTGCGACGCCTCTACAACGACTGGGTCGACCTGATGGTGGCGGCGTTGACGCCGGCTACCCTCTGGTATGGATCGCCGAGCGTTTGCACGCGCGTCGGCGTCATTGACGACGTGGTGGACTGGGAGAGGCTCCACGCCTATTCGAAGGAGTTCTATTTGAACACCTTCGACCTCGGCACACTGGAGCTGAAAGTCTTCGACAAGACCAACTTGACCCCGGAATCGTTCTACGCCGCGCTCGCCATGCCGTGGCTGTACGAGCCCACAATAGTCGGGAACCGCGTTTACACGGAGGGGGCTGCCCACGACCCGTCTGGCCTCGAAGCGCTATGGAATGCACTCGGGATAGGCGGGCAGGGTGTTTTGGGCGCGCAGCCCAAGGTTGAAATGCTCATCGCGCTGGACACGGTCGTCACCGACGTCTGGCTCGACCCCGCAAACATTCAGGAGGCGCTCGAGCTGGCGGTCATGGACCCTATCGTGTGCCTGACCGAGTATGTGCTGGCGCTCTATTCCCGGCTGGAATTCTTCCTCGCGCAGACCGGGGTGAAGGTCCCCAAGATCTACTACGTTCCGTTTCCGATTCCGGCGAAGGACGCTTCGCGAATTCTCGACTGGAGCTACTCCAACGCCGTGTCCCTCTGGGAAATCGGCCATGAGGCGGCGGACAAATTCTGCACTGTGCTGCAGTACGGCAACCAGAATGACCTCGAGGCCTACAGGTACTACCGAGTGCGACGGAACCGGCCCCTGGTCGGCGACTTCCTCAAGCTGTTTGATGACCTGCTTCCGGTTTGACGGGGAGCCCACGCATGGAAGACGAGATCGGCCGCGAAACGCTTCTAGAGCTGCTCACACTGCAGATCAGTATCTTGGAGAGATACAAGAAACTACTGGAGCATGACCAGCGGAAAAAAGCCAAGAAAGCTCTCAACGAAGTCCTGAAGGCCGCCATAGCGGCCGTCGAGCCAATAGTCACCTGGCAACACATGGCGTACGACGAAGCTGTTGGCGTGCACGAAGACGCGGTGAAAAAGACGCACGACCTACTCAAGAAACTTCTGGACGAGGAAAAGGAGCGCGCCGAGATGCACAAGAGAATGCGTCAACAAGCCTCCGAACGCCGTGGCGGGCAGACGTAGCCGGCTCATGACCCGCTGGCTCCTCGAGCGGCTCGCGCGGTTCCCGGACCGAGACGCGATCGTCGACGACCACCGCGTGATGACCCACCGCCAGCTTGTCGACCGAGTCGCGGCCTGGTCGACGATCCTCGACAATCGCGCGCTCCCGGCGGGGTCCGTGATCGCTCTTCAGGGCCACGCGTCACCCGATATCTATGCGCTGTTTGTGGCCGTACTCGTGACCGGCAGAATCGCGGTTCCCCTGCCCGCGAACAGCGAAGATTGCGAGCGTTTCCTCGAGATCGCCCAGGCCAACGCGCTGTTTGAGTTCGCCCCATCGGGCGAGTGGGACTTCCGATCGCGGCCGGGCGCGGCCGCGCCGGCGCCGCTGCTGCAGCGACTGCGCGAGCGCGGGCGCGCGGGGCTCATTGTCTTCAGCTCCGGATCGAGCGGCACGCGCAAGGCTGCACTGTTCGAGCTGGACACGCTGCTCAAACGCTATCGTGAGCCCGCCCGCGGGTACCGAAGTCTGTTGTTTCTCCAGCTCGATCACCTGGGCGGGGTTCACACGCTGCTGCACACGCTGGCGCACGGCGGCACGGCCATCCTGAGCCCAGATCGCCGACCGGAGTCGATCTGTCAGACGGTGGAACGCTATCGCGTCGAGCTTTTGCCGACCACACCGACGTTTCTCCGCATGCTCGTCATCTCAGGCCTGCACGAGCGCTACGACCTCTCATCGCTCCGCCTCATTACGTACGGCACGGAGCCTATGCCGCCGAGCACGCTGGCCGCGCTGACGCCATTGTTCCCGGACGCTCGTTTCAAGCAGACGTACGGCCTGTCCGAGCTGGGAGTGTTGCCGACCAGGTCCAGAACTTCAGATTCCCTCTGGCTCGAGATCGGCGGAGTGGGATGCGAGGCGCGTGTCGTCGACGACGTGCTTTGGATTCGATCCGAGACCGCGATGCTGGGCTATCTCAACGCGCCGAGCCCGTTTGATCAGGGCGGCTGGTACAACACCGGCGATCTGGTGCAGGTCGACGGCTCCTATGTCCGGATCCTCGGCCGGCACTCCGAGGTGATCAACGTCGGCGGTGAAAAGGTCCATCCGGTCGAGGTCGAGAGCGTGCTGCTCGAAATGGACGACATCAGCGACGCGACGGTCTGGGCCCACCCGAGTCCGGTCACCGGCCATGTGGTCGCCGCCCGCGTGACGCCGCGTCGGCGCTATGATGCCGCGACGCTGGAGCAGCGAGTCTATCGATATTGCCAAGGGCGGTTGGCGCCCTGGAAGATCCCCGCTGTCATCGAGATCGTCGACGGCGAGCATCACGGGGCGCGCTTCAAGAAGCTGCGAGCTCGCGCAGAGGCCGCATCGCAACCCGCATAACACTCTGAAGCGAAACAGTGAGGAGCGCGAGTGGGAGACCAGGTCGCGTTGATCAGCGGTGGCAGTCGCGGGCTCGGGGCCGCGATTGCACGCCGCTGCCTGCGGGCAGGATACGTCGTCGCGACATTCAGCAGGTCGACTGCTCCGTTCGTGGACGAGCAACGAGACAAGGATCCGGCGGGTGCGCGGTTCTACTGGGCGCCCGTCGATGGCCACGACGCCGGCGCGCTCAAGCGGTTCGTGGATGCGGTGTCGGAGCGCTGGGGCGGTGTGGACGCCGTCGTGAACAACGCCGCTGTGGGCCGTTTCGGCGCCTTCCCATTGATGCGTCTGCAAGACATCGACGAGACGCTGCAGCTCAACCTCCGTGCCAACCTCGTCCTGACGCGACTGTGCGTGCCTTCAATGATCTCGCGCGGTGGCGGGTGCATCCTCAACATCTCGTCGGTGAACGCGATCCGGGGAAATGCCGGTGTCGCCACCTACAGTGCCACCAAGGCGGGGCTAGACGGCTTCACCCGGGCGCTGGCGCGCGAGCTCGGGCCGAGCAACATCCGGGTCAACTCGTTGGCGCCGGGATATTTCCAGAGCGAGATGGTCGCCGGCCTGACGGACCGTCAGACACGCACGCTGGTGCGCAGCACGCCACTGGGGCGATTGGGCACCGCGGATGAGATTGCCGACGCGGCGATATTCCTCCTGTCTCCGGCCGCCGGTTTCATTACTGGACAGACGCTTGTCGTCGACGGAGGGCTCACATGCTGAACGGCAAGCCGACTGACGGAGAAATCGAGCA
>Ga0114129_10010563_pt1 | contig 13168 bp, 6 predicted proteins | sample RhiMetdeltSRZDD1_FD_80071 | JGI IMG/M metagenome (GOLD analysis project Ga0114129, IMG submission 80071) | Populus rhizosphere microbial communities from Tennessee, USA - Rhizosphere MetaG P. deltoides SRZDD1 (version 2) (version 2) | ecosystem: Host-associated > Plants > Roots > Rhizosphere >...
CACGCCAAGTGGCTGGACATCAGCAAGAACCACGTCCCATGGCGCGTGCCGGTGGCGTCCGAGAACATCCTGCTCTCCTCTACTGTCTGGCGGCAGGACCACAACGGGTTCTCGCACCAGGACCCGGGGTTCATCGATCTCGTCACCAACAAAAGTGCATCGGTGGTTCGCGTCTATCTTCCGCCCGACGCCAACACGCTCCTGTCGGTGATGGACCACTGCCTGCGCAGTACCGACTACGTCAACGTGGTCGTCGCGGACAAGCAGAAGCACCTGCAGTTCACGACCATCGACGAGGCCATCGTCCACTGCACGAAAGGCATCGGCATCTGGAAGCGCGCGAGCACGGATGAGGGCGAGGAGCCGGACGTCGTGCTGGCGTCCTGCGGCGACGTGGCGACGATGGAGGCGCTGGCCGCGGCGGCCATCCTGCGCGAGAAGGCGCCGGGGCTCAAGCTGCGTTTCGTCAACGTGGTGGATCTGTTCAAGCTCCAGCCGTCCTCCGAGCACCCGCATGGATCAACGGAACGGGAGTTCGACAGCCTGTTCACCACGGACAAGCCGGTCATCTTCAGCTTCCATGGCTATCCCTGGCTCATTCACAAGCTCGCCTACCGCTTCAAAGGCCACGACAACATGCACGTACGCGGCTACAAGGAGAAGGGCAACATCAACACGCCGCTCGAACTGGCGATGTTGAACGAGACGTCGCGTTTCAACCTCGTCATCGATGTCATCGATCGCGTGCCGTCGCTGCGCGCGAAAGGGGGGCACATCAAGGAGGAGATGAAGAACGCGATCATCGATCACATGAACTACGCGCACGAGCACGGCACGGATCGACCCGAGATCGTCAACTGGACCTGGCCGCACTGAACGGACACAAGGCCCGATGCCAAATGCTCAAAGGCTTTGGGCTTTGGGCTTTGGGCTTTGGGCATTCGGCATTGAGCACTGTTTCGAGTAACAGCAATGAGCGTCATCACTGACACGACACGGCGCGCCGCGGGCGTTGACACCGACGCCCTCGACGCCTTGGACGACTTGGCCGTGAACACCATCCGTACGCTGGCGATGGACGCTGTCCAGCAGGCCAAATCCGGGCATCCCGGTACGCCGATGGCGCTCGCGCCGGTGGTGTACTGCCTGTGGCAGCGCGTGCTGCGCTTCGATCCTGACCATCCGATCTGGCCGAACCGCGATCGCTTCGTGCTGTCGGTCGGCCATGCCTCGATGCTGCTGTACTCGCTGCTGCATCTGACCGGCGTCAAAGCCGTCAATCCGAAGTACGAGACGCTCGGGCAGTTGTCGGTCACGCTCGACGACATCAAGCGGTTCCGGCAACTGGACAGCAAGTGCGCCGGCCATCCGGAGTACCGCTGGACGTCGGGCGTGGAGACGACAACCGGGCCGCTCGGACAAGGGCTGGCGACGAGCGTCGGTATGGCCATCGCCGAGCGCTGGATTGCGAGCTATTTCAATCGTCCAGGCTTCGAGCTGTTCGACTACGACGTCTACGCCCTCTGCGGCGACGGCTGCATGATGGAAGGGATCTCCAGCGAAGCCGCGTCACTGGCAGGACATCTCAAGCTGGGGAACCTGTGCTGGATCTACGACAACAACCACATCACCATCGAAGGCAACACCGCGCTGAGCTACAGCGATGACGTCGCCACTCGCTTCGTCGGGTACGGATGGAACGTCACGCGTGTCGGCGACGCCAACGATCTCACGATGCTCGAGCGGGCGTTCAACACGTTCAAGCGAACCCCCGATCGACCCACGCTGATCGTCGTCGACAGCCACATCGCCTACGGCGCACCGAACAAACAGGATACGAGTGCCGCTCACGGCGAGCCGCTCGGCGAGGACGAGGTCCGGTTCGCCAAGCGTCATTACGGGTGGCCGGAAGACGCGAAGTTTCTGGTCCCCGACAGCGTGCGTGAGCACTTCAAGGCCGGGATCGGCGCACGCGGCGCGGCACAACATCAGGCGTGGTGGGCGATGTTCGAAGAATACCGGCGCACGTATCCCGAGCTTGCCGACCAGGGCTATCGCATGCTGAAGCGCGAGCTCCCCGACCACTGGAGTGAGGGCCTGCCGGTGTTCCCGCCAGACGGCACCGGGCTCGCTACGCGCGATGCGTCTGGCAAGGCGCTGAATGCCGTCGCCGCCAATATGCCCTGGGTGATTGGCGGCTCGGCAGATCTTGGTCCTTCGTGCAAGACACGGCTGACCACGGACGGCGCCGGGGACTTCAGCGCCGAGAATCCTGCCGGACGCAATCTCCACTTCGGGATCCGTGAGCACGCCATGGCCGCCGTGCTCAATGGCCTCTCGCTGTCCAAGATACGCCCGTTCGGATCGGGCTTCCTGATCTTCAGTGACTATTCCCGCGCGGCGATCCGGCTGAGTGCGCTGATGGAGATTCCGGTCATCCACATCTTCACGCACGATTCGATCGGCGTCGGCGAAGACGGCCCGACGCACCAGCCGGTCGAGCAGCTCGCATCGCTGCGCGCGATCCCCGGACTCATCACGCTCCGGCCCGCCGACGCCAACGAGACCGTCGAAGCCTGGCGCGTGATCACGCCGCTGCGCCATCAACCGGTCGCGCTGATTCTCACCCGCCAGGCAGTGCCGACCATCGATCGCACGAAGTACGCCTCTGTCGATGGCGTGCAACGCGGCGCCTACGTGCTCGCGGACTCGGGCGACGGCCTGCCCGACGTGATCCTGCTGGCCACTGGCAGCGAAGTGTCGCTCTGCCTGGCTGCATACGAGCAGCTGAACGCCGAAGGCATCAAGGCGCGCGTCGTCAGCATGCCATCGTGGGAGTTGTTCGAGCAGCACTGCCGGACGTCTCCCGCCTACCGAACCGAGGTGCTGCCTCAATCAGTGACGGCGCGGGTGTCCGTCGAAAAGGGCTCGACACTCGGGTGGGCTCGTTATGTCGGGACCGAGGGTCAGAGCATCGGGATGGATACTTTTGGCGCCTCGGCCCCGCTGCAGGAGTTGCAGAAGAAATTCGGATTCACAGTCGAGAACGTCGTCGCGGCCGCGAGATCACAGGTCGCGCGTACGAGGTGACACTATGCGCGTCGCGATTGGCTGCGATCATGCGGGCTTCGAGCTAAAAGAGGCGGTCAAGGGCTTCCTCGTCGCCGAGAACAGCGACGTGCTCGACGTGGGCACCCACAGCACGGAGCCTGTGGACTATTCGGACTTCGCCGCGGCGGTTGGTGAAGCGGTCCGTGGACGACGCGCCGAGCGCGGCATCATTCTGTGCGGCAGCGGCGTCGGCGTGTCGATGGCGGCGAACAAGATGCCTGGCATCCGCGCCGGCCTCTGCCACGACACCTACTCGGCGCACCAGGGCGTCGAGCACGACGACATGAACGTGCTCGTGCTCGGCGGCCGAGTGATTGGCGTCGAGCTGGCGCGCGAGCTGATTCACACGTTCCTCAACGCCCGCTTCACCGGCGAGCAGCGGCATCTGCGCCGGCTCGCAAAGATGACGGCCCTGGAGAATCCGCTGCGCGCACTCCAGGTGTTCGGCCAATCAGTCTGGCTCGACTACATCCGCCGCACCTTGATCACCAGCGGCGAGCTTCGCGCCCTCATCGACGATGACGGGCTGCGCGGCGTCACGTCGAATCCGTCGATCTTCGAGAAGGCGATTACCGGCAGCTCCGATTACCGCGACGTGCTCGAGTCGCCCGCGTCGCACACGCAGGATCCCAAGCGGATCTACGAGCGATTGGCGGTTCGCGACATCCGCGATGCGGCCGATGCGTTGCGAAGCGTCTACAACGAGACGGAGGCACGTGACGGCTATGTGAGTCTGGAAGTGTCGCCGCTGCTCGCCTTCGACACGGCCGGCACGCTCGACGAAGCGCGCCGCCTGTGGCGGCAAGTCGGCCGCGAGAATCTCATGATCAAAGTGCCGGCGACGGCGCAGGGCATTCCCGCGATTCAGCAACTGATTGCCGAAGGCATCAACGTGAACGTGACGCTGCTGTTCTCGCAGGACGCCTACGAGCAAGTGGCGCAGGCGTATGTGGCGGGGCTCGAGCACTTTGCGTCGGCCGGTGGCGACGTGTCGCGTGTCGCCAGCGTGGCCAGCTTTTTCATCAGCCGGATCGATACGGCGATCGAGGCGCTCGTGACCCAGCGCCTTCAGGCCAAGCCGAACGCGCACGAGCAGGCCTTGCTGCGTTCGCTCCCCGGCCGCGTCGCCATTGCCAATGCGAAGCTGACCTACGAGCGGTATCAGGAGATCTTTGCCGGGCCGCGCTGGCAGGCGCTCGGCAGCCGTGGCGCGCAGACGCAGCGCCTGCTCTGGGCGAGCACCGGCGCCAAGAACCCCGCCTACCGCGACGTCGTGTATGTCGAAGAACTCATCGGCCCGGACACGGTCAACACGATGCCTCCGGCCACGGTCGATGCGTTTCGCGACCATGGACGGCCGCGGGCCAGCCTGCTGGAAGACATCGACGCCGCACGCGACACGATGAGCACGCTTGCAGAAGTCGGCATCTCGATGAAGGAAGTCACCGACACCCTGCTGGCCGACGGACTGCGTCTGTTCTCTGAGGCGTTCGAACAGTTGCTGCGATCGGTCGAGAAGCAAAGTCACGAGGCGGGTGCTGGGCGAATCAACCGCATGACCTCCGTTCTGCCGCCGGCGATGGCGGCGGCGGTCACACGATCGCTGGACGAGTGGCAGGAGCAGGGCAAGATGCGCCGGCTCTGGCAGCGCGACCCATCGATCTGGAGCGGCAAGGACGAAGGCGCGTGGCTCGGCTGGCTCGGCATCACGAACGAGCAACTGGCACACGTGCAGCGCTTCCGCCACATCGCCGATGTGGCGAAGAGCGCCGGCATCTCTGACGTCCTGCTGATGGGAATGGGCGGCTCGAGTCTCTGTCCTGAAGTGATGAAGGCGACCTTCGGCTCGCATGAAGGATTCCCCGAGCTCCACGTCCTCGACTCCACTGACCCGGCGCAGGTGAAGGCGTTCGAGCAACGGCTCAATCTCGAACGAACGTTGTTCGTGGTGTCGAGCAAGTCGGGATCGACGCTCGAGCCGAACGTCTTCAAGCAGTACTTCTACGACCTCGTGGTGAAGGCGGTGGGCGCGCAGGAAGCCGGCCACCGGTTCGTGGCGATCACCGATCCCGGCTCGAAGATGCAGCAGGTCGCGGAGGCTGATGGCTTCCGCCAGGTCTTCTTCGGGTGGCCGAACATCGGGGGCCGTTACTCGGCGCTGTCCGATTTCGGGCTGGTGCCCGCCGCGATCGTGGGCGTGGACATTCCCAAATTCCTCGACCGCACCGAAGCGATGGTCTGCGCCTGCATGCCCTCGGTGCCGGTTCACGAAAACCCCGGAGCGGTGCTGGGAACGATCCTCGGCGTGGCCGCGACGCAGTTCGCCCGGGACAAGGTCACGATTGTCGCCTCGCCGGGCATCGCCAGCCTTGGCGGCTGGCTCGAGCAGTTGATCGCCGAGTCCACCGGCAAACAGGGCCACGGACTCATTCCGATCGATCGCGAGCGGCTGTTGGCACCGGAGATGTACGGGACGGACCGCATCTTCGTCTATCTCAGACTGCAATCGGCGCCCGACACCTCGCAGGACACGTCGCTCGAGGCGCTCGAACGCGCCGGCCATCCCGTCGTGCGCATCACGCTCGATGATCCCTACGATCTCGGCGAAGAGTTCTTCCGCTGGGAGATCGCCACCGCCGTCACCGGCTCCATCCTGGGCATCCATCCGTTCGATCAGCCTGACGTCGAAGCGAGCAAAACGGCGACGCGAAAGCTGACGACCGCCTACGAGCACGACGGGAAGCTGCCGGAAGAGACGCCGTTCTTTGCCGGCGATGGCGTCAAGTTGTTCACGGATGAGAAGAACCTCTCGGCGCTGACGCGCGCGACGGGCTCACGTCCGTCGCTGGCGAACTACTTGACAGCGCATCTGAATCGATTGGGTGACGGCGACTACTTCGCGCTGCTCGCCTACCTCGAGATGAACGGCGCGAACGAGCGCGAACTCCAGTCCATCCGCGACCAGGTCCTCAGCGCGAAGCGTGTCGCGACCTGCGTGGAATTTGGACCGCGCTTCCTGCATTGGACCGGGCAGGCATACAAGGGTGGGCCGAATACAGGGGTCTTCCTGCAACTCACCTGCGATGACGCGCTCGATATTCCCGTGCCCGGGCAGCAGTACACATTTGGCGTTGTGAAAGCGGCCCAGGCTCGAGGCGACTTCGACGTACTCCTGAAACGCGAGCGTCGAGCCCTGCGGATACATCTGGGCACGGACGTCAGCGCCGGTCTGAGCTCGCTCCAGAAGGCGATGCGTGCCGCGCTGCGTTCATGAGACGAACGGCGTTCATGAGAATGAACGGCCTTCATGAGATGAAGGCCGGCACGATCGAGACGAGCAGGATCTTCACGATGGTCATCCCCGGGAAGATCGTGGCGAAGCAGACATCGGTCGCCTCGGTCGGCGCCAGCCGGCTCGCGTAAGCCAGAATCGCGGGATTCCCGCAGGCACCCGAGATGATGCCGGCGACTTCGTCGAACGGCCGGCGGAACACGAACAGCCCCAGCACGAGCGGTGGCAACACCAACGACAGCAACACCACCGCACCGAGGCCGAGCATCAGCACGCCGCTGCTCGACACTTCCAAGGCGAACTTCGGGCCGGATGCCATCCCGACCTGCGCGAGAAACACCGTCAGTCCCAGGTTGCGCACGACGAGATTGGCCGAGAGCGGGATCGTCCAGTTCAGTCCGGCGGTGCGCCGAACATAGCCGAGGATCAACGCGACGATCAGCACACCGGACACGCCCAACGCGATCGTGCCGACGCCGGGCACTGGAATGGGAATCACGCCAATCAGCATGCCGAGCGCGACACCGAGCCCGATCGAGATGTAGCTGAACTCGGCGGTGCCTTTGATCGAGTCGCCGAAGAAGCGGCGGATTTCCGGGAAGTCGGTGCGGTTGGCGAGGATGCCGACACGATCGCCGTACTCGAGCACCACGTCGGGCCGCGCCTGCAGATCGCCGTCACCGCGCAGGACATGAGCCACGATGGCCCGCTTGTCACCTGGCAGGGCGAGCGCACCCAGTGTTCGGCCGATCACGGTCGGGCGTGACGCGAAGACACGCAGATAATCGAGATCGCGGCGATCCGCGGTGATCGCTCCGTGCGCCGGCTGCCCCAGGATCGTCTGCACCTGGTCGAGCACGGCTCTGGTCGGTCCGACGGCGAGCAGCACGTCGTTCTCGGCAATGACCGAGGTGAGCGATGCGGGCCGGTTGTAGTCGCCACGGCGCAGCGCGACGATCTGGACCTGAGGCGGCAGCGCCGTCATCAACTCGCCGACGCGCTTGCCGAAGAACTCCGGCTGCGTCAAGCCGACCTCGAGCAGTTCCATGCGCGAGCCCGTCGGCTGTTCAATCTTCGGCTTGAAAATCGCGAAGGCGAGATACAGACACAAGATCGGACCGGCCACGCCAAACGGGTACGCCACTGAGTAACCGATGGCGGGATCGTCGTTCCCGAACGTCGCGAGTGCGGCTTGCAGTGCTGGCGTGCTGGTGTTCGAGCCCGCAAACAATCCGAGTGCGTGTTCGAGGCTGAGGCCCATCACGTTCATGATCACGAGGGACACCACGCCTGAGAACAGGATACCGGTGAGTCCCAGGAAATTGGCGCGCAGGCCGCTGACGCTCGTCAAGCCAGCGAAGAACTGTCTGCCGTACTGCACGCCGACGGCGTACAGAAAGAGTGCGAGACCAAAGGTGCCGAGGATCGGCGGCGGCGCCGCCCCCGGTGCGAACCATCCCATCGCCAGCGCGACGAACAACACCGCTCCGACGCCGAGTGAGAATCCCTTGAGATTGAGTTCGCCGCCGAGATAGCCGATGGCGATCGTCAGGAACAGCGCCATGAGCGGCTGCTGCTCGAGTACAGTCCTCAGCGTATCCATAGCGGGCCCTTCGAGTAGGGCGGATCCCGTCGGACCCGCCGGACGATCAATACACCGTGATCCCGCGACTGCGGAACTGGCCGCGCACGCGCTCGCTCAGCTCGGCGTCCGGTGGTTCGACGTTCTCCAGTTTGTATTCGAGACCGAGCTTGTGCCACTTGTCGCGGCCCATCTGGTGGAAGCGCAGGATCTCGACCCGCTCGAGCGACTGCAAGCCGGCGCAGAGGTCGGCGACCCTCTCGACGTTGTCGAACTGGTCGGTGAGACCGGGGACCAGGACGTAGCGGACCCACATCGGACGCCGCAGGGCCGACAGCCGGCGCGCGTACTCGACCGTCGGCGCGAGCGGCTGACCCGTCACCGTTTTGTAGATGTCCGGATCGCCCGACTTGATGTCGAGGAGATTGAGATCGATCTGCATCAGGTCGTCATCGGTCAGGCGATCGCCGAGACGGCCCGAGGTGTCCACGCAGGTGTGCAGCCCGAGCTGCTTCGAGCGCCGGAAGATCTCCATCATGAACTCACGCTGCACCATCGGCTCGCCGCCGGAGAGCGTGATCCCGCCGCGGCTGATCTTGAGCACCGTGGCGTACTTGCTGACTTCGCGCATCGCGCGCGCCACGGTCACGGCGCGGCCGTTGTGTTTGTGCCAGGTGTCGGGATTGTGGCAATACTGGCAGCGGAGAAAGCAGCCGGTGAGAAACGCGACGAGGCGAATGCCGGGCCCGTCGACGGTGGTGCCCACCTCCCACGAGTGGAGGTAGCCGGTAATCTCGCTTCCGTCACCGACCTCCTCCACGTCTCCCTGGTGTATCGCGTAGTAGTCCTGTTCAGCCACGCCCGGGGGCTTGGCACGAACCACGTGCAGGTCATAGCGGCTTCCCACCAGCGACTGGCTCATGACACACCCCTTAGACTTCGCCGTGGAACGTGCGGTTGATCACGTCCATCTGCTGTTCTCGTGTCAGCTTGATGAAGTTGACCGCGTAGCCGGAGACACGGACGGTGAGCTGGGGATACTTCTCGGGATGCACCATCGCGTCCTGCAGCGTGTCGCGATTCAGCACGTTGACGTTGACGTGGAAACCACCCACAGAGAAATACGCATCCAGGATGTCGGTGCCGCGGGTAATGCGGTCCTCTTCCCTGCCCAGTGACGTCGGCACGATTGACAGCGTCAACGAGATGCCATCCTCGGCATCGTCATAAGGAATCTTCGCGACCGACATCATGGCCGCCAGCGCGCCGTGCGTGTCACGGCCGTTCGACGGATTCGCGCCTGGTGCGAAGGGCTCGCCCTTCTTGCGGCCGTCCGGCGTGCTGCCAGTGGACTTGCCGTAGACCACATTCGACGTGATGGTCAGCACGGATTGCGTGTGCGTCGCGTCGCGATAGCTTGGATACCGTCTGATCTTGTCCATCATGGTCGAGACGAGCATCTTGGCCAGGTCGTCGGCGCGATCGTCGTTGTTGCCGTAGCACGGGTACTCCCCGGTCGTCTCGTAGTCGACGATGAGGCCACGCTCGTCGCGAATCGGCTTCACCTGTGCGTAACGGATCGCCGACAGGCTGTCGGCGGCATGCGACAGACCGGCGATCCCGCATGCGAGCGTGCGCAGGATGTCGCGATCGTGCAGCGCCATCTCGATCGCCTCGTAGCAGTACTTGTCGTGCATGTAGTGGATCACGTTGAGGGCGTTGACGTAGGTGCGCGCCAGCCAGTCCATCATCGGGTGCAGCCGGGCCATCACCTCGTTGTAGTCGAGCACCTCTGACGTGATCGGCGCGAGCCGCGGGCCGACCTGCTCGCCAGACAGCTCGTCGCGTCCTCCGTTCAACGCATAGAGGAGCGTCTTCGCCAGGTTGACGCGCGCCCCGAAGAACTGCATCTGCTTGCCGATGCGCATCGCCGAGACACAGCACGCGATGCCACAGTCGTCGCCCCATTTGGGCCGCATCAGATCGTCGGACTCGTACTGAATCGCGCTGGTGTCGACCGACGTCTTCACCGCAAACCGCTTGAAGCCGTCGGGCAGCCGCGTCGACCAGAACACGGTCAGGTTCGGCTCTGGCGCGGGGCCGAGATTATTGAGCGTATGCAGCATGCGGAACGACGACTTGGTCACGAGCGTCCGCCCGTCCTCGCCCATGCCGCCGAGCGACTCGGTCACCCACACCGGGTCGCCCGAGAACAGCTGGTTGTACTCGGGCGCGCGCAGGAAGCGCACGAGCCGCCACTTGATCACCAGGTCGTCGATGATCTCCTGGGCCTGCGATTCCGTCAGCGTGCCCTCGCGCAGATCGCGCTCGAAATAAATGTCCCAGAACGTCGACAGGCGGCCGGCGGACATCGCCGCCCCGTTCTGCTGCTTGATCGCGGCGAGATACCCGAAGTAGGTCCACTGCACCGCCTCGCGCGCGGTGCGAGCCGGCAGCGAGATGTCGCTGCCGTAGCGAGCGGCCATCTGCTTCAACTCTTTCAGCGACCGGAGCTGCTCGGCCAGTTCCTCACGGAGGCGGATGATCTCCTCGGTCGAGTGCCTGTCGTCCAGTTCGTGTTGCTCGCGCTGCTTGTCGGCAAGCAGAAAGTCCACGCCGTACAACGCGATGCGGCGGTAGTCGCCGATGATGCGGCCGCGCCCGTAGGCATCCGGCAGGCCGGTGACCACGTGCGATGAGCGCGCCTTGCGGATGTCGGGCGTGTAGGCATCGAAGACGCCGGCGTTGTGTGTCTTGCGGTACTTCGTGAAGATCTCGACGAGCGCCGGGTCCGGCTTGTAGCCATACGCCTTGAGACTGGACTCGACAACGCGCCACCCGCCAAGCGGCATGATCGCGCGCTTGAGCGGCGCCTCGGTCTGCAGACCGACGATGATCTCGCGATCTTTGTCGATGTACCCCGGACCGTGCGCGAGGATGCCGGATGGCACCTGCGACACGTCAATCACGCCTTTCTCGCGCTCTTTCGCCAGGAGCGGCAGCAGCTTCTGCCACAGGTCGCGCGTGCGCGCGGTCGGGCCCTGGAGGAACTGCCCGTCGCCTTCGTACGGAGTGTAGTTACGCTGAATGAATTCGCGAACGTTGACGCGACGCTGCCACTCACCCGGCGCGAACCCGCGCCAGGCGACCTCGGTCTGCGTCGTCGTATCCACCTGCACGACGGTACTCATGGTCACCCTCTTGTAGTATCCGGCTTCAGCCTGACGTCTCTTGTAGTGTCCGGCTTCAGCCGGACGCCTCTCGTAGTGTCCGGCTTCAGCCGGACCTCCCGTAGTGTCTGCGCCAGCCGGACGATCAACGCTGCGCGTACGCCGGCGCCGCGACGAGGCGCTGCGTGTGACGCGCGATCATCAGCTCTTCGTTGGTCGGGAGCACCCATGCTGAGACGCGGCTCGCTTGTGTGCTGATGCGCGGTCCGCCGGCGCGATTCGCCTCGGTGTCCACTTCAACGCCGAGCCACGCGGCATCGCGGCACACACGCTCCCGAATCACGGCGCTGTTCTCCCCAATGCCGGCTGTGAAGATCAGCCCGTCAAGCCCCCCGAGCGCAGCCGCGAGCGAGCCGAGCTCGCGGCGGATGCGGTAGACAAACAGATTGACGGCGAGCTGAGCATGGGGCTCGTCCGAGTCGAGCAGCTTGCGCATATCGCTCGAGATACCCGAGACGCCAAGCAGACCGGACTCCTGGTAGAGCAGCTTCTCGATCGCGCGGGCGTCCATCTTGCGCACGTCCATCAGATACAGCAGCACGCCGGGGTCGATGGCGCCCGAGCGCGTGCCCATGGCCAGACCGTCGAGCGCGGTGAATCCCATCGTGCTCGCGATGCTCGCCCCCTTCTCGATCGCACACATGCTCGAGCCGTTGCCGAGGTGACACACGACCGTCTTGCCGGACGCGGCCCGCGTATCGTGCTCGGGCAGCACCGCTGCCACGTATTCGTATGACAGCCCGTGAAATCCGTAACGGCGCACGCCCGCGTCATGGAGATCGGCGGGGATCGCAAACCGCTGCGACACGGGTGGATTGGTCGAGTGGAACGCGGTGTCGAAGCACGCCACCTGCGGCAGATCAGGCCGGCGCGCGAGCAGCATCCGGATCGGCGCCAGGTTGTGGGGCTGGTGCAGCGGGGCCAGCGGAATGAATCGCTCGAGTCCGGTCAGCACATCGGGATCGATTCGCACCGGTCGCGCGAAGTCCGGTCCGCCGTGCACCACACGATGCCCGACCGCCTCGAGTTCCATTCCCCCCGCCTCATTCCGGAGGAACTCGGCAAGATAGTCGACAGCACCGTCGTGTCCGAGCGTGACGCCGTCGCCCCAGCTCTTTTCCGCGGCGACGATGCCGCGCGCGGTGCGCGCCACGAAGTGCGGGGACGTGTGGATGCCCTCGATCTGTCCGCGCAACTGCGCATCCAACCGGCCGTCCCGGTGCTCGTAGAGCAGGAACTTGATGCTCGACGAGCCGGCGTTGAGAACGAGAATGCCCTTGCCGTTCACGAGACGGCCTTCACGAACTGCTCGCGCCGCGAGTGTGCGATCAGCAGGGCGACCGCGCACGAGGCCTGGCGGGCAATCAACGAATCGGCACGACTGGTCAGGATGATCGGCACGCGAGCGCCCAGGACAATACCGGCGGCATCAGCGCCGGCCATGAACGTGAGGCTCTTGGCGAGCATGTTGCCCGCCTCGAGATCCGGCACCACCAGGATGTCGGCGTGCCCCGCGACCGGCGACTCGATGCGTTTGATGCGCGCGGCGGTCAGATTGATCGCGTTGTCCACCGCCAGCGGACCGTCGAGGATGCCGCCGGTGATCTGCCCGCGGTCGGCCATCTTGCACAGTGCGCCGGCTTCGATCGTGGACGGCACACTCGGGTTGACGGTCTCCATCGCCGACAAGATCGCCACGCGCGGCAGCGCCCGGCCGAAGACGTGCGCGAGGTCGATCGCGTTCTGGATGATGTGGACCTTGTCCTGCAGCGTCGGCGCGATGTTGATGGCGCAATCGGTGATGATCAGCGCCTGCTCCAGTGCCGGCACGTCCATCACGAAGCAGTGGCTGATGCGCCGGTTGGTGCGCATGCCGTTTTCGCGCTTGACCACCGCCGCCATCAACTCGTCGGTGTGCAGGCTCCCCTTCATCAGCGCTTCGACCTTGCCCTC
>Ga0114129_10010564_pt1 | contig 13168 bp, 11 predicted proteins | sample RhiMetdeltSRZDD1_FD_80071 | JGI IMG/M metagenome (GOLD analysis project Ga0114129, IMG submission 80071) | Populus rhizosphere microbial communities from Tennessee, USA - Rhizosphere MetaG P. deltoides SRZDD1 (version 2) (version 2) | ecosystem: Host-associated > Plants > Roots > Rhizosphere >...
AGAAGCAGCGCAAACACATGCCTTCCGAATCCTGTGCCTTGTCCTCTCGAATCGTAGTGCCACACCAAACACAGATCACATAAAACTTAGCCCGCACTTGTGAATGCTCCATATTCCACTCCTTAACTTAATCCAGCAAATCATATTCGCAGGCAGTTACGTGCGCTTGGCCGGCAACTTAAATGGTTGTTAAGCGCACCCTGGTTAACATGAAATTCATGTGTCGTTCAGGACGGGCTCATCCGCGAAAAAATAATTAACAGCTCAGTTAACATTTTGGTAACATGAGTGCAGTTGCGCCAACCCGAAAGCGCTCAACACAGCTTCTGAACCGACGCATGCACAAGACTCGCCGGTGGATTTTGGGAGGGTTTAGTTGTCACCCGCGGCCCAAAGGATACTCTTCTCCACAATTCAGAGGACGAATTCTCTCGTCTTCTTAATCCTCTGCGTCACATCTGTATCAATCCAGGCTAAAAGTTCTAGCGGTAGAGTTGTCTGCCGCGAAGACATTTCCTTAGAACATCGCAATAAACTATCGAGCAGCTTGCGCCAGATTACTGGCGTTGCTGATCTGTTCTTCGATGACAACGGAGCCTTGAACTTCAATCCTTCAGTGGCTTCGGGCGGTTCTGTCACAGCGAGATCGTTGTTACAAAAAGCCGTGTTCGGCTCCAACGCTATCGTGATCGAGGATGCCAGCGCGCGCTCTGACGTAGTTTTTGCGCGGGTTGTGCCTGCAATATGGAGGCATCACGCGGGACTGAACGCCCGCGCTTTCGTGGTGCTAATCGACTTTGCAGATTTCAATCACTTAATAGGTGATGATCCGGCCCTTCGCGCATTCGATGTTGGCTGGGCGCTTTTGCACGAATTGGACCACGTCGTCGAAAACTCTGCGGATCCAAATTCGGCAGGGACAGTTGGTGAATGTGAGGCGCACTTAAACCGAATGCGTCAGGAATGCGGACTGCCCCAACGAGCCGATTACTTTCACACGCTCTGGCCAGCTGCGGGCATCAATGACTTCAAAACACAGTTCGTTCGACTCTCATTCGTCCAACCTGCGGACGCTGAAAATCCGAAGAAACAATACTGGTTGATTTGGGACGCACGACTCGTGGGAGGTATTGAAGAAACGCGGGTCGCAACCTTACGGTAATCTTTGGCTAAAAGGCACTAGCTCGTCCCTGCAGCCGCCGACCGTTCCGCCTTATCACCTGCACGTTCATCGAGCGATGGCGCCGTGTCATTCAGCTGCTTGAGCGCCAAGTGGACGCGCATAATTACTTCCTGAATAGCCTTTAGGTCTCGCGGTGTCTTATTGCTTCTCAAGAGTAAGGCTTCAGCTATTTCGCTGCTCAGTTCATTTGAGAGTGCCATGTGTTAGCCTGTGATGGACCTGGAGTTAGGAAGTCGCTTGGAGACTCGAAGCTTACTCAGGCCGTGTTACACTCACGTTACATCCATGTTAACTAAACATCCCTGATACAACTCATAATCATATCTATAGATCGTTGCATTATCCGATTTTTGCATTCGACCGGCTTTGCACCAGAAGTGACTAGAGTTGCCTTCTCCGCTTTCCCTTCTATAAGCCTACGTACCGCGGGCCACTCACGCTTAACAACCTTTTAAGGCCCATTTCACAAGTCTTTAACTTCACGTTGTTAGCTTCGCGTCATAGAAATTGGCAGATTTCTAGCGCGAGCTCTAGCGCGCCTTGTACCACACCGAACGTGATCAAAGACAGGAGAATACCTATGCAAATGAAGGCCCCCCGCAGTCTGCGTCTACTTTCCGCCCTTGCTTTGTCTACATTCTTAATTTTTCTAATTGCCATTCCATTGAATGCGCAGACTGAGACGGGACGAATTGCCGGCACGGTGACAGATTCAAATGGTGGACTCGTGCCGGGTGCCTCGATCCTGGTGAAGAACGATCAAACAGGAGAAGAAAGAACAGTAACAACTAACACGGATGGATCGTACATGGTCTCATCACTCAGACCGGCTAAATACTTGATCACTGTGACTGCGACCGGACTAACGGCAGCTGCCACAGTTCAAGTTCTCGTGGGCCAGGAAGTGAAACTGAATCTGACCGTGCAGCCGGCGGGCGTCAAGGAAAGCGTGGATATTATCGCCGGCGCTGAGAGTGCGTTGACAGTCGATTCAGCAAGCATGAACGTGAATGTCAATCCTCGTGAGGTCGAAGGACTACCTTTGAATGGTCGCCAACTGTCACAGCTCTACCTCCAGGCTCCTGGATCCGTTAACACTGGCTCGGGAACCTTCGGGGACATCAGGTTTTCCGGACGCGCAGTTGAACAGAATATTGTGAGATACGACGGTATTGAAGGGACCGCAATCATTGACGCATCGCCAGGCAACCTTAATGGAGAAGTTCCAACTCCTTTTCGTCTTCAATCTTCTCTCGAGAACGTTCAAGAGTTTCGCGTCGATTCAAACAACTATCCAGCCGAGCAAGGCACAGGCACCGGTGGCCAGATCAATGTCATAACGAAATCTGGCGGCAACAAATTCCACGGCTCAGCGTTTGAATACTTTCGAAACGACGCGCTGGATGCGCCGAACTTCTTCGACAATGTAATCGGTCAAAAGAGCAAGTTAAGGTTGAACCAGTTCGGCGGCTCAATTGGTGGACCCGTCATCAAAGACAACGCGTTCTTTTTCTTCTCATACGAGGGCTATCGCTTACGTGGAGGAGTTAACTCGATCGAAGCCGTGCCCGGACAAGCATCTCGTATTTGTGCGCCACCATTGGGAACCGGAACAATCGCATGTAATGCCACAGCAGCGGGATTGATTCCTGCCTTCCGCGATCCTAACGCGGTGACAATTCGCGTTGGTCCAGATCTATTTGATACGGTGCAATTGCAGGCGACGAATCAGGTGGACGAGAACTCCGCAGCGTTTCGTTTCGATTATCGATTCAATCCAAACAACTCCGCCTATTTTCGCTTTTTCCGTGATCAAGGAACGAACAACCAACCTGAGGGAGTAACAGGTAGGCGCATCGCGATCAGGAATGTGCCGCAGAATGCGGTAGCCGCGTGGCAATCGATCCTCCGCCCCACATTGCTTAATGAGTTGAAACTTGGCTATAACAGCGCCCTCTCGAGAATCAACGGAATTGCTCCTTTAATAAATGGGATCGATTTTACGAACCTGTCAATCAACATCGCAGGCAGTGTGGCGGGCTTTGCGTTACCGGGTCAGGGCGCTAACGCAGGCGTTGCTACTCCGGGTGGTCTCGTCAGAGCCAATAGCGCGACTAACGGTCGTGGCCAGCCCTACACACCCTACTCGATATCAATTATCGACAACCTGAGTTGGACCAAAGGCAACCATGTCCTCAAGTTTGGCGGTGAGGTCCGAGCCATTCGCCTTTACACTGATCGGCAGGGCGGGATTACTTACACGTATGCGAACATCAATTCTTTCCTTTCGAACACAGCCCAATCGGTTCAGTTCCTTGGCGACGTAAGCGCGCCATCGCCCTTCAATAACGGAGCCACCGGGCAGAGATTAGCTAAACAGGAGTATTACATCGGCTACGCTCAGGATGAGTGGAAGTTACGACCGAATCTAACGCTGAATTACGGCTTGCGATACGAGTACTACACACCATTGCGCGAGGACCGAGATCTCCAGGTGCTATTTGATATTACTACCGGTCAATTGAGGGATCCCAAACAAGATGCATTTAAGTCATCAAGGAGCAACTTCGGGCCGCGCGTGGCGTTGACGTGGTCGCCGAATGCCTCGGGTACGGGCTTCTTTGGCGGAGGTCGAACGGTTCTTCGCGGGGGGTTCGGAATCTATTACGGTCCGGGCCAGACAGAAGATCAGATTCAGCCGATTGAAAGCGATCGAATTAGTTCTACCCTCAGTAACGTCAACAACGCATTCCCACAGGATCCCACGTTACTGATCAACAACTTCCTGAATAACCCAAACAATCGTGCGTACCAGCCCCGTGCCTACGCTCCGGAATACACGATCCCGGAAAAGATCTATCAGTATGGTTTCTCGCTGCAACAGGAGTTGCCGTTTCAACTGGTGCTTACAGCCGGGTTCGTAGGTTCTCAGGGCAGGAACCTCTTCCTTCGTAGTGTTGCGAATAGAATCCTTCCCGGACAGACAACAATCCTGGACGGCACTTCGTTGCCAACGACGTTTGGTGTTGTCAACAGAACAAACGCTGCTGGTCAGGTTGTTGCCGTTAACACGATTCGTGAGTTCTCGATCGTTTCTGGCACGTCGTCAGTTCAAAATCCATTTGCAGAAGTCGATTACAAAACGAGTGGCGGCCACGATTCATACAGAGCACTACAGGTTTCGCTTGCAAGGCGGTTGAATACGGGAATAGTGATGAACGCGCAGTACACATTCGCGCGTAGCTTCGGCAACACCGCGGGATCGAACGAAGCGCGAACGGCGGCCAACAATGCGAGAGCGCTCAGCGAGTTTGACTATGACGACGGTTATAACAATTTCGATGTGCGTCATAGCTTTAACTTGAGCGCTTTATATGAACTACCCTACGGAAAGGGAAAGGCGCACGATCTCGGAAGTCTGGGGAACGCCTTCCTGGGTGATTGGGAAGTGGGAACAATATATAACGCGCGCTCCGGTTTACCTCTTGAAATTGGAATTGTTCGCCCCGACGTCGCCATTCAATGCGTCAGCAGTGCAGGCTGTGTGGTTCCGACTGGCGCAAATAGCGCAACGACAACTTTTGCAAACGGTTTCGTTGCCCAGCTGCCCGGAACGATCAATGCAGCAAATCCTCTGCCGCCAGGTTTCATTGCAGTAGTCAACACTCCGAGCGGTGGCGCGTCGAGAAATGTGCGACGACCCGATTTCATTCCGGGTGCTAATCCGTTTCTGAATAATGATCGGAATCTGTTAAATCCATCCGCGTTCACGACTCCGTTGCCTGGAACGTTTGGCAACGTGCCTCGAAACGCACTTCGTGGTCCAAACTTCTCGCAATTCGATTTGATTCTGAACAAGCGTTTCCGTTTCTCAGAGTCGCGCAGTATTGAATTCAGAACCGAAGTCTTCAATCTCTTCAATCGAGCGAACTTCGATATTCCAGGTTCCCGATTGAATCTAGCGCTGCCCACAGTTAGTCAGAGCGGAGGCCTTTTCTCGATCGGATCTGGTCTACAGCCAGGTCAGGCCTACACTCAGTCAGCGGCTGGGCAGACGTTTGGGCTGCTCCGGCAAACAGTAGTTCGAGACGTAGGTCTTGGCACCAGCAGGCAAATCCAGTTTGCGCTGAGACTGAATTTCTAGGTGGATTTAGTAACTGTTAATTGGGAATCATGTTGAGTGACATATCAGAACCGCTCGCTGACGCTCGCGGTTCTGAGGTGGCATCACAGTCGGGAGGAGGGCGGGTATGTCGATGACACAGACAAGAGTTAATGGCATGTCAAAAACTGATCGACTCGAGCCAGACGTTTATGATGATGGCTACCTTCGTGTGGAGCACCAGAATTACTACATCGCTTGCGACGGCCATCCATTGAAACTCGCCCGCACTGAATTCCTGATCATCTCTCGTCTGGCTCGTTCATCCGGGCGGATCGTAACTGCCGAGGATCTTTGGGAACATGCTTGGGGCCGCTCGAAACCACTGAACCCAGAGAGCCTTCATGTTTACATATATCGCTTGCGCAACAAGCTCTCCCCGTTCGAAATTCACATCGATACCATGGTTAATGTCGGGTACCGGCTGATCGTCAATACGGAGAGCAACGGTGTTCACACAGAATTCAGGTGAAGTTCAGACCGATGTAACACGGTACGCCTAGTCTGCCTATCGGTAAATCCGTCCAGCCAGGAGACTCTGATGCCCTCATTTCGACAGCTGTCTGTGATTTCCGCGTTATTGGTCCTTACCGTGTTTGGACTCTTTTCTTGCAGTGGAGGAAGAGGGCCTTCGGGGCAAGGCGGTGAGGTCCATCTGCAAGGAGCGGGCGCAACTTTCCCGAACGTGCTTTATCAGAAATGGATCAGTGACTACGGCAAACTACACACAAACATCAAAATTGATTACCAGTCCATCGGCTCTGGAGCCGGCATAAAACAGATCCAGCAAAGAACGGTTGACTTTGGCGCATCGGACGCACCGATGAAGGACGAAGATTTACAGAAGGCTCCTGGACCGATTCTTCATATTCCTACCGTCCTCGGCGCGGTAGTTCTCACCTACAACCTCCCCGGCATCAAGGATTCGCTCCGCTTTTCACCTGACGTAATTGCCGACATCTTTTTGGGCAAGCTAAAGAAGTGGAACGATGCCAGAATCAAAGCAGATAATTTAAACGCGAACCTTCCTGATTCTGACATCGTCGTAGTTCACCGATCGGAAAGCAGTGGTACTTCCGCTGTATTCACCGATTATCTTTCAAAGGTGAGCCCCGAATGGAAAGAAAAAGTCGGTGCGGGTGTTTCACCGGCCTGGCCCGTTGGTATTGGTGGAAAAGGCAATGAGGGTGTGACGGGGCAGATTAAGAACACGCCTAATACGATCGGTTACGTTGAGCTCGCATATGCGGTGCAGAACGGTTTGCCGGTCGCCTCAATCAAGAATCAGGCGGGCCAATTTGTTCAACCCACACTTGATGCCGTCACAGGAGCGGCGCGTGAAGCCCTCGCAACTACGCCGGACGATCTGCGGGTATCAATCACCAACGCTTCTGGAAAGGATGCGTACCCCATCTCAAGCTATACCTACATTCTCGTCTATAAGGAGCAGGGCGATCCGGCAAAAGGCAAAGCGCTAGTCGACTTTCTGTGGTGGGGTATTCACGACGGCCAGAGTTACGCCAAAGATTTAAGTTATGCGCCTTTGCCCAGTGAGATTGTCCAACGCGCGGAAGGAAAAATTAACTCGATCACTTCGGGAGGAAAAAGTCTTCGCTAACACTATCACCGGGGAGAACACGCTAGCAGGATCCACGAGGCAATACGTGTTTGTGTGAATTCATAATCCACGAAAGAACACGAAAATCGTGTGAGTTCGTGGATATGTTTTCTTGCGAACGAAGGAAAGCAAGGACGGTAGTTCAAAATGTCCACCGCTGAACTGCAAACTCCGAGCGCGAGAGTTCCGAGTCCGCTCGAGCGGTTGCGGACACTTGTGTCTCCAACCGGAAACACAGGCGACGCGATGTTCAAAGCGACGATGTTTTCCGCAGCGCTGTTGCTGGTGATTGTTGTCGGCGCGATGGTAGTGGCGCTTGCGTCTGACTCGATGCTTTCCATCAAGCAATTCGGGTTTGGATTTCTCACTCGCCGTGACTGGAATCCAATCGCCGGTCAGTTCGGTGCGCTGCCATTCATTTACGGAACAGTTGTCTCGTCCTTTATCGCTCTTCTCATCAGTGTTCCGCTTTCGTTGGGTATTGCTATATTTCTGGTTGAGCAGGCTCCATACTATCTGGCGCGACCGATTGGTTTTCTTGTCGAGCTTCTCGCTGCCATCCCATCTGTTGTTTACGGTTTGTGGGGAATCTTCGTCCTTGCCCCCTTCTTACGCGTTTACGTTGAACCTCCGCTTGCAAAGTACTTAGGTTGGCTTCCGTTATTTCAGGGTCCAATCACGGGCATCGGCTTGTTCACAGGCGGTGTCATTCTGGCAATTATGGTCACGCCCATCATTTCAGCCGTGGTACGCGACGTACTCACAGCTGTGCCGAGCTCTCAACGAGAAGCGGCACTGGCCCTTGGAGCCACAAAATGGGAAACGACCCGCGTGGTTTTAGGTAACGGGCTGCCCGGGATTGCCGGCGCAATCATCCTTGGTCTCGGGCGCGCCCTTGGTGAAACGATGGCGGTAACAATGGTCATTGGCAACCGCCCTCAAATTAGTCTTTCGTTGTTCGAGCCGAGCTACACCATCGCTTCGGCAATAGCGAATGAATTCACCGAGGCAACCCAAGATCTGTATTTGAGCTCGTTGGTTGAACTCGGATTGATTCTCTTTCTGGTTACGTTTTTGGTGAATGCCGCAGCCAGACTGTTGGTTCGTAGTGTCACTCGAAGAGCCGCTGGTGCCGGAGCACCTGTTTAAATGAACCGCGCTGATCGAACACGTAGGTTGAATAGTGCAGTGATGACGACGGTTACTGCCCTCTGCACGTTTTTCGCGGTTGGCGTACTTGCGATCATCCTTGCCTACATTGTCTGGCGTGGAATCGGAGCCGTGAATCTCAGATTCTTGATCGACAGTCCACGACCCGTCGGTGAAGGCGGAGGCATCGGCAACGCGATCCTTGGGACTCTCATTCTGTTGTTGTTGGCATCGGTGATCGGATTGCCGCTGGGTATTGCTACAGGTGTCTACCTATCGGAGTTTGGCGGCGGCCGTTTCGCAAACGTGGTCCGATTCGTTGCCGATACGATGACCGGGATCCCATCCATTGTGGTCGGTGTTTTCGCATATGCAATTGTCGTTCTGCCGATGCGTCATTTTTCCGCGCTGGCCGGTGGCGTTGCGTTAGCACTCATCATGATTCCGATCGTCGCCAGGACTACGGAAGAAATGATTAAGCTGGTACCGCAGACCTTGCGTGAGGGTGCCCTTGCATTGGGTGCGCCCCAATGGCGTGTCACGCTGGGCATTGTGATTCCGGCGGCTTCATCCGGAATCGTAACGGGAGCAATGCTGGCGATTGCGCGCATATCCGGCGAGACCGCACCTCTTCTATTTACGGCGCTGGGAAGCAGGTTCTTTAACTACTATTTGGACCAACCGATTGCTTCGTTAACGGTGCAAATTTACAACTATGCCATTTCGCCATACGACGAATGGCACGCTCTGGCATGGGCGGCCACTCTCGTATTAATGACCATGATTCTGGCAATAAACATCGGCGTGCGAATTCTGACGCGAAAGAGGTTCTAAGTTCGAATGTCAACACCTACGATAAGCTTGACACCGAACGTCCGGGCGTCAGAACGGGCGCAAGAAACATCAGACTCGACGGGCGCCGTATCGAAGATCACAGTTCGGGACCTAAATTTTTTCTATGGGCGTGTACAGGCGCTTCACGGTATCTCACTTGATATTCCCGAGCGGATAGTTATGGCGTTCATCGGACCTTCCGGTTGCGGCAAATCCACGTTTCTGCGAACGCTGAATCGCATGAACGACGTGATTCCGGGGACCCGGGTTGAAGGAGAGGTACTGATCGATGGCCAGGACGTTTATGCGCCGGGCACGGATGTGGTAGAACTCCGCCGCAATGTAGGCATGGTGTTTCAAAAATCGAATCCGTTTCCCAAGTCAATCTTTGATAACGTAGCCTATGGCTTGCGCATTAACCGTCTTACCCCCAGTAGATCTGAATTAGAGGAACGAGTTGAACAAGCACTTAGAGATGCGGCGCTGTGGGAAGAAGTAAAGGATCGCCTCAAGCAGTCTGCGCTCAGTCTTTCGGGGGGACAACAGCAACGGTTGTGTATTGCGCGCGCTCTTGCGATTCGACCCAGCATCGTTTTAATGGACGAACCGGCTTCGGCACTCGATCCGATCGCGACTTCAAAGATAGAAGAACTAATTGTTGATTTGAAGCAACATTACACAATCGTAATTGTGACTCACAACATGCAGCAGGCGGCGCGTGTTTCGGATAATACCGCCTTCTTTTTGCTTGGCAAGCTGATTGAGGTAAATTCAACAGAGAAGATGTTCACCGCGCCAAACGAGAAGACGACTGAGGATTACATTACCGGCCGCTTTGGCTGATATAGGGACGCCCCTTCTCTTCTGACTTTGAAGCCGTCAATCAGAAGAGCCAGACGGTCTAAACGAATCAAAATAGCAGACAACTCATCTTTCATGGATTTACACAGGCACTTAGACGACGACCTGAATCGATTGCGCGATCTCGTACTGCTCCTTGGCGGTGAAGCCGAGAACGCAATTGAACGAGCTATGTACTCACTGATGGAGCGCGACAGCACACTTGCGCGTGAAGTGCTGGATCACGATGACACTATTGACAGAATGGAAGTCGAGATCGATCGACAATGTATCGACATCATTGCTTTACGGCAGCCTGCCGCTCGTGATCTTCGCTTCGTTTTCTCCGTAGCAAAAATGGCGCCTGTTCTGGAACGAATCGCAGATCACGGCTGCAACATTGCCCGCGCGGCAATAAACTTAAACGACGAGCCTGAACTCGAGCGGAATCGCGAGTTGCAACAAATGGCGACTCACGCAGCTTCAATGCTACATGCCGCTTTGGACGCGTTCACCCTGGTCGATGCGAGCGCGGCGCGTGAGATCATCAAACGCGATTGGGAGATCAACGAGCTGTACAATCGCGTGTTTCGAGATCTTATTGGCAAGATGGTCACTGAACCCCAGACCGCCACGAGAGATGCGCGCTTGCTCTTCGTCGCGAAACACCTCGAACGTGTTGGCGACTATGTAAAAGACATCTGCGAGTTGACTGTTTATATGGCAGAGGCCGCTATCATTAAGCACAGCAACTGATCATGAATCGACCTGTACTCATAATCGAGGATGACGCGGATATATCCGAGAGTTTGAAGTACAACCTCGATCGCGAAGGATTGGAGACAATCGTAGCCGGCACTGGTGAGCAAGGTTTGATTGAGGGCCTCAATGAAAAGAGGCCGCCGCTATTAATTATTCTGGACATCATGCTCCCGGGAATGAGCGGCATCGAGCTTTGCCGTCGTTTCCGTCGTGAGCCGCAGACTCGTCGCACACCTATCATCATGGTAACGGCCAAAAGCTCCGAAGCTGATCGAGTGGCTGGATTGGACCTTGGCGCGGACGATTACATCACCAAGCCCTTCTCTGTTAGAGAGCTGATGGCGCGCGTTCGTGCAGTCCTGCGACGCGCCGATGAAAACTCGGTCAAGACCTATGAAGACGATCACTTGATGATAGATTTCGGAGATGTTCGCGTAGCCTGCGATGGATCGCGGATTAAATTAACGAACAAGGAATTTACTCTTCTCGCAGTTCTCGCACGTAGTCCCGACCGCGTCGTTACACGGCAACAGCTGTTAGATAGCGTATGGGGTTACAGTTATTACGGTGACGCGAGAACGCTCGACGTTCACATCCGGCGGTTGCGGCAGAAACTAGGCGGCTGTGGAGATTGCATCGAGACAGTTGTTGGCGTGGGATATCGCTTCATTGGCTGTAAAGGCATGGCGGATCCTGCGATGGGATGAACTCGGTCAATGTTTAAGACTTACGGCCTCTGGCTTGGGATCCTGTGCGCAGTCATCGCAGCAATTCTGCTTGCGATAAGCTCCTCGCCTTTGGCTTCTATCGCCGCTGTTTTCGTTGTCTTTGCCGCCTTACTTCTGATTGCCGCTAATAAGCGAGACCCTCAGTCACATCCTACCCACGTAACATCTGGTAGTGCCGCCAACACCAAAGCAGAGTTCGAGTCAGGCACACTTCTCGAGGCAACGATGAGTGGGATGAGAGAAGGATTGCTTATCGTCGATCGGGACATGCGTGTGGTTGCGTCCAACTCGGCCGCACATCGTTTGTTCGCTCTGGCAAACGGCAGTCCGAATCAGAGGCGGCTCACTGAGTTAACTCGCAATCCAGCCATCTACGATGCTTTTCTGGATGCGTTGAAAGGGATAGAAAGATCTGGTGTCAAGGTAGAAATCCACGAACCAAATCGGCGCATATTTGATCTGCGCGTCGTCCCACTGGGTGAAAATGGCGCCCGAGAAACTGAAGGAGCGCTGGGAGTTTTCTTTGATATTAGCCGGCTCGAGCGACTGGAACGCGTGCGGCAGGAGTTCCTTTCCAATGTTTCTCATGAACTGCGCACGCCATTGACAGCGATACTTGCTTTTGTTGAAACGCTCGAGACGGGCACACTGGAAGAAACGAACGACAATCGCAGATTTCTCGCCATCATTCGCAAGAATGCTGAGCGCATGCATCATTTGATTGATGACATTCTCGAGCTCAGCGCTATCGAAGCAGGAAACGTTAAAGTCGCCCCGCGCGAGATCGAGCTGTATCCGTTAGTTAACGATGTTGTAGCCTCACTTGCGTCCCGCGCGGCTGCGGAAAACATAACAATCGATAATCAGATTGACCCGGCCACAATGGTTCGCGCGGATCCACGACGGCTCGAGCAAATGTTAACTAACCTCCTCGAGAACGCGATCAAGTTCAACCGGAAGAACGGCTGCGTAAAGCTGCGCTGCGAAAGAGGCGCCCTAAACCGGATTATCGTGCAGGACACGGGCGAAGGGATTCCGCAGCAACACCTCGAACGGTTGTTTGAACGGTTCTATCGGGTGGATCGAGCGCGATCGAAGGAGCTTGGGGGAACCGGTCTGGGGCTGGCGATTGTGAAACATCTCGCCAGAGCACACGGAGGAGAAGTCCGGGTGGAGTCCACCGTCGGGGAAGGCAGCACTTTTGTGATCGAATTACCGAACCAGATTGGTGAGCTGACATCAGCAAAAGTCGGGGCTTGAGCTGAGTCTTCGAGTTGAAGAGGCTCTTGTTTGTGTTTCTGGCGTGATTCGGCGGATGCGTGATGACTGGCTAGAAACCAGATCCACTAAATCACACTAAAGAACACGATGAACAAACCTGAACTAGCGCTTGCGTTTCCGGTCACTGCGGAACAGAAGCGACTCTGCGAGGACTCTAAGGTTCATTGGGATTTCTGGGGTTTTTGCTTCCACTTTGTGCGAGCGCGAATGGCGACTGAGGAGCGATAACTCGGCCGAGCAGAAGTCGCAGAAACCCAGATGAAACCGCACCAGGCCCATGATCTCTTGAGACAATTTGCGGGAGTTGTAAGAGACTAGGACGCCCTCGGATGGGCATGCCGCTGTTTTTCGGAATGTAGTTGTGCGTGTAGCGGTCATAAGGTTTCTGACGTAGGCTCGCGGCCAGTCCAAGCCGTTTTGCAACCAATAGAGGATTGGGCAAGCAGTAAAAGAGGTCCGCTTTCCTGGAACATACCACCGGGGACGACCTGGCCTGTTCAACAACAGTAAAATCAGAATTCGCACCCTCTTCCAGAGCTTTTTGCGCCCGTAACGTGTTTTTTTCCAAATAAATCCAAGCCCTACCCGTGCCGTAAAAACTTGTTGCCCAT
>Ga0114129_10010566_pt1 | contig 13164 bp, 7 predicted proteins | sample RhiMetdeltSRZDD1_FD_80071 | JGI IMG/M metagenome (GOLD analysis project Ga0114129, IMG submission 80071) | Populus rhizosphere microbial communities from Tennessee, USA - Rhizosphere MetaG P. deltoides SRZDD1 (version 2) (version 2) | ecosystem: Host-associated > Plants > Roots > Rhizosphere >...
CGCGCGTCAAGAAGAACACCGCGCGCTCGCCGGCGCTCAAGCCCGGAAGACTCGAGACATGGAGCGTCAGGCCGTTGACGGTGCCACCCTCGTACTCGAGTGTCGTTGACTCCGCCGCACCTTTCAGCGCCTCTTCAACGGCAAGGGAGGCGCGCGACACAATCAACTCGTCACCGAACTCGTTTCGCTCGAAGCGCGACGTCACGTGTGTAACGGTCGCCACGACGACGCGCTCTGCACCCTTGGCTCGCTCCTCGATCGTGGCTGGCTTCTGCACGTCCGCGAACACCCTGGGGCCGCTGAAGGCCACGAGCGACAACGCGCAGACACCACTCCAGCGTCGAACACCCTTCATGAACGCACCTCCGGTGCGACGCAAATATTCGATTCGCGCCCCGACGCGATGAGTTGAATTAAACCGTCCCGAAAACTCGGGGCACCGCCAGACTCAGCAAAGGGAGGACCAGTCGAAGTCTTCTCGTTGTTCTTCGCTCAAGTTCTGAATTCCGTGCTATTTCGAAACGACCCATGCGTAACGCACTGTTTTGGTGTCTGGGCGGTGGCTCTGAAAATCGGCGAGCGGATTACAGTTTTGGCTGTAAAATCTCTGCCAGTCGTGCACGGATGCGTCACGAATTGTGCGGCGGCAAAAAGCCCATCAGTTGCAAATGAGTTCGACGCGACCACCGAGTTTAGTCGCCACCGAGGCCGACTTCGAAGCCTCGTCCATAACTTAAGTTGTTGTAGAAGCTATCGTTAGCGATCCTCTTGCCCCGGGCAGCATGCTTGCACTTCGCGGAGTCGCCGTGGCAGGCCGACCGAGAGGTCGGCGTCGGAACCGATTCATTCGGAGGGGTTTGATGAGTTTGCTGGGTCGATTTGCTTTCGTGGGGCTACTCGCTGGAGCAGCAGCGCTGATGCCGGCAAAAACTGAAGCGGCGGTGTTGACGATCAACGACGGCACCGACGTGTGGTCACTTGACGTCAGCGTGCCAAGCGGAGGTTGCACGACCTGCGCAGTGACGCTCCAGGTTGTCTATGGCGCCGCATCCGTGCGGATTGGGACCTTTCTCGACAGCGTGGAGTGGAACCTGACCAGCCCCAACGTCGGACCGGTCAATGCAGGCAGCGTCGGCTTCACTGGATTCATCGTGGACCCGGCTGGGCCTACGGGACCCTTCAACGAAGGCACGAATGAGTGGAATTTCTCGCTCGCCAATTTGAACGCGAACCAATGCGGCGGTGGCTCCGGCAACTCGACCTGCGGGGCGTTTGTCGGCACGTCTGTTCCAGCCGCGGCTGGCGGTTACGGTCCCATCACGGGCGGCTTGACGCTGCAGTGGACGTTCCTGACGACCTTCTCCTCGCCGCTCACAACGCTGCAGACCGGTAATATCCGTGCCGCGTATAACACATCGACCGGGGCTGGCGCCGGCATCTTCTCACCTGGTGGCGGCACCTTCGGCGGCGGCGGGAGCACGGGCGGTGGCGGCAGCACGGGGCAGGTTCCTGAGCCAGCCTCCCTCACGATGCTTGGAATAGGAGCACTGGGCCTGGCTTCGCATATGCGTCGCCGCAAGTAGAAACGGCCACGCTCCTCGCCAGCTTTGCCCGTGATGTGACAAGGCGGCGCTCCTCGTGAGCGCCGCCTTTTTTGTTGGCGCGCTGTGCCCGGATTTGATTCTCCGTCATGAATTCCCTGACACCTCCGACGATTCCCGGGTATCAGGTGGTCCTCGCGCTGAAAGCGGCGTGCGCCTGCCTAGGCTCGTTGGTACTGTTGTGGATCTGGTGGGCCGAACGGCAAGGTCACCGCCGGCACTGGACGCGAGACGCTGCCTTGGCAGCCGTTGCCGTTGCATCGGCAGCCGGCTGGTGGAACTTCGGCCAGTTCCACTTCGCCGGTGGCTATGTCCACTATCACGAATTCTTCCACTATTTCCTCGGGTCCAAGTACTTCAACGAGCTCGGGTACACCGGACTCTACGAGTGCGTTGCCGTGGCGGAGCTCGAGGCCGGGCGCGGTGACGAAGTCGCAGGCCGCTGGACGCGGGATCTGCTCACGAACGAGCTGCAACATGGATCGCCGGCGCTCGCCGACCCGGACCGGTGCCTCTCGAGATTTGCCAGCCCCGATCGCTGGCAGCAGTTCAAGAACGACGCGTGGTGGTTTCACGATCACCTGGATCCAATCAAGTGGCGAGAAATCCTTGGCGACCATGGCTACAACGCAACACCCGTGTGGACGGCCGAAGGACTGCTGCTGGCGGGTGACGCGCCAGCGTCTTTCGCGCACATCTGGCGTCTTGCGCTCATCGATCCGCTCCTGCTGCTGATTACGTTTGCCCTGATCTGGTGGGCGTTCGGGTGGCGGGTGCTGGCAGTTGCCGTCTTATGGTGGGGCACCAACTATCCGTCGCGGTACACGTACATTGGGGGGGCATTCCTCCGCCAGGATTGGCTGTTGCTCTCGACCGCGGCGCTATGTTTCGCGAAACGCGGCTGGATGGCGGCTTCTGGATTCTCGCTGACGTGGGCGGCCCTCTTGCGCGTGTTTCCAGGGTTCATGGCGATTGGCCTGCTGTTGCAGGCGATAACCGCTATGTGGAAGAGGAAATCGCTGCGCGTGCTCGTCGAGTATCGCCGCTTCGCGATAGGTTGCTGCGCTGCACTCGCACTGCTCGTCCCATCGTCCATAGCCATCGTCCGCGGTCCGGAAGGAGGAGTTCGAGCGTGGCACGCCTTCGCGCAGAACAGCCGGAAGCATCTGGCTACGCCGCTCACCAATAACATCGGACTCCCGATGCTGCTCTCGTTCGAGCCATCCTCACGCGGCCAGAACATCGGCCAGTTCTGGCTCGATGCCCCGTGGGACACGTGGAAGTGGGCACGGATGCGCGCGTTCGACCGGCGTCGATGGCTGTTCGTCACGATCGTTGCAGTGTATCTGGGACTGTTGGCTGCGGCCGTGCGCGATCGACCTGCCTGGCTCGCCGTGGGGCTCAGTCTCGGCGCGATCCCGTTTCTCACGAATCTGGCCGGCTACTATTACGGGTTCCTCCTGGAATACGCGACACTCTGGGTCGTGTCCCCGCTGAACGGCCTCGCTCTGGCGGTGACATCAGCGGCAACCTGTGCCGTACCGATCGTCCTGCGGAACGATGATGATCGGTCGATGATGATCAGCCTTCTAGTCGTGGTCTACGCGCTCGGCGTGACGGTCTCGATGATTCTGCAAAGAAGACGCGCCACGAGAGACGTCCGTGGCACGGAGCTGGTGACATCGAGCAAGGATTACGCAGTCGCGCGGCGCTTCGTGAAGCGCGAAGCCCTGGTGGTGAGTCGGAAACAGGCAGTGACAATCGCCTGGCAGCGGCGAACACGGGCTTGGTTCGAGAGGACGATCGGCGCGATGTAATTCTTACTGCGCTGACACCGTCCCAAGTTTCGTACTTTCGACGAACGAATCTTCTACGAGCGAAGTGGCCGGCAATCGCGTCGTCTCTCGAAAGGGGCTCCACCCGTTCCAGGCGCGCGTTTCCAGGTTCACATTCCCTTTGTTCTCAGTGTTTTAGCTTGCCAATTCGACGCGTGCCGATTGCCGATCGTGCGCGTCGCTTACCCGGACGCTGAAGATCTGCGCAGAAGCGCGAAGCATGCACGTCGTCGGGACGCGTCGCGCTGAGTAAACATTACAAAAAGCGTGAGGAGCGAAGTCGCGATTATGCCGGCAAGCGTCAGACCATTCCGCGACGCATTCGGCGGATAACCCAAATCAAATCATGGATTTGTGCCTTCGATCGCGCGGACTTCTTGCCCGTACTTGCGGCGACGTGCGGACGGCATGGAATCTGCTCCAGCCGACCCGGTTCCCACATTTCCACAGATTTCGGCTGCGCCGTTCGAGCCTCGCCGTCTCCCCCGGCACCGTTTGGACGATGGGTCAGTGGGGGAGGTTCATGTTCAAACTGCTGGAAAGGAATGTTGCATCGGTCAACGATCGCCTCGTACTTCTTGCTCCTCCGGACAGAGAAATTCCCAGTTCGTTCGAGAACGTCAGGCGCGATTCAAACAAACACCAACATCTTGTAAAGGAGATGCAGCGGTTACGCGGCAGCATCTACCTGCAGGATGGCGCTGTGCAGCGTGATCAGCTCTCGACCGATGGCCTCCATCGGACGCCGGAGGACGACAGGAGCTGGCACTTGCTGATGTTGAACAAGGACCGTCAGGTGAGCTCCTGTGCATGGTACATGGAGCACGACGAAACAGCCGCCTTCGAAAAGCTGCGAGTGAGAAACTGTCCCCTCGCGCGATTGGAGGAATGGCGCGACAAGCTGTGGCTTGCGGTGGAATCCGAGCTTGCGCGCGCGCGTCGGCATTGCCTCCGTTATGCCGAGGTCGGCGGCTGGGCCGTCGCCAAAGAGAGCCGCTGCACGTCCGAGGGCTTGCTCCTTGCGCTGGCGGCGTATAGTCTTGGACGGACCCTCGGCGGGGCTCTCGGCCTCACGACGGCGACCGTCCGACATTCGTCGTCGACGATTCTCCGCCGACTCGGCGGATCGAGTCTCGAAGTCGATGGCGCCGCGGTGCCCTCGTACTACGACCCGAAATACCGATGCGAGATGGAGCTCCTTCGCTTCGATTCCCGACGACCGAACGCGAAGTACTGCGGCCTCATCGAACTTCTCCGTGCGCAGCTTACGAACGTCGCCGTGATTGCGACGGGCCTGCACGTTGGCGCATTGAGCTCCCCGTCCCAGTCCATGCTCGGCCTCTAGCCAGACCGGGGGGCTTCGCCCCGCCGGACCCCCCATCGCCGTCGCTCGCGAGAGCCCCTTTGCCCCGCTCCGCTCCGGCGTGCGCGCCGTCGGCGCGCCGAGGCCGTTCTGCTGTTCGGACGAGACGAGTACAAAATCGTTGCTCGGCGTCGTATATCGGGCTAAGAACCTCAGTAGCCCTGACGGCCGAGCCGCCCCGCACATGAATACGGCCGCATTGGCGACTGCGCTCGACGACTGGGAGCAGGTCCTCGGGGCCGCTCACGTCTTGCGGGATACCGACCTTCTGCACGCGGCGAGCACGGCGACGTTCGCGACAGCCTCGCGCGTCACGGCGATCGTGCGACCCGCCAACCGTGAAGAAGTTCAGGAATCACTCCGTATCGCGAATCGCCATCGCATCCCGATCTATCCAATCAGCAGCGGGAAGAACTGGGGGTACGGCTCTCGCGTCCCCGTGGAGGATGGCGTGCTCCTCGATCTCGGGCGATTGAATCGGATTCTCGACTTCGACGAGGACCTCGCCTATGTGACGCTCGAGCCCGGCGTCACGCAGGGTCAGCTCTATGAATTCTTGCGCGAACGCGGGTCGCGCCTCTGGATGGACGCAACCGGCGCGAGTCCCGACTGCAGCATCATCGGCAACACGATGGAGCGTGGCTTCGGCCACACGCCGATGGGCGACCATTGCAACAACGTCTGCGCTTTCGAGGTGGTGCTTCCAACGGGGGAGTGCGTGCAGACCGGATTCGGCCGCTTCGCCGAAGCGAAGGCGGGGGCCTTGGGGCGGTGGGGACTTGGCCCGTCGCTGGATGGACTGTTCTCGCAATCGAATCTGGGAATCGTGACACGCCTGAGCGTCTGGCTGATGCCGGAGCCCGAGTCGTTTGAGGCCTTCTTCTTCGTCCGCGATGACGAGGCCGGGCTCGGTCCCATCATCGATGCGCTGCGTCCGCTGCGGTTGAATGGCACGCTGCCCAGCGTTGTCCACATCGGGAACGACTACAAAATCCTGACAGGGACCGGTCAGTTCCCGTGGGCGGAGACCCATGGGAAGACGCCGCTAGGTCCCGAAGTGATGAAGCGGTTGCGAAAGCAGCTCCACGTCGGTGCGTGGAGCGGTTCCGGCGGCTTGTACGGAACGCGCGCACACGTAAAGGACGCGAAGACGCAGCTCCGTCGCGCGCTTCGGGGCAAAGTCGATCGGCTGCAGTTCGTCGACGATCGATTACTGCGAGTGATGACCAGGTTCGCGACGCCGTTTCGGCTGGTGACTCGATGGGACGTCAGCAAGACGCTCAAAGTGCTCGAGCCTGTATATGGGCTGCTGAAAGGCATTCCGACTGACGCGCCACTCGCGAGTGCGTACTGGCGGAAGAAGACGCCGGTTCCCAAGCAAATGGACCCGGATCGGGACGGCTGCGGCTTGCTCTGGTGCAGTCCCGTCTTTCCGAACACGGGCGATCACGCGATGGCTGTCGCCCAACTCGCAACGACTGTGCTGCTGAAGCACGGCTTTGAGCCGCAGATGTCGATCTCACTCGAGACCGAGCGAAGCGCGATTTGTGTGACCACGATCAGCTACGACCGTGAGGCAGCGGGGGAAGACGAGCGCGCGCACGAGTGCTATCGGGCGCTCACCGAGCAGCTTCTGGAGCGCGGATACCCACCGTACCGGCTGAACGTTTCGGCAATGGAATACTCCGATACCGACTCGTCGTATGCCGACGCTGTCCGGAGCATCAAAGCAGTGCTTGATCCAAACGGTATCCTCGCGCCCGGGCGCTATCAGCCGGCGGCATCGTCTGATCCCGCGGCGCCTGCGCCGAACTCTGTCACGCTAGTACGCTGACGAAAGGCGACGCTCGTTTGGTACAAAAGAAAAAGGCGGCACACCAACGTGTGCCGCCTGGAGATCGTTCGAAGTCGCTGCTGCTTACTGACGACGGCGACGAGCGCGGATCCCGGCACCCACCAGGCCGAGGCCCAGGAGCGTCAGGGTCGCCGGTTCTGGAATCGGGATTTCTGTAACCGTGGCGACGAACGATCCCGAATACGTGTTCGTAATCGTCCCAGCAAGATTCGAGCAACCACCGACTCCCATCCCCGGTGTGCAACCGAAAAACGTCTGAATCGACGCCGGAGTCATATTCGGAATCTGCGCCGTGAACAAGCCTGACCAGTTCGAGTTCGGCAGCGTGCCGTCTCGCGCGATTCCGGCGGCCGACAACGTAATCGTCGTCTGCGTTGGCGAGGCAAACGTCAAGACGAAGGGAGAACCAACGAACGGCGAGCAAGACAACCCGACGGCGTTGGCCGTCGCGCAGTTGGTGTTGGCGGATCCCGGACCAACTGTGCTGAGATCGTAATGAAGCGACGAGACCATCGCGAACGTCATGAAGTCAGCCACGGGGACTGGAGGAAGATCCTTGATCGTACCGGCGGAGCCTATGGGTATTGGACAGCCCGCGCAGGTGACGTTAGTTCCCCCGCCAACGACAAATCCACCAGTGCCGCCACCGAGGGGGTTCCAGTCGATCGTCGTCAGCCCAACGGTAACTTGATTCGACCCACCGTCGAGGTTCAGCTGACCCGAAACGACAGCGAATGCCGGTGACGCAGTGGCAACCGTCAGTAACGCACCACACAAAATCGCTTTCCACTTCATGAGTGTGCCCTCCTGCGTGTAACGACCATGGCGGCAGTTACTGTCGTATGACCCTGCGAACGCCGATCGCGAGTTCACGCCAGTTCAGTCCGCCCGACAAGTAGCACGTCGCGTGCCTGCAAATCACGCCCAGATCAACCACCTCATCTTTTGACGGACTAAGTGTCATCTTTTCAACGGCTTTACGGGATGAGAAACAAAGCGCACGCTGTCTGGCTGACACCAGAAAAGTCAAACAGCTGGATGACGAAAGTTCGTGGATCTCGCTGTCTCACAACCTTTCAAACCCCCGAGGTGTAAACGGGCTTACTCGTAACAGCCGTGTGACTTACAGATATCCGCGCGTCATCCTTTGAGTCCTGCCAGGGCGCTCCGCGCTTCGGAGGCCCCCGCAAAATCGGGCCGAAGTTTCAGCGCCTGCTCCAGAGCCCGTCGTGCGTCGTCATTGCGTCCAGCCTTGGCGAGCGCCAAACCAAGATGGAAGTGAAACTCTGGCCGATTCGGTTCCCGCTGAATGCTCTGTTCGAAGGACACAATCGCCAGGTCGTTCATGTTTCGCTTGTAGTACACCCATCCGAGCGTATCGTCAATATCGGCACGATCTGGCAGTTGCTGTTTGGCGCTCAACGCAAGCTCCAACGCCCGTTCGAGCTTCTCGCCCCGATCCGCGTACTGCATCGCGAGGTTGTTCGCTGCCAGGGGAGCCCGTGAACTCACCTTGAGGATCTCTTCGTATACTTTCCGGGACTCGTCGGGGCGCTGCTGGCGATCGAGAATGATGCCGACCATGGTCTTGGCTGGGACCGGATCCTTGGATCGTTTCGCCAGCTCCTCGAACTCCGCCCGTGCCTCGTCCAGTTTGTGCTGACGCAGGTAGATGTCACCGAGCATGCTGTAGGCGTCGAGGTCAGCGGGATTCTTCTGGATGGAATGGCGCAGGTACTTCTCCGCAGCGGCAGGATCGCCAGCCGCCCACTCGAACCGGGCCGCGATCCCAAGTAGCTGAGGACGATCCGGCTGCTGAGCGACCGCCCTGGCGAGGCGGGCCCTGCCGGCACCGGTCTCGCCTCGACGCAAATCCCCGTCGAGCAGCCCATTGAGAGCTTGCAGGTTCTTCGAATCGAGTCTCAGCGCTTCCTCGAACGCGTTGGCAGCGCCGACGCGATCTCCCTTTATCGCGAGCATCGCCCCGTACATCGACTGGACTTCGGAAACCTGAGGGTATTTTGCGCGAAGCTCCTTCAATTCAGCCTCTGCCGATGTGAGGCTTCCCTTGAGAAGCATTGCGGATGCCACGGCCAATCGCGCCGGCAGACTTCCAGGGTCCGCGGAGCGAGCGGCTTCGGAGTGGCGAAGTGCCTCGTCGGCGTTTCCGCGGGCGAGCATGAGTCGCGCGAGTTGCATTTCCGCGATCGCCGCCCGCGGGTTGAGGCGCAGCGTTTCGTTGAACGAGCTTATGGCTTCGTCGGTACTTCCTCGGGCGAACTGCACCATGCCGAGCGCATAACGCGCAACCGCCGAATTCGGATCGGCTTCAACTGCTCTTCTTGCGAACGCCTCCGCCTCGTCCACTCGCCCTGCGTCGGTCAGCAGCCCCGCCTTCGCAGCAAGCACGAGTGCGTCGCGGGGTGCCGACTCGAGTTCCTTATCCAGACGGGCGAACGCCTCATCGCGTGCGCCTTCCATGTAATCGAGGTGCGCGAGACGAACCGCGACAGTGCTGCGCACCTCTTTGTTTTGGAGGAGTCCCTCATAGAGCCGGCGCGCCTCTTGCGGCCGGCCGCGCCTCGCGTACGCATCTGCAACCGTCAGTGTTGCCGGGACGTCCTTCGCTGCGACGAGGCGAAGCATGGTGGCCTCTGCCTCGGCCTCGCGCTGGTTGTTCATGTAGAAGAGCGCGAGGAGCCGGTTCGCCATGATGTTCTTGTCGTCGAGCGCAACCGCCTGCTTCAACTGTTCCTCGGCCTTCGACAGCTGGCCACCCAGCCAATAGAAATTGGCGAGAGCCAGATGGGTGTCGACCCGGTTAGGCGCCAACTCGACGGCCTTCAAGTACGCCGCTTCGGCCTCTTTGCGATTTCCCTGTGCCAGCCGCAGCGCGCCAAGGTGGGTGTACGCCAGGCCGTTCTGTGGCGCCATGTCAATGGCTTCCTCCGCCTGGGCGACGGCCGCGGGGAGATCTTTCAGCCCCGCCAGAGCGTTGGCGAGGAGCAGTTGTGCCTCGACGTTTCGCGGCTCGATCTTCAGAGCCCTGTGTGCGTGTTTCCGCGCCTGCTCGAATTCCTGCGACTCGAGGGCAACGACGCCGGCCTTGATCTGCGCTTGCACGTTGTCCGGCAACACGTCCGCGGCGCGAACGAACTCCTTGAGCGCGTTCTGTGTATCGCCAGTCTTGAGCAGGGCTTCGGCCAGCTTGCTCCGCGCCTCGCCGAAGCGGGGGTCGATCTGAATCGCGTTGCGGTACTCCAGAATCGCTTCGGCATATTTCTTCTCGGCCGCGTACCGGTCGCCGCGCGCGACGTGCTGCTGTTTCTTCACCTGGGGATCGGTCTTACAACCCGCTAGCAGCAGTCCGACCGTAACGGCAACCATGAGCCGGTGCCCAAATAGGTTTTTTGTCATGATGGTTTCCTGAAGACCAATAGGATCGCTATACCCGGAACCCGCCGAAAAAAGCAAACGAATCGCCAAAGCGACCCAAACGTGAATTGTCGGTCCTCCAGCGTCTTTTCGCGCAATCCGATCCTCCTCGGCCTGAAAAGGGCGACGATCATCGTTCGAGGCTCAGTATTTTGTCTCACTGTTGGGGGGATTCCGGAAGGTCAACAGCTCGCAGTCCCTACGCAGGACGCGGGTGGCCAGTCGCTGTTCAGAAAATGCAGCTGTCTTCGGCAATGAACGCGACGGGCCGAGCAGTTCGCCTCTTCGAAAGTCTGTTCGGAAACAGAAACCTGGTCGAAGGCTGTGCGACTTCCGGTTCTCGAAGTCACTGCCGGAAATCCTGCAAGTGGAAGTTACAAACTGAGTTGCGTCATCCGCTCCGCTCGCGTCGAGTGTGGGTACGAGGTTTGGACCCGCCGTCGATCGGTAGGGCCTCCAGGGTCGGAGTGACGGAAGCGGCAATCCACCTGGCGATCGCGTCCGGCCCGGCTGTTTGTGTTAGCGTAGGCTGACCATGCTCGAGCGCGCCGTAGCTTTCACTGTTAGTTGGGAGCGTCTCTCGTGAGGCGCGCTCAGAACCGACCCTTCTTTTCGTTCGACCTGGTCGTCATCGCCGGCGCCGTAATTCTTGTCGCGCTGTTGGTATCCCGCCTGGTCGCTGATGGGTTGAGACGGCTGCTTTTCTGATCGAGTCACCTTTCCCCGAGGAGCAATCTCCTGAGCGTCCGGAGATCGTTCAGAATGCGACTGCTCATGGCGATGTGCTCGCCGAGCTTTACCAGTTTGTAGTCGACGAGTCGCAACGCATCGAGACGGCGCTCGGCGCCAGGTGCTTCGATGGCTTCCTTGATGTCGTCTTGAATGGCTCGCCGCGCGTCCTCGATCGCTTCCCGTAGCAGGTGCACGTATTCGTGAGCCCCTTCGAGGTTGTCGAATGGTGTTTCGCGATCCGCCATCGCTGACTCAGAAACATTCTCGCACCAGCGGCGGCTGGCCTGGAGCCGCGCCCCGTCGTCGGTACCTCGTGCGATGTGCCTGGGCGAGGCAGGATGCTGAAAAACGCATCCTGAATGGGAAATGGAAGATGGGAAATGGGAAAACCCACGGTACGAGGCACCAGGCACCAGGCGCGAGGCACGGCAGCGTCAGAACCTCCTCGTGATCCCCACTGTCCCACTGGCTCCACGAAACGCGCCCGACTCGAGCCGTCCGTTCATCGTCGCGCTGCCGCTCAGCTCGAGTACCCATGCGCGATAGATACCAATCGTCAGCGTCGCAGCGGTGCTGCCGCCCGGTTCGAAGGTCGCCTGTTGTTCGTCCTTCTGAAGACCGCCTTCGAACAAGAGACTCAGTCCCGAGTTCTCGCTGAACTTGAAGTAGGGAAACGCGGTGACGAGATAAGACTGGTAGCGTTCCGGATCGTAGTAGCCGTGATCCAGGTTGAGCGCCGCGCTGAAGACCGACGCTGATGCGCCGAGATCAAGGTTCAAGTGCTGATTGCGGATGACCGCAAACCGCGGCGCTGCGCGAAATGACCAGCGCTGATTGTCGTCGGTGATGCGTTCGAGCGATCCGTCCAGGTCGATAGCGAACGCGAAGCCTGGCGTCAACGCGACCCGCACGCGGTCCAGCCTGCGCTCGAGGCCGAGCGAGACGGCACGTGGAGAGATCGTCATGAGCCCTCTCTCGGTGCTGTACCCCAATCGCACCCGATCGCCTGCGCGAAGCGTTCCGCTGACGTCGTAGATCCCGACGTCGCGGACGGGACCTTGCTGCCTGCCCGCGTGCGCGCGCAACAGCAGCGGCGCCCACGGACTGATTTCGAACCCTCCAACCGCTCGAGTGAGTCGCGTCGACGCGGAGCCGTCGATCGACTCCAGACCGCTTCCGAGCGGCGCGCGCAGCTCGTCGCGCTCGTAGCCACCCTGCACTTTGAACGAAGGTGCGAGCGCCACCGACAGGGACACCGGCACTCGGTAGTGGCGCAGTCCGTCCGAATCGGAGTAAATCGCCGCGGACGGCTGCAGCGCCGAGCCGAACGCAATTCGGAGTTGACTCGCCAGTCCAATCGTCTCGTTGCGGTCGGGGCCGAGCTGACGAACCGTATCGTATCCCTCACGCGCCCGTCGCCCGTCGCCGCCTTGCACGAACGCGAGCGCCTGCGTCAGATTCAGCCCGTAGTCGTCTGATGACTGTGGAAGGAGCGGTCGCAGCACGTCCTGCGCGCGCCCGGGCCGTCCGCCGCGAGTCAGCACTGACGCGAGCTCGCGGCGATAGGCGTCTGTTCCTTCGAAGCGCGGACGCACGTGATTGAGGATCCGCATCGCGCCCGCGTCGTTGCCTCGCCACGACTCGGCGCGCGCCCACTCGACCCATCCCCTGACGTCGTCCGGCTGACGTTTCGTGTACTCGCGATATGCGGGAATGGAACGATCCATGCTGCCGGACCACACTTCGACTCGCGCCAGTCCTAGCCACGCGGCATCATCGTTTGGCGCGAGCTGTATCAGCCGTTCGTACGCCTTGCGAGCTTCGGCGTAGTCTCCGGCCCATGACGCGAGCTCCGCGGCTGCTCGATGAAATTGCGGCTCTGTGGGACGCAGTGCCAAGGCGCCCTGCATGGCGGCGAGCGCGGCGCGCGGCTGATTGGCTGCCGCGTACGCACGCGAGAGGCGAGCGAAGAGCTCAGGGTCGTTTCCCGTCGCTCTTGCCGCCGCATAGAGCGCGTCGATGCTTGCCGCAGTGTTTCCGAGCGTCGCGTGGATATCCGATATTCGGATCCACAAGTCCGCCCGCTCGGGATGCGCACCTACAACCGTCTGGTAAATGTTCAGCGCGTCCTGCCAGCGCTTCTCGCCCTCGGCCGCCAGACCTTCAGCCGGCACCTGCGCAGAAGCGCTGGTGCTAATAGTGAGCACGATCAACGCGACTAGGCACGAGAGGCGAGCTACCGAGCTACCGAGCCCCGAGCTGCCGAACCGCGAACATCCTTTCTCAATGCGCGTGGGGCCCCACCCCCACGCGCTGCGGCTCGACTCGCTTCGCTCGCTCGCC
>Ga0114129_10010567_pt1 | contig 13164 bp, 4 predicted proteins | sample RhiMetdeltSRZDD1_FD_80071 | JGI IMG/M metagenome (GOLD analysis project Ga0114129, IMG submission 80071) | Populus rhizosphere microbial communities from Tennessee, USA - Rhizosphere MetaG P. deltoides SRZDD1 (version 2) (version 2) | ecosystem: Host-associated > Plants > Roots > Rhizosphere >...
CAGGACCTTTGCGCCGTAGTACGCAAGCTCCGAAGCCTCGCTGTACGAAATCTCCGGCAACGTTTGCGCACCGGATACCTCGGATGGGTTCGCCGTCATGACCCCGTCGACATCAGTCCAAATCCATACCTCGTCTGCGTCGAGCGCCGCGCCGAGAATGGACGCCGAATAGTCAGATCCCCCTCGCCCGAGCGTCGTCTGGACGCCATCGACCGTAGCCCCGATGAACCCGGTGACGACGGGCGTCTCTCCACGCGTGAGCAGCGGCTCCAATCGCTCTTTCGTTCGAGCACGGGTCTGATCCATGAGGGGCTCGGCACCGCCGAACTGGTCGGTCGTCACGAGGAGCTCGGTGGCATCGAGCGACGAGCACGCGCGGCCGCGCACTCGAATGGCGGCCGCCACTAGCGGCGCCGCGAGCATCTCGCCAATCCCCGAGATGGCATCCAGCAGACGAGGCGTCAGCTCATGGACCATCGACAGGCCAAAGCACAGTTTTTCGAATCGATCCAGGCGTCGGTCGATCTCGGCGATCACCGCCTGACGGCTCTCCCCGTCGGGAACGATCGCGTCGGCGGCGGCTGTGTGCGTGGCAAGCAGGCGCTGCCGTATCTGAGGGTCCCACCGGCCTGTGGACGAGGCACGCGCGGCATCGATAAGTGTGTTGGTCACGCCGCTCATGGCAGATGTGACGACGACGAGGCGATGGTGCTGATCGAGCGCGCTCGTCACCAGTGCCGCAGCCTGCGCAATACGTTCGGCGGACCCGACGGAGGTCCCGCCGAACTTCATGACAATGAGCATAGAGGAACGATTATTGACGAAACGGCCGGCCGAGGCCCAGAGGCGGCTGTGTGGCGCTCAGCGAAGCTCCGACCAGATGTTCGAGAAGTCGTCCGTCCACGTCGCTCTGTCATCGGCCTCGAGCGGCGTCCACCGAGCATCTCGAGAAAACGCGCTGAGTGTTTCCGCACGCCTCGCCATCACGACCCAGTCCGATGGTTCGTACCCGTGCGCCGCGTCGACGACGGCATCGAACCGCTTCAAGGCGGTCAAGCCCCCGGCGCGCGCGAGCCTCCCGACGACGGGCCGCAGTCGGATGTGACGATTGGAGATGTGAAAAGCGAGAATTCCGTCCGGCGTCAGGCGCGACTCGTATGTTCGAAGCGCTTCCGTCGTCAGCAAGTGCAGCGGTATCGCATCGGAGCTGAACGCATCCAGTACGAGGATATCGTGGGCGACGTTGCGCCGTGAGAGCGTCAGGCGGGCATCGCCGAGAACGACCGTACACTGCGTTCCGCACCGATCGAGATAGTGAAAGAACCGCGTGTCGCGGGCAATCCGTTCGACGGCCCCGTCGATCTCGTAGAAGGTCCACGAAGCGCCAGGCTGCACATACGCGGCGAGCGTCCCCGCGCCGAGGCCGATGACGCCCACAGAACGTGCCATGCTCCCGCGCTCGGCAAACACCTGGCCGATCGGACTCTGGCGGTGATAGTAGGTCAACGGCTCAGGATTGGAGTCACCGACAATCTGTCTCCCATGCGTCGTCGTGCCGTGCACGAACGATACGAGGTGGCCAGTCGAATCAGTACGCACGCGATAGACACCGAAGAACGTTCGGTCGGCGAAGAGCAGATGCCCGCCGCCTGCCGGTGCGACCGCGTTTCCCAGCAGCAGCGCCGCAAGCAGACCCGCGATTCCAACCGAGAACCGAGCGCTGTCTTTGGCCACGCTCACGCACAGCAGCACCGGCGCACCGAGCATGGCAATCATCGGAAGCTTGGGAACAAGGGTCAACCGCTCGCCAATGAGCAGTGCGGCTGCCATGCCCGCTGCCAGCGCGGGCCTCATGAGTCGCCGTGGATCGGCCACCGCGGCACGGAATTGATCACGCGAGACACAGAGCAGACAGGCGACGCCAATCGCGATCGGATACTCGGCGACCGAGGTGAAGATCTGCGGAGCGATGAGCGTGTTGAAGACACCACCCAGCACGCCGCCGGCGGCAAGCCAGAGATAGAACTCGGTCAAATACTTCACGCCAGGGCGATCCAGAGCCAGCTCCCCGTGGCACAGCAGCGCGAGCACGGAAAACGCCGCGATATGAATGGGAATCGTCATCCAGAGCCGCACAGGCAGGTCGGCGAGGACGATCACGATCAGCGGCAACAACACGCGCGGCAGCATACGCCTGGTGAATGCTCGCGTCTTCTCGGAGTAGCAGCTGAACGCCACGATGAACGTGAGCAAATAACACGACAGCGGCAGCACCCAGAGCAGTGGCACGGCGGCGACGTCGGTCGACAAGTACGTCGTCACGCCGAGCATCAGCGTGGAGGGCGCAAACGACAGCGCCAACCATCGTAGGCGCCTGCTCATCGTCGGACTCGGGGCAACCGCAATCGTGTCGACGGTGTCCTCCTCGGACGATGGCGATGGCGAGAGGGCGTACGTACGCCGAAGCACGACGAGCGCGCAGGACGTCAAGAGCGCCGCGACGATGATGTAGCTGGTTTTCCAAATCGAGGTCTGCTGCCCAAGAGGGATCAGCGGTTCGAGCAGCGTCGGAAATGCGAGGAGCGCCGCCAGGCTTCCTGCATTGCTCGCGGCATAGAGCCAATACGGATCCGAGGCGCCGCGGCCGGCTACTGAGAACCAGCGTTGGACGAGCGGCGCCGTCGAGGCGAGCACGACAAATGGCAATCCGATGCTCGACCCCATCATCCACAACAGCCACCAGATCGGCTCGCGCGTCGCGGGAGGGGCGCCTGCCTGCGTCACGTCGATCGGCAGCAGCAATAGCGGAAGCCAGACGATCACACCGTGGACGATTGCCTGACGCCGAAGACCGAGCCATCGCAGCCCCGCGTGGCTATACGCGTATCCCGCCAGCAGCGCCGCCTGGAAGAACAGCATGCACGTGGTCCACACGGATGGCGAACCACCGAGCAGCGGGAGGACCATCTTCGCGAAGAGTGGCTGCACCCAGAACAGGAGAAGCGCGTTCAGGAACAGAACGCTTGCAAAGAGTAGTGGCACTCTTTACGTTTCGGCGGATCTCAGGGAGACCGCCAGACAACGAGGATCACGAGATCTCATCATCTTCATGACGCTGCACACCGATGCTTCGAGCCTGTGCCAGCGCTCTACCGCCCTTCACTGCGTGGCACTTTTGCCTTCAGCTCTTCGAGCCAATCGAGGACGACCACGATGTCGGCGGCTCGTGTGCTCGCGCTTTCCTTGACCATCAGGAATCGACGTCCATCGGGTGATACGTCGTAGCTGCGATCGGGGACCACGCTGGCGACCCGGATGTCGAACAACTTGCGCGGAGAGCCCCAGGTAAACGTCGCTGCGAACGTCTCGACTGGCACAGCGACCACCGCATCGGAGTCATCACGGTAGAACAGCTCTTTCCCGTTTCGCGCCCACACGGGCCTGGTTCCGCCCGCCGTCGAGACGGTCCACGTCCCGCTGTCTACTTGCGGGAACGGGCGCACGATGACTTGAAATTGTCCCGACTCGTTCGATTGATACGCCAGGTAACGATTGTTCGGGGACACGTCGGCGTTGAACTCGAAGTAGCGCGTCTTCACCAGATCCTGCACCGGTGTGTCACCGTCGGACAGAGAGGGCACGGACGTCGTCGAACGCCCGGACCTCGGAAGCGGAAACAGCACGATGTCGTACACCGACGGACCGTCCTGATGGCCAACAACTCCGGTGCCGTCTGGCGTGACCGACGTCGCGAACTTGCCGACGCCGCTCCCTGTCAGCGGCTGGGCCGTACCGCTTCCGTCGGCTGCCTGCGAATACAGCGCTGGTCGGCCCGAGCGATTCGACGTGAAGACGACATGCGTGTTGTCTGCCCAGACGGGATTCATTTCAATGCTCGGACCGTACGTGAGCTTTCTGGGCGTTGCGTCTCCCGCCAGGTTCAGGATCCAGATGTCATTCTCCTGATCGCGGATATCCACTGCCACCCGGGTGCCGTCCGGTGAGAGACGCGCGAGCACGTAGGCGCGAGGCGGCGCCTTGATTGGCTCTTCACGGCCTTCCCTGTCGACCCACACAAGCGAACGCTGCGCCGCAAGACCCGCTGGCACGTACGCGAGCGCGCCCGCGCGAGACACGTCATAGTCCGCGCCGCCGGTTACAGCCACGCGCACATGCTCGACCACCGGCACCGGATCGCCGGAGACCTGCAGTGTCTCCAGATCGAACCGGACGGCCCAGAGCGAGCCACCGGCGGCGTACACCATGTGGCCGGTCTCGACATACTCCGCCTGGCTGCCGCGAATCAGCGTCCGGTGTTGTTTGGTGATGGCATCGTAGACCGCGATCTCCGAACGCTCCGCCTGGAAGGGCACGACGACCGTGAACAAGACGCCTCGGCCAGCCGGCAGCACAGAGGGGAACCAATGGTCCCCTTCCCCCGTCGAGGCGTTCGGCGTCGTCAGCGCGATGGGTTCGCCACCACCCGACGGCACGCGCCAGAGGCCCGTTCCCGGATCGGCCGTCGCGAACACGATGGTGCCATCGTCTCCCCAGCTTGCGCCGCGCGGAGCGCCGGCAAACGCACACAGTGAGATCGTCGGACCGCCGCCAATCGGGGCCTTCTTGATGTCAGTGGTCTCGAAGTATCCCACCCACAGGCTGTCAGGGGACGTGAACGGTGAGCGAGCATTTGCGACACCGGGGAGAGGTGTCGCATCGAGTCGATCGATGCGGCGCACCATCAGCTGCCCGCCTGTATTCGACCCTGTTCCCTCGGCCACGTAGACAAGCTGCCTGCCGTCGGGCGACAGGACGATGCGCCGGTCGAACTGGTTGGTCGCCAACGACGGCGACGACGGGATCACGAAGAGTGATGGCTGACGAGGAGCCGGTGGTGCGGGTCGAAAGAGCGCCCACGTGACGAGCGTTGCTACGAGAGCGCCAGTTGCCAGCGCACCGACGGCGACCGACGCGACCCGTGTCCGTGATGTGGCTCTCTGCGTCGTTGGCCCAGCGTGAGGAGACGCCGTCGCGTCCTCGATCTCCAGGCGAGCCGCTGCAGCTGAATCGAGTCGGTGTCTGCGGTCTTTCTCCAGGCAGCGACGCAGCAGTCTCAAAACCTGCGTAGGGGTGTCGGCGGGAACCTGCGTCCAGTCGGGCTCGCTCTTGAGCACCGAAGCGAGCACGTGTGGGACAGTCTCACCAGTGAAGGCCTGCCCCCCGGTCAGCATTTCCATCAGCACGACGCCGAACGCCCAGAGGTCGCTTCGTTTGTCGGCTGCCTTTCCCGCAGCCTGCTCGGGACTCATGTACGCCGCCGTGCCGAGAATGAGTCCAGCCTGGGTCGCGTGCATGGATAGCGTCGGCGACAGCGTCGCCACCGCGTTGGATGCCTGGGCCGGCTCGAGCGCCTTCGCGAGCCCGAAGTCGAGCACCTTCACGGTCCCGTCGTGCCGTACTTTGATGTTGGCCGGCTTCAAGTCGCGGTGGACGATGCCGTGCTCGTGCGCAGCTTCGAGGGCATCGGCGATCTGCCGCGCAATCGTCAGCGCCTCAGGCACTGGAATCGCACCCAATGCGATCCGATCTGCGAGTGTCGGGCCATCGACGAGCTCCAGCACCAGCGCTCGAACACCGTCCGAGTCTTCGAGGCCGTGGATGGCCGCGATATTGGGGTGATTGAGCGACGCGAGGAGCTGTGCCTCGCGAGTCAATCGCGCCAGTCGATCTGGATCAGCGGCGAGCAGCTCGGGCAGAACCTTCAGCGCGACGTCGCGATTGAGCTTTGTGTCGCGCGCCCGATAGACCTCACCCATGCCGCCGGCACCGAGCCGCGACATGACCTCATACGGTCCGAGGCGAGCGCCCACTGTCAAGGACACAGACGCCCGGATTATAAGGTGGGGGTCAGGCGAGCGGTGCTGGGAGCTGGGACTCGCCCATCAGGAATTCGTCGATGGCGCGCGCGGCACTCCGGCCCTCGGCAATCGCCCAGACGATGAGCGATTGACCGCGCTGCATGTCGCCGGCGGTGAACACGCCGCCGACGTTGGTCATCCATCGTGCATCGCGCCCAACGTTGCCGCGATCGGTCGTCGTCACACCGAGATCGCGCAGCAATGCACCCTTCTCCGGGCCCACGAAGCCCATGGCGAGCAGCACGAGATCGGCGGGGATCTCGAACTCGCTCCCCTCGACCCGAACGAACTGGACGCGGCCGTCCTTCTTTACCATCTCGACGTTCACGGCGTGCAGGGCGCGAACGTGTCCCGACTGATCCCCAGAGAAGCGCTCCGTCGAGACTGTGAAGAGTCGCTCGCCGCCTTCGTCGTGGGCGGTGGACACTCGGAAGATCTGCGGCCACTGCGGCCACGGGTTGTCCGGCGTGCGCTCCTGCGGCGGTCGCGCCAGGAGCTCGAGCTGATGAACCGAGCGCGGGCCCTGACGGTGCGCGGTCCCAAGGCAATCGGCGCCGGTGTCTCCGCCGCCGATGATGATCACGTGCTTGTCCTTCGCCGTGATGAAATCGGCGTCGTCAATCGCGTCGCCTTCGCAGCGCCGATTCTGCAGCGTGAGGTACTCCATGGCGAAGTGAATGCCAGAGAGCTCGCGGCCCGGCACAGGGAGATCGCGCGGCTGGCCCGCGCCGCCGGCGAGCAGTACGGCGTCGTAGTCGAGCCTCAAGCGATCGGCGGGCACGTCGACGCCCACATTGATCCCGGGTCTGAAGACGACGCCCTCGGCCTCCATCACCGCAAGCCGTCGATCGAGGTGACGCTTCTCCATCTTGAACTCGGGAATGCCATACCGCAGCAGGCCCCCGACTCGATCCGACTTCTCGAAGACGGTCACCGAGTGCCCGGCACGATTCAGCTGATCCGCCGCCGCCAGACCCGCCGGGCCCGAGCCGATAATCGCCACTTTCTTCCGCGTTCGCGTCGTCGGCGGGCGCGGCGTCACCCAGCCTTCGTCCCATGCGCGATCGATGATGGCGACCTCAACCGATTTGATCGTGACAGGGTCTTCGTTGATGCCGAGGACGCACGATCCTTCGCACGGAGCCGGGCACAGCTTTCCTGTGAACTCGGGGAAGTTGTTGGTGGCGTGCAGGCGCTCGATGGCCGCGTGCCACCGGTCGCGATAGACGAGATCGTTCCAATCGGGGATCAGGTTTCCGAGCGGGCACCCTTGATGACAGAACGGGATGCCACAGTCCATGCAGCGACCGCCCTGCATCTCGAGCTCGCCCATCGGATACGGCAGATACACCTCTCGCCAGTCGTGTATCCGCTCCTCTACGGGTCGCGTCGGATGCTTCTTCCGATGGACTTCGATGAACCCAGTCGGTTTACCCATGAACGGTCGCTCTCACACCCTCGACAGCTACGTTGGCGGCAATCCCCGTCAATGTGAGGGTTGTGACGACCGGCTCGCGCTGTTCGTCGCACCGCGCCTGCTCGGCAAGCGCACGCTTGTACTCCCGCGGCATGACCTTCACCATGCGACGACGCAGCAGGGCGAGATCGCCGAGCAGGCCTTCCGCATAGTGGCTCTTGGTCAGCGTCACGTGCTTCATCATCGCGACGCGAACGAAGTCGATATCGTCGGCATCGATCAACGGCTCGAGATCGACCATCTCTCGATTGCAGCGACGATCGAAGGAGCCATCCATATCGAGGACGTACGCGATGCCGCCGCTCATGCCTGCGGCAAAGTTGCGCCCCGTGCGGCCGATGACGACAACGCGCCCGCCAGTCATGTACTCGCACCCGTGATCGCCCACGCCTTCGACGACCACCGTTGCGCCGCTGTTGCGGACGCAGAAACGCTCGCCCGCCACGCCGCGCACGTACCCTTCACCGCTGGTCGCCCCGTAGAACGCCACATTGCCGATGATGATGTTGTCCTGCGACTTGAAGGTCGACAACCTCGGGGGATAGGCAATCAGACGTCCACCTGACAGGCCCTTGCCAAAGCCGTCGTTGGCGTCGCCGACGAGCGTGAACGTCAGGCCGCGCGGCACGAACGCACCGAAGCTCTGTCCGGCAGAGCCCGTGAACGTGATGCGGATCGTATCGTCCGGCAGTCCACGACCGCCGTGGCGCCGGGTGACCTCGTAGCCGAGCATCGTTCCAACCGTGCGGTCGGCGTTGCGGATGAACGCCGAGAGATCGATCGGCTGCATGTGCTCGATCGCCGGCATGGCCGCCCGGATCAGATCATTGTCGAGCGCAAGGTCCAGCTCGTGATCCTGATCGCGCACACGACGCCGAGCTACCGATGCCGGCAGTGCTGGCTGATGCAGCAGCGGCGTCAGGTCGAGGCCCTTGGCCTTCCAGTGCTCGACCGCCTTATCGACGTCGAGACAGTCGGCGCGGCCGATCATGTCGTCGATCTTCCGGAACCCGAGCTCCGACATCAGCTCGCGCACTTCCGAGGCAATGAATCGGAAGAAGTTCTGGACGAGCTCCGGTGTGCCCTCGAACTTCTTTCGGAGCTCCGGATCTTGAGTCGCGATGCCGACCGGGCACGTGTTGAGGTGACAGACGCGCATCATGATGCAGCCCATCACGATCAGTGGTGCCGTCGCAAAGCCGTACTCTTCGGCGCCGAGGAGCGCCGCGATCACCACGTCGCGGCCCGTTTTCATCTGGCCATCGGCCTGCACCGTGATGCGGTCGCGCAGCTTGTTCAGTACGAGCACCTGCTGCGTCTCGGCAAGCCCCAGCTCCCACGGGAGACCGGCGTGCTTGAGGCTCGTCAGCGGCGACGCACCGGTGCCTCCATCGTGACCCGAGATGAGCACGACGTCGGAGTGGGCTTTGGCTACGCCCGCGGCAACGGTGCCGACTCCGCCTTCGGCCACGAGCTTGACCGAGATGCGCGCCCGCGGATTCGAGTTCTTCAGATCGAAGATCAGCTGGGCCAGATCTTCAATCGAGTAGATGTCATGGTGCGGCGGCGGCGAGATCAGCCCGACACCCGGTGTCGAGTATCGCGTTTTGGCAATCCACGGATAGACCTTGTGACCCGGGAGCTGGCCGCCCTCACCAGGCTTCGCCCCCTGCGCCATCTTGATCTGAAGCTCGTCGGCGCTCACCAGGTATTCACTGGTCACACCAAACCGGCCCGATGCGACCTGCTTGATCTTGCTGCGCTTCGAGTCGCCGTTGAGCAGCGGGACGTAGCGTTCCGGGTCTTCGCCACCTTCGCCGGTGTTCGATCGCCCGCCCAGGCGGTTCATCGCGATGGCGAGTGTCTCGTGCGCCTCTTGACTGATCGAGCCGTACGACATCGCGCCCGTTGCGAACCGCTTGACGATCGCGTCCACTGACTCGACCTCGTCGAGTGGAACCTTCGGCCCCGCGGGTTTGAAGCGGAAGAGACCTCGCAGCGTCGCCCTGCGTTCGTTTTGTACGTCGACGGCGCGTGAGTACTCCTTGAAGATCGTGTACTGCCCGCTCCGCGTGGCGTGCTGCAGCTTGAAGACCGTCTCGGGGTTGAAGAGGTGATACTCGCCGTCACGCCGCCATTGATACTCGCCGCCCGGCTCGAGCTCCTGCGGACGCACCGGCTGGCGCCCAAACGCGCGTGCGTGACGCAGGCCCACTTCCTCGGCAACGACATCGATGCCGATACCGCCGATTCGCGACGTCGTATGCGTGAAGTACTTGTCGATGAAGGCCTGGCTGAGCCCAATCGCCTCGAAGATCTGCGCGCCGCAGTAGCTCTGCAACGTCGAGATCCCCATCTTCGACATGACTTTCAGCACGCCCTTGTTCAGCGCCTTGATGTAGTGCTCGATTGCGGTGTCCCGCTCGATACCCGACAGCATCCCTTGACGGATCATGTCGTCGATCGTTTCGAATGCCACATAGGGATTCACGACGCCGGCGCCGTACCCGAGCAGCAGAGACACGTGATGCACTTCGCGCGCGTCGCCCGACTCGACAACGAGCGCGCAGCGCGTCCTCGTCCCTTCGCGCACCAGGTGGTGGTGCACGCCGGCCGTGGCAAGCAGGCTCGGGATGGGAGCCATTTTCGGGCTCACGCCGCGGTCCGAGAGGATCAAGATGTCGAAGCCGGCCGCAACCGCCTCACTTGCCCGGCGGCAGAGGTCGTCCATCGCCTGCTCGAGCGCGGGACCGTCGTCCTCCGGATCGAACAGCATCGAGAGCGTCGTCGAACGGAAAGGCGTATTCGGCGGCAGATGGCGGAGCTTCGCCACATGCTCGTTGTGGATGATGGGGTACTTGATCTTGATCTGACGGCACGACTCGGGCTCGGCCTTCAGCAGGTTGCGCTCCGGCCCGATGGTCGACCCCATGTCCGTTACCAGCTCTTCGCGAATCGCATCGAGCGGCGGGTTCGTGACTTGCGCGAAGAGCTGCTTGAAGTACTCGTAGAGCAACCGCGGCTTGTCCGACAACACGGCGAGCGACGTGTCGGTGCCCATTGATCCCACGGGCTCCTCGCCGCCCATCGCCATCGGCGCGATCAGGAATCGCAGATCCTCCTGTGTATAGCCGAAGGCCTGCTGACGCTTGAAGACGGTCTCATGCTCCGGCAGCTCGGCGCGAGCGGCAGGCAGATCGTTGATGTCGATCAGATGTTCATCGAGCCACGCTTGGTACGGATGCTCGGCCGCCAGCTCATGTTTGATCTCCTCATCGTCGATGATTCGCCCCTTGACCGTGTCGACGAGGAAGATCTTTCCGGGATGCAGCCGCTCCTTTACCAGGACGTCCTGAGGGGCCACATCCAGCACGCCGACCTCGGAGGCCATGATCACGAGGTCGTCTTTCGTCACGTAGTACCGGGACGGACGAAGACCGTTGCGATCGAGCACGGCGCCGATGACCTTGCCGTCGGTGAAGGCGATCGAGGCGGGACCATCCCACGGCTCCATCAACGACGCGTGGTAGTGATAGAACGCCTTCCGCTCCGGGCTCATCGACTCGTGGTTGCTCCACGGCTCCGGAATCATCATCAGCAGGGCATGCGGAAGCGATCGCCCAGCCATCATCAGCAGCTCGAGCACGTTGTCGAACGTCGCCGTGTCACTGCCGCCCTCGCGGATGATGGGCAGAAGCTTCTTCAGGTCGTCGCCGAACAGGTCGCTCTGGAGCAGCCCCTCGCGGGCGCGCATCCAGTTGATGTTGCCGCGCAGCGTGTTGATCTCGCCGTTGTGCGCGATCAAGCGATACGGGTGTGCCAGGGGCCACGAGGGGAACGTATTCGTGCTGAAACGCTGGTGAACGAGCGCGAGCGCCGACTCGAGCGTCTCGTCCGACAGGTCGGGAAACATCGGCTGGAGCTGTTTCGCCTGCAGCATCCCCTTGTATATGAGCCGGTCCGCCGAGAGACTGACGATGTAGAAGAACCGGCGCGAGAGGGCATTGATCTTCAACCCGTCGACGGCGTGCTCGATGCGCTTGCGGATGACATAGAGCTTCCGCTCGAATCGCGCCCGGCCCTCGTCGGACGACACATCGACCCGCGCGCCAATGAACACCTGCTCGAAGACGGGCTGTGTGGCTCGCGCGCTGTCGCCGACCAGCCGATTGTCCGTCGGCACATCGCGCCAGCCCAGGAGCGCCTGACCTTCCTCTTCTGTGATGCGCGCGATCAGATCCTTGATGCGATCTCGATCGGATTCCTCGTGCGGGAGGAACACCAGGCCCGCGCCGTACGCCCCCTCAGCGGGGAGCGTGAACGGGACGGACTTCCGGAAAAACGCATCCGGTGTTTGTAGGAGAATGCCTGCTCCATCGCCCGTATTGGCCTCGCACCCGCACGCACCACGATGTTCGAGGTTGATGAGGACTTGAAGAGCCTTGCGAATGATCGCGTGCGAGCGGCGACCCTTGATGTGCACGACGAAGCCGACGCCGCAGGCGTCGTGTTCGGTGTGCGGGTCGTACAGACCCTGTCCTGGGGGGGTGACATCCAGACCCGACGTAGACATGGTCGCCACATTGTGCAGTCCCGGCGTGCATGAGAGAAATACAATGATCTGAGCGGTTCAATCTCTTTGGCTGATACATGTCACTGTCCCCCTGCCCCTTGCCCCTGCCCCCTTGCCCCCTCTTTTTGCCAATTCACTGAAAAAGGCCTGATTCTTCACAGTTTGGCGGCTATGATCACCCGAACTTAGCCCGAGCCAAGCGAGCCCAAAGGGGGCGCAGGCTCGGGTTTTGAGCGTCAGGAGCGACTGCATGCATGCGCCAATGAAGTACGTCGAGAAGGGCCTGGCGATCGCGGCCAACGGCATCTGGCACGTCTTCAACACCGCCAACACGATCAATCAGAACCCTTCGTTCATCCCTCGTTGGTCCGAAAAGCCCCTGCTGAAGTCGTATGAGAAGACGAAGCCGCCGCTCGGCTGGCCCCGTCAAACAGATTCGCTCTGTCCGAATTGCGTGCGCGAAGCGCGGCAGGACATCCTTGACGGCAAGCGCGATGTCGCCATTCTGCTCAATGAGAAAGTGGGCGAGATCAAAGCGACGATCACCGAGAAAGACGGAAAGATCGTCATGATCAAGGACTGCCCCATCCATGGCCACTTCGAGGACGTGATGGCCATCGATACGGCTTTCTTCAAGCACCTCGAAGAGGTGTTCCCCGGGCGCGACATCCGCGCGCACAACGACGAGAAGCTCCACAACCACGGCTCATCCACAGTGCTCCACGGCCGGGGCTCGGTACTCACGGTCGATCTGACCAACCGCTGCAACATGATGTGCGATCCGTGCTTCATGGACGCGAATCAGGTCGGGTTCGTGCACGAGCTGGGTTGGGACGACATCAAGCAGATTCTCGATAACGCCATCACCATCAAGCCGCGGCGTCAGATGTCGGTCCAGTTCTCGGGCGGCGAGCCGACGATGTCGCCGTACTTCCTCGACGCGATTCGCTACTCGCGCAAGGTCGGCTATAACAGCGTTCAAGCCGCGACCAACGGCATCGAGTTCGCGAAGAGCCCCGAGTTCGCCAAGGCGGCCGCCGAGGCCGGCCTTCGTTACGCGTATCTGCAGTTCGACGGCATCGGCAACGCCGCCAACTCGCATCGTCGCGTCGGCAATCTCTTCGACGTGAAGCTCCGTGCGATCGAGAACCTCTATCAGGCCGGCGTCGACATCGTGCCGGTCATCACGATCGTCA
>Ga0114129_10010568_pt1 | contig 13164 bp, 13 predicted proteins | sample RhiMetdeltSRZDD1_FD_80071 | JGI IMG/M metagenome (GOLD analysis project Ga0114129, IMG submission 80071) | Populus rhizosphere microbial communities from Tennessee, USA - Rhizosphere MetaG P. deltoides SRZDD1 (version 2) (version 2) | ecosystem: Host-associated > Plants > Roots > Rhizosphere >...
CCGCGAGCGCCACGCCGACGCGGGTACCGCCCCTCGACGTTCGCGCCTGCGGCGCCTCGGAATCGGAAGGCGGTGGTGTCTTGTTCTCGTCTTCGGAGGCGAACGCAAGCAGCGGGTCGGATGCGATCCCCGGCCCGCCGGGCCGCCGCCCGCTCAAGGGGCGAAGCACCCGGCCGACCCAGGAACGTGCGCCGCTTTCGCCTTGAACTGCCGTCTGGACAGGCATCAGCACCTACTTTTCGAACCCACAGTGACTGACGTACGGAACGACTGCAGTGCTGGCCAATGTCGTGCCACATGTCAACCACCCGTTCGCGTGGCCTGATAGTGCCAAAACCACGAAAAAGGGCGCCGCCCGGGGAGACTTTTGTCCGACGCGAAGGCGAACCTCCAGAGAAATGCGTTTACATTTTTTCGACGATGTCGCTCTTCATCGGTCCGAGCGCGCCGAGCAGCTGATCTTTCTCGCGCTGCCCCACCTTGAACGTATCGAGCGCGCCGACCAGATCCTCGACGAGCGCGTTGAAGGCGGCGCCGGAAATGCCCATGCCCATGTGCGCAGACTTCATGTCCCTGCCCTTGTACTTGCACGGCCCGCCGCTCGCCTGACAGATCTGATCCACGAGGTTGCCCTTGAACTTCTTGAGGCGCGCGGGATCGGACGCGGCCGCTGCGAAGAAATTGTTGATCCGCGCATCGGCGGCGACGCGCGCGACGAACTCGTCGACGACCGCGGCAATCGCCTTCTTCTGTCCGAGCCGATCGTAGAGCGATTTCTCCTTCGCCTGGCCGAACAGCGAGGCGGACGAGACTGAGGTCAAGAGACCCGCGATCACAAAAACACCGAGCAGTTGTTTGCCCATGAGAATTAGCCTCCTGACCAATCTACGCGGGCGATGGTTCTTCGGATGATGGCTAGTGGCGCATCCGCTGAATCAGGACCGGCCGCGCACCCACGAAGAACGCAGAGGCCTTCGCGGCCTTTGCGTTCTTGGTCCCGTTTCAGCGTGTACGCTCACTAGTACAAGGGGCGCCACGTGTAGAAGAGCGCGGCGTTGAGCGCCTGGAGCGCGGCGAACGACGCGATCCAGGCGCTGCGGTGTTCGGGCCTCACCGCGCTCGCGAGCCACATGAAGGCCGGAAACAACACCGCGGAGAAGCGGCCCGCCGACAACAATCCGCCGGTCGCGAGCTGCGGCAGCATGTTGACGACGATGAACGCCGCCAGCGGGAGGCCGAACCGGCGCCACACCGGCAGCGCCGCGACGAGCGCGAAGATCGCGCCGAGCGCGTTCAGCAGATCGTACGGCGAGCCGGCCGCGTACTCGTAGAGGCCCGCGCCGCGAATCAGGTCGTAGCGATCGGTGATGAGATGCAGCACGCCTTGATAGTGGCGGCCCCACGCGACGTGCCCGGCGGCCCACGTCAGCGGATGCCCGGTCAGCCGCCAGATGAAGGCCGAGTAGATCAAGGTCCCGATGCCGCACGTCCCGGCGGTGACGAGACCCGTGAAGAGAGACCGCCGGTGCGCGCGCGACACCGCGAGCAGCGCGAGCGGCACACTGAGGAACATGCCGTTCGGACGGGTCAGGCCGACGAGCATGCCCCACAGACCCGCGCGCGCGTATTCCGCGCGACGGAAATGGTAGAACGCGCCGAGCGACCCGAGCAGAAAGAGCGACTCGGTGTAGATCGCGCCGTAGAAGATCGCGAACGGATACGCCGCGAGCAGCCATACGGCCGCCGCGGCGCGATCGTCGTCGAGATACTCGCGCGCCAGCAGGAACATGTAGATCAGCGCGAAGAGAAACGCGCCGAGCGAGATGATCGTCCCGCTCGCGGCGTACGCCAGCTTGTTCTCGCCGAGCATGAGCGCAAGGGCGCGGACGGCCATCGGGTACGCGGGAAAAAAGACGATGTTCTGCTGAAAGTCGGGACCGGCCTGGTGAACGAACGAGTACTCATGCACGGCAATTTGCAAGTACCAGCCGGCGTCCCATCGCAGCGGCAGGTTCAGCAGCTCGTTCTCCGAATCGCGCCACGGCGCCGCGCCGCCGGCGTACCCGAACAGCACGACGGCCATGAACCCGGTGAAGAACATCGCCGGTCGCGTGCCGGCGGTTGCCGCAAGCGCGGTGCGCAGCGCGGTCGAGCCGCTCCACGCTGCGGCGCGCGCGAGAATGTGCGCGTGGATCGGATCGTGGCGAACGGCGAGATGACGCACGCCGGCGACAACGAGCGCGGCGAGAAGCGGCCGCAACGACGAGGTGAGGGACACGCGCCAGTCGCCGAAGTTGACGCGCGATCCGCCCGACGCGGCAACCGCCGCGGCGATGGCGATCAGCGCCAGAAACAGAAAGTCGGCGGCGCGAGCCCACGCCGGCAGCGTCTGCAGCGTGGAGACGTCACGACGGCCACGCACGTTGGATCGTCCAGAAGAGCCCGACGAGCGCGATGACGACCGATGCAGGCTGGGCGACGAACCGCCGATATGACGCGCGATCGCGCCGCCAGTACGCACAGAGCGACGCCGCGATCGCAATCACGGTCAAAGAATACCGACCACGAACAAGACGTGGTCGGTCCCGCCCGGGAGGATGTGTGTGAACCCGAGCAGGAAGTATTGCAGTCCGACGTCGAGGCGTCCCGGTGGAGGCGCGGGCGCCACGAGCGACACCGGCACGCTCGTCGCCGCGCCCACGATCCACTGGGTTCGCACCGCTCCCTCTCCGATGCGAACGTTGAGCGCGTAGGTCCCCAGCGCGAGACCGTAGCGGAAGGAGAACTCGCGCGCGTCTGCGGGAAGCGCGCCGCGCAGTCGGACGGCCGACGGCGTCTCCGCGAGATCGCTGAACGCCGATGCCGGCCGGTACTCGAACGCCGGCGCGGCCGGCCGTCCGTCGAACATCACGGTCGTGCGGTCGAGGAACACGCCGGCGAGCGCAGCGATCCGGCGATCGCGCTCGGCGCGCGGCAGGTCACCCGAGATCGGACGATGGCCGTACGCCTCGAGCGCGCCGAGCAGCGCATCCGGATCAACGACGACGTCGATTTCGTACGCGCCGTCGCGAAACGACGCGACCGCCTGCGTCTTGCCGAGCTCGTGCGCGGCGGCAGGTGACACGAAGATGACGCACGCAAAGGCCGCCAGGACCGCAAAGAATGCGTGGGGCTTCATCGCCGCGCCGCCTGCATCGGTACCCCGATCGCGCGGGCGTGCGCGAGGATGTCCGCGTCCTTCGTGCCGGTCCGGAGCGCTCGGGCAATGGCGCGGCGCGCTTCTTCGCGCCGGCCGGCTTTGAAGTACGTCCACGCCAGCGCATCCTCCGTGAAGATGTCGTGCCGCGCGGCCGCGGCCCGCTCGGCGATCGCGACCGCTTCGTCGATCTTGCGATCGCGATCGGCGAGGAATCGCGCGAGGCTCTTGGGTTCCGGCGCGTCGGTCCGCCAGCCGGCTTCGGCAATCGCGAACTGACGCTCCGCCTCGTCTGCGCGACCGAGCCGCTCGAGCAGATCGCCGATCCGCGCCGCGAGATCCGGCGTCGGCGCGTCCTGCGCGAGCTCTTGAAGGACCGTCAGCGCGCCGGTCAGGTCGCCACGCGCGGCCAGCACGCGCGAGTACCCGACGACGGCAAAGGGATGTCCCGGAAAAGAGTGCGACGCTGCGATGTACGCCGACTCGGCTTCTCGAACCTTCCCCAGCCGCAAGTACAAATCGCCGAGCTGCGACTGATGCCACGCCAGCGCTTCAGGATCCTCGGCCGCCGTGGCGTCGGCAGCGAGCTCCATCGCCTGCACCGCGCCGTTCAGATTTCCCTGCAGTTCGCGGGCGTACGCGACGCGGGCATACGCCGCCGCGCTCGGACGAAGCTCCATCATGCGGTCGAAGGCGTCGAACGCTTCGGTATAGTCACCGAGCTCGAGATGGCCGTCGCCGATCACGCCGTAGTTCAACGGATCGGACGGACGCGCGAGGCGATTCTTCTCCGCCGCCGCAATCGCTTCGCGAAACCGGTGCTGCGACAGATAGATGGCCGCAAGCGTCCGGTTGCCGTCGTAGTTCGCGGCATCGCCGTCGAGCGCCCGTTTCAGCGACTGCTCTGCTTCCGTCGCGAGGCCGGCATTGCCCGTGATCCGCGTCTGCCGCATCAGCGCGTCGGCCAGCATCAGCGCGAGCCCGAGGTCCTCCGGCTGACGCGAGAGCCGCTGCCGCAGATCCTCGATTCGGCGATTCAGATCCGCGCGCGTCGTCTTCGCGACGCGCGTGCCGATCACGTCCGGGCGCGTGTAGGCCGCGCGGCTCCGGCGCGCGTCGCGAACGTTGGCGACGACGACCATCGCGGCCACGGCCGCGATGATCGCTGTCGACGCGATGTTGGAGGGCGTGAGCACGCGGCGCACGGTCGTCAGTGTCCGCTCGGCCGGTTGGGGTTCAACTTCCAGGGATTCCCGCCCGAGTGCGGGAAGGCCAGATACGGGAACGAGCTGCGGAACGCGACGTCGTTGCGATCGACGCCGTCGCCGAGCGATCCCACGCGCGCGCCGGTCAGGATGCCGGCCGCCGCCTGCACCGTGATGTCGAGCACGTCGTCGGTCAACCGGCGTCCGTTCGGGAAGCCGGCGATGTCGTTGGCGAGCACGCCGAGCCGCGCGGGCGCCGCCACCGGTCCGATATCGGTGTTGAGGCGCAGCATCTCCGAGGCGCGGACGCCCGACGGCATGTTGAGACCCGGCACACCGGTGAGGAAGACCTGCACCAGATCGTTGCGCGGCGTCGACGGCGCCTGGATGCCGTAAATCGCCTGCAGCAGCTTCGGCACTTCAGGATCGGTCACGTAACTGAGGAACTGCGCGTCGTCGACCGGCCGGCTGCCGTTCCATCGATCTTTCTGACCCACCGGCACGACGACCTCGTTGACGAGCGGCATGCCGAGGCGCGACACCTGCACGAACGCGCCGGTGCTCGTTTCCGATCCGGCCTGCCTCGTCGTCGTCGCCGGACGGCTGGCGGTCGCCCAGACGCCGATGATCGGGCTCGCGCCCTTCAGCGAGTTCTTCGGAACCTGAATCGCGATGCTGTGAACGTTGAAGCCCGCGAGCGTGTCGACGCCGGTCTCGGAGAGATTGCCGCCGTAGAGCAGGTCGAAGACGCGCAGGTCGAGGAAGAACGCGTCGTCGGTCTGTCCCGCGAACACGCGGCCGGTCGTGCCGTCTGGCTGCCTGAATTCGTAGATGCCGCTGCCGTTCCCGCCGTAGTTGGGCGTCGTCACGCCGATGTTGTCGTACATCGTGCGCATCGGTCCCGCGATGAGCACGGTCGTCCCTCCCTGCACGCGCGACAGCGTGTAGGTCTGGAACATGTTGCGGTTCGGATCGTCGAGCGACCTGATCTGACCGGTCCCGTAGAGGAACGTGTTCGGATTGTTCACCTGCGACGTGAAGCGGAGCTGGTAGCTGATGTCCTCGACCGCGTCGCCGTTGTTGTCGATCTTGATTTCGTACAGAACGCTGTCGCCGAAACGGAAGAAGTTCGGCCCGCCGGCCGGATCCTCGAACGGGATGTACGACGCGATCAGCGTGACCATGTCGGGATTGTCGGGACTGAGAAACGCGTAGACATCGGTGGTGTCGGCCTGCGGGTCGGCGCTGATCAGCGGCGCCTCGCGGTGACTCGACGCGCGGCCCGGCATCATCGCGAATCCAAGAAACAACACGACCAGAGTGAGGAAGTAGATCGGTCTGCGCACACGTCACCTCTCTTGATGGCGGCGGGGCCCTCCGCCTCCGCTCGCATCTATTCCCGCGAGCTACGGCGGACCCGCCGCGTGCCGCCGCTCGCCTTCGGCTCGCGGCGATGATTCGCGGCGACTTTCCGCTTCGTCCACGTTGTCGGTATCGACTCCACGCGGGTGACATTGCGCCGCCACTCCCAGTTACGCCGGCCTGGTGGAATTGGATTGAATGATCCGATCGCCGGACTTTCGCGTATTCTCACCAACTGCCATTGATGGACACTCCCCTCAACGATGGCGACGCACTTGCCGCGGCGGTCACGGGTGACGGCGCGGGGCTCGCAGCGCTCTACGACCGGTACTCGCGCCTGGTCTTCTCATTGGCGCTTCGAATCGTGCAGGTCGAAGCCGAAGCCGAGGACGTAGTACAGGAAGTGTTCACGCAGATGTTTCGCCAGGCGGGGCGGTACGACAGCCGGCGCGGCACGGTCAGCAGCTGGCTGCTGACGATCACGCGGACGCGCGCGATCGACCACGTGCGCGCGCGGAAGCGTTTGCCCGACAGCCGCTACGGACGCGAACCCGAAGCGGCGGCGGAGAATCTGCCCGATCCGAGGGCCGATCAGGAGAGCCAGGCGCTGACCGACGAACAGGTGCAGCGCGTCCGCCGCGCGCTCGATAACCTGCCCGTAGAACAGCGCAAGGCCATCGAGCTCGCCTACTACGAGGGACTCTCGCAGAGCGAGATCGCCGAACGGCTGAAGGAGCCGCTCGGGACCGTGAAGAGCCGCATCAGGGCCGCGATGATGAGACTGCGCGATGCGCTCGAATTGGATCAGCGGGTGAGGGAGCCCCAGGTGCCATGAACCACGACGAACGCGAGCTTGCGAGCGCGTACGTCCTCGACGCGCTCGACGCCGGCGACCGCGAGCGCTTCGAAGCGCATCTGCCTGGCTGCGCGGAGTGTCAGGCGGAGGTGCGTTCGTTCCGGCCGGTCGTCGATGCGCTGGCGCGCGTGGCCGATGCGCGGCATCCCTCGCCGGAGTTGCGTGCGCGTGTGCTCGACGCTCGCGGGGCACGAGCGGCCCAGCCGCGTGTGCTGCCGGGTCCGGGGGCGTCGCGCGCCGTCAGGCCGGCGATTGTCGTCCCCTGGTTCCTTGCGACCGCCGCCGCTCTCGCACTTGCCGTGCTGACGCCGTACACCGCACAACTGCGCAACAGGACGCGCGAGCTGGCTGCCGCGGTCCGCGATCTCACCGCCCGGCTCGCTGAAGGCGATCGGCAGCTGGTCGCGGTGCGCAACGAGGTCTCGCTTCTCGCAGCGCCGGACGTGAAGCGCGTCGACCTGCGCGGACAGGGCGCCGTGCCGCAGGCGGCGGCGCGCGCGTATTTCAGCCGATCGCGTGGCGTCTACTTCGTCGCGTCCGATCTCCCTGCGATTTCTTCCGACCGGGCGTATCAGTTGTGGTTCGTCACGCCGGGCGGTCCCGTGAACGCGCAAGTCTTCACACCCGACGGTCGCGGCGGCGCCGAGCTCATCGCTGCCGTACCCCCGGGGATGCCCGATCCGACGGTGCTCGCCGTCACGCTCGAACCAGCCGGCGGTTCGCCTCAGCCGACGACCGTGCCGTTCCTCGTCGGGACCGTCAATTAAACCTTCGCGCGTTCGACGCGGCGCCTGATCATCTTCTGACGCGTCCTCGTGGTTCTCTTACGACGTGTTGCGGCGTTCGCCATTCGTCACCTCATCCCGGCTTCAGAGTGCAACCCAAAGGCTCGGCAGACCGGCGTCGGCTGATAGTTTCCTGACGGCCGATTGGTATAGTCGATGCGCTGCTGATGGCGACAGTCCTGAGAGTTCGTGCGGCGACGCGCGTGATGCTGGCAATGGCCGCGCTGATTGGTGCGGCGGCCATGGCAATGCCCGCGGCTCTCGAGGCGAGCCGTCAGCAGTACGACCCATTCGTCGGCCGCATCGCGCCGTGGAACTCGCTGCCCGCCGGCCTCAGGGTGGCGCTCGGCGAGCCCGACACGCACCTGGTCGCGATTGTCACCGTCGACATCGACGCCGACGGCGACCTCGACGTCGTCGCCAGCGATGGCGCGCTGCATCTCTACGTTTGGATGAACGACGCCGGCCATCTCCGGCAGAAACAGCCCGCCCGATCCTCATCGCTGCAGCCCGAGCCGCCCGGTCCGACGATCGAGCACGGGACGGCGCCGCCGCCTGTTCCCACCCAGAAAGATCCACGCTCGCTGCGCGCCGGCACCGAGATCGATCCGGTTCTCGTCGCGCCAATGCGGCGCGCGACGGCCGCGTCGCGCCGCGCGGTCGTGCCGGCCATGTTCGCGGCGCACACACCCCGCGCGCCACCCACGCCTCCCGCAACGGCCTAGACACGACTTAGAACTAACCGACCTTCGGGAGAGTGCGATGTGTTTCTCACGACGCGCTGTTGCGCGTCTGTCAGCGGCGTGTCTCGTTCACGTCTGATCGTGCTCGTCGACGCCGAGCTCGTCGCCGATGTCCCGCGACACTCGTGATCGGCTCGCGATCGCCGCGTTCTTTGCGTCCTGCGGGGCGAGCTGGGTGCTGCTCGCGTCCGGCGGTGGCGGCGCACCGCCACGCTGGACCGGACTCGTCGACGTCAGCGGCACGTGCTACTACGCGGTGCCGGCCGACTGGAAGATCGATGCGGCGTCCGAGATGGCGAACACCATGTCCTGGTCGGCGGACGGCCGGGCCAAATCGGTCGTCGTCTGGTCCTCGCACGGGTGGACGTCTGTTGTCGATGGCCTGCGGTCGACTCTCCACGCGGTCGCCGTGCGCGAAGACAGCGCGCAGCGTTTCTGGATCGAGTACGCGTCGGCGTGGCCTGGGGTTCACCACGTCGCGGCGATTCCCGCCACAGGCGGCGGCTGCCTCCTCTTCGTCGACGTCGACGAGAAAGCCGGGCGGCCGCTCCACCTCGTCGCGAAAGAGATCATTCGCACGCTGACAGCGCTGCGTTGATTGATGAGCCGCAGGTCATCCGTTGGAGAGCCGATGGCATCCTCGATGCTCACGAATCGAATCGAGGCGTTGAAACGATGACGTCCGACGCGAAGATCTCCAGCGGCATCCGCACGACGACGCTGCCTTCCGGCGAGGCGGTGCCGGTGTTGGGCCAGGGCACCTGGGGCATGGGCGAGGATCGCAGCCGGCGCGCCGACGAGATCGCGGCGCTTCAGTTCGGGATCGACGCCGGACTGACGCTCATCGACACGGCCGAGATGTACGCCGGCGGTGTCGCGGAACAGATCGTGGGCCGGGCGATTGCGGGCCGGCGCGCCGACGTGTTTCTGGTCAGCAAGGTGATGCCGAATCATGCGACGCGGCGCGGCACGATCACGGCGTGCGAAGCGAGCCTGCGCCATCTGAACACCGATCACCTCGACCTCTATCTCCTGCACTGGCGCGAGACGACGCCGCTCGACGAAGCGCTGGAAGGATTCGACGCGCTCGTTCGCGCGGGAAAGATCCGGTATTGGGGCGTGAGCAACTTCGACGTCGGCGATATGGAAGATCTCGCTTCCCTGCCTGGCGGCGGCGCCGTCGCGACCGATCAGGTGCTCGAAAATCTCACGCGGCGCGGGATCGAGCTCAATCTGCTGCCGTGGTGCCGTCAACGGAAGATCCCGATCATGGCGTACTCGCCGATCGAGCAGGGGCGGCTGCTCAACAACCGCGCACTCGGCCGCGTCGCAAGACGGCTCGATGCCACGCCGGCACAGATCGCGCTCGCGTGGGTGCTGCGGCATCCCGACGTCATGGCCATCCCGAAGGCGGGTCACGTCGATCACGTCCGCGAGAATCGCGGCGCGCTCGAAATCACGTTGAGCGACGCCGATCTCGCCGAGCTCGATCGCGCGTTCCCGGCGCCGCGAAAGCCGATCCCGCTCGAAATGCTGTAGGACCAAGCGCGCAAAGGCCGCGTATCATCTTCGAATGCCGCCGGATCTGCGAGATGCGATTCGGGGATTCGCGAGGAATCGCGGATTCGTCGCCGCCGCCGTCCTGTCGCTCGCGCTCGGCGTCGGCGCGAACACGGCGATCTTCAGCGTCGCGAACGCGCTGCTGCTTCGTCCGCTTCCATATCAACGGTCAGCCCTATCAGATCGTCGGTGTGCTGCCGGCGTCGTTCTCGCTGCGTGGCGCGTATCCGCTGAAGAAACCCTTGGGTTTTATTCTTTGCGGCCTTCGCGGCCTTCGCGTTCTTGGTCCCGTTTCAGCGTGTACGCTCCGCTAGTATCCCAGCTCCCGCGCGAGCTCCTTGTTCATCTGCCACTGGCGGAAATGCTTCGCCGACAGACGATAGGACATGTACGACGCGAACGACGTACGTTCGATCCAGCCCAGCGCTCGAATGATCTTTGGATGATTCGGAAACCGCTCCGTCAGCATGCGTTCGACGACGCGGCTCGTGGCGTTGTTGGCGAATGAGGCGGGCAGGTTCAACAGCGAGTCCGTGAGAATGCGGCGCTTGCCCTGCGTGAAGCTCACGGGCACGTCGTGCGCGCGTCCGCTCACGGTGTACCGATCGTTGGCCTCGACGTATCCGTGTTGAAAGAACGGCTGCGAGGTCTTCCAGTCCAGACGCATTGACTCGTACAAGAAAGCGGCAGGCGCGTACGTGGTCGGATCGAGCACGACGCCCTTGGCCACATCCGCCACGACCGACGAGATCCGTGGAGGTTCGGGGTTGACGATCTGCGCGCGCGCGTTCCCCACCGACACCAGCAGCACGAGCGAAATGAGCACGGCGGAAATCCCACTGCGACGCATGGCAGACCACCCTCCTGAGCTTCGAAACATCGACGTGCGCTCAGTTGAGCAACGGCTATGCCAGAGGTAGATCCGCGAGATCTCGGCCATTTTTCGCGCGAGGCGCGGTGTCGCCCGTCGTGGATGCGTAGCGCGCTACCCACCGAGTGTCGGGCTTTCCACTGGGTCTCTTCGACGCTCCAGGACGCTCGCCGCCGCCCTGGTTCCGTCCGCGCGCGCATCCCGCGTCGAGCCGATGCATGCGCTCCGTTGCGATTGACGCGCGGCCTGCGAAGTTCAACGCAGCGCGGCCTGCGCGACCAGCGTCAAATAATTCCCACGGTTTTCCAGGAACTCCGTGACGAGAGTCCGGGGACGCTCCCCGTCCAAGAAATGTGGAGAGCGTCACCGTGAGCACTGATTCTGGCGGCGCCATAACGGATAACGAAGCAGTCTGGGCCTGTATCCGCACCATCGTCGTCCCCAACGGCGTGGTGCCGGTGAAGCGAACATCACCGGTACCGTTCAGGAAGCGGACGCCGCTCCGCAAGCATCCCGACGGCGAGGCGATGAGCCGCGCCGGCGGGCGCGAGTGGTTCGGCGACCGCCTCTTCGTCGACAAGCAGCAAGGCCACAAGCGAGCTGGATACACCGCGTCGCTCGTCGTCCACATCGTCGTCGCCCTCCTGCTGACGGCTGCAGTGTTGATGGGCGCCGAACATCCGATGATCGCCACGGCCCGCTCGTCACTGGTCATGCCGGTGATGGCCGCGATGCCGCTCATCGTCGAAGAGGCGGCCGCTTCCCGATCCGTCGAACCGCCGGCGCCGAAAGCGGCGCCGCAGCCACGCACAGCAGCACCTGCGCCGCCAGCCGCAATCAGCACGCCGGCGCCGATTGAAGTGCCTGCCGAGCTCGCACCGGAGACCGCCGCCGCGAGCCACACCGATGGAAGCAACGCCGGATCGGATGCCGCACCTGGCGGGGTCGTCGACGGCGGCGTTCAGGGCGGAGTCGACGGCGGAGCCGCTGGCGGCACCGGCGGCGTGAGCGCCGACGGCGTGACTGGATCCTCTCTTCCAGGTTCCGGCCAGGCCGGTCCGATTCGTGGCGTCAAGCCGCCTCGCAAAATCAAAGACGTGAAACCCGTCTACCCGCAGGGCGCGTTTGCGAGCCAGGCGCGAGGCACCGTCGTCATCCTCGCGACGATCGGTCCTGATGGCCGCGTGCAGGACGCGCAGGTACTTCGCTCGGTGCCGGGACTCGATCACGCGGCGCTCAGCGCAATTCGTCAGTGGGAGTACGAACCAACTCTGCTGAACGGCGCACCCGTCGCCATCTATTTGACGGTCGCCATCACCTTCGGCATCCAATAAACGAACAGCATCGCCGATTGATTCGTCGCGACTGCGTGACAAGACCATTCAAAGGTACGCAGTCGCTCTTTGACGAACGCGGTGTTCCGCAAGAGCGCTCGAATGCATACGCGCGCGTCCGAATCGTGAAAGGGCATCGCTTCCTCCTTGATCTCACTGAGGCGCAAGCTGATACTTGGGCACCTCCTCCTTCCTGTCGATGCATCGCGAGTGGCATCGGCTGGGTCGCCGTCACCGAATGCCTATCGTCAGGCGCTACCGGCTATCGGGCCACGTGCAACGACGCGGGTCCGCGCGACAATCTCTCTCGACGCTGACGGGCGTTTGCTGTGCGCTGGCGCTGTTCCAGGCGACGTGCAGCGCGCCGGTGCCGTCGTCTGATGCGGATCGGTCCGACGAGATCGCGCCGGGCAAGCCTGTACGCGCGCAGATCGCCGACACAGGTCAGACCTATCGACTCCGGCTCGAAGCTGGTCAGTCGGTCCGCCTGTTGATCGACCAGCACGACACCGATCTGATTCTGTCGGTGGCCGGTCCCGACGAACGGCGGCCGCGAACGATCGACGCGCGGGAGCGCGGCGTCGAATCGGCGACGATTCTCGCCAGCGCGACCGGTGATTTTCGAATCGGCGTGCGTCCCGTCCGTCCGGCGGCGAACGGGAACGCGACGTATGAGGTCCGTCTCGAGGCGGCGCCGCACAGCGCGACGGATCGCGAGCGGCTGCGATCGCAGGCCGAGGTGCTGGCGACCGATGGAAAGCGGCTGTCGTCCGATACGACGTCCGCGGAGGGGCAGCGAGCCGCGCTCGATCAATTCCGCGCGTCGCTGGCTCTGTGGCGGCAGCTCGGCGAGTCGGACGGCGCGGCGGCCTCGCTCGCGTTGATCGGCGACGTGCTCCACGCGCGGGCCGAGTTCGAGGACGCCGAAGCGGCGTATCTCGAAGCGTTGACGCTCAGCCGCAAGCTCGGGGATCGCCGTCAAGCCGGCGAGATGCTCAACAATATCGGCGTCGGTTACTGGCAGCGTGGTGCCCTGCGCGACGCGATGCGGTACTTCGAGCAGGCGCTCGGCGAGTGGCGCGCGCTGCAGCTTCGCAAGCCAGAAGCGTCGACGCTGACGAACGAGGGCAATCTCTTCGTCGAGTCCGGCGATTATCAGCAGGCGCTCGATCGATTCGTGCAGGCGCTCGAGATCTTTCAGTTGGAGAACGACGCGAGAGGCGAAGCGTACGCCCTGAACAACATCGGCGTC
>Ga0114129_10010569_pt1 | contig 13163 bp, 17 predicted proteins | sample RhiMetdeltSRZDD1_FD_80071 | JGI IMG/M metagenome (GOLD analysis project Ga0114129, IMG submission 80071) | Populus rhizosphere microbial communities from Tennessee, USA - Rhizosphere MetaG P. deltoides SRZDD1 (version 2) (version 2) | ecosystem: Host-associated > Plants > Roots > Rhizosphere >...
ACAATGTAGAAATGCTTAGATTGCTATGCTAATTTTGTCGAACCCGTAGAGAGCAACTGGGCCTACGCAATGAGAGCGCGAAGCTCTCGTGCGTAGATTTGGCTGCCGGAATCTTAACGAGTCAGACCGTTACGGAGAGATGGCCGAGTGGTCTAAGGCGCACGCCTGCTAAGCGTGTGTACCTCAAAAGGGTACCGAGGGTTCAAATCCCTCTCTCTCCGCCATTGCTTTCTGATCGAATCTCGAATTTCAATGCATTCAAGATTTTTTTTGGCGCCCGTAGCTCAATTGGACAGAGCACCAGACTACGGATCTGGGGGTTGGGGGTTCGAATCCCTCCGGGCGCGCCATGCCACAGTTCAAATCTTTTCTCCTACGCTCCGCTAATGGGCAGCGAAAAATGACCGGCAAAAAGCTTTCCGCGCTGTTGGTTCTCGGTCTGGTCGCCTTGTCGATCTCGACTTGCACGAGTAGTCCAACGCCCAATACTACGGTCGGTGCTGGCACTCGAGCAGAACCCCAACGAGGTTTCTTTGAAAGGTTGGCCGATGAATTCACCGAACGGGAGTGCAATGTCGTTAGGTTTACTTGTCCCTACGGCTTGGGACCGGCGGGTGAACCCTGTGAATGTACGGAACCGAACGGACTTGTACTAGAAGGTCGAACGATCAAATAGCACGAAAGATTAATCAGTTCTCGATCAAAAACCCGTCCCGGGAGCGCATATTAAGTCTGGTGACTTTTTTGCGCGGCCCATCCTTAGGAGAGTTTAAAGAACTTTCCACCTCGATGCGGAAGCTCTTTGTACACGTTTCAGCGCGCTAAAACGCGTCGGCGCAGCCTTTTACAGGGCATGGTTGTTGCTCCTGTCAAATTTTGCCTGTTTTAAGATAATGACCAACGACAATCGTAAGACTGTTCTCATCGTTGAAAAGCAGCCCAACTACACCCAAACGTTGGTAAAGCAAGTTCTGTTTGCTGGTCTTCGGCCGGTGGTCGCGGTGACCGGTGAAGGAGGGCTCAGAAAAGCCGAGGAGTATCATCCGGACTTAATCCTCCTCGAGCTGGATCTTACTGATATGGATGGTCTGGAATTCGTATCCTTGCTAAAGGAAAAGGCCCAATTTGAGAAAATTCCCATTGTCGCTATGAGTATCTTTTCCTATATGAAAATGGCCGCTCTTTACGGCGGGTGTAATGATTTCCTCATTAAGCCGGTGAGAATGATTGATCTAATGGCTCATATAAGGCACTTCCTATACCGGGAGCCACTCGTGACGGATCGTCATCTATTGGCGGGCTAGATCACAACGCCCCCTTTCGGGCTTTTATCATCTCTGTGTCCAATTATCTGACGAGTTAGTTAGCCGTTCGAAGCGCCACTGGTGCTGTTCGCCCAACTCATCCAATCCCCACGGTTTCCATCCGACAAAAAAAGACTTGTCGTCAAGATCGGAAAAAGGTAGTAGATCCCGTAGCGTTAGTTGTATCAGCGGGTCCGAGTATCTCTCAAAACTAGTAAAGTCGGCGGAGGAAAAGAAAGGAGGTCTGCCGTCATGTCGGTCGTCACGATTGCTCATGCAGCCTATAGCGGCGGAAGTGTCATAGCCGAAAAGCTCGCTTCGGTGCTGAATTATCGATCTGTCGATCGGGAGGTGCTCATCGAAGCCAGCACGCGTTATGGGATTCCAGAAGCAAAATATACCGAGGTTCTCGAAGCCCAGGGGCACTGGTGGGAACGCTGGCGCGAAAGTCTGCGGCTTTACCGAATCACGCTGCAAGCGGCGATGTGTGAGGTTGCTCAAGGTGGACAGCTGGTTTATCACGGCCGCGCCGGTCAGCAACTCTTGCCGGGCATTCGGCATGTGCTGAAGGTGCTCGTTGTCGCGCCGATGGATTTCCGGATCCAACTTGTTCGAGCGCAGCAGGGGATGGATGTCGAAAACGCTCGACAATATCTTCGTGAGTTGGACCGCGTGCGCGGCCGACGGTTCCGAGCGGTATTCAACGATGATTGGCAAGACCCGGTGGGATACGATCTGGTTTTGAATGGCGCGAGGTTTACTCCGGAAGTCGGCGCTACTCTGATCGCTGACCTGGTGCGACGGCCAGAGTTCCAGCCGACGCCCGAGTCACTTCAAGCATTCGCGAACTTGACCACCACTGCGCGCGTCCAAGCGGCGTTGATCACGTCGTCCAAAACCCGCAATGTGGTCTTGAACGTCAAAAGCGACGGAGGCCGAGTCACTATTTCGGGTATCCTGGCTGACCCCGATCTCGAAAAAGAAATCGTGAAAATTGCCAAAGGAGTACAGGGGGTAGCCGAAGTGGAAACCGATATCGAGCCGCCGCCGATCGAATACATGCACCCTTGATCCTGTCGCTTATTGCGGGCCATCACAGGGGATCGGGCATGCGCCGGCCCATGTAGAGTGTGTCCCGCGAAACCCTATCCTGTTTGGGGTCAATTTATTTGCCCGGCAGCTTGTGCTACCTTCCTCTCTGCGATTGAGAAACGCGAATGGAATCGTACGATTTCGGTTTCATGAATTTAGCCTTGGCGGCAGCTCGTGAAGCGTCAAGGCGGGGAGAAGTGCCGGTCGGAGCTGTCATTGTATTTGACGGCGCCGTGGTTGGCGCTGGCTATAATTGCCGCGAGGAACGGCAAGATCCACTTGGCCACGCGGAGATAATGGCCATTCAGCAGGCGTCAACGGCTTTGCGCAGTTGGCGACTCGACCAATGCGATATTTACGTTACCCTCGAGCCCTGTGTTATGTGCGTTGGAGCGATATTGCAGGCGAGGTTGCGCCGGTTGGTCTTCGGTTGTCTCGATCCAAAAGCAGGCGCGGTTCAAACTTTATACCGCCTGTGTGAGGATCAGCGCCTCAATCACCAATTGCCGGTGACCAGTGGCCTGCTCGCCGAGGAATCTGCTGCGCTGCTTTCGGCATTTTTTTCATGCCTGAGAACGCGAAAGCGCGATTCCCAAAAGAACGGAGACGTGGCCGAGCCCGGTGAAGGCGCTTGACTGGAAATCCATCGCCAGCGAAAAATCAAAAATTCGGTCATAATGGGGAGTTGAGCCAACTCCCCATTTTTTTGGGTACATTTTTAGAAGCGTTAACTCTGTCGCGATTGTTCAGATGGGTCAAATGAGCAGAAGAAGCGGCGTTGTAACAACGTTGTTACACGGGCGCTCGAAGGGGTCTCAAATGGCCGGACGATCGGATCAGTTTGTGTAGTCATTGGTGCCTCTCCATGGAGAGTCCATGAAATTCTGTGTTGACGCGGTAAAGTTCTAAGAACGGTAGAATCTGATGCGGGAATATTTGGTTCTGTAGGGTTCAAGCTGGGGCGGGGGCGAAAGCGAAGGTGTCGGACCAAGATGTCGCCCCCAGGGGCTCCCCAGCCAAAATGAATTCAGCATAGGTTGTGCCTGAAGATCGACGGAACTCTGAAGAGATTGGTGCAACGTATGGGAGCTAAAGCGTCGCGGTACCAAAGGCAACTTTGCCCGCAATACTTTTTGCGGAGACGTTCGGGTCACAAACGCCAATAATAGTACCGGTTCAATAAGGAAGGGCCGCAAGGAGCGACCGATGCTTGAAAATAATCCAGAAGATGTTGTGGCGGTACTTTTTCCGAATGGATGGCACACAGTTAACCAGAAGTCATTCACGTTCATCAAGTCGTGTTTCCCCGGAAAAGGAAAGGAAACAGCGCAAAAGCTTGCGGAGTGCGGGAACTGGGTAGCATCCTGGACGGATGTAACGACCTTGGACATACAGGAATTGAGACAGACCGCGTAATCTGCTAACTAATTGAAAACGCGCGGAGAGGTGGCCGAGCCCGGTTGAAGGCGCTTGACTCGAAATCAAGTGTACGGGGAACCGTACCGGGGGTTCGAATCCCTCCCTCTCCGCCAATCCTTTCACTTCCGATCAGCGGCCTACTCTTCTCGCTGGTTTACAGTCAAAAGGCTCTGCGACAAGAATCACGTACAGCTGGCTTTCGGGATTGGCGACGCAATGCCTGCTGTATAGACGAGCTCGCCGTGGCGTATGCGCATACTGATGGCGGGAATGTCACGGCTGAACTTGCACGCCCTAAGTTCACGACGGCTAGAACTGAAAAAGCCGACATGCGCGGCGCACTCGTTAGCTTTCTCGACAGGATATCTCCTTCAGCTGGGAACGCAGGCAGAAACCGATAGGCGGGGAATTTCCCAGCAAACGTTCGACACGGGTTGGCGCATAGTTAGTCTTGACAATAATTGTCAATCTGGAATATATCGCATTCGTTTGATTAACCACCGGGAGGATATCCTGCAACATCGAGTAGGAGGAAAGCAGAAACATCCATCGCTTTCTCCCGGTTTCGCTTTCCCCTCGGCTTTAACTTTAGGGTTCAATTCATCTACGTAGGATTAGGTCCTCCACGGCGATGATCCAAATAGTAATGAAAGCGAACGGTTGGAGGACGTTATGAGCGATGTTTATAAGTCTCTGAAGGTAAAAATGCAGGACACCTTACAGCGGGGAAAAACCAACTCCGGACAATTGGATCGAGCAGAAAACACGAATGCTTTAAGTTCAAACGATGAAATGGAAAGGCTTGAGAGGCTTGTTACGGACAGCATCGGTAAGCTGAAGGCAGCGGTGAAGGCAGGTGAAGCAATGGTTGTAGAGGAGGCCCGGCAAGCGGAGCAGCTCGCCGGGAGTCTCAAAGCACAGATTGCTGAGTTGAAGGCTAAGCTCAAGGAGACGGAGCAAACTATCGAGAGAAAAGATTTTGCGCGTCAAAAAATGGAAGAAACGCTCACTGCTAAAATCAAAGACTTGCAAAACGACATAAAGAAAAGAGACGAGACGCTGGCAACGCGAGGTAACGAGCTAAACAATTACAAGTCCAAGATAGGTGACAACGTGAAGCAAATAAGCGAGTTAGAGCTGGCTAACAGGAAACTAAAAGAAGAGGCAGCGTCTCAAGCCAAGCGTGCCGAAAATCTCACCGAGAGTTCCGGGGTAAAAATCACTGTGCTCGAATCCCAGCTGAAGGAAACAGAGGAAATGGCCCGCCACAAGGAATCGACGATCAAAGAACTGGAACAAAAGCTGGCTACGAAGGTGAAAGAGTTTGAGAGCATGCTGAAAACCAAACAGGAGCTTTTAACGCGACGCGATTCGGACATAAACGATCTCAAGTTACAGCTGAAACGGCTGACGAAAGGGATCAACGATATGTCTTTATTTTTCAGACAAGCAGAAGCTTTGACGGATGTCGAGGAACAAGATGTCAGCGCAGCTGCGCAAAATGAATCTATGGATAAAGTAGAAGACAATCCGGCGGCAGTCCAATCGGACATTGCGAGCGTCACGCCCACGATATCGGACTCGGCCCGAGAAACGGTGTCGCCGGAGATATTTCAGCGGATAATCAGTGAGCTTGCCCAGCTTACGAATATCATCAGCCCTCTCGCATCGCTAATTGTACATCAGCAAGCGAAGGCTCTCGGCGAAACGGTCGAAAAATTTCCCAGAACGCGACTTCCAGAACTTCTTGAGACCCTTGCCAGAGAGATATCAGACGAAAACCGGCAAATGGATTTTCGCCAACGGTTAGCCCGGAACGCGCAAATTACCTTGAATTAGCGGAGAAAGCGGGCTTGATCACTAACCGCGGCTTCACACAGGGTACCGGCTCGCCGATTTTCTGGAACAGAGAGTTAGAAAATCGTCGCACCCTAGAACACGGGGCAACCGGGACTTGGGCTCGGACTCAGAGTTTAACACGCGCCGGCAGGGAGGGAGACAAATTCCTACCCGAGAAGCAAAAAAGGCGAGAATCAATTCTTGTTCTTAATTTCTATTGCCCAGGCGCCGTTGTCGTCGAAGACGGCTTCTCTAAAAAGGGTGTCGTAGAAGACTTCGATCATCTCGCCGTTACCGCGGATCCTTGCGACCCGGAGCGACGTCCAAATATCTTCCCAGGGTATGAGCTTCATGTGCATGCGATCGCCTGTCAGATTCGGAGCCTCATTCGGTGACTTCGATCGCTCATCTGTATTTGTCTTGTCTGCACCTGGTTGAGGCCTACGGCGACCATCGTTGCTGAATCCCATCAAAGTTGCCTCTTCATCGAAGTGTAAGTCTTCTGAACAAATCGCCGATGCTACAATCTGACAGAGACGCTGTTTTGACGAGCTAGAGCAATCAAAATGCCACAGATTAAAATTTATTCGGAATCGATTACTTACAGTGGTTTTACGGTGTTCGATGACAAGAAATTCTGTAAGTTGATTTGACAGTAATTGTCCGAGACGAAAATCGCCCTTCGATGCCTCTCTAGAATCTTCATTGCACATGTATATTTAGAATGTGTTTGAGAAGTAAAATCTGGTCGATGGAAAAACGTTAACGGATCTAACACGGTGTGCAAAAGAGCACCGACGCGCCACCATGCGGCGACGATCAGATATTCTGGTCGAAGATCGGCATTTTGTAGAAAATCGGTCGACTCTGTGCTAGCTTCGAATTATTCGCTGTGGCGATTAGTTGGTAGATCGCTTGACAGGAGAGGTGACCGAGCGGTTGAAGGTGCACGACTGGAAAATCTGGGGTAGGTCTTTCATAAGTTCTTCTGGCTTCATCTGATCTAGTAAAATCAAGCGGTTATTCTTTTCCCCAATCTCACACAAACTCAAATCAAGTGACGCGATGGCGACATTGCTGGAGACATTCAAGTTCCAGCCAAAATGCTTTTCGCGAGATCCTGAACCGCTGTGCTTTCCTTCCTAACGAAGTGCGCATAGACCTTCCAGGTTACGTACGGGTCCTTGTGGCCGAGTAGGGCGGAGACTTCAGGTACAGCGACGCCCTTATCTAGTAGCAAGCTCGCAAAAGTGTGCCGAAGCCCGTGCGGCGTAAGCCTCTTCTCAATCTCCGCTTTGGTGATAGCCTGGTCCAGCACCTTGCTCGCCGCGTTTCGGTGATAGGGCAAGCCATCTTCCCGCGCGAAAACCAAGTCCAGTTCGCTCTTCGGGCACTTAAGTTTCCAGACTCTAAGCTCGTGGATCAGTTCAGGAGGGAGGGGGATTACTTTCAGATCCTTGAGAAGCTGTGTGGCCGCGCTTCCTCGTCAGTGCCGCGAAAGGGGTCAGGCCGGGCAGGAGGGCTCCGGCCTTTATTCAGGCTACTGAGCCGGGAAGTCGTGACCGTCTTCTGCTGATTCCTTCGACTGCTTTTCACTCGGCTTTGCAGGAAGACTACCCCGGGTTGAATGACCTCTGGATAGTTGGACCCTCAATTCTCTGCATCGTGATTGGCGGTTGGAATGTACTTCTTCGGGACAGTTCGCAATTTCTTTACTAAAGGATGGAAGTAAATGCCCTTGCGTCCTGATAGTGCATCTATCTCTCGTGCCAATAGTCAATTGGCTCTCCCTGCTCTCTTAGCACTTACGCTTCTCTTTTTCTTCGGTGTTTACCTCGCTTTCAACGAGGGTTTTTTCACCTAGATTCTTTCGTTTTATTTTGGGTTCCGTCCTTTCGTTTTTTGGATTCATTTCATTCTCCCTCTCTATGCAATACGAAAAGGAAAGAAATTGGACTTTGTTTTTGCTCGGTTCTGTAAGCTGGGTTCCCTACCTTTGCGGTTGCTACCTCACATTCTATGAAGGCTTTTGGCGGATGCGTTTACTACTGGAAGAATTTTCAATAGGCACTCTCTTGGCCTCTGTTGTCTTTGTGGTGCTCGGCTACATGGTTGTTCTTGGTATCTATCGAGTGAGTGAGCTAGCAACGAAGCTCGACGCGACTTCTTAAATCTTCCCTAACTTTTTTTCCTTTCTCCTCCACGTCGCAAAATAAGTGTTTACAAGGCCCGCTTTTTCAATTCGACTTGCGCCACGCTTCAGTCGAATGCGTATACTTCCTTTACAGTTGATTGTAACCGCCGTTTACACTTACTTCTCATTGCCCCGCAAATCGAATTCGAACGCTTCAGAGATAACTTCTATCAATTCGGCGCCTTGGAGCAAATTTAGGTTCGACGTGTAGCCTGGTATTCGGGTTGCAAAGGAAAACGTCCCATCGCACAGCGAGAAACGTCGCGAACGTCCAAAATAATGTACGTGAGAAACCATTATGGAATCGAAGAGCGAAAAAATAGGCGTAAAGGAGGGACAGCAATGCAAGAGACACAGCCTCAATTGAAAAACCCAAGTTACTGGCAACTCATTTTTCTCCAGAGCAAAGTTAACGGTGCGCCGTACAGAGGCGAAGCGCTCCCAGGCCAAAGTTGGGATTGGCCAAAAAACACTTATTTCCAGCGTCGGTTGCATCTAATCAAAATTCTTCAGCCCGCTGAAGGCTCTAAAATCAATTAGGCGCAACAATGCTGGAGCGCCACGGTCGGATTCACACCGCCCTGCTTAGGCCTACAGCCGGTTCCAAACAAACAACGGGAATTGATCCACGCCACGAGGATTGGCAATCCCCGTGTCGGTCGACTTGATTGCATCAGGGTTCTAGGCGAACCTTCGCCAAGCGTGATTTCAGTTTTCTCCGTTGACGCCTAGCGACGTTATACCGCGAGCTCGGCGAGCGGAGGCTTGCGTAACGTCTGCCGCATCAGCGGGCTAACTGCATTCGGCAGTGCCGAGTTTTACGTGTCCAGTGGTCGTTACACAGCTAGTTTCGCGTTATCACTCGTACAGTCTGACACGCGTCAGAGACGAGACGTATTGTTCCATCTGCGCCCTCGAATACGAGATAGATTGGACCTGACGCCTTGACCGGTCCGTAGTTTTTTGGGATTGCGCATGCTGACTCCGCAGCCTGTAAAGACTTTGACGAGCTATTAAGAGTCACCCCGGTAATCAGCCCGGCTGCAAACAGCAAAGCGATAAGTACCTTAGGCATATTTGATTCCTCTCTCTCGGTAGAATGTTGATTTCTGAGATTACGGCCACGTGGGCGAAGTTGTAAACCCAAAGGCCACGTCAATCAATTCCATTTTCGACATCGTCTCGTAGACCGGCTTGGAAGCGGTCGCATCCCGCCTAATCGCGATGGTAGTTATCGCCTATTGTGGGCCGGGTGCACCTGGTAAGCGATCTAGTTATTTCAAACAGCAAAGGAGTCGCTGACATGCGATGACTTCTTTGGGAAAGTCTGACGGTTGCCGTCATTGTTTTCGGCGCATTGTGTATATTGTTGCTGCGCAATTGGTTTTCCAGAACGGAGGGCGAAAACAGAAACCCCAACCAAATCGCCCGAAACGTGACTTCATAGGTCACGATTCGTCTCCATCGCTTGCCTCCAAGACTAATTCTGTGAGTAAATTTAAGAGGTTAGGGTCATGGTCAACGCGGCTCATATCTGCGGGAGACATCTTGGAGACATCGGCTAGTAAGTACGCCAAAGACCAGGAACTTCTTTTCATTACAGGAGTCCCAATCGTGTAACTTACATATTTCTGACCCCTTCTGCCGTAAATAGCACTTTTTTCTGCTTCCGTATCCTGGATCGCGTCACCTCAAAAGCAATTTGAGGAAAATGAAACACGGTATTCCTGACAAACGAAAGTCGGACATTAAGCGGACATGAGGATAATAACTTTTATCTTCAACGAAGTTACACACGACCGTCTGACTTCAAATCAACCGTGCTCTGGCCAAGGATTCATGATCCCCAACTCGGGGCGGATTGACCGAGGGTACATGTCTGGACGAGCGCGGTAATGAATATCCAATTTCGTACTGAGCATCGGTAATCGGTACCATATTGGGTTCTTGGAATCTTAGGGGTGATTTCCCCGGCTTTGTGCCACGCTACAAACATCGCTTCCTCACACGATGTGCTTCACCTTGAGCATCAACGTTTCCTGCAGAATCTCACGAAATCTTAGCGCGGAGACTAACCCGATATCTGAAGGGGGAGTCCCGAACGCCTAACACAAGAAGCCCTTCTGACCCAGTAAAAAACACGGGGCCGGAGAGGCCAGATGGCCCACCAAGCTGTTGACCATCTATCCATGAACCCAGGGTGCTCCCTCGGTCCACAACCCCTACACGGCCTTCGCATGCGATAAAGGCAAGATGGTGCCGTGAGATTTGCAGTGGCACAGAGTCGGGAAGCATCAAATCATTATAGACAAGGGGATCTGGACTCCGTCTGCCAATACGAAAAGGGAATTGTGTGATCTGAAAAAGAGTTACCGGTAGAGCCGCGGCAGCTCGCGGGGTTATCCCTTCCAGCGCAACAGTGAGCTGTCCCCGAGGCGGGAGTACAGCCAACGGTTCATTCGGGACCAGCGCGTGCTGGGGGTCACCTTTTTGGAGCTGCAAAATCATGGCATCTGCCTCACGCAGACGCTCAAAGAGAACTTTTAAGAGTTGGAGCGCCACTTTGGGGTCTGTCTGAAAGGTGTTGAAAAAGTCGTCCCGCTGGATCTGACTCACTAGGGTCTCGGTAACGGCCGTCACGGTTGCGCTACGTGGCTTCTCGTCAATCATGCTCATTTCGCCAAAGGTTTCTCCCGCCCCAAGGTAAGCCAAGTGGACATTTTGCCCGTCCAGTTCCTTGCTTATTTCAACCTGTCCCTGTGCGATGACGTAGGCCGTTTCGCCAAAGTCGTTTTCTCGAACAATAACTTCGCCAGCCTCATACCGGCTCAGCGTAATCATAATGCATCCTCCATTGAACTTTCATCGCGCGTTTGCCACCGTGCTGCAACCGCTTCCCTCAGAACGAATGGAAGCGCACGAGGTTTCGACGCTCGTTAATTCAACTGAGAACGATACGGCGGCTTGTACTGAGCCGGTTTCGTCCACGCGAGTTGGCAAGCAGCAGCTGCCTTTGACGGGGCCACAAATGCTGTCTTTAATTGTGTCTAACCATACGGCTCAAATGCCCGCATTCTGGAGAGAAAAACCCATACGGTGATACTACAAACTAAAAACTAGTGCATTGGCCAAAGCCGTGCCGATCTCAATCGGTGGGTAGCCGAATACCTCTAGAAAGCCAATTATAATGCCAGCCATAAAACTACCCAAAAGGGGGGATAACACCAACCTCGCGATCACAGGAGTAAGACCACCTGTTTTATTCGCTAGGTCGCGCTTTGGTTGGCGTAGCGCTGCATCCGTGAGACGCTCTCTTGGGCGGCGCGAAATAACTGGGCCAGGAAATGGCTTGAGGGGTTGCGACTCTGGAACTGTCTCAACTGGCGACTGCCGCGTCGTCGTCTTGTTACGCCAGCTTTTCCACAGTTCGAGCAGAATAGGAACAACCAGACCGCTTAGTACGGCTTCAAGAATTTTTTCAACCATATCTGAAGCCTCGATCCGTTGCCGTTAGAGATCCTGACGACGGCTTTGTTAATCGATCCGCCTGCAATATTCAACAGCTATTCCGACTTGTCAACGTGTTGGACTCCGTCGAGGCTAACTCGTTGAGACCAGCGGCCAATCTCAAGAGTTGACTCCTCGCCACGACCGGAGTTATAGGTGCGCATTCCCGAATGAAATCGATTCAGCAGCAGCGGCCCTCACGGCGTACCCGCAGCTCCAATCGTGGTGAAGGGTTCGACTTTGTTCGCTGCCGTATTTGCGGCGACTACCGTCGCGTGGTAAGCGGCCGGCACCTCTCAAAGCATGGCACCGACCGTGAACAGTACATGGAGGAATATGGTCTAAGTCCAGACGAACTGATTGCGAAGGATTCCCGACGACTACACCGCTCACGCCGCGACTATCGTCCCTACAGCAAGAGAGATTGGATCGCCGCGATCAAGAAAGTCCATAAACGGGATGAGCAAGTCTTTGCTGGATTCCTGCAGGAGAAACATCCACAGCTTTATCATCAAGGCACTTGGCTTTTCGGCGATTGGAGTAATGCGCTACGTGCAGCGGGGTTTAATCCGGACAAGACGCGGATACGCGGGCTTTGGGATTCGGAAAAAGTCGTCAAGAAAATCCGCCGCATGAGAACTCAGAATCTACCGCTTTATGCCGCATACGCAGTGAAGCATCAGCAAGACCTGTTCGGTTGAGCATTACGCTTGTACGGATCATGGAATAAAGCTTTAGTTGCTGCCGGCGTGCCCAAGAAAGAGATTCCCAGGAATTTAGGTCAAAACCGGTTCGTTGTGTTGACAGCGCTTCGTGACGCCCTGAAGATGCATTCGACCGGTGAGATTCCCGAGACGCTAAAGTTCCGCGCAGCTCATTACTTTGGGAGCCTGCGAAAAGCCCGTTGCTGCGTTGAAAAACAATTCGACGGTTTCGCAGGAATGGAATAAGGAGAAAATTATCACAGCCATTTCTCGGCTGCACCGTTCCAAAGACAAACTCGGACGTGAGATTCCGCCCTGTTGAGTGCCGACCTAAGCCAAAATCACAAAACATCACCGTGCCAAAACTGCTTTCGAAACCTCAGGTCCTTCCAACGCGAAGTATAGCATCCACGAGTAGCACCGAGGAGCAAAGGATCATCGGCAATGACGCAAAACCCCCACTATCATTCTCGTAGATACTGAGCCCAAAACCGTGAGCTACTCATTTGAAAACGAGCTACGGTCTTGATTTGGTAGTGGGCGCTCCGCCCCAGGTAAAACCGACACCGATGTTAAATACATGGTTGCCGCGGCTTGCGTTGTCTTCAATTGCCTTGATCCGGTTGAAGAAAATTCATACCGATAGCCCAGATTCAAAAAGGCGGTATCGTGCACAAAGAACTTGATGCCACCTTGGGGTCCGATAGTGCCGGCGCCAGCACGATCATTCCATACCAATCCGATGAACCCGCCGAGATATGTTTACCGTCCCCCATGTTTTTTCTATTTGATACATAATAAGAATCAATAGTAGACGTGGATAAGACCCGCCGGACCATCAATCACATAAGGAGAAGCGCCATGAAAAATTTGTTTCGCTTTTCAGTGCTTGCCTGCCAAATCCTTGTGCTACTAGCATTCACACAAAGCCTCGAGGCTCAACCGCTCCGCAAAGCGACGTTCGAATTAAAAAATGAAATTATCTTCCGTTGGTTTAGCCTTTCAGATTGGGCTAAAGATTGGTCTTCTCGCTTCACGAATCCTCATCACGTTCGATCATAAATCTCACTTCCTAAAGATTGGCAGGCAAAATTGCAGCCACGC
>Ga0114129_10010570_pt1 | contig 13162 bp, 15 predicted proteins | sample RhiMetdeltSRZDD1_FD_80071 | JGI IMG/M metagenome (GOLD analysis project Ga0114129, IMG submission 80071) | Populus rhizosphere microbial communities from Tennessee, USA - Rhizosphere MetaG P. deltoides SRZDD1 (version 2) (version 2) | ecosystem: Host-associated > Plants > Roots > Rhizosphere >...
ACTTAACCGCGCTGGCGACCGACGAGGTCCAATTTACCTACTGCGCCTCTGATGCGATTATCCCCGGCATGGCGGCTGGGATCGACGTTAAAATCGTCGCGTCGCCTTTGGTGAAGCTGCCTTATGTTTTGGTCACGCGAAAAGAGGTCAGGCGACCAGAGGAGCTTAAAGGCAAAGCGTTGGGTATTGCCCGAGCTGGCGACTTGAGCGATCGGCTTTCGCGAGCGGTCGTAAAGAAATTGGGCCTGCCTCCCGAAGCGGTGACGCTCCGGCCCATCGGCGGCAGCCAGGGCGAGCGCTATCAAGCCATGGCGGCCGGCATCGTCCAAGGTGTGATCATCACGCCGCCGCTCGACGTCCGCGCGAAGAACGAAGGCTACAATGTGATGTACCGCCTGATCGATCTGAATATTCCCTTCATCTATAGCTCGCTCCACACCAGCTACAAAATGCTGCGCGAACGTCCCGAGATTGTTCAACGCATGGTCGCCGCCTGGGCCGAAATCATCTACTTCGTCGAGAAAAATCCAGACAAGGCCAAAGCATCGATCGGCAAAGCGATGCGCACCAGCGATCAACAGGCGCTGCAATCCGCGTACGACGTTTACGCCAGGGAAATCCTCGACCGAACCATGGTGGTGCCCGGCAAAGCGGTCGCCGAAACCATCGAGCTGGCCCGCGAAAGCGGCAGCCCTATCAGGAGAAAAGCGAAAGAGATTTACGACAACAGCTTCGTGAATAATTTGGAGAAAAGCGGCTTCATGAAAGAGATTTGGGGAAGTGAAAACTACAAACGCTGAACTCGAAATTGGTTCGTAAAACGGCGGCGAACTCCCCACCCCACCGGCGAATATCGCTATTCCGCTCTCCTAGTGATCAAACTTTGCCGCGGGTCAACGGCGACACCAGCCACCCTGACTTCATAGTGGAGATGCGGACCGGTGCTCTTTCCTGTATTACCCACCGCCGCGATCGGTTGTCCCTTGCGCACGCGCTCGCCTTCGTTGACAAAGATTTTCGACAGGTGAGCATATTTCGTGGTGATCTCCTGGCCATGGTTCAAAATTATTGTCCCGCGGTTACCGTCGATCGACTCCACAACAGCGTCTCCCGACGCCTGGACCGGAGTTCCCATGGGTTTGGGGATATCCAGCCCTGAGTGGTACTCCATCGCGCCCGTCCAGGGAGACGGGCGCATCCCGACCCCCGAGACTACCGTTCCATTGACAGGCCACTCGGAAGGAAGCGACGTGATCATCTGCTCAAGCTCTCCTTGGAGAACAGCGAGAAATTGCTGTAATTCATCGCCTTCGTATTTACGTTCTGAAGCTGATCCACTGCGGCGCGGCAGCGAAGCATGGATTCTCTCACGCAAGCCCTTCCACTGAGAGAGCGTTGCCTGGACTTCTTGTGCCCGATTCCGAAGCAGAGATAATTTCTCCTTTTGTGCTTGACCCTTTGCGATCACGTCGTCGACTTTCTTTCTTTCCGCCTCAAGACGCTCGTTAAAAAACACCCCACCCGCAAACACAACCGTTATCGCAGCCAACAGGAGTTGACGGACTCCCCTCTGAGAAACCACGAATCGACGCACTTGCGTTCCGCGTAGAACCAGGATGGAGTACGGATTATTCATGATTCTGCCCCTCCTGCCGGCTCGTCTTACACTGCCCGTCAAAAACCGCGCCCTCCTCCAGCACCAATACAGGCGTCACAATGTTGCCGAAAATCCGCGCCGTCCGGCTGAGCTCGATGCGTTCGCGACCGGTAATATTGCCCTTTACCTGCCCGCTGATAATGCCCACTGCCACCTGGACTTCGGCTTCGACCTCGCCTTCCTTGCCCAAGAGAAGCGTATCCGCGGAAAACAGCTCACCACGGAATTTACCGTTCATAGCGACCGTTCCCACGAAATTGAGACGTCCTTGGGCTTCACAGCCATGATCGATAATTGACGTTACGCCATGATTGGAATTTGAATTCTTCTTCCAGAGTCCCATAGTCCACGCACCGTTTAAATTTTGTGATTTGAGAAAATTGCCAAAGAGGCGTTGCTCAGAGCCCCGCGGCGGAGGATTTTTCGACTATTTTTTTGAAATACAACTGGGCGCAACATCCATGCCAGGGCGGCAAATTTTGAGGTTATGATGACACAGCACGACATCACGGCCCGGTTTTCGACAACAATTCGATGACAAACAAAAATAGTTGGCCGAACCGGTTCTTTTCTGTGCACCTTTCAAAGCGTCGAAATTTTCGCAAAAAATCTTTCGTAACAATGCACAACAAAGAACTGTTTGCGGACAAGCATTTATGTTTTTCCAGGAAATCGACCGCAGAGATGACAAATTTTCGCCCGAGTTTTTTGAAACGTCCTCGACGGCGCAATAATCACACTCCGAAAACCGTCACCGACGCGTAGGCCGGCGGTATCGGCACCAATGTTGCCCAGCTTAGGGTGAACGGATTTTGAAAGAGATCTGCGGACGCGAGATTTACGGCGGTATAATTTTTCTACAACGACATGCCTCATTTACCTTCGATCGTTTTTTCTTTCCTCAGCAAAAATTAATCCTCGAGTGTCCTCGTTACTCCAATAGTCATTTATCGTAAGGCCGTTTGGAGATTTTCCAGCGTCGCCGGTAACGCCCCACTAGCTAAAAGTTCTTTGTTCATAGGATGCTCCGGAGTTACAACAACCTTCCCACGGCGCAGCGCTGACTTCGCTAAACTCAACGTCGCGCTGCCTTCCGGCGCCGACACGACCAGAAGAGCTTTTGTCAACTCGACGATCAATTCGTTGCGCCGCAAGGATGCGTTTCTGGTGATGCGCTTCGCTTTCCGACTGCAGTGAGTTAGGACGAGTGTTTTCCCGTCGGTGATTCGTCTCTCAACTCCGCTGGACGGACTAAACCGATCAAGGCTTTTGGCAAGACACAAAACTGTCGCGGCGTCCTGAGCTAGCAGAACTCCAAGCGCCTCCTCTTCTAAAGGAGAATGCCACCCGCTCACAAACGCAACGTGCTTTAAGGAAACGAGTTGCTTCAACAGCTCTGAGATCTTTAGGACCAGTTCGGAATCAGCGTGTCGAGCGGAAACAATCCCGAGAAGCGCATAGTCCAAAATCGCAGGGTCTCCCACGCCCCAAAGTTTTGGCGGTTTGCCGCGAAAAAATCCTTCAGCACGGGTCGGTGATGGAACTTGCAGAATCTCCAGTGTATTCATTTAGGAGTTATTTCAAAAATCTCGGTGCTGTTCATCGCGCCGGCGTCGCGCTCTGAACCTTCCTTAGCAATGTCAGATCCTCCAAATCATCCGGCGTGAAAGTTTTCGCGATCTTTAGCGTCTCGCGGTAGATTTCGATTTCTCTCTCAACAGCACTTCGCGGTTTCGTGCCGTCTTTGCTGTAGGCCGGCATTTGGGAGCTGAAAGCTTTCTCCGCCAAAGCCAAATCAATTTTGTGATAGCCGGCAACGTATTGAACGACTTCGTTTCGGTTATTTGGGTTTAGAACGTAGGTCATGGTTCGGTAAAGCGCGGCAACCATTCCGTACGCCTTTTGCGGGTTCTTTTTCATGGCTTCCGTCGAAGCCACCAAGCCGATAAAACTCAATGGCGCATAGGTTCTGGCTTCCGCTAGCTTCAAGTAACCCTTCGCCTCCAATTCCTCCACGTACGGCGGCGCAAGCAGCGTGGCTGCCACCTTCCTCGTGGTAAGCGCTTTGATCGCGTTATCGGTTACCTGCATCGCTAGCAGCGTCACTTTGCTCGAATCCAAGCCATGCGCGCGTAGAATAACGGTCGCCGACATTCCGACCGCATCGGTCAATGCCGTCACACCAACAACTTTGCCGCTTAAGCCTTCGATCGATTTGATCTCGGGCTGGGCGAGAAGCACGTGTGCCGGATCTTGCTGAACGTAAAAGAGTCTTCTTACCGGCAAGCCGCGCATGATCGCCGATGTCGCGGCGCCCGTCGTCGAAGAAAAGTCTAGCTCGCCCCCAACCAGAGCCGCGATCGCCGTCGGCGGCGACATCATCACGAGCTGCGGCTCGATCTGCTCCGCGGCGAAGAATCCTTTGTCCTTGCCGAAATAGTAAGGCATGACCGATAGACTTTTCGACGGCACGTGGATAGTGACTTTAGTCGGAGCAGAAGCGGCATTCAGAGCCCGTATGGGAGCGAAAAGCACGCAGGCCAGCAAACACAAGAGCATGTAAGCTGCAGCGGCTGCTTTTCCTGACCCTTGACGGGAGAGGATTAAGGTGAGGGTGTTTTTACTCATGAAAGCGGCTCGCGGCCGCCGCCGCAACTTCCTTTACTGCTGGCAGTGGGCAGAATCCCTGAGCTTCGACCGCAAAGACCGGATTGAACTTGCTACGAAAGTTCTCCAGCGCGACGATCGCTGCCAATTCGACCAGTTCTTCTTCGCTAAAGTGGCGCTTCAGCCGGTTGAAAAACCGATCTGTCACGCGCTTGCCGGAATAAGTCATCCGCTCGCACAACTCCAGCGCCAGTTTCTCCCGTGGCAAAAACAACGCGCTCTTCTTGTAATCGCCTAGGGCGGCTTCCACCTTCTCCGCGGACGCTCCGTTTTGCATCCCACTGGATGCGTTGATGTCAATTCAATACGGGCAACCGTTAATGCTCGCGGCTTTCATGCAGAGCAGATGGCGCAGATCGGCACTGATCAATCCCGAGGCAGCGATTCCCGCTTGCAGCGCCTGAACTCCCTTTTGAATCGTCGGTCGCAAACCATAAACTTTCGCGGTATTCAGAATTGATCCGTATTGTTTTTCTTGTCCCTCGAAGATTTTTCGGGTTTCCTCCGATGCTTCTTCTTTGGTGATACCTTTGATTCTGAGCATCCCTGCCTCCTTTCGATCGTGGCAAAGCATCCAAACAAATTTCTAATCTCCAATGTTAAGCAATCTAGCCGCAGTACCGCCGAGCATGTCGTTTTTGACTTTTGGATCGAGCCGCAGATTGCGAATCTCATCAATATACTCGCGCACGCCGTCGATACTTTTTCCCTGTTTCGGATCGTTGTTGTTGAAATTCTGCGGATAATCGGTGGCGAAAACCATACGGTCCGGGCGAATACCTTCGAGCGCGCAACGCAACGCGATAGGACTGCCCTCGAAACCGGCCATGTCGAAATAGAGCCGCTCGAAATACTCCTCAAACAGCCGCGGCAATTTGAACCGATACGATGACCGCGCGATCCGTTCCTTGTAGCCGGCCAAACCACCACCAAAATGCGCGAAAACAAAGTGCAGTTCGGGATAATGCTCGACGATCCCGCCGGCGATAAGGCGCGTCACCGCCACGGCGAGATCGAACTCTCGCGTGAGAATTACCGGTAATTGGTAATCCTGAAGCAGACTGTATCCTTTCGGCGCAAGGGCGGGATGAACAAAGATCGGCACACCAAGTTTATTCGCCAAATCGTAAAACGGTGTGAACTCTCCTGCGTCGAGTGACAATCCGTTCACTTGAGATGGAATCGTCACCCCTTTCAAGCCACGCTCGACTATGGCGCGCTCCAGTTCTTCGAGCGCCGCCGTACCCTCCAATGGCGGAACATGCGCCAAGCCGACAAAGCGTCCGGGATAATCCTTTTGCGCGCGTGCGCTGCACTCGTTGATCAATTGGCAATTTTCTAGTGTCGTGTCCCAGCCGAGAATGCAACTCTGGACTGCCACGTCGATACCAACGCGATCCATGTCTTGGATTTGTGCCCCGAGGTCGAAAAGCTGGGCATGCACGGTCGCATTCCGTGTTTTCACCGCCTCTTTCTTTGTCGGGTCCAGGCCAAATCGGCGCCCCAGTTCCGCTGGAATATAGTGGTGCTCGAAGTCGACGACCATGATCCGCCTCCGGGAAATACCAAGTTTCGGTTAAATCCGACAGCGTCGCAGCACAAGATTGATCTATCCGAGTTACTCGTGATTGTTCGGCGTCGACACCGCCGATTTCAACTATCCAGTTCGATGCGCCCGGGTGCCGTTGCCCAACACACAGGCATATGCGTCGTATTGCGCGCATAAGCGATTTTGCCTTGGCTGTCGATAAGTATCAGCCCTACGCTGCTGCCAGTCCTTGCAGCAAGCAGAGCAACTGCCTCCTCCACCGCTGTTTGCGGATCGGCGCCGGCTTTGAGCATGTCTACGGCCGATTTTGCCAGGACAACTCGTATAATCGCTTCGCCATCGCCGGTGCATGATGCAGCGCCATAACCGTCAGCGTACGTTCCGCAGCCGATGAGCGGCGAATCGCCGACTCGACCGGGCAGTTTGTCGAAGATGCCGCCCGTGGAGGTTGCTACCGCGAGTTGGCCATCTGAATCGACGGCAACACAGCCGACCGTACCATGCTTGTCTTGCCAACTTTTTCTCCTGTGGTCGACAATGAGCGATTCGGAAGGACATTCGGGAAACCCGATCTGGCGCGCGAATAGCAGCGCGCCTTCTCCTGCGAGCATCAGGTGCCGTCCGTCTTCCATAATACGGCGGGCTAGTTTGATGGGATTTTTTATCCGTGATACCGACGCCACTGATCCAGCGCGAAGCGACTGCCCCTCCATGATCGCGGCGTCCATTTCAACTTTGCCGAGTCGGTTGAGTGTCGACCCAATGCCAGCGTTGAAAAGAGGATTGTCTTCGAGGACGACAACCGCGGTCTCCGCGGCATCGGTTGCCGAACCACCCTGGTCGAGAATTTTCCAACCCGCGAGTGCCGCCGCTTTGCAGCCCTCAAGCCGCGCCGAAAGACTATCGTCTCTAATCGGTCCCGCGCCGCCGTGAACGATGATTGAGGGCTCCAAGTTTTTCACCATGCGCTGCTTAAGTCATGAATCATCTTGCTCACCAGGAAGATTACGAAACACACGAATGTTATTTCGTAGGGCGCGGCGTCGCCGTGCCCTACACTTTCCGTCCTCTGCGTCCCTTCGACTTCGCTCAGGGCATGCCTTTGCGGCTATATCTTCTTTCCTTCGTGCTCTTCGTGGCCTTCGTGGTGAATGATTACTGTGATTCTCTTATGCGAGCTCGCGGAGCACCGCCCGGCATGGCGCGCCATCGGAACCCGCGAGTTTCACCGGCGGGCAGAATAGTTCGTATCGCCCGGCCGGTACATCGGACAAATCGATCCCTTCGAGCAAGATCACGCCGTGATCGAGAAAGGCGCGGTGCACCGGAACCTGCTCATCGGCAGCCGCGGCGGAAAGATAATCGAGGCCGACCAGCTTCACGCCGAGCTTGACGAGCGCGTCGGCGCCGTCGACGGAAAAAGGCGCAAAGGTCGGATCGTATACGCCCTTTTTTAATAAATTTGAATTGCGTGTTTTGAACAGCACCCGCGATTCACCCTGCAGTTCCGCTTTGGCGACATCCGTCGCGGTGATGCGCCTCCGGGGCTCAACGGCACAGACTCTTGCAGGTCCGATAAATGTCTCCAGCGGCAAAGACTCGATAGTACGGCCGTTGGGAACGAAATGAAACGGCGCATCGACATGAGTACCGGCATGAACACTGGTATGAACCGACGAAGAATTATTCGGATCGCCCCGGCTCATGCGCTTGCGCTCGATCAATTCAAGCGGCTGCGCCGTCACCCAACGTATCGACTGAGGCGAAAGGGTTAGGGAGATGTCATAGAGTTTCACGGGCTTGCCCTCCCGGTAGGAATACTATGCGAGCCTGAACCACGTGACAAGTGGAATTGATTCTCGCGCCAAGCCTTTCCTGAACGGCGAAGAGTCACCAAGACGCCAAGTGACAGGCAAAGCCTGTCATCCCGAGCGTAATGCGAGGGATCTGAGAAAGATTTCTCCCTTTGGTCGAAATGACAATTTCTTACCTTTGCACACTTTGCGTCTTTGCGCGAGATATTCCGATTCTTTCTGATTGCGGCTCTGCACCGCTGGGTTCTTTGCGATGAATCACCGTCCGAAATGAATCGCAAAATTGCCGGCGACGACGCTCAGAATACCGGCGACGATCTTCCAATTGATCGCTTCGATGTCGCGCAGAAAAATTCTCGCTTAAATGAGCGACCATACCGGATAGCTCGTGGCGATAGGGACGACGACAACGACCCGCCCCAAGCCGATTGCCGTAATAATGAAGAGGATCGACAAGGTCTCGAACAATCCCGTCGCCAAGAAAGGCCCAATCGCTTGGCGATTCCAGACCAACCGGTGCGACTGTGGAGAAAACGGGAGATAAACGAGAAAACCTCCTAGCGAAACCGTGCCCATCAGCGCGGCGAAAAACAGGGGTTCGTTGGCCATGGTCAATACATATCGTCGGACTGGATGGTTGATACCAGTGAGAAAAGCCGCCCCGATCGGGAGCAACAGATGCCAGCGCCGAAAATCACGTAATTGCTCCTCCGGTTTCCAGGAAACCAGAATGATTCCCGCGACGACGAGAAATGTGCCGACCATGATCAACAACGAAGTTTGTTCGCCCAGAATCGTGATTGCGATCGTAGCGCTAACCAGCGGGCTCACGGATTGGAGCGCGCTGCTGCGCGAAGCACCGATCTTATTCACGCCGGTATAGGCGAGAAGGCGAACGCCCAATTGAAAAATTCCCACGAGCGTGAACAGAAGGATGCTGGTTGCAGGAACCGAGGGAAGGCCCGCTAGTCAAGAACACCACGGTCCATAAAATCAGATTCTGCATAAGAATCGAAACCAGGGTGACGGTGGTCGGATTCGAATAGCGCATGCCGGCGCGGGCCGAAACGAGCGCCGAAGCGTAAAGAACCGAGGTGATGAAGGCGAGAACTTGTGCTGTCGCCTCAGAGGTCATTTGCTAGCGAGTATCTCGGTGATGGATGAGGCAGCGGGGGCTCACGTCGGAAGCGTGCGCTTGGATTGAAGGTTGAAACTACGCAACGGGGTCCGTCGCTGAGGGAATGGTGGCGGCGAATTTTTGAGACCGCTAACTTTTCGCCAGCGCTTGGCGAAACTTTTCGCGGTACTCGAAGCTATAAAGCCTTTGAAAATTTTCCGGATAAGCCTCGTCACCCGCCTCAACTTTCAGATCGACAAACAACGGCCCTTCTTCTTTGAGAATTTGCGGCAGCAACCGCTCCCATTCCGCCAGTTCTGAAATTTCGTAAGTTTTTCGATAGCCAGCGCCTTTGGCCAGTTCCGCGAAGCGAATCTGGCCAGCGCGCGGGATTGGCACGGAGCCGTTGGTTTCATAGCAACCGTTCTCGCATAAGCAGTGGACATAATTTTTCGGCGCCTGATTGGCGATTGTCACCAAGCTGCCGAGATTCATCAATAAGCTTCCGTCGCCATCGAAAACGACGACCCGCTTGTCGGGGCGGCCGAGCGCCAGGCCCAATGCATGCGAGGAGCCCTGCCCCATGGCGCCGACGAATGTGTAATTGAGATCGCTCGGGGCTAAATGGGTAATTTCCTGTGCTGCCGTATAAACGGGGACAACGATTTCATCCTTGCGGTGGCGCAAGAAGGCTTTTAGCATTTCATCCCGCTTCATCATGTCAGCGCGGCTCCCTTCCGATAAGAATGGCGGTCGGGAACGAATTCTTGAAAGTTTTTTCGATAACGGGCGCGATTTGTTCGGTATCCGCGTCGCGTTCAATCAGACGATGTTCAATGCCCATGACGTCGAGTATCGGCTCGATGATCTTCACGCCGAACTTCTTCGATTGGGTCGGCGCCACGTCCGGCTCCTTACCGAGCAAGCCGACGATCATGCAAACAGGAAACCGCCCTTCGACACCGACGCCGCGAATGGCGTTGATCGAATCAAGAAATCCCGTGTACTGCATCATAAACACCGACTTGTGCCCTGCCGCGTAGAGCCCGCTGCAAATCGACACGCCTTCATCTTCTTTGCACACCTGCACCACGTGATAGTCGGGATCCGCCAGCAGACCCTTGAGCAGATGGTGACTGGTGACGCGGTCCGGCAAGGCGACAACAAAGTGAATGCCGGCGCGCTTGAACTGATTCTTTATCGCCTCAGCCCTCAGGGGATAGTCGGACATGTTGCCTCCGCAAATAGAGGTAGGGGCACGGCATGCCGTGCCCTTACGCGACCTCCTGCACAAAATCCGCCAGTCGTTCGCCGATCATGATCGATGTTAAGTTCGTATTCGCGCGGCTCACCACCGGCATGATCGAAGCATCGCCGACCCAAAGATTGGCGATACCGTGCACGCGCAGCCTCTGATCGACGACAGCCAAATTGTCCGACGCCGGTCCCATCTTACAGGTGCCGACGCCATGGTGATAACTATCATAGGTCTTTCGCGCGAACTCGCCCCAGTCTTCTCCCGGACCCGGCTGAATCAACGCGCCGTAAAATTCTCTGATCTGCGGCTGGCGAACCAATTCGTCGATGAATTGCATCGCTTCGACCATCGCCTTCAAATCTTCGGGATGTTCGAGCATGCATGAATCGATATCCACTTGATCATGCGGATCGGCGGTGTGCAGAAACACCCGGCCGCGATTACGTTGTTCGAGCAAATGCGCCGATATCGGCATCATCCGCTTCAAACCGGTGACCTCCGTCGGCGGCCGCATGTTGATATGAAAGTTGGCCGCCTCACTGATTGGATTTTTGCGAATGATCAAACGGAAGCGCGGCACGACCCAGTCTACCTTGGATTCCTTTGGCCCTTCGTAAGTCATAAAAACCACGGGATGGTCCTGATAGTTTTCGCCGATTCCGTTCAACTCGTGAACTATGGGAATTCCATGCTTCTTGAGCTCTTCCGATGGGCCGATGCCCGACAGCATGAGAATCTGCGGCGAACCATATACGCCGGAGGTAAGCAGAATCTGACCTCCCAGCGCCGTGTGCATCTGGCCATTTTTCTCGTAACGCACGCCTTCGGCTTTTTTGCCGGCGAGCTGGATCGAATGCACGGTGGCTTCGTCGATGATCGTCAAATTGTTGCGTCCGCGTGCTTGATTCAAATAGGCGATCACCGTCGATTGTCGTTTGCCGTCCTTAATATTGTAGGGCGAGGCACAGACGCCGTACGGTTCCGGCACATTGAGATCCGGACACTTCGGCAAACCCATGCCGTAAGCCGCGTCAAGAAAAGCGCGCACCGGCGGCGATGCCGGCATATCGAGCATGAAATTGCGCTTGACGTAAAGCGGGCCGTCTTTGCCGTGAATTGGGCTATCGGGAAAATCCTGGTCCGACTCGATCTTTTTCATGAAAGGCAAACATCTGTCGTAGGACCAATCCGGATTGCCTGTCGCCACCCATTGATCCAAGTCGTAGCGCTGCGGGCGAAGCACCGACATCACATTCACCGAGGAGCCGCCGCCCATGATCCGGCCGGCCAGCGCATAATAGGTGCTGCCGTCCAAATGGCGTTGGGTGGGAAACATCGCGACATAATTTGATTCCAGCAAAAGCCGCGTCTGCTTTGATGCATCCGCCACTAGCTCTGGCAAAGGCTGCGGATCCGGCCCCGCCTCGAGCAGCAACACCTTTCGGTCCGAATCTTCCGAAAGCCGCGCCGCCGCAACGCAGCCCGCCGAACCACCGCCAACAATGATCACGTCGTATTTATCCGGCATCGAGATTTTCCTCGCTCTAGACAATCATGTGCCAGTGCAGCTTTGCGTAATGCGAGATTCTTCGGCTTCACCTCTGAATGACTCCTTCAGTTAGTCCTAATCTTGAATTTGGATGTCATGCTGAGCGCGAGCGAAGGATCTCGACTTCGTCTTTTATCATTCCCATACTAAACCTAAGCCCCCTCGCCAAGCCCCTTGTGCAGCCGCCGAGCGAATTCCTGCAAAATCAGCGTCGCTGTCGCGCGCAAGACCATGTCGCCGAGGATTCCGAGTCGCCCTTGGATCTTCACGTCGGCTCGATAATCCATCTGAGATTTTGTCTCGGAAATGCCGCGCAAATCGACGGTCATATCCGCATTGACCTTGCTTTTTGTAACCGAATCGGTTCCTTCGGTGCGCACCACCATCTGCTCCGGGGGGCGGCTTTCAAGAATCGTCGAACGAAAGTTAAATTTACCTGATATCGGCCCTACCGTCGCGGAGATGATGCCGTCAAAAGTCTTGTCGTCGATCTGCTTCACTTCATCGATGCCCGGCAAGCAAGTCGAAAACTTATTGATGTCGATCAAAAAGTCCCAGGCTTTCTGCGCCCCAACCTCCAGGTCGATCTTGCCATCGAAAATCATCGCACAGTGTCCCCCAAAACAAATTCAGGCCCTCGTCACACCATACGAAACAAAATGGAAGAGCCAGACATCGTTCTATATGTCGCTTTTCGTCATACCGGCGAACGCCGGTATCCATCCCGCGTTTGTACCGGCACCGGCCAGCGAGCCTGGATTCCGGCTTTCGCCGGAATGACGAGTCACCACGGGAGCCAGTCAGCCGGCCGGAAAATTTGCGTACACTGGAAAAATTCTCAAGGATTCAGACATTGAGATTTTTGACTTTCTTTACCTTCGTGCTCTTCGCGACCTTCGTGGTGAAGTGTTTACGACCTAACACACGGCTGAATTGACTGTCAACGCGAGTTGCAATCCGGAAACTAAGTTGTCACCGATTATGCCTAAGTTGTTGGTGGTTTCCGGCTGCTGGGGCTCAAGCTGATAAAAACACGGCTTATTTCACGCCGGCGGCCGTGGGAAAGACTGGCCCGCGCTTTGCCATAGTGAATTCACAAATGGTCAACAGTTTGGCGAAGAGGATGAATTCCATGGCTAAAACAATCCTCGTTGTGCTGAACCCAGAAGACAACGTTCATGTGCTGTTGCGGCGTCTAGAAAGAGTCGTAAAGCCGGGCAATCGGATCGTGTTTCTAGTTGAGTACCAGTACGACATCCCGAGTTGGCTTTTAGCCCACGTCGCATTGCTGCAAACGGGTTTGGATAATGGCCTCACGTGCCAAGAGCGGAGGGCGTGGTTTTCATGGGACGAGCAAAAAATACATGTGGAGGAAAATGTCGCCGAACCGGCGCGCAGAGTGTTTAACCGAATGGGTGCAGAGATCTGTGTGGATCTCTATAGCGGCTCTTTGAATCGCATTCTGCGACGGTATTTGGAGCTTGGCGAAGTCGCCCTGATCTTGGTCGCCACCTCGTCGTGGTCACGCCGAATTAAGATCCTTCCGACTAG
>Ga0114129_10010572_pt1 | contig 13161 bp, 12 predicted proteins | sample RhiMetdeltSRZDD1_FD_80071 | JGI IMG/M metagenome (GOLD analysis project Ga0114129, IMG submission 80071) | Populus rhizosphere microbial communities from Tennessee, USA - Rhizosphere MetaG P. deltoides SRZDD1 (version 2) (version 2) | ecosystem: Host-associated > Plants > Roots > Rhizosphere >...
TACGATATACAAATCAAAATGAAAGAAGCAAACAAATAATAGAACAGAACGAAAAACTAGGTTGAAGGATTTTAGGGTGCGACAAGCATAGCCACGAAGTAGAGTTGCCGAGGGCTATAGACCAAGGCAACCTCCTGAACGAAGCGGTAACTACGGCGACTTCGTACGTCAGTTTCAATGTTACCCGCACCACTAAAGCTCTTAAATTTAACACCTATGAATGAAAAGAACAAAAAGCTAACAGGAACAAGGGAAAAAGAGGACGCACTTTTGAATTTTGTAAATTACCAGGCCCAGGAAGCGATACTCAACCCTAATCTGCCGGAATCATACAAAGATGAAGTTTTGGATGTCGCTGTCGGAACAATCCAAAAGGTCGCTGAAAGAAAAGCGGTTTACTACGCCAAGTATGGGGAAGGCAGGAGGAGGAAACCCCACATAGTTTACGAAGCAAGCGATCACGAAAATGAAGAACGCGAAGGCATTCCGCCAATTCTTGTGGGGTTAAACGAAAACCTCAAAAAAGACCCTCCCGAAGATATGAAAGATTTTACAGTTGAAGAGATTGCCGAAAGAGCTGGGATTAATAAAAACATTCTCTACGAATGGGTCAAAAGCGATTCGGAATTCACCACAGCCCTCGAACGGCTAAAGGAGGTGCAAGAAAACGATCCTTTTAAAACCCGAACGGATGAGGATTTTTTCGTTAATTCAATGATGATTGCCCTCCTTATATTGGAAACAAAGAATCGGCATTATAAGTCGGACAATATGTAAACAAACCTCCCCAAGCCATCACACTTGGGGAGTAATCGTGTTCAACTGCTCAAAGGAAAAAGTGGGAAAAGCAGTAGTTATGTCTATTCCATCATATTCAGTGGACCAACAGTTATTCTAAAAGCCACGACCTATCGAAACCATACTTATTACCGCTGTGCCACTAGCTTACGGAAACAGGCGCGTGGTTATTCTCGCTTGCACTACCAACCTCAATCCTAGATTTCATATTTTGTCCTAGAATGAACAAAATCTGTTATTGGTGGTATCACTTTATATACGTTCCATTCGTCAGCCTATGGCAGGAGTACAAGCACAGGAACGATCCCCCTATCCCTCCTGTGCCTTGTCAGATTTGCGGGGAAACTGGACACAAAACTCTTTATTGCCCAAAAGCCAAAGAACTGGTTTTTTAGCCTCCCAAGTGTTCCAGATTTGCCACTTCAACCGAAAAACGTACAGCTTTTTGTACATAACATGACGATGAGCTGCTTGCGAGGGGCAAGCATTCCCTGGGCATTGAATAACGAAAGCCGACAGAAAGCACAGATCACAGGTTCGGGACATACCCTATCGATGATAAATTCTGCGCCGAATATATCAGCGCGCTTTGTAATACAAATTTGAGTTCATTTGGCAGTTAAGCGACAGGCTGGGGCGGGCTAGAATTAGGCGCGGAGCTAAACATTATGACCATGATCGTCGCCGATACTACCTGCGGGTTGCCGCGAGAATTGCTGGTGCAGCGCTGTATTCCCCTGATCCCACAGATTGTCACCTTCGGAGAAGAGTCCTATCACGATGATCAGGATCTGGATACTGCCACATTCCTGAGCAAGCTCAAGGCATCGCCTACTCTGCCGAAAACTGCCGCGCCGGAACCGTCCTGCTATTATCCGATCTTTGAGGAGGCAAGGAGGAAAGGGGAAAGTGTAATCGTCGTTGCGCCAACAGGCAAAGCCAGCGGTACTGTCCGCTCGGCGGAGACTGCCGCGCAGGATTTCCCCGATGTGGATATCCGCGTGATTGACACGCAAACTGTATCGTGCAATCTCGGTTCCCTGGTCCTGCTGGCAGATGATATGGCGAAGACGGGTAAATCTCCCGACGCGATCCTGGCAAAATTAAATGACATGATCCCGCGTGGGCGGCTGTATTTTGTCGTGGATACGCTGGAGTATCTCGCCAGGGGTGGCCGCATTGGCGGGGCAAAGAAACTGCTTGCAGAACTGCTTGAGATCAAGCCGATCCTGCAAGTCAAAGATGGGCAGATTGAACCGTTCGAGCAGCAACGCACGAAAAAGCGCGCACTGAGGCGTCTCGTGGGGACCGTTGCAGAGTCATGCAAAGGTGGGGATGACTGTCATTTATCGGTATTGCAGGTGGAGGCCGAAGAGGAAGCGCAGGCGCTCGTCGAAGAATTGAAATCCAGAGTGCCAGTTTCTAATATTCCGATTTACGAATTGCCCCCAGCCATTGTCGTTCATGCGGGACCGAGGGCGATGGGCGTGGGCTTTTTCATTTGATCCTCTCCAAATCCGTTATGAATACAAAGTTTCACAATGACTTATGTTGCGGATTTGAGGAGGGTGCCGGCCGCAGGCAGAGCGGGCGGGGTGGTATAATTTTTGCCTCATTGCGTAATTTACCACGAAGTGTTACGAAAGTGGTTTTGTAAGGAGCTTCCATGTCAGGTCATTCAAAATGGTCAACCATTAAACGCAAAAAGGGCGCGGCAGATGCCAAACGCGGCGCCATCTTTACACGCCTTGCGCGTGAAATCGTGATTGCTGCGCGCGAGGGAGGCAGTGACCCGGAAACCAATTTCCGCCTGCGCCTCGCGGTCGATAAAGCCCGGGCAGAGAATATGCCGAAGGATAATATCGAGCGCGCCATCCGGCGCGGCTCCGGTGAGGATAAGGATGCTGCCGCGTTCGAGCAGATCACTTATGAGGGCTATGCCCCGCATGGCGTAGCGGTGATGGTCGAAGCCGTGACCGATAACCGCAACCGTACCGTTTCTGATCTGCGGCATGCCTTCACCAAGGCAGGTGGCAATATGGCGGAACCCGGCGCAGTGGGTTGGCAGTTTGACCGGATTGCCTATTTTTCTTTCCCCTCCAGTGCGTTGAATTTCGACAATGCCTTTGAACTGGGGATCGAAGCCGGCGCGAACGATGTAGTGGAAGAGGACGGGTATATCGAAATTACGGGTCCAGTTGAGACATTCAAGGAAATTGCCACTCTTTTGCACAAGGCGAAAGTCCAGCCCGAAGAGGCGGGCTTGCGTATGAATCCCAAACAGGAAGTGGAACTCAACCCGGAAGCTACGATCCAGGTGCTCAGGGCGATCGAGACCATTGAAGACCTGGACGATGTGCAGAACGTTTACTACAACCTGAAGGTTTCAGAAGAAGCGCTGGCAGCCCTCGAAGGCGCTTAAGATCAGCCACAGAGTCGCGGAGACGCGGAGAAAAATTTTCTCTAGGGCTCCGCGTTGCTGTGGCAATTTATTTAAATGACTCTTGCCTTAGGAATAGATCCGGGTACGGCAACGACAGGCTACGGGCTCGTGCGGATCGAACCGGACGGAAGCTTAATCGCCGTTAAATATGGCGTGATCCTAACCCCCAAGGATGCGACTGCCTCTGCGCGCCTGGTCATGCTGTATGATGAGTTGCGTGGCATCATCAGTGAATATCATCCACAGATCGCCGCGGTCGAAAAGTTGTTCTTCTCACGAAACGTGACGACGGCCCTTGCAGTAGGGCAGGCACGCGGTGTGGTCATGTTATGCATCGAACAGGCGGGGATCGAAGCCTTTGAGTACACACCGAACGAAGTCAAACAGGCTGTCGCAGGCTATGGCGGCGCGGAGAAGAAACAGGTGCAGGAAATGGTCAGGGCTTTGCTTGCCCTGGATAGTATCCCCAAGCCAGATGATGCGGCAGATGCACTTGCGATCGCGATCACGCATTTGAGTACAAAGAGATATGATCTGGTATAAAGGACTCAACAGGACTCAACGTCTCCTGACGTTGAAATACCAAAGCCTGGAGACTTTGGCTCCGATTTCTGATTAAAATACACTCATGATAGCAACTCTCCGTGGTGAAATTGCACAGGTCGAAGAAAACGCCCTCATCCTGGAGGTTGGCGGGGTGGGGCTGCGGGTTTTTGTCCCAGCACCATTGCGCGGACGGATGCGAGTGGGCGAGGTTCTTTTGCTCTTTACTCATCTTGTTGTCCGTGAAGACGCGCTGACGCTTTATGGTTTTGAGTCTCAATCAGAACGCGAGCTTTTTAATACCCTTCTCGGCGTGGACGGGGTCGGTCCGAAGGTCGCTTTGTCGGTAATCTCCACAATGACTCTTGATGCAATCCAACGTGCTGTCTTTGCAGATGAGCCAGAGGTTTTGAGCCGTGTCCCAGGCATTGGGAAGAAAACTGCGCAGAAAATGGCACTCCATTTGAAGGACAAACTAAAACCGATGGACGCGCTGGCAACAATGGCTGGGATGACGGACAAGGACAGCGAAGTCCTGGCGGCCCTAACTGCGCTTGGTTATTCCGTGGTTGAGGCGCAGGCGGCGATCCAGGCACTGCCCAAGGACGCGCCCGAGGACACCGAAGAACGTCTGCGGATGGCGCTGCAATATTTTCAATAACAATAGAGCCGAAGGGTTTCTTCCTCAACAATTTATTCGTTTCGTGAAGAGTTGGCGACAATCTCTGCATCCAATTTAGAGTAAAAACCCTCAGGGTCTTTATTAATAATCAATGGATGATTCCGAACTGTTGAAAAAATATGAGCCGGTCCTGCGGTTTGCGAAAAGCGAACGGTTCTTCCCCATGGCTGTAGAGCCATATCTGGAAAAATGTACGATCTTCCCGAGTGGGCCACAGGGGGTGGTAGACCTGCTTTCTCATCCCGATGAGCCGCTCGCTACGCTTGTCGGTAAACTCGAGAGCGGGGAATACTTCCTCCGTTTCGTCAACGACCCGTTGATTGATTCAGATGTCTGGGTGTGGTGGGGAAGTTCCTCCATTTTGCTCAGTGTCGTGGCCTGGTTTGCAGCAGGCTGGAACGGAGTTGCGGTCGTAGCCATTCTGGCATTGCTTACTGCATTTATCATCTACATCTGGGCGTCGCCGATTCGCTTGCGTTTCTTCCCCGCCGCGCTTGCCGCCCTGTTCTTCTTTGCACTGGAGGCGGTTCCGATCTGGTTTTTTCTCACTCCACATTCGTTCATCAGTGTCCAGCTCGAATATCTGGTGCTATTCCCGATTTATTTGTTTATTCTTTTCTACCTCTCTGTGCGGACAATGAAGTTTATCTTCGATAATATTATCCCTCAGGGGCCCGGTGTGATCATGGATATGTTCTCGCGCGCGACAGAAACCGTTGCGCGCAAATCGTTTTTTCAATATGCAGAAATTCTGGAGAAGGAACCAACGCCTGTCTACTATGGACGCGTTACGCGCTGGGAGGACGTGGAAGGTAATCATTGGCATAGCCTGCAGTACCATTTTTTTTATGCCTTTAATGACTGGCGACTCGCCGCAAACGGGATCAACCATCATGAGGGGGATTGGGAGATGGTCGCGGTCTATCTGAAGAATGACCAGCCGTATTCGTTGCTGCTTTCCCAACACGGGACCGGTGCGATGGAATTGTGGCAAGATGTGCGCTGTGTCAAGGATAAGGAAGGCAAGGAAACTACACATCCGCTGATCTACGTGGCGCTGGGTTCGCATGCCAATTACAGCAAGCCGGAGGTCATCCGTTCGGCGAGCCTGTTTCACGAAGGATTGTTCCAGCGCTTCATTTACTGGCTGGATGGCTTGATTCATTTTTTGTTCCTGCTTTTCAACCCGAGCGAAAAGGAACGCCAGATCGCATTACGCGAGTTGGCTACACATCCGGCCACGGCGCTCACCGAGGAAAACTTTGAAAAATTACGTGATGAAACAGATCATTATCTGGTCAGTCTGCCCCTCGAAATCGCCACGGGTGATGGGTTCCGCATTGGGTATGAAGGAGAGCCGCGCAGCGAAGCAATTGGCAGATCGAGCAGTTATATCAAGCGGATTATGTCAAGCCGAAAAGTGGTCCACCCACAGTCGCGCCAGTGGAAGCAGGTTCTCCTGGACCCAGAACCGGAATGGGTGAACTATAAGGGCCTATGGGGCGTGAAGAGCCTGATGAAGGACGAATCCGGCCCGCCGGGACCGAAATGGGACCGCCCCGACAAACTGTTCGCGGTCTATCCGCGCAAGCGCTGGGACAAGTCGCTGGAGTGGCTAACGGAGCTGGAAAATATCCTGATGGCTAGAAATAATAGAAAGAAAACGTAGCCTATGCGTTTCGCTCCCACCTGGCATACACAGCCTGTGAGAGCAATTTCCCCGCGCTTTGCTCGCGCGTGACAAGTTCTCCCATTTCGACCTTTCCCCCAAATCCATCCATCATATCTTCCATAGCCTGTGCAACATGGATTGCGGAGGCACGCACCGCGTAAAGGGTTGTCACCACAAACAGGGGATCATTGCTCAAACATGCTTGGCAGGCTTCCAGCAGGCGGGGCAAAGACTTATACACTTCCCACACTTCGCCTTTTGGGCCGCGCCCGAACTTGGGGGGGTCGAGGATGATTCCGTCGTATTTGACGCCACGCCGTGCCTCACGTTGGGCAAATTTCAAAGCATCGTCCACAATCCAGCGGATGGGTTTTTCCGCCAGGTTGGATAAGGCCTGATTGTCACGCGCCCAGCTCACAGATTTTTTTGAAGCGTCCACGTGGGTCACTTTGGCGCCGGCCGCGGCGGCCGCCAGAGATGCCAGTCCTGTATAGCCAAACAAATTCAAGACATTGGCTTCCCGTTTGAACTGTGCGATCAGACCGCTGAACCAATCCCAGTGCGCAGCCACCTCAGGGAATACACCCAAATGCCGTCCTGGCGTGGTCATGACCCAAAACTTTAACTCTCCTCGCATGACCTGGGTGGGGTCGAGGATATATTTCATCTCCCATTTCTCGTCCACCTTCTTTTTGAAATCCCAATGACCGCCGCTTTCCTCGCCTGTGGGCACAAACACCGCGTGGGCATTCTTCCATTCTGCAGTCAGTGAACGCTTCCACATTGCCTGTGACTCAGGTCGGACAAACACATAGTCACCAAAGCGTTCGAGCTTCAAGCCATCGCCGCTATCGAGCAGCGCGTAATCCGTCCAATGGGAGGATTCAAGAAATGTAAATGGTTGTAACGCGCTCATAGAGAGTAGGACATAAGTTGGATGGGGAAATTGGACAAACACACTTGCATTTTATAGTAGAAGAGTTGTATAATGTGGGAGAAAGTGGTACAAAGTGGTAAGAACGCCGGCATTCCCGGCGTTCACCTGTTAATAAGGAATTATAGCACAAATGTTCTTAGGTCAGTTCCAGCATAATCTCGATGAAAAGGGCCGCCTGATGATCCCGGCGCGCTACCGCGAGTTGCTGGCAGCTGGCGCCTTCATCACGCAGGGCTTCGACCGATGTCTGATGGTGATGACGGATGCATACTTTGCACAGGTCTATGACCGCATCAACTCCATGAACCTGGCAGACCCAACCGCACGTCTCCTGCGCCGGCTAATCCTTTCCAATGCGTATGCTGTGGAAGTGGATAAAGTGGGGCGCATCCTCGTTCCGGGGAACCTGCGCCAGGTCATCGCACTGAACGGCGAAGCGATCGTCGCCGGGCAGGGCGACTACTTCGAAGTGTGGAACCCTGCCGATTGGAATGCACAGATGGATCAACTGCAGGATATCGAGACGAACAACCAGCGCTTTGCCACACTCGATCTTTCCAGAGGTTATTCTTCGTAGTAACGGCTGTAGCCGTTAACGACTAAAGTCGTTACTACATGAACGACTCGCCGCATCGATCTGTACTTTACAAAGAGATTATACACGCGTTGCAGCCTCATGCCGGGGGGCGCTATGTGGATGGGACATTGGGCGCGGGCGGCCATGCCCGCGGAATCATGGAGGCGTCTGCGCCAGATGGACAATTGCTGGGTCTCGATGTAGACCCGCAGGCGTTAGCGATCGCTCGCAGGAACTTGGCTCCCTACGAGCACCGCATCCATCTGGCGCAAGCCTCCTATACTTCTCTCGCTGCCCAACTGGCGCAGCTCGGATGGGAGGCGGTCGATGGCATCGTCCTCGACCTGGGTGCCTCGTCGATGCAGTTCGACACCCCTGAACGAGGCTTCTCCTTCCTGCACGATGCGCCGCTCGACATGCGCTTCGGACCTCATTCTTTGCAGACCGCGGCCGATTTGGTGAACAAGTACTCAGAACGGGAACTGGCGGACTTGATCTTCCAATACGGCGAAGAGCGGGACTCGCGCAAGATCGCCCGGGCCATTGTCAGGGCGAGACCGATCCACACGACCCGTGAGCTGGTCGCCGCCATCGAATCGGTTTCTCCCCGCCGAGGGTCCTTCGACAGGCTCAGGAGGGTCCACCCAGCGACGAGGACGTTTCAGGCGCTGCGGATTGCTGTCAATGAGGAGTTGGCTTCCATTGAACAGGTTCTTCCCCAGGCGCTGGCAGCTCTCAAGCCCGGAGGAAGACTCGCCATCATCTCCTTCCACTCGCTGGAAGACCGCATCGTCAAGGACTTCTTCCGCGGACAAAGCAAGGATCGGGTCAACCCGCCGTACGAACAGATCTATGAGGCAGAACGCAAGGCAACGCTGAAAGAGGTAAATCGAAAACCAATCGTGCCCTCGGATGAAGAGACTCAACACAATCCGAGAGCCCGCAGTGCGAAACTTCGCATTGCGGAAAAACTGTAAGGCGGAATGGCATTCCGCCCTACGCGACCAATCGCCCAAAGAAAAAGGTCGTTATGCAAGGACAGGCTACTCAAATTATTCATGCTTACAAACAGGCCCCCTGGCGTGTGCAACGCCAATGGGTTGGTATCTTCCTGCTTCTGGTGATCGGCGTGGCAATGATCGCGGCGCTCTACCTCGACGTGACCGCGCGCACTGCTGTGACCGGTCGCGAGATCCAGGAGATGCGCGTTCAGATCACAACCATTCAGCGGGAAACTGCTGACCTGGAAACCCGGCTGGCAGACTTAACCTCCACCGCGGCGATGGAGAGGCGCGCGGTCGCGCTGGGGTACCGTCCCGTACAGCCCGGAGAGCTCGATTACGTCGCTGTGCCGGGCTTTGTCAAGCCTGAACCCGCCATCCTTCTGGCGGCAAAAGATGTGTCCCCGCAGACGGACACTCTGCCCGCCGAATATACCCAGTCCCTGCTGGAATGGCTCGAAGACCGGGTCAAGTTCGGAGGCTTACGCTAATCATGAAACAGCAGTACGCCATCCGTTCCTTGATCGTTGTCGCCGGGCTGGCCGTCGCGGTGGTGGCGGTCATCGTACAGATCATCCGCATTCAGACCAGTGAGCAGGCAGCCGTCTTCCTCTCACAGGGCGATCGATACGCGGGCGAGTTCCAGATGTTCTATCCGGAGCGCGGCGAAATCTATGATCGTAACGGTCATCTGCTGGCAGGCAACCGAACAGTGTACGAGGTGGGCGTAAGCCTGCGCGAAATGGCCAGCCCGGAAGCCATGGCGGCTGCATTGAGCGCAAACCTCGGCCTTACCTATGACGAGATTTATAAACAGCTGACTCAGTCCCCGGAAACGTGGGAATATGTCGTGATCCAGGACTATGTGCCTGTGGACGCGGTGGACAAGCTAAAGAAACTCGTCGAGCAGCTGGACAATGCCGACGATCCACGTTTGAGCGGACTGGCGTTCAAACCGCATTTACAGCGCAGTTACCCGGAGAATGCGCTTGCTTCCAATGTCCTGGGATTTGTCACGCGCGACGGGCGCGGCTATTTTGGAATCGAAGAGAAGTATAACGATTTGCTGGCAGGCAACCCCGTACAGATCTGGGTGCCGCGTGATCCCAACAAAGCGACCGAGATCCCCAGGGTGCCGAATGGGACAAGTCTGGTTCTCACGATTAACCGTGACCTGCAAGCCAAAGTGGAATCGATCCTGGACGAGGCGCTTTCCGAGTATGGGGCACAGAACGGCACGATCATCGTCACGGACCCGCGCAACGGCGAGATCCTGGCCATGGCTGCCACCCCGCGCATGGACTTGAACAATTACGGCAATTATTTTTCTTTATATGACAACGGCAGTCAATACAACCGCGCAATTGGCACAACCTATGAGCCGGGTTCTGTTCTCAAAGTCTTGACAATGGCTGCTGCTCTGGATGCAGGAACGGTCAGGCCGGAAACGACCTTCATCGATACCGGCGCGATCGAAGTGGGTGGAATCACCATCCAAAATTGGAACCGGGATGCCTGGGGCGAGCAAAACATGACCGGTTGTTTGCAGCATTCCCTGAATGTCTGTCTGGCGTGGATCTCTTCCCAGATGGGCTCGCAGTCGTTCTACGGCTATATGGATCGCTTCGGTCTGGGTCATCCAACCGGGGTGGACCTTTCCGGCGAAGCGCCCGGCAGACTCAAGCGCCCGGGAGATGGTGACTGGTACCCGGTCGATCTTGGTACGAATGCGTTCGGTCAGGGCATTGCCGTGACTCCCCTGCAGTTGCTCACAGCCGCCTCTGCAATTGCCAACGAAGGCAGGATGGCGACGCCGCACGTGTTGTATTCCATGCTTCGGGACGGACATCAATACAATGTCCCTTCGCAGTATGCCGGCTCTCCCATCTCTGCAGAAACTGCCAATACTTTGAACGAGATGCTTGCTGTCTCCCTCGAACAAGAGTCTTCGATGGCGTTGCTGCCCGGGTATCGCCTTGCTGGCAAGACCGGTACCGCGCAGATCCCAACGGACTATGGCTATGATGGGTTCCATACCAATGTCTCCTTCGTGGGCTGGGGACCGGTGGATGATCCGCAATTCATGGTGTACATCTGGATGGAACAGCCCAGTACATCGATCTGGGCCTCCGAAACCGCTTCACCCGTTTTCTCCAAGGTGGTTGAACAGACTGTCATTCTCCTCAATATCCCGCCGGATGTTGTTCGCAGTCAGGTAACGAAATAGATGCTGACCCTCGCCGATGCGCTTGAAGCTCTGACGAATTTTCGTCCCATCGCTACAACGGTCATCACCGAAGCGGTGATCGACTCGCGTCAGGTGATCCCGGGTTCGCTGTTCGTGGCCATCCCCGGTGAAAACCTGGATGGGCATGATTTCATCGGGGAAGCATTTCGAAGGGGGGCTTCTTTTGCTTTAATCCAGCGCGATGTAAATGGTGCATTCCGGACCATTGATCTGCGCGCGGTGCTCTCCATCGACTCCTTTCCGCGTGAAGATCTGGTCCCACCGCTCTGCCTGCGTGTGGAGAACACAGTCACCGCCTTGCAGCAGATCGCGCGTTACTGGCGCCGCAAGCTTGATCTGCGCGTGGTGGGGATCACCGGCAGTGTGGGCAAATCTACCACCAAGGAAATGGTGGCCGAGGTTCTCAGCACGAAGTATCGAACGCTCAAAAGCCCCGGGAATCTGAACAACGAAATCGGGTTGCCGTTGACGATCTTGCGTCTAAGCACGGGTCACGAACGCGCAGTGCTCGAAATGGGATTCTATGTGCCTGGCGAGATCGCCTTCCTGTGCGACATTGCCCTGCCACAGATCGGTGTGGTGACCAATATCGGCACAGTCCATGCGGAGCGTGCCGGTTCCCAGGAAGCCATCGCCCGCGGGAAAGCGGAATTGGTTCAGGCGTTGCCTCCCGCGCCGGTGGGCGTGGCGATCCTGAACTTCGATGACCCGTGGGTTCGCCAGATGGAGGAGAAGACCAAGGCGCGCGTCTTCTTCTATGGGCTCTCGCGTGAAGCAAACCTCTGGGCGGATAATGTCGTCGGGCTGGGCCTGGAGGGCATCCGCTTCCGCCTGCATTATCAAGGTGAGACTCTGCATGTGCGCATCCCGTTGATCGGGCGTCATTCCGTGCATACGGCCCTGCGGGCGGCGGCAGTCGGACTCGCCGAAGGGATGAACTGGCAGGAAATCCTGGAGGGACTCAACCAGGGACATACCCAGCTGCGCCTTGCAGCTGTCCGCAGCCAGACGGGCGCGCTGCTGCTCGATGATACCTATAACGCTTCCCCTGAGTCGATGCTGGCGGCCCTCAACCTGCTCGACGAGCTGGAAGGGCGCAAGGTGGCTGTACTGGGCGATATGCTTGAGCTGGGTCCGTACGAGCGCGGCGGACATGAAATGGTGGGGTTGCGTGCCGCCCAGGTGGCAAATATCCTGCTCACACTCGGGGAACGGGCGCACCAGATCGCGGATGCGGCCCGGCGCGCAGGTATGAGAAAATCCTCCATCGTTGAGTTCAACGAATTTGAACCACTTATGGATTGGTTGAAGACGAACCTGACAAAAGAAGACGCTGTACTCATCAAGGGTTCTCATGGTTTGCGGATGGATCGTATTGCCTCGATGCTGGAGGCGCGCTCATGACACAAACCAGCCTGGTCCTGGGACTTGCCATGTTTTCCTTTATGATGACCGTGATCTGGGGATCGCCGTTGCTGCGCATGCTCCGTCACTTCAGGATCGGCAAACTGATCCGCGTGGACGAGCCCGGTCACCACAACGTGAAGATGGGTACGCCCACCATGGGTGGTGTGTTATTCATTCTGCCAGTGCTTCTGCTCACCGGCCTGTTGAATGCTGCTGTTCTGATCGGTCTGGAAGTGACCGGTCGCTCTGTGCTTGTACCTCTGATCGTGCTCGTAGGCTATGCCCTACTCGGCGCATGGGACGATTGGGAGGGTATCCGTGGCAAGCGGCGCGGAGAAGGTCTACGTGCCCGCACTAAATTTCTGGCACAGGTTGTCCTGGCGGTTGGGACTGCGTTTGTGTTGAAATACCTGTTGGGTTCTCCCGAAATGCGTTTGCCAGGTACTCAGGGCGATATCGAACTGGGTTTGTGGTACATCCCCATTGCAGCGTTCATCATCGTCAGCGAATCGAACGCAATCAATTTCACGGATGGACTCGATGGCCTGGCGGGTTTGATCTCTGCTACCGCCTTTGCTGCGTTTGGCGGTATCGCTCTTATGCAAGATCAGCCCTATCTGGCACGTTTCTGTTTCACAGTCGTCGGCGCGCTTTTTGGGTTCCTATGGTTCAACGTTCATCCGGCCGAACTGTTCATGGGTGATACGGGTTCCCTGGCTCTCGGCGCGACCCTGGCGGTCGTGGCTCTCATGACCGGTCATTGGCCGCTCTTACTGGTGATCGCGGTGATCCCTCTCAGTGAAGCGTTGAGCGTTGTGATCCAGGTGACGTACTTCAAACTGACCAAGGGCAA
>Ga0114129_10010573_pt1 | contig 13159 bp, 8 predicted proteins | sample RhiMetdeltSRZDD1_FD_80071 | JGI IMG/M metagenome (GOLD analysis project Ga0114129, IMG submission 80071) | Populus rhizosphere microbial communities from Tennessee, USA - Rhizosphere MetaG P. deltoides SRZDD1 (version 2) (version 2) | ecosystem: Host-associated > Plants > Roots > Rhizosphere >...
CGCAGATGATGAGATCCGGCTCCGCCGCCAGCGCGCGCGCAATGCAAATCCGCTGCTTTTGTCCACCCGAGAGCTCGTTCGGCAACCGGTCGACGTAGCGCTCGTCCATTTCAATGAGCCGTAGCAGCTCACCCACTTTCGCATCCCGCTTGCGGCCCGTGAAGCCGTGATAGAATTCGAGCGGCCGGCCGATGACATCGCGCACGCACTGCCGCGGATTGAGCGCCGTATCCGGGCTCTGATAGATCATCTGAATGCGCCTGAGGAGCCCCTTGTCGCGCGTGGCGAGCGCCGGCGGCAACAGCTTGCCGTTGAAGTGAATTTGCCCCTTGAGCGGCGGCAGCAGCCCGGTGATGGCCCGCGCCAGGGTCGATTTGCCGGAGCCCGATTCACCCACCACGGCTACGGTCCGCCCGCGCGGTACGTTGATCGTGACATTGTCCAAAACCTTGACGAGACCCTTGCCATAGGCCGCATCCACATTCTGGATCCGCAAGATGCTGTCGCTGCCGCGCACCTCGGGCTTGGCGAGCTTTCTCACCGCCCACAGCGACTTCGTATAGTCTTCCTTGGGAGTCTTGAGCATGCTGCGGGTGGGCGCCTCTTCCACGAGCTTTCCGTAGCGCAGCACCATGATCCGGTGCGCCATCTGCGCCACCACCGCGAGGTCGTGGGTGATGTAGATCGCCGCCGTGTTGAACTGCTCGACGATATCCCGAATGGCCGCCAGAACCTCCACTTGCGTCGTCACGTCGAGCGCGGTGGTCGGCTCGTCAAAGATGATGAGATCGGGCCGGCACGACATTGCCATTGCCGTCATGGCCCGCTGCAGCTGTCCCCCCGAGACCTGGTGAGGGAAACGCTCGCCAATGCGATCGGGATCGGGAAGCCTCAATCTCCCGTAGAGCGACCGCGCGTCCTTTTCCGCCGTTTCGCGCGAGCTGATCCCATGCCCGATCGCCGTCTCCACGGTCTGGTCGATGATCCTGTGCGCGGGATTGAAGGCGGCAGCGGCACTTTGCGCCACATAGGCGATGCGCGATCCCCGGAGCCGGCGCCGCTCCGCATCGCTCACCTTGATGAGGTCCCTGCCGTCGAAAAATATGCTGCCCTTGGTGATGCGGCAGCCGGGTCGGGCGAAGCCCATCGCCGCCAGTCCAAGTGTTGATTTGCCGGCGCCCGACTCCCCGATGACCCCTAAGACCTCGCCGCGATTCAAGTTCAGATCGACACCCTTGACGATCTCATGCCAGCGGTCGTCGCTGTAGCCTTCAATGTGAAGGCCCTTGATCTCGACCAGGACTTTCCCCTTCTCGCGCGGGCCTTTTGCGTCCGTCCTACTTTTCATCGCGCAATCCGCTCGTTTTGTGCAGGAACCAGTCCACCACGAAATTCACCGCCACCGTCAGGAGCGCAATAGCGCCTGCCGGCAGCAGCGGCGTGAACTTGCCGTAGGTGATAAGCGTTGCGTTCTCCCGCACCATCGACCCCCAGTCTGCCGTCGGCGGCTGAATGCCGAGTCCCAGGAACGACAGGGCGCTGATCGTCAGGAATACGAAACAGAACCGCAAGCCGAACTCGGCGACAAGCGTCGGCAATATGTTGGGTAGGATCTCCCTGAACATGATCCAAGATGTGTTCTCGCCCCTGAGCCTTGCCGCCTCGACATAGTCCATGACCACTACGTTCATCGCCACCGACCGTGATATGCGGTAGAAGCGCGTCGAGTCGAGCAAGGCGATGATCAAGATGATGTTGGTCGCTGATGATCCGACGATGGAGAGCAGCATCAGTGCGAAAATAAGCTGCGGGATCGACATGAACACATCGACGATCCGGCCCAGGACCTGGTCGAGCCAGCCGCGGAAGATGGCCGATAGAATGCCGAGCGTCCCTCCGAGGCTGAAAGACAGCAGCACTGTGATGAGCGCAATGCCGATGGTGTTGCGCGCCCCGTAGATCAACCGTGTGAGCATGTCGCGCCCGAGTTGGTCGGTGCCCAGCCAATGAGCCGTCGAGCTCGGCAGATAGGCATCCCCCATCACTTGCGACTCTCCGTAAGGAGCGATGAGTGGGGCAAAAAGTGCCAGGACCCCGTAGCTGACAATGACGATCATGCCGAACCACGCTGTCGCTGGCGCCGTCCGGAGGAGCCTGAGGGCGTTCCGCGCCATCGTTCTGCGCGCCACTACCTCGCCGGCTTTGATCGATGCTTCGCTCATCTTGGATGCAGGAGCCTCGGATTGCTGACGATGGCGATGATGTCCGCCGTCAGGTTCAATAGAATGTAGGTGGCGGCGAAAATCAGTGCACACGCCTGCACCACCGGGATGTCGCGCGATCTCACCGCATCGACCATGGCCTGGCCGACGCCTGGGTAGACGAAAACCACCTCGACCACGACCACGCCCACCACCAGATAGGCGAGATTGAGTGCGATGACGTTCACGATTGGTGCCCAGGCGTTGGGCAAGGCATGCTTGACGATGATCTTGCTCCGCGGCACGCCCTTGAGCTCTGCCATTTCGATATAGGGGCTCGCCAGGAGGCCGATGATCGAGGCGCGCGTCATCCGCATCATATGGGCCAGAATTACCAGAGTGAGCGTAAGGACGGGCAGGGCGGCCCGGTACAGCCGATCTCCCAGCGACATATCCGGATTCACCTTGGCGAGCGATGGCAGCCAGCCAAGCTTAACGGCCAGGACCAGCATTAATATGTAGGCGATGAAGAAGTCGGGGAACGAAATCATCGTCAGCGTCGTCGCGTTGATGATCCGGTCGAACCAGCTGTTGCGGTAGAGTGCAGCGAGAAGGCCGAGCGCCAGCGCCAGGGGCACGGCGATGAGCGCCGTCATGGAGGCAAGGAACAACGTGTTCTTGAGCCGCGGCCCGATGATATCGATCACCTGGCGGTGATAATCGCCCTGCGCCGCGAAGGAGGAGCCGAAATCGCCGTGCATCACTCCGCCGATCCAGTAGAAATAGCGCTGCACCGGCGGCTCATCGAGGCCAATCTGCTTCTGGAATGCAGCAACCGTCTCGGGCGTTGCGGCTTGGCCGAGGATCGATCGCGCGAAATCTCCCGGCAGCAATTCGATGGCCGAGAAGATCACGATCGACACGACGAATAACGTGACGAGGCCCAGGCCCAATCGCTGCAGCACGGTCCGCAGTACCGGATGCATTTTGCTCTAGCCCCACCCTGTGGCTATCGTTTTTCTTTTTCTGAATAGTGACAAATTCGGTCAGCACTGGCTAGCTGTTATTTTGCGCCCTCTCTTCCCGGCTCTTCGGCGCCCAAGCGATGGCCGCAGGGGCAGATGGATTTAGGCCACCCACCAGCGCGAGGCGATCTTCATGCCGTCGAGGTCCGAGTTCGAGGCAAGCTCGCCATGGGCGACCCTCTTGCGATGCGCCGACACATAGGTGTTGAACACGATGTTGATGAGCCCGCCGTCGTCATGCACGAGCTGCTGCATCTCGGCATACATCTTCGCGCGTCTGGCATCGTCGGTCTCCGAGCGTGCCTTTACGAGGAGTTCGTTGAAACGCCGGTTCTTCCAGTACGTGTCGTTCAACGCCGCATCCGCGGCATAGGCCGTCGTCATCATCCAGTCGACCGACGGCCGCCCGTTCCAATAGGACGCGACGAAGGGCTTCTTCAGCCAGACCACGTCCCAATAGCTATCATCGGCCTCCCTGACGAGGTTGATTTCGATGCCTGCGGCCTTCGCCGATGCTTGGAATAGCGCCCCGGCGTCGACTGCTCCTGCGAAAGCGGCATCGGCAACCGATAGATCTACCCTGAGGGTCTCGAGCCCTGCCGTCTTCAACAGCGCCTTCGCCTTCGCCGGATTATATTTATGGACAGGCTCTGGATTGATGGCGAACTTCACGGTCGGCGCGATCGGATTGTCGTTGCCGACCGTCGCATGGCCGCCAAATACCTTTTGCGCGATCGCCTCGCGGTCGATGGCATATTTCAAGGCGCTGCGCACATCGGCATTGTCGAACGGCGGCTGCTGGACGTTCATCACGAAAATGTAGTGGCCGTAGCCTGTGACCGTGTCGATTTCGAGATAGGGGTTCTGTTTCAACAGATCGACCGTCTTCAGGTCGCAGCGATCGATGTAGTCGACCTCGCCCGAGGTCAGCGCATTGGTGCGTGCCGACACGTCGGCTATGACCGTGAATTCAACTTCGTCGAACCACGTTTCGCGGTAATAATTGGGATTGCGCTTGAGAGCTGCCCTTACTCCCGGCTCCCACTTGTCCATCATATAGGGACCAGTGCGGTTCATCGATGCCCAATCGGCGTTGCCATTGTCCTTGGCCGGCATGATCGGCAGGTGGAAGTCGCTGACGAGGAAGGGAAAGTCGGCATTGCTGCGCGACAGGGTGAACACCACGGTGTCATCACCATCGGCGATGATGTCGGTGATCGGCTGCAGGATCGACTTGGCTGCTGATTTCGATGCCTCGCCCATGTGGTGTCGGAAGGAGGCAATCACATCGCTGGACTTGACGGGGCGGCCGTCATGGAAGGTCGCGCCGTTGCGGAGCTTGAATACCCATTTCGACGCCCCATGTGAGGGCTCATAGCTCTCGGCGAGATCAGGATTGACCTGCCCCTTGGCATCGATCTCGGTGAGGCTGTTGCTTGCCGAACCCCAGCAAGCCGTGCCTGTCATTTGGTCGGGATAGGTTGCAGGATCGAGCGAATCATTCGTCGCCCCATGGCTGATGCCGATCTTGAGCTGTCCCCCCCTTTTGGGTTCCGCCCGCGCGGCTTCGCTGAACATCGTATGGGCGGCAGGTACGCTGAGACCAGCGGCCACCGCGAGCTGCAGGAAGTCGCGCCGCGACATCTTTCCGCGCGCCGCGAGTGAGGCAAGATCAAGTTTCCGGCTGAGGCTGGACATCGGACGTACTCCCCTGAGCGTTGCCGATAGGACCGGCCATGCCAGGCGCCTTCTGGCATCTCGCATACCGTTCTTGTTTGGTTTGCGGCTCGCGAAGACCTGAGCGTCTCATGCCAAATGACCTCGGTCAATCCGGTGCAGGGCGTTGGCTATTTTCAAGAATGAAGGGTCCTGTCGAGAACGAGCGGGTTAGATGAGCTTTCGCTCGATCTTCTCGTTCCACCTCCGCGCCAGGATCCTGCGGCGCCCCTCAAAGGCTTCGAGGCGCCCTTTGACCAGCCAGTGCTCCTTGGTTGCGGTCAACTCGGAATAGGTCTCGGTCCTCACCTTCCAGCGCCCGCGTGAAAGCTCCTCGCTCCAGTGGATCTCATGCTTGGCCGAAAGTGGATCCTCCGGCAGGATCGTGTAAAGCTCGCGTGCGCACTCCCAAGTCTCGAGCCCATGCTCGACAATCTCATAGCGCCCGAAATCATCGATGATGGCAAGCCTGGTTTCCCCGCTGGCCTGGTCGATGGTCACCTCCCGCTTGTTCGAGGGTTTTTGGATTTCTCGGCGCTTGAGAGGCGGGGCGGCTTCCGCTTCGGCGAAATCGGGCGCCGTATCCTCGGGCCTTCTACCCCTCACTGGAATTTCGAGATGGCTCTCCTCGGTGTAAACCTTGAGCGTTACCGCTTCAGGCGCTGGCCACACCATGGGCCAGTAGCATGTGGAGATCGACAGCCTGAGCCGGTGGTTTTTGGGAATGTGCATGGCGATGTCGTCGAGCTTGATTTTGGCGCTGTAGCGGCGCCCGGGCTCGAGTTTCGAAGGGTGCTCATGGCTTTCACGATGGCAGAGATTCAGTACGCCATAGCTGATCCGCGAGGACGCGCCGTCGGGCCACAAGCTGTTGAGCCTCACCGCAACGAGGGCGACGGGTTTGTCGACGCTGAAGCTGAGATTGAACATGGGCGCGCCGACGAGGTCAATGCCGTCCGCCAGGGCTTCGCTGTCGAAGGTGAGCGAACCGGCATCGTCCCGGCGCTGGTCGCCGGGGAACTCGGGCCCGAGCCAGATGATGCAGAACTCCCCTCCATCAAGTCCGGTCGTCTGCGGGGAAATGATGGAAAGGGTCTGGGGAGCGCCAGGGTCGCGGTCGAGACTCCGTCCATTGAGATGAAGGCGGTGCCGCTGCACGCTGTCCGAAGGCCAGATATGGTCCTTGACCCAGCGGCCCGGCACATGCGTGATCGCCGCCGACGGCCTCATGACGTCCATGATGTAGGTGCGAAAATTAGGCTCGCCCAAGACCCGCGTCGGCTCGCCCTTGAGCCAGAAATCCCACCATCGCAAAGCTTCCTGCAGAAAGCCGATCCGGGGTTCGGGCACGGCGAAATGCGGATATTTGTGGGCCCACGGTCCGATGATCGCTTTCGATGGCGACTTGAGGCCCAGGATCAGCCGCGGCACCGCATTGGAATAGGCATCGTTCCAGCCGCCGACGCATAGAGCCGCCGCTTGGATCGCGTTCCAGTTCTCGCAAACCGAGCCCTGCTTCCAGTAACCATCGCGATGCGGATGCTTGAGCCAGTCGGAGATCAGAAAGGGCTGGTTCTTGAGCCTCTCGAGCCACACTTTCTTCCAGCTCTTGCCGACGATAAGCGGATCGGGCGGGCGCGAGGAATAGGCGAACATTGTGGCTGCCCAGCCAAGATTCTCGGTCAGCAGACAACCTCCTTTATAATGAATGTCGTCGCTGTATCGATCATCCGTCGAACACAGGGTGATAACCGCCTTGAGCGCCGGTGGTCGCCTCGCCGCCACTTGCAACGCATTGAACCCTCCCCAGGAGATGCCCATCATCCCCACCCGGCCCGTGCACCAGGGCTGACGTGTCAGCCATTCGATCACCGCCACGGCATCGTCCTGTTCCTGCTCGGTGTATTCGTCGAACATCAGTCCTTCCGAGTCGCCATTGCCGCGCATGTCGACCCTCACCGCCCCATAGCCATGGCCGGCGAGATAAGGATGGGTGAGCTGATCGCGCACGACCGTTCCGTCGCGCTTGCGATAGGGCAGATATTCAAGGATCGCCGGAACCCGGTTGACGAGCGCATCGCTCGGCAACCAGATGCGCGCGGCGAGCCTCACCCCGTCGGCCATCGGAATCCACTGGTTGGCGATCTCCTGAACTTTCCTTGGAAAGTTCCTGACGACCTTCATGGCCTAGAGCCGCCCCTCGTGAGCGAGCGAGCCGATGGCGGAACAGATGGCGTCGAACCCGGCCTTGCAGGTGGCAGACACATGTCTTGCGCGCATGTAGCTGTGGGCAAGTTTTGGCTCCTGCCTCACCGTCACCTGAACGCCTGCTGCCTTGAGCTTCTCCGCATAAATGAGAGCTTCGTCATGCAAGGGATCATACCCGGCTGCCGTAATGAAGGCGGGCGGTAGTTTCGAGTAGTCGGTTTCAAGAAGTGGAATGATGTATTTGTCGCGCCGCGCGCTGCCGCTTTTCGTGCCGAGGACGGATTCCCAGTAGAAGATCATCTCCTCGCGCGTGAGACAGGGCGCATTGGCATTGCGCCGATAGGATGGCGTGTCGAGGTCAAACCCGAGCACCGGATAGATCAGAACCTGACCCTTGAGCTGAGGCAGTCCCTTGTCACGCAAATAGAGAGTGATGGAAGCACTCATCTGCCCGCCCGCGCTGTCGCCGGCAGCGACAATTGAACGAGCATCGATCCCATGAGCCGCACCTGCTCTGCGCATCCACTTAAGCACCGCCAGATTGTCTTGAAGCTGTGCCGGATGGGGATGTTCGGGGGCCAGCCGGTAGTCGACCGCCGCGACGACGACATCGGCGGCCTTGGCCATCTCCGCGCACATGTCGTCGTGCGTCTCGATGCTTCCGAGTACCCAGCCGCCCCCGTGCATATAAATAACCCCGGGCCTGAGCTTCTCCCCTGCCGGCCGATAGAGCCGGATCCTCACCTCTCCGCCCTTCCGCGGCACCGCCAAATCTTGGCTCCTGAGCTCAGAGGGCAGGGGTGCGGCAAAGCTCCTGCAGACCTCGTCCCAGCTCTTCCTCTGCTTCTCGAGCGGCCAGTTCACAGCCTCGGGCGGGCTTGCTGCCGTCAGCCTCTCGTAAAACCTGAGCATCCCCTCATCGAGCGGGGGATGATGGTGGCCGTCGTCCATGGGGTGGAAAGCTCCGGTAGAGGCGAGTGTTTTCAACAAATTGCTATATGAGCCCCTTATCCATGGCAAGTCGACACCTGCTGGCGCATGATTGATGTGAACCATGATTTGGCCTTTCAATCGCGAGAATAACCACTCGGCGCGCAAAGCGCCCCAACACGGGACTGCGATCGGCGCCGATCCCTTGCACCTTCTGGCATCCGTCGCGCAGGTCCTCCCTGATCCCTTCATCGTTATCGATGGAGAGGGGTTCGTCGTCATCTGCAACCCGCCGGCCGAGGAGATCATTGACATGCCGCTCCTGGGCCAGCCGATTGCGCATGCCGTGCGCTCGCCCGTCATTCTCGATGCCCTTGCCGAGGTTCTAGCCGGCGCTGACTCCCTCAAGGTCGAATTCGCCCACCGCGTACCGGTGGAGCGGCGCTTCGAAGCCTTCATTGCCGCCATCGGCCGCACGCACCGGCTGGGCGGACCGGCAGCCATCATTATGCTGCGCGATCTGACCCGCGAGCAGCAGCTTGAGCGCATGCGCGCCGATTTCGTCGCCAATGCCTCTCACGAACTGCGCACACCATTGGCATCGCTCATGGGCTTCATCGACACGCTCGACGGGCCGGCCCGCAGCGATGAGCCTGCCCGCCAGAATTTCTTGCGTCTCATGCGCACCCAGGCGGAACGCATGGCACGGCTGATCGATGACCTTCTCTCCCTGAGCCGCATCGAGCTCAATGCGCACCGCCGCCCCACCGGCCTCGTCGACCTTGGCGCAATCATCAGCCAGGCAGCCGATATGCTGCTTCCCGCCGCCGAGGAGGCCGAGGTCGATATTGCGCTCAATCTCGCCAAGGGACTGATGGTCCGAGGCGACCACGACGAATTGTTGCAGGTCGCCGGCAATCTCATCGAAAACGCCGTCAAATATGCAAGCAGCGGCAAGCGCATAGAGATTAGGGCGGCTCGCGACCCGAACGGCGACGTCGAATTCAGTGTCGAGGATTTTGGCCCCGGCATCCCGCCCGAGCACCTTCCCCGGCTGACGGAGCGTTTCTATCGGGTGAGCATCCAGGAGAGCCGCTCCCGCGGCGGCACCGGCTTGGGCCTCGCCATCGTCAAGCACATACTCAACCGACACCGCGCCAAACTCATTATCACTTCAAAGCTCGGCCAGGGTTCGCGCTTCACCGTTCGCTTTCCTGCTGAGGCTGAAAAAAAATAGTCAGCTCAACGGTTTGCATTGTCATAAAACTGCAATCCGCTTGTCACATAAACCTTAATCCGGCAGCCTATCTGGATGCGTGTCGTCATGGTTTAGAGGAAAGTGACATGAAGTTATCAGCATTTGTATTGGCCTTCGGCTGTGCCGCGTCGGCACTGGCCTTTTCGACCGCGGCAGAAGCCCGCGATCAGATCCGCATCGTCGGCTCTTCCACGGTTTATCCCTTCACCACCGCCGTGGCGGAGAACTTCGGCAAGAACAAAGGTATGAAGACGCCGATCGTCGAGTCGACCGGCACTGGCGGCGGTATGAAACTGTTCTGCGCCGGCGTGGGCGTCGACCATCCGGATATTACCAACGCCTCCCGTCGCATCAAGAAGGCGGAAGCCGAAACCTGCCAGGCCAACGGCGTGACTGACATAGTCGAGCTGAAGATTGGCTTCGATGGCCTGACCCTCGCTCAGTCGAAGAATGCTCAGCCTCTCGAGCTCACCCTTGCCCAGATCTTCCTTGCTCTCGCCAAGGAAGTGCCCGGTCCCGATGGCAAGCTCGTCGCCAACCCCAACATGCAATGGTCCGACATCGACCCGAGCCTTCCCGCCGTGAAGATCGAAGTGCTGGGCCCCCCGCCGACCTCGGGGACACGCGATTCCCTGCATGAGCTTTTCATGGAGAAGGGCGCCGAGCAGATCGACGCTTTGAAGAAGCTGAAGGAGGCCGACGCCAAGGCCTTCGAGAAAGTCTGGAAGACCATGCGCGATGATGGCGCCTATGTCGAAGCGGGTGAAAATGACAATGTCATCGTGCAGAAGCTCGAGGCCAATCCGAACGCAATCGGCATATTCGGCTTTTCCTTCCTAGAAGAGAACTCATCGGCTCTCCGCGGCGTGCCCCTTGGCGGCGTCGAGCCTACTTTTGAGAACATCGCCTCCGGCGATTACAAGGGCGGTCGGCCCCTGTTCGTCTACTTCAAGAAGCAGCATGTCGGTGTCGTGCCAGGCATTCAGGAATTCGCCGAGGAGTATGTCTCTCAGCGCGCTCTGGGCGAAGACGGCTATCTCGCGGCCAAGGGGCTCGTCCCTTTGCCGGCCGACCAGCTCGAAAAGGAGACGGCTAAGGTCCGCGCTATGGAGACGATGAAAGCCGACGAGTTGTCGTAGCGTCTTGGAAGGCTGAACACACGGATGTACTGCGTTCACCTTCCAGTTGGAGAAGGTCTGTGATGGCGGTTCTTTACCTTATCTGCCTCGCAGGCCTTACTCTTTTGGCATTCCAGCTGGGCCACAGCCGCGCCCGATTGCTTAGCGCGGCGCAGCCATTGCATTCCCGACCCTCCCAGCACGGGCTCCTGCTCGCGAGCGCGGTTCTCATCGCCATGCTCGCCGTCTTCATCCTGGGATGGCTGGCGACGGCCTGGCTTGCCAAATCGCGAGCCCTCGCTGCTCTCCCGCCCGAGATTGCCTCCAGTCCGCTTCAGGCCGAAACCGCCATGCGGGCCGTGTTGAGCCTTGCCGCAGGCGAGAGTGGCACAGCTTCCGACCCGGCGATCGCGTCGGCCGCCTCGATCTATGCATCCACGCTGAATGCGGGCCGCCTTGTCACCCTTTTTCTCAGCATCGCTCTGGGCGGGAGTGCCATGGCCCTGGGCCTGCGCCGCATTAGTCCCGATTTTCGTGCGCGCAACCACTTCGAGTGGGTCGTCAACGCGGCTCTCTTTGCCTCCGCCAGCATCGCTGTTCTCACGACGATCGGCATCGTCTTTTCCGTCGCCTTCGAGACGGCGCGGTTCTTCACGATGGTTTCACCGATCGACTTTCTTTTCGGTCTCGAATGGAATCCGCAGGCCGCTCTGCGTGCCGATCAGGGCGACTTCGGCGGTGCTTTCGGGATCGTGCCCCTGGTCACCGGCACGCTGCTCATCACCTTCATCGCCATTGCCGTTGCCGGGCCGATCGGCCTCACGGCCGCGATCTACATGGCGGAGTATGCCTCTCCTCGCGCCCGCACCTTCATCAAGCCGATGCTCGAGATCCTCGCGGGCATTCCGACCGTTGTCCTTGGCTTCTTCGCAGCATTGACCGTGGCGCCGCTCATTCGCGACCTGGGCTCGTCCATGGGCCTGACGGTTGCCTCCGAATCTGCGCTCGCCGCCGGGCTCGTCATGGGCATGATGATCATCCCCTTCGTCTCCTCTCTGTCAGACGATGTGATCAACGCGGTGCCCCAGGGGCTTCGCGATGGCTCCTATGCCATGGGCTCGACGAAGTCGGAGACGATCAAGAAGGTGGTGTTGCCGGCGGCCCTGCCAGGGATCGTGTCAGCGTTCATGCTCGCCATCTCCCGCGCTATAGGCGAGACCATGATCGTCGTGATGGCGGCGGGGCTTGCGGCCAATCTTACCTTCAATCCTCTCGAAGCGGTGACCACCTTCACCGTCCAGATCAAGACCATCCTCGTCGGCGATCAGGAATTCGACTCGGCCAAGACTCTTTCTGCCTTCGCTCTGGGTTTTGTCCTCTTCTTCCTCACGCTCTCGCTGAACATTATCGCTCTGCGCATCGTCAAGCGCTATCAGGAGCTTTATGACTGATCTCTCTCTCCGCGCCGCCGGCTTCAAATCTCCTGTCGCAAGACAGCGTTTGGCCAAGCGCTATCGCGCCGAGGCGCGTTTCAGATCTTATGGGGTCATTGGCCTTTCCTTGACGGCGCTGTTCATCGCCCTGCTGCTCTTCGATGTCGCCGTCAAAGGCTTGCCAGCTTTCGTGCAGCACTCCCTCGCTTTCGACATCGCCCTTGATCCCCAAAAGCTCGACCCGCAAGGAACGCGCAGTTCTGCAAACCTCGCTGAGGCCGACTTCCTGCAGCCGCTCAGGGACAAGCTCTTGAGCTACTTTCCCGATGTTTCCACCCGCGCCAGACGAAAGGCACTTCTCGGCGTTCTTTCCACCGGGGCAGCCGATGATTTGCGAGAAACCCTGCTCGCCGACCCCTCACTCATAGGACGCACGGTGAAAGTTGAGGCACTCCTCTCCGACGACGCCGATCTCTATTTTAAAGGTACAGGAACCGTCATCACGAGTGAGGCCGCAACGGGATCGGCCTCCCTGACGCAACTGCCGGAAGAGCAGCGCTTCACCGTCGTTTCGACGGAAGGCGATTTCGCCCGCGCGCTGGCGGAGATCAAGCGGCAGCTGTCTCGCCGCGCTGACGATTTTCAAGCCGGGGCAGAGCGCCTGCGCGCCGAGCGCCAGCGCCTCGAAACGGCCGGCGGCCCCGCCGATGTGTTGCAGAAGAATCTGAAGTCGCTCGATCTGAAGATCGGCGAGTTCCAGACGCGCGCCACTGATCTGCGCGACCGCGCCTTAGCAGCGAATGCACCCGAGAAACTTGACTCGACGATTCCCAGTCTCCTGGCGGAGGTGAACTCGGGTCTCATCAAAGCCGAGGAAATCGCCTCCGACAGGCTCACCGGCACAGCTCTCCTGTTGCCGGCGTCTCTAGGCCTGGCCGCTCCGGGCAGCTGGCGTCTCGTCACCTATGAGACCCCTGAATCATCCCGCCAGATCGGCGACCAGGAGGTGGCCTGGCTTGAAAGCCTCAAGCGGCAGGGACTTATCCGCTCTCACTTCAACACCCGCTTTTTTACTGCGGGCGACAGTCGCGAGCCCGAGCTAGCCGGTATCCGCGGCGCTCTCATTGGTTCCCTTTTGACGCTAATAGTCACGCTCACGATCTGCCTCCCGGTAGGCGTCGCAGCCGCAATCTATCTTGAGGAATTCGCCAGGAAGAATCGTCTGACCGAGATTATCGAGGTCAACATCAACAATCTCGCCGCCGTTCCC
>Ga0114129_10010574_pt1 | contig 13157 bp, 8 predicted proteins | sample RhiMetdeltSRZDD1_FD_80071 | JGI IMG/M metagenome (GOLD analysis project Ga0114129, IMG submission 80071) | Populus rhizosphere microbial communities from Tennessee, USA - Rhizosphere MetaG P. deltoides SRZDD1 (version 2) (version 2) | ecosystem: Host-associated > Plants > Roots > Rhizosphere >...
AAGCGAAGCGGAGGGATCGTCGGCGTGGGCGTCGCCGTCGGATTGGGCGTCGGGGTCCGTGTCGGGTTGTCGTTGTTGTTCGACGCGGCGGCGACCGCGATCGCGGCGCCGGCAACGGCCGCGCCGCCGGCGATCGCCGCGCCGGTGCTGATACCGCCGCCCCCTCCGCCGCCCGACGACGCGCCGCCCGTCCGCGCGGCCTTCAGCGCCTCCGCGATCGTGATGGTCGCGCCCGAAACCAGGATGATCCGGGCGATGTCCTTCCGGTTGAAACCCGTCGGGTACGGATTCTGTCCCTGCCGGGTCAGGCCGATCGTGAGACCCGCGCCGGCGGGCCCCACGGCAACGCCCTTCGACTTGCACGAGGTTCCGGGCACGACCGGCGGAGTCCACTCCCCCTTCCGTCGGGAGGCCTGGCTGACGTCGTAGGCGCGCAGGTAGTAGTCGACGGCGCGGGTTTCGGGGAGCGGCCGCGGAAGCACGGCGGCGAGAGTCGTCGGCGGACCGTCCATCTTCGCGTAGTAGTAGTCCTCGGTCCCGGCCGCCCGGAAGTAGACGTACCCGCGGTCGTAGTCCTGTTCGGGTGTGACGCCCGCGTCGACTTCGGGCGCGACGACCGGCGTCATACACGCGAGGGGGTCGTGGGAGATGTCGATGGGCGACTCCGGACCGGGGGTCGTCGCGAGCTGCGTGCGCGCGGCGAGGGGTGAGCACGTCGCCAATAGCGTGAACGCGGTCGAGAGAGCGATCGTCCGCCGCCAGGGTTTCCTCTCCGGCGTTCTCATCGGCTTCCCTTTCTGACTTTGCCGGAGAGGTCGAGGGGTTGGGCGAGGACCGCCTCGATCCTTCGATCCGACACGATCTCCAGGGTGTAGAGGCCCTCCAACCCGTAAGAGCTGACGTCGTTGACCGCGGTCGCGCCCGGGGCGACCGAGAGCTGCCTTTCGAGCGAGAGCCGCCCTTCGCGATCCAGGAAGCGCAGGTAGATGAGCGTTTCTTCGGTCGCTTCCGACGAGATCTCGAGGGAAGCCGGCTGGCCGGGCGAGAGGAGGACCCCGGAGAGTCTCCAGCGCTCCCCGTCGGAGGTCTCGAAGGAGCGCAGGGTGCTCGTAGCGCCGCCGGGGGTGCCGGAGGCGGCCACCGGCACGTCCTTGATCTGCTGGCTCGAGCCCGAGCCGTTCGAGGCGATCAGGGCGACGCGGTGTGTCCCCGGGGTCGTGAACGTGTGCGTCGGCGACTGGACGGTGGAGGTGCCGCCGTCGTCGAAGATCCAGAGCCAGCTCGTGGCCTGCGGCGAGCTCGTGTCGGTGAAGTTCACCGGCGATCCGGCGCGCGCGGCCGAGAAAGTGAAGTCGGCCACCGGCGGAGCGAGGGAGTACGTCGCGCTCGCGACCTCCGGTCCCGCGACGTTGGCGTTGCACTTGGCGCGAACGTGAAGCGTGATCGGATCGTTGGACCCCCGCGGAGCGACGATCGCGCTCGTTCCTCCGAGGACCGTCGTGTAGGGATCACCGTTGATCCGAAACTCGTACGCCGCGGGGGGTGGCCCGCCGGCCGGAGCCTGCCAGCGGACGACGAGGAAGTCGGTCGCCGTCAGGGGACCGGTCGGGTTGCCGAAAGACTCGATCGTGGGATTGCGCGGCGCCCCGGGCGGCTCGCAGAAAGTGAGCGTCGCCGGGTTCGACGTCCCGCCGGCGGCGCCCGGGTTGGTCACGATCGCGGTGAGCGAGCCGTTGGTCGGGATCGCGGAAGCGGGTAGCGTCACCGTGACCAGGTTGGGTGAGACGAACGTGACCGGGTAGCCGACGCCGTTGACGGAGACGGTCGCGCCGTCCACGAATCCCGATCCCGCGATCGAGAGCGTGAAGCTCCCGGGGGTCGAGGGCGAGAGGGTGAGCCCGGATATGACGGGCGGCGCGTCGGTGACGACGATCGTGTAGCTCCGGCTGGCCGCGCAGCCGCTGGCGTCCGTCGCGGTCACGGTGAAGTTGATGGTGGCCGCGGCAGTCGGCGTTCCGGAGAGCGCGCCGGTCGTCGGGGAGATCGCGAGCGACGCGGGGAGGCCGGTGGCCGCGTAGCGGTACGGCGCCGTTCCTCCGCTCGCGGTGATCGTCTGGGCGTACGCCGCGCCCACGGCTCCGCCGGGCAGCGTCGAGGGCGACAGAGCGATCATCGGACAGACGTTCAGGGTGTAAGTGCGGACGCCCGCGCAGCCGTTCACGTCCGTCGCGGTCACGGTCACCGTGAAAGCTCCCGCGGCGCTCGGAGCCCCCGACAGCACGCCGCTCGGAGAGAGCGCCAGCGGGGAGGGGAGACCGCTTTGCCCGAACGCGTACGGAGGCGTGCCGCCACTCGCGGCGAGCGTCGCGGAGTACGGAACGCCGACTATCGCGCCCGTCAGCGCGTCCGGAGAGACCGTGAGCCCCCCGCAGACGGCGAGCACGTAGTCCCGCGAAACCGAACAGCCGTTCGCGCCCGTGGCCGTGACCGTGAACGGGAACGTCCCGGACTGTGTAGGCGCCCCCGAGAAAGCGCCGGAGGGCAGCAGCGTCAGTCCGGCGGGCAGTCCGGCGCCCCCCGAGAACGTGAAAGGTCCGCCCGCGCCGAGCACCGTGATGGCCTGGCCGTAGGCGACGCCCTGAGACGCGGCCGGCAGAGTCGCCGGAGAGAGCACGGCGGGGGGGCAGGAGATCGTCACGGTGTAGTTCTGGCTGGCCGAGCACCCGCTCGAATCCGTCATGCGGACGCGGAACGTGAACGTTCCGACGGCCGTCGGAGTCCCGGTAACGGCCCCCCCGGTGGACAGGGTGAGTCCGTCCGGGAGCGATCCCGCCGTCAGCGAGAATCCGTAGGGAGCGAGTCCGCCCACGCCGTGGAGGGTCCGGTTGTAGGCGACCCCGACGAAGCCGTCCAGGAGCACCGCGGGAGAAATCGCGACCGATTCACAGCCGCCCGCGATCGAGACCGTGTAGCTACGGGTCTTCGTGCATCCGTTCGCGTCGATGACGCGCACCGTGAAAGAGAAGCTGCCGCCGGCCGTCGGCGTTCCCGCGAGGACGCCCGTGGGCGAGAGTGTGATCCCCGGCGGAGGGGAACCGCTGGAGACCGAAAACGCGTACGGCGCCGTGCCGCCCGACGCGGTGAGGGTCTGACTGTACGGGGACTGGAGCGCTCCGTCGGGAAGGCTTGCCGGAGACAGCGTGATCGTCGGGCAACCGTTGATCGAGATCGTGTAGCCGCGACTTCCGGAGCACTCGTTCGAGTCGATCGCGCTCACGGTGAACGAGTACGAGCCGCCGGCCGTCGGTGTGCCGGAGAGAAGCCCGCTCGACGACAGCATCAGTCCGGGAGGGAGCGATCCTCCCGTGAACGAGAACGTGTAGGGGCCGGTTCCCCCGGACGCGGTGATGCTCTGGCTGTAGGGGGACTGGACGACGCCGTTCGGAAGCGTCGTCGGAGAGAGGGTGATCGTCGGGCATCCGCCGCCGCTGATCGCGGTCACGACCGGCGCTCCGGTGACTGCGGGAGCGTCCGACCCCTGGATCGTGTAGCTGGCGTTGGTGACGTTTCCGGAGGTCGCGTCGACGTGAACGGTGAAGGAGACCGTCTGCCCCGTGACACCGGCTCCGAGCGTTCCGATGTTCCAGTTGACCACGCTTCCGGGGTTGGGGGGATCCTGGATGATGAGCGTGCCTCCGTTCGTGGCGGAGACGAACGACGTGCCGGCGGGAACGGGGTCCCGGATGACGACGTTCGTCGCGCTCGAGTTCCCGCTGTTGCCGTACGTGATCGTGTAGGTGAGGTTCGCTCCGGAAGCGACGCTCGACGGCGCCGTCTTCCCGATCGTCAGGTTCTGGGAGACGAAGCTCGCGGCCTGGAGGAAGACGGCGGAGTCGAGGATCCTGTCGTCGGTGTCGGCGATCGCGAGCTTGATGTGGTGGCTCACGTTGGGCGTCAGGGTCGCCGACGCGGTCAACACGGTCGTGAAGCCGTCGAACTGCGTTCCGAACGGCGTCGGTGTGCCGAGATCCGACGGGTCGTTGTTCCGGTAGAAGGCCGAGTTGCTCTGGAGGTTGACCGTGTTGATCGCGATGGGCGTGGTTGTTCCAGGCACGAGGGCGACGTTCTGTCCGTCGATGAAGAACGCGAACACGTCGTTGATCAACCCGACGAACTCGTTGTACTCGTCGGAGGCGAAGACGTAGCGGAAGCTCACCGTGTTCGAGGACGGCACGAAATCGAACTCGAGGACGGCCGCGTCGAACGTCGAGTGGCCCGTTCCGACGATCGCGTCGAGACTCGCGTCCCCCGGCGTCTCGTTGATCGTCGTGATCCCGTCGTCGGTATTGGGGCCGACGGCGTTCGCGACGGCGCCCGAGCTCAGGATGACGCCGCTGTCGATCCCGAGGCCGTCGGCGAGCCCCCCGGTGAACGACCCGCCCGCGACGTTTGCTCCCGTGAACCGGACGTTGCTCACCGTGACGCCCGGGCCGGCGAGAAGCTGCGCGAGCTGTTGCGCAGTAAGCGTGTTCAGGTCGGTTGTCGCGACCGCGAGCGCCGGGCGGGGAGCGAGGCCGAGAAGAAGCGAACCGACGAGGACGCCGACACACTTCCGCATGAGTAGTCCCCCCGATCGATCGATCAAACGGAACGCGAAGAACACGCGACGCGCGGCCCGTTCTCGACGTGCAGTTTCTCCGAGCTGTCCGAAAACACGCGATCCCCACCCCTTCCCGGCCGGCCTTCCGAGCGCGTCGGGTCCTTCCCGCCGGCGGTCGATGGCGGAATTCTCTCCCTGCATCGCCGTTCCCGGAAGCAGGGAATTTCCCTTCGTCGAGAAGGCCGCAAGTCCTTCGCCGGTCATGGGATGAGCGACGCCGTTTGATGTATGTTCGACCCTCGCCATCCATGAGCACGCCTCCCGGTTCCCTCGAAGGCAAGTACGAGGTCATCGCGAAGATCCGCGAGGGCGGGATGGGCGCGATCTACAAGGCGCGCCATCGTCTGCTGAACGAGCTTCGCGTCATCAAGGTGATGCGGCCGGAGGTGGCTCAGAGCGCCGACCAGAGGAAGCGCTTTCTGCGCGAAGCGCAGACCGCGACGCGCCTGCGTCATCCCAACATCGTCGCGTTCTACGACTTCTTCGTCGACGAAGAAGACACCGCCTACATGGTGATGGAGTACATCGAGGGGATCAATCTGCGCGACACGATCCGGGGGTGCGGGGCGTTTCCCGTGAGCCTCGCAATCGACATCTCGCGGCAGTGCCTGTCCGCCTTCGAGTACCTGCACAAGAGGGGAATCGTCCACCGCGACGTGTCCCCGGACAACATCATGATGACGCGCGACGAGGACGGAACTCTTCACGCGAAGCTGATCGACCTCGGGATCGCGAAGATCGCGCAGGCGAAGGAGGAGCTCACCGCGGCCGACGAGTTCATCGGCAAGCTACGGTACTCCTCTCCCGAGCAGCTCACGAAGAGCGCTGCGTCGCCTCAGATCGACGGCCGCAGCGATCTTTTTTCTCTCGGAATCGTGCTCTACGAGATCCTGACCGGCGTCTGCCCGTACGGCGGCGAGAGCCTCCACGAGATCATCGCCAACCGCCTGGAGCAGCCGCCCCTGTCGTTCGACGTCAGCGATCCGAAGAAGCGGTTGCCTGCCGCGTTGAAAAAAGCGGTCTTGAAGTCCCTCGAGCGCTCGCCGGCGCACCGGTACCCGACCGCCGCGGAGTTCGGCAAGGCGCTGGAACCCTTCGCCGACACCGGGGGAGCGGGCCGGCGCGGTGAGATCGAGCGATACGTCAGCAAGGCGATGACGCTCGCGGCCGAAACTGCCCGGGGACAGGCGAAGGGCGCCACCGACCTCGGACCGACCATGAGAGCGAACCTGGGCCCGACGGCGATCTCGGGACCCGTCGCCTCCGCGCGCGACCAGAAGTTCCTGAGCACGATCGCCCGATGGGGCGATGCCCCGCCGCTGCCCGTCGCTCCGGCCGGCAGATCCGCGCGAACCGGAGAGGTCGACGGGATCACGTTTCCCGAGCGGAGCGACGTCGCACACGAGGGGCGCCCGCGGCGGTCGCCGCTCGCCGCGTACGCGGTCGTCGCGTTCGCGGCGGCTCTCCTCGTCGGTTTCGGAGTCTGGATCTCGCGGCGCGAACGGGGAAGCGAGGCGAATCCCGTCGCCCGCCCGACGCCCGGATCGCTGGCGGCCTCGCACGTCGAGTCCTCGCCGACGCCGCTCGTCGAGCGCGACCGGGAAGCGGCCGCCGTCTTTCGGACGGAACCGACCGCGGCCTCCACCCCGGCCGCGCCCGCGGCGGCCGGGTCCGCGCCGCGCGCTCCGGAAAACAAGCCTTCGCCCCGGCCTCGGGCGACGTCGCCGCCGCGCGTCGCGCAACTGCTGCCCACGAAATCCGCGGGCGGGAGAAGCGGCGAAGAGCCGCCGAGGAACCCCGCGAGCGAGAGCGTACCCGCCGCCGCCCCCGGTCCGAAAATGCACTACTGCCCGCAGTTCGACGACACCGTGTACAAGCAGGGAGTCACGAAGGACGTCCCCACGGGCTTCGAAGGCATGGCCGCGAAAGCGCCCCGGCCCGATTCGGGACTGATGCGGATCGCGGTCTCGCTCACGAAGGACCGTCCGATGGACGACGAGCCGTTCAGCGTCGCCGTTCGTTTCGAGAACGGAGGGGACGCTCGCGTCGACGTCCAGCGCGTGGAGGAGTCGTCGAGCCGCGGCGGGATGCGAGCGGTTGCGGGCGCGGCCGTGCCCGTGTCGGTGAGCGCGGGGGGCGTGAAGGAGATCTATCGCTATCCGCTGACGCTTTCGGGGGGCGACGCGTACACGAAGCAATTCGTGGTGAGCGACGGCAAGGGGGACTCGTGGCGGACGACGCTGCGGATCGTCCCCTGTTCTGACTAGCGGAAGCTACTGGCGGAGGAGCCTCCCTTCTCGGCCGACAAACGCGACTCGATCTGCAGCAGCCACAGGAACAGCGCGGTGAACCCGAGGGCACTGGCGAAAAGAATGGTCCGGGTGGGAGTGTCCATGAGGATCTCGCCCTGCGGATTGATGACCGTCTGCGGGTGGAGCGACTCGGTGATCCTCGGCGCGACGAAGACGAGGAAAGGCATCAGGACCGCCGCAAAGACCGCGTACGCCGCAGCGATGCGGGCGCGGCGCTCGGGGTCGTCGATGGCGGCGCGAAGGAAGAGATAGGCGCCGTAGAGGAACACGAGCAGGAGGTACGACGACTCGCGCGGGTCCCAGTTCCAGTACGAGCCCCACATGATCTTCGCGAAGAGCGAGCCGGTCACGAGGGTGAGGACCGCGAAGAGCAACCCGATCCGGACCGCGGCGAGCGCCACCGCGTCGAAACGGGGCTTGCGCCGCACGAGGTACGCGATCGAGTACGCCGCCGCGACGAGGAACGCGAGAGCCGCGACCCAGGCACACGGGACGTGGAAGAAGACGATCCGCGACGATTCGCCGATGAATCCTCTGGCGGGTTGCACCCACAGGAATGCCCCCGCGATGACCGCGGCCATGTAGGGGAGGAGAAGGAGCTTCAGGTACCTCATTGGTTTCGGGTGTCTCGATGCGAAGTCCGGAACCGGGTGCCGGTCCGTGGAATCTTTCCCCGCGACGATGAACTGCTGCGGGTGCAGGTCCGTGGGACCTGTCCCCGCGACGATGAACTGCTGCGGGTGCAGGTCCGTGGGACCTGTCCCCGCGACATCCTCAATCTTCCCACACCACCGACGCGAGCAGATAAGCCGCGCAGGTCGCCGCGCCGTCGTACGCGAGCAGCACGCGCAGCGGCGTCGACGCGAGATTTCCGCGCGCGGCCTCCATCGTCGCGGCGATCGCGGGAAGCAGCAGCGGCACGAGAAGCGGGAACGACACGACGACGAAGAGGACGTTGCGCTGACCGGCGCGAGCGATGAGCGCCGACAGAAACGTCGAGACGACCGAGAGTCCGAACCCGCCGAGCAGGATCACGACCGCGAGCGCCGCAGGGGATTCGACGTCCCACTCGAGCAGCACGGCGAAGGCGGGAACCGAGAGCGCCGCAATCGCGAGGAAGAGAAGAAAGTTGAAGAAGGTCTTTCCGGCGAGGACCACGACCCCCGGGGCGAGCTTGCGGAGGGCGAGGCCCGTCCCCGTTTCCTCCTCGCGCACGAACGCCCTCGGCAGTCCGGTCGCGGCGGAGAAGAAGAGGAGGATCCACAGGAGCGACGCGTCGACCCCGGCGCGCGCTTCGACGGGGAGACCGAACGGGCCGACGGCATAGGAGACGAGAGCGATCGCGGTTGCCGCGAAGAAGAACACCGACGCGATCGCGACCCGTCGGCGAAGCTCCTGCGAGGCATCCTTCGCGCAGACCGCGAGCGCCCGCGCGCCGAAACTCAGCCGAGCTCCACCGGCGATCATTCCTTCCGTTTCCCGTCTTCCGATTCCCGTTTTCCGATCTCGAGCACCCGATCCGGCCGCGGCAACTCGGTCAGGTCCGTCGCCGCGAGAACGACCGGACCGGAACCGCCCGCGTCCGCGACGAACTGCGCGACTGCCTGCCGTCCGCCGGCGTCCAGTCCGGAGAGCGGCTCGTCGAGAAGGACGACGGGGGAATCGAGCAGGAAGGCGAAGGCGATCCGCAGCCTTTGTCTCATCCCCGTCGAGAAGTGCTCGACGGCCGCGTCCGAGCGGAGGCCGACCGCATCGAGCCGGTCGCGGAGGTCGTCCGTTCGCGAGCCGTATCCCGCCGCGCGCCGGAAGAATCGGAGGTTCTCCTCCGCCGTGAGCTCCGGATAGAAGGCGAGGTCGGGTCCGGCCCAGCCGACCGCGGAGCGGCGCTCGTCGAGCGAGAGCTCGCGCCCGTCGCGCGCGATGCGGACTCTTCCGGAGGTGGGAGCGGCGAGCCCGGCGAGGATCTTCAGGAGAGTGGTCTTGCCCGCTCCGTTAGGCCCGGTGACCGCGAGGATGCCGCGTTCGAGAACGAACGAGACGTCGGTGAAGAGCGCCGGCCCCGAGAACGATTTCGAGAGATCGATCGCCTCGACTCGCACAGAGGCCACGCCCTCGCCAAGATACCAGAGGAGGCCGGCGGGCTCGGCTTGAAATGCGGTGCGTCGTTCTCTATGATCCGCCCGGCTCCGGGGACAGATTTATTCTCTGACCCGCAGTGGCTCGAGGTGCGGTGTCTCGAGTTTCAGAAAATAAATCTGACCCCATTTTAGGAGTACCCTCTCTTTCTCAAGGAGTACCGATGCCCAAGCGCGCCCTCGTCCTGCTTCTCGCACTGATAGTTCCGCTGTCCTTCGTCGCCTGCGGCGGAGGCAAGGACGAGGACGCGCTCCTCGAAGAGGAAGCGACTCCCGCTCCCGCCGCGGGCGCTCCCGCCGCCGGTGCTCCGGCGGCCGCCCCCGCCGCCGCGGCCGCGACCGGAAGCGGCACGGTCACCGGAAAGATCGCGTTCGAGGGAGCGGCGCCCACCCTCGAGAAGATCAAGATGGACGCCGACGCCTTCTGCAAGGCGGCGCACGCCCAACCCGTCTACACCGAGGAAGCGGTCGTCAACTCGAACAACACGCTTCAGTGGGTCTTCGTTTACGTCAAGGAGGGGGTCTCCGGCGCGTACCCCGCGCCGACGACGCCGGTCACGATCGACCAGCACGGCTGTCAATATCACCCTCACGTCTTCGGAATCCAGGCGGGTCAGCCGCTGAGGATCCTGAACAGCGATTCGACCCTCCACAACATCCACGCGCTGCCGAAGAAGAATCCCGAGTTCAACATCGGGCAGCCGTTCAAGGGGATGGAGACGATCAAGAAGTTCGACACCGCCGAGGTCCCCGTTCACTTCAAGTGCGACGTCCACAAGTGGATGGGCGCGTACGCGGGCGTGCTCAACCACCCCTTCTTCGCGGTCTCGAACGACCAGGGGACCTTCGAGATCAAGAACCTGCCTCCGGGCAACTACGTGATCGAGGCGTGGCACGAGAAGTACGGCGCCCAGACGCAGAACGTATCGATCACCGGATCGGAGTCCAAGACGGTCGACTTCACGTTCAAGGGATAACACCCCGGTGAGCTCGCCGCCGCGGGGCCGCGCCTTCCGGGTCGCTCTCGCCGCGCTCGCCGCGGCCGCGGCTCCCTCTCTCGCGTCCGCTCTGCCGTTCTGGATGCGGCTTCCCGAGGACGTCTCGACCTACGGCGGACAGATCGACGGCCTGTTCCGCCTGATCCTGTGGATCACGGGGACGATCTTCGTCGTCGTCGAGGCCCTTCTCCTCTTCTTCCTGTTCCGCTATCGGCGCCGGGAAGGGCGCGTCCCGCACTACACGCACGGGTCCAACCGGCTCGAAGTTTTCTGGACGATCGTTCCCGCCGTGATCTGCGTCGTCCTCGCGTTGATGTCCCGTCGCAGCTGGGCGGACATCAAGCAGAACATGCCTCGGGACGCGATGAACATCGAGGTCACGGCGGAGCAGTTTGCATGGAACATCCGCTATCCCGGCCCGGACGGTAAGCTCGAGACCCCCGACGACATCGTGACGTTGAACCAGCTCCACTTCCCGGTCGGCCGGGCCGTCGTCGTGACGCTCCATTCGAAGGACGTCATCCACTCCTTCTTCCTGCCGGAGTTCCGGGTGAAGCAGGATGCCGTGCCCGGAATGAGCACGCGCATCTGGTTCGAGGCCACGCGCGTCGGCCACTGGGAGATCGCCTGCGCCGAGCTCTGCGGCCTGGGCCACTTCCGGATGAAAGGCTTCGTCACCGTGGAGACTCCGGAGGAGTTCGACCGGTGGCTGGCGGAGACCGCGAAGGAGGCAAGGTCATGAGTTCGATCGCCGTCGCACGGGAGCTTCCGCCCGGAGTCCACCCGGAGCCGACGTCGTTCTGGCGCAAGTACATCTTTTCTCTCGACCACAAGGTCATCGGCAAGCAGTACCTCTTCTACGCGCTCTTCATGCTGGTGATCGGCGGGCTGCTCGCCACGCTCGTCCGCTGGCAGCTCGCGTGGCCGGGGCGACCGATCGCGTTCATGGGGAAGCTCGCGCCCGAAGGGATGCCGAACGGCGTGATGCTGCCGGAGTTCTACAACTCGCTCTTCACGATGCACGCGACGATCATGATCTTTTTCGCGATCATGCCGATCCTGATCGGCGCGTTCGGCAACTTCGTCGTCCCGCTGCAGATCGGCGCGCGTGACATGGCCTTTCCGACGCTGAACATGCTGTCGTTCTGGACCGCCGTGCCCGGCGCGGTCCTGATCATCTGGTCGTTCTTCGTCACGGGAGGTGCGGCGGCGGGAGGCTGGACTTCCTATGCGCCGCTCTCGGCGGTTCAACCTCGCGGCCAGACGCTCTGGCTGATCTCGCTCCTCGTCCTGGGGATCTCGTCGCTCCTGACCGCGGTCAACTTCATCACCACGGTCATCAACCTCCGCGCGCCCGGAATGACCTTCTTCCGGCTGCCCCTGACGTGCTGGGCGCTCTTCGTGACGGCGATCCTTCTCCTGCTCGCGCTGCCGGTTCTGTCGGGCGCGATGATCATGCTGCTCTTCGACCGGGTGCTCGGGACGACCTTCTTCCTGCCGAAGGGACTCATCATCTCGGGACAGCCGCTGACGAACGCCGGCGGTGGGCAGGCCCTCCTCTGGCAGCACCTCTTCTGGTTCTTCGGACACCCCGAGGTCTACATCATGATCCTGCCGGCCATGGGGATCACCTCGGAGATCCTCCCGGTCTTCTCGCGCAAGCCGATTTTCGGATATCGCGCGATGGCGTACTCGATTCTCGGGATCGCGGGCCTCGGCTGGATCGTGTGGGGGCACCACATGTTCCAGAGCGGCATGAACCCCATCCTCGGAACGACCTTCATGATCTCGACGATGGTCATCGCGGTGCCATCCGCGATCAAGGTCTTCAACTGGCTCGGCACGCTGTGGGGGGGATCGATCACGTTCACGACGCCGATGCTGAACGCCCTCGCGTTCGTGTCGATGTTCGTCATCGGCGGCCTCTCCGGGATCTTCATGGCTTCGACGCCGGTCGACATCTACATCCACGACACCTACTTCATCGTGGGACACATTCACTACGTGCTGTTCGGGGGGTCGCTCTTCGGGGCCTTCGCGGGACTCTACTTCTGGTACCCGAAGATGTTCGGCCGCCAGATGAGTGAACGGTGGGGGAAGATCCACTTCGCGATCACCTTCATCTGCTTCAACCTCGTGTTCTTTCCCATGCACTTCCTCGGGATGCGCGGCATGCAACGGCGCATCTATGACTACAGCCAGTACGCGCACCTGAAGGGGCTGCAGCCGATGAATCAGTTCATGACGATCGCGCTCTTTGTCCTCGGAGCGGGGCAGCTGATCCTCGTCCTGAACTTCTTCCTCTCGATGCGGCGGGGTCAGAGGGTCGGCCCGAACCCGTGGAACGCGAACACCCTCGAGTGGCAGACATCGTCCCCGCCTCCGCACGAGAACTTCCACGAGACTCCGACCGTCTATCGGGGGCCCTACGAGTACAGCGCGCCCGAGCGCGGCAACGACGACCACTGGCCGCAGAACGAGCCGCCGTCGGGGAGGGGTGTCACCGCGCATGGGTGATCTGAAGCCCCGGTCGACGGGCGCAGCGCCCTCGCCCCGGCTCTCTTCCGGTCAAAGAGGAAGTCGAAGCGTGGCGCTTCACCGGTTCGCGGTCGCGACCGCGATCGCGACGCTCGGACTGATCTTCGCGGGTGGTCTCGTCACCTCCACGGAGTCGGGCCTCTCGGTGCCCGACTGGCCACTCTCCTACGGCCGCCTGATGCCTCCCATGGTCGGCGGCGTGCGTTATGAGCACGGTCACCGGATGGTCGCGACGACCGTCGGGATCCTCACGATCATCCTCGCGGTGTGGCTCGCCCGGCGGGAGCCGCGACGCTCGATCCGGCGGCTCGGCTGGGTCGCGGTCGCAGCGGTGGTCGCGCAGGGGGTTCTCGGAGGCTTGACGGTCCGCTTCCTGCTCCCCACGCCGATCTCGGTGGCGCACGCGTGCCTCGCCCAGACGTTCTTCTGCCTGACCGTCGTGCTCGCGGTCGTCACGTCGCCTCGATGGGAACGGGGTGTCGGAAGCGAGCCGGTGACCCGGTTCGCGATCGCA
>Ga0114129_10010575_pt1 | contig 13156 bp, 14 predicted proteins | sample RhiMetdeltSRZDD1_FD_80071 | JGI IMG/M metagenome (GOLD analysis project Ga0114129, IMG submission 80071) | Populus rhizosphere microbial communities from Tennessee, USA - Rhizosphere MetaG P. deltoides SRZDD1 (version 2) (version 2) | ecosystem: Host-associated > Plants > Roots > Rhizosphere >...
GACGTTCTGCGAGTCAATCGTGCGCAGCGTGTTCCTGATCGTCATCGACGCCGTGACGCCGAGCGGCACCGGCTTGAAGTCGCGCGTGGCGGCCTGCTTTTTCAGCGCATCGAAGTCCTGCCCGGCCATCTGCATCAGCGCCTTCGCCTGGTCGAGCGTGATCCACCCCTCGACGTTGACACGGCCCATGTTCTTGTCCGGCGTGACGAGGTCGAACTGCTCCGTCGTCTTGGCCTGCACGACCTCGAATGGATATCCGGCGGGACCGGTCTCGTGCACGATCAGCACGCCGGCGGCGCCCTTCTGCGCGCCGATCTCGTACTTGTAGGTCCAGCGGCCGTAATAGGTCATCGCCGTGCCGCCGAAGACCTTTGGATCGAGCTGCGATGCATTCGACGCGTCGGGCACCGGCGGATCGTTCACGAGCATGACGAGCGTCTTGCCCTTGACGTCGAGCCCCTTGTAGTCGTCCCAGCTGTATTCGGGCGCGACGATACCGTAGCCGACAAACACCAGGTCTGATCGATCGAGGCTCGCCGAGTCCGCCACGTGCTTGGTCCACGCGACGACATCGTCTTTCCACTTGAGCGTGCGGCGCTGGCTTCCCTTCTGGAAGACGAGCGGCGCGGGCGCCGGCGTGATGCCGACGAGCGGCACCTTCTGCACGTAGGTCCCGTCCGCGTTGCCGGGCTTCAGGCCGAGCATCCTGAACTGATCGACGAGGTAGCGGACGGTCAGTTCCTCGCCCTTCGTCCCCGGGCCGCGCCCTTCGTATTCGTCCGACGAGAGGACCCTGGTGTGCGCGAGGACTGCCTGCGGATCGACCGGCGGGAGCTGCGCAAGCGGCACCTGCTCCGCCTTGGCCGGCGCCTTCGAGCAAGCACCCGCCAGGACCACCAGCACGAGGACGGCAAGACGTTTGGTCATAGCGTGTGATTATAAAAGCGTGGCTGACGAGCGGGGCGGCATTCGCCTTCAGAAGATCATCTCGCGGGCCGGCCTCGCCTCCCGCCGCGCCGCCGAGAAGCTGATCGCCGACGGTCGCGTCACCGTCAACGGCGAGACCGTGCACGAGATGGGCACGAAGGCGGACCCGTCGCGCGACGACATCCGCATCGACGGCCGGCGCATCAAAGCACCGGAGCGCCATCGTTACATCCTGCTCAACAAGCCTGCCGGTTACGTGACGACACGATCGGATCCGCAGCGGCGCCGCACCGTCATCGACCTGCTCCACGGCGTAAAGGAATACGTCTATCCCGTGGGGCGTCTCGACTACGACACGCAGGGCCTGCTGCTCCTGACCAACGACGGCGACCTCGCCGCGAAGCTGACGCATCCCCGTCACGAGGTCGATCGCACCTACGAGGCGCACGTCGCCGGAATGCCGGACGACGAGGCGATCGAACGGCTCCGTCGCGGCATCCCGCTCGACAGCCGCCGCACGCTGCCCGCCGACGTCCTGCTGATCAACAAGGGGCGCCGCGACGACCACGGCGTGCTGCTCGTGACCATCCGCGAGGGACGTAACCGCCAGGTGCGGCGGATGCTGGAGGCGGTCGGCCATCCGGTGCAGTCGCTTCGCAGGATCCGCTTCGGACCAATCTCCGATCGCCGGCTGAAGCCAGGCGAATGGCGCGAGCTCGCCGCGGATGAAGTGGAAAAGTTGAAGAAGTGGAAAAGTGGAAAAGTAAGCGAGACGAGGACGTCACGCCATGGACGATACCCAACGAAGACTGGCTGATTACTCTTCCACTTCTTCGACTTTTCCACTCTCCTCGCTCTCTTCCTGCAACGGCAGCATGTCCTCGGCCGGCGTCTGCTCGATGAGCCGCGCGGGCGGATCGAAGCCGAGCGCCTCGGCCATGTCCTCGATCTTCGGCAGGTCGTTCAGGTCGTTGAGCCCGAAGCGGATCAGGAACTCCTTGGTCGTCGCGTAGAGAAACGGCCGGCCGACGACGTTCTTTCGGCCGATGATCTTGATCAGGTGGCGCTCGAGCAGCGTGGACAGTACGCCCGACGTGTTGACGCCGCGAATCTCGCCGACCTCGAGCGCGGTGATCGGCTGCTTGTAGGCGATGACCGCCAGCGTCTCGAGCCCCTGCACGGTCAGCTTCTGCGTCGAGCGTTCGTGGAACAGGCGGCGCACCCATTCGTGCAGCTCGGGGCGCGTCACGATCTGATAGCCGCCGGCGACCTCGACGAACTGCAGCCCGGGGCGCGACTCGTAATCGGCTTTCAACACCTCGACGGTCGCCGCGACGTCCTCCTTCGGCTCGTCGGCGAGCAGCCTGTACAGCATCTTCGGTGTCAGCGGCTCCGGGGACGCGAAGATCAGCGCCTCGACGACGGCCTTCAATTCTGCGGACACGACTCGTGTGATGTCGCTCATCTCTCCTCCGGCGGGTCGGCCGCTCGACGGCTTCGGTCTCGCGGCCGGACCCGCCCTACGTACGTGGGGCGGGTCCCGCGCAAATTACTGAAGCGACATTTGCGCGGACCTGCCATCAAGACTCCGTCGCGGACAGGCCATCACGGCTGCGGATCGCCGATCGGATGCGGCGCATCGGCAGGCCGCGCGCGCTTGTACACGCGGATGGCTCCCGAACCCATCGACTGGTACACCCGCACCAGCTTCAGCCGGATCATCTCGAGCAGCGCAAGGAACGTCACGATGACGAAGCTGCGCGAGCCGTCGCCATCCGCGAACAGGTCCTCGAACCCGCAGGCCTCCGTCTCGGACAGCCGCGCGAGCAGCTGCTCGATGCGCGTCTCGATGGGAATCTCCTCGGGCGGCAGCACCATCCGCGGCCGGCGGCTGGCGCGCTCGAGCACGCCCTTGAACGCGGCGAGCAGGCTGAAGAGATCGACCTCGAGCTCCGGCTCGTACTCGTCGCCGGCCGCGTCCGCGACGCGCGCGTCAGGACGCATGAACTGCGCGCTGCGCACCGTCTCGCGCTCGTGCAGCAGCTCCGCGGCGGCCTTGTATTTCTGATGCTCGAGCAGCCGTCGCACGAGCGCTTCGCGCGGATCTTCCTCGGGCTGGTCGTCCTGCGTCGGATCGGGCCGCGGCAGCAGCATCCGCGACTTGATGTGAATGAGCGTGGCGGCCATGACCAGGAACTCGCCCGCGACGTCGAGGTTCAGCTCCTGCATCAGCGCGAGGTACGACAGGTACTGCTCGGTGATGAGCGCGATCGGGATGTCGTAGACGTTCACCTCGTTGCTGCGAATGAGGTGAATCAGCAGGTCGAGCGGCCCCTCGAAGGAATCGAGCTTGACCTTGTAGGCGTCAGGCGACGATTCGAATTCGACGTCAGCCACGGGAGGGATCACCACGAAGGCCGCTGACGCGGCCAACACGACGCTCACGAAGAATCACCCTGTCAAAAAGGTTTCGATTCATGGCACGGCCGCCTTCGTGGTTCCCCGCCCGCGTGATCAGTATCGCAGCCGGACCGCGTCGCGGACGCGTTCCATGGTCTGCTGCGCGATGCCGCGCGCCCTGCGCGATCCGTCCACCGCGATCTCACGAATCCGTTCCGGCCTGCTCATCACCGCGCGGCGCCGCTCGCGCATCGGCTCGAGCACCGAGTTGATCGCGGCGGCCAGCTTCGTCTTCACCTCGACGTCGCCGACTTTCCCCGCGCGGTACCGTGTCTTCAGGTCCTCGACCTCGGCGGTGTTCGCGTTGAACGCGTCATGGTACATGAACACCGGGTTGCCCTCGACGGTGCCGGGAATGTCTGCGCGAATCCGCTTCGGATCCGTGTACATCTGCCGCACCTTCTTCGTCACGCTCTCCGCATCGTCGCTGAGATCGATCGTGTTGCCGTAGCTCTTGCTCATCTTCCGGTTGTCGAGACCCGGCAGCCGCGGCGTCGGCGTCAGCAGCGGCTGCGGCTCGACGAAGATCTCGCCGTAGAACTGATGGAACCGGCGCACGACCTCGCGCGACAGCTCGAGGTGCGCGACCTGGTCCTCGCCGACGGGGACGAACTTGCCGTCGTAGATGATCACGTCGGCGGTCTGCAGCAGCGGGTAGCTGAGGAACCCGAGCGTGGACAGGTCCTTGTCGGACAACTGTTCGCGCTGCTCCTTGTAGGTCGGCACGCGCTCGAGCCACGGAATCGGCACCACCATCGAGAGCAGCAGGAACAACTCGGCGTGCTCGGGCACGAGCGACTGGATGAAGATGGTGCTCCGCTCGGGATCGATGCCGGCGGCGAGCCAGTCGGCCACATTGTCGAGCGCTCCAGCGGTGATGCCCGAGGTGTTCGCGTATTCACTGGTCAGGGCGTGCCAGTCGGCGACGAAGTAGAAGCAGTCGAACTGTTCCTGGAGCGCGACCCAGTTGGTGAGGGCGCCGACCAGGTGGCCGAGGTGCAGCTTGCCCGTGGGGCGCATGCCGCTGACGACGCGAGCGCGGGAGTTGGCGGAGGTCACAGGAGCAGCGAGAGCAGGAATTGTGCAGGCGGCGTGATGATCGTCGTCAGGACGCCCGTGAACATCAAGCCGTAGAGAATCATGAAGCCGTACGGCCGCAGGCTCTCGTACGCGTCGGCGACGGGACCGCGCAGCACGCCGGCCAGCACGTTGCCGCCGTCGAGAGGAGGCACGGGGACCATGTTGAACACCGCCAGCAGCACGTTCAGCAGGACCGCCTGATACAGGAACGCGGCGAGCGGTGCGAGCGTCGCTTCCCCGACGCTGCCGCCGACGGGTACCACGTGCAGGATCACGGACGCCAGCAGCGCGAGCACGACGTTGCTGGCCGGCCCAGCCGCCGCGATCAGCATGTACTTTCGCTTCCAATGCCCTTTGAGCCGCGTGATGTTCACCGGAACGGGCTTCGCCCATCCGAGGACCGGCACGTTCGTGATCATCGCGATGAGCGGGAAGACGATCGTTCCGATCGGGTCGACGTGAACGGCAGGATTGAGCGACACGCGGCCGAGCAGCCGCGCCGTGGGGTCGCCGAGCCGGTCGGACGTGAACGCGTGCGCGGCCTCGTGCACCGTCAGCGAGAAGATCAGGACGACGAAGTCGATGAAAATGCGGGAGAAGTTGATGCCGGCCAAGGACGGCCAGCGTACTAGAACTGCTGGGTTTTCTCCAACGTGAACGCGCCCACGGCGCAGACCAGGCCGACGAACATCAGCGCGAGGCCGGCAACCGAGACGGGCGCCGCCCACAGGAGCAGTGCACCAACCAACATGAGAAGTACGCGGATGAGAATGTGAAGTACGGCGGGTCGAAGTGTCGTCATTCTGCTCCCGGACGGGAGCAGTGCAATTCGGACGCCGCAACCGCCTCCACGCGAGCGCTTCGGCGAGACAGGTCGGCGTTCGCGTCCGACCTTCAGCGTCGCTCGGGTCGAACCGCCTCGATGGGAACGCTAATGCGAGTTGGCGCGCGCGGCGAGAAAGGCGTCGAACAGCGTGAAACCAAACTGCCGAGCTCGCCTGAACGCCTTGTAGAACCGAACCAGCCTGCGCACTCGTCGGTCTCCTCGATCTGTTTCGGTGGATTGAATACTCAGCTGTAGATCGACCCCTATTGCTCCCACGCGCCGGAGAGCGTATCGTTGCGCGAGTCAGGGGGCGTTAGCATCATGACGGCCACCGCGCGCAAGCCACTCTCCTTCCAGCACCGAAGCCTTCACGTTCCCCTCCGTCCGGTTCGGATCCCGTCGATCGCCCGCACGCCGGCGCACAAGCCTGCCGATCAGAAGCTCGTCGAACGCGTGCGTCGCGAATTCAGCGACATGCGCGGCCTGTCGCCGACCATCGCGCAGGCGCGGAGACTCTTCAACCTGCCCGACGACGAGTGTCTGGGAATCTTCGCACAGTTGCTGCAGGAGGGGTTCCTCGACCTCTGCGCAGACGATCGGTACCGGCTGAAGTCGCGACTGGCGCCGCACGTCTAGCGACACGGCCTCGGCATCCGCGTTCAGGCGGACTTCGCAAAGTAGTCGATGACGGCGCCGGCGGCCTTTGCGCCGACGACCATCTCGAGCTCCTCGCGCGTCGCACGGCGGACGCCTGCGAGGCTGCCGAACTTCGTCAGCAGCGCCCGCCGGCGGCGTGGACCGATGCCCGGCACTTCGTCGAGCTGCGACCGGAGGTCGCGCATCGACCGCGCCTTGCGGTGGAACGTGACGGCGAAGCGATGCGCCTCGTCGCGGATCCGCTCGATGAGCAGCAGCGCGGGGTCGTCCTCGGGCAGCGCGATCGGGTCCTGCCGGTCACGCGTGAAGAGCAGCTCCTCCTTCTTCGCGATGCCCACAGCAACCAGGTTGCCGAGCCCAATCTCCTCGAGCGCTTCGTAGGCAGCGGACAGCTGCCCCTTGCCGCCGTCGATCAGAATCAAATCCGGAAATGGGCCGCCATCCTCGAGCACCTTTCGATAGCGTCTCTGGACGACTTCGCGCATTGCCGCGAAATCGTCGGAGCCGAAGCGGCCGGGATCCGGGATCCGGGATCCGCTTGCGATTTGGGATTTGGGATTTAACCCGCCCCTGATCCGAAATTTCCGGTACTCGGACTTCTTCATTCTCCCGTCTTCACACACCACCATCGACGCCACCGTCTCGCTCCCCTGGATCGTCGAGATGTCGAAGCATTCGATCCGGCGCGGCACCGATGGCAGCCCAATCACCGAGCGAAGCGTCTCGAGCGCGTCGAAATGCGCCGCGGTGTTCTCGTTGAAGCGCGTGCGGTACGAGAGCTCCGCATTCCTCGTGGCGAGCTCCACGAGCGCCTTCTTGTCGCCGCGCCGCGGGACGACAATCTTCACGCGACGGCCGGCGCGCGACGACAGCCACTCCTCCATGGCCTCGCCGTCCTCGATCTCGATCGGGAGATCGATCTCGGCCGGCGCCATGCGCATCTCGTAGTACTGCTGCAGCGTCGCCTGGAGGACGTCGGCGTCGCGAACCGCGATCCCGCCGGGATCCGTCACGAGCTCGAGCCGCTCGATGACGCGGCCGCCGCGCATCGAGAACACCTGGATGGCGCTGCCGCTCGGCCCCACCTTGACGCCGAACACGTCGCGGTCGCCGAGCTGCGCCGTCGCCACCTTCTGCTGACGGTCGCGGAGAATCTGTACCGTGCGAAGCGCGTCGCGCAACTGCGCCGCCTGTTCGAACCGCTGCTCCTCCGACGCCTCCACCATCCGCTCGCGGAGCGTGTCGATCAGCTCGTCGTTGCGCCCCTCGAGCAGCAGCCTTGCGTTGGCCACGGCGACCCCGTACTGTTCCTGGCTGCAGATGGCGGCCACGCACGGCGCGATGCAGCGCTTGATGTCGTATTCGAGGCACGGACGCCCGCGCTGTCCCGTGATCACCTCGTTGCACGAACGGATGCCGAACAGCCGGTGCCCAAGCCCCATCGTCCGGCGCGCGATTTTTGCAGGCAGAAACGGGCCGGCGTAGAAATCCCCGTTGCGTTCGACGCGCCGGGCGACGAGCATACGCGGGAACGCCTCGCTCGTCGTCAGCTGGAGGAACGGATAATTCTTGTCGTCGCGCAGCAGGATGTTGTATTTCGGCGAGCGCTCCTTGATCAGGTTGTTCTCGAGCGCGAGCGCCTCCATCACGGAGTCGGTGACGATGACGTCGACCGACGTGATCTCGTCGAGCAGCGCATCGTGACGCGGGCTCATGCCCCAAGCCCCGAGATAGCTGCGGACGCGGTCGCGCAACGCGCGAGCCTTGCCCACGTAAATCGTCTCGCCCGCCCGGTTGATCCACAGATAGACGCCGGGCTGCTCGGGCAGCCGCGCGATCTGCTCCTTGAGGTCCTGGATGGGCATGGGCTACTATGCCGACTTCAGTTCTGCCGACGGAACCCTTAATTATAACAAAGCATGACGTTGACCGGGTTGATTGGGAAGGTGTGCATGTGGCCGCTGCGCACGATCATCAATGCGTGCGTGGCGCTCGGCATCCACCCCAATACGCTGACGCTCATCGGCGTCCTGATCAACGTCGTCGCGGCGTGCGCGCTGGGCGTCGACCGCTTCATGCTGGCCGGCGTGATCATGATCGTCGCCAACATCTTCGACTTCATCGACGGCAAGGTCGCGCAGCAGACCAATACCGTCTCGCGGTTCGGCGCCTTCTGGGATTCGACGCTCGATCGGTTTTCCGACATCGCGCTCTTTCTCGGCCTGATCTATCTCTACGCGAGAATGGGGCGCACCGATTACGTCATGGTGGCGTCGCTCGCGATGATGTTCTCGATCATGACGAGCTACGCGCGGGCGCGCGCCGAGTCGCTCATCGAGAAGTGCAAGGTGGGCTTCATGGAACGGCCCGAGCGAATCGTGCTGTTCATGATTGGCGCGTTCACCAACCGCATGGGCGCCGTACTGTGGGTGATCCTGATTCTCGCGATCTTCACCGTCGCCGATCGCATCTACTACACGTATCTCGTGCTCAACGCGCGCCCCATTCCGCGCGGGCGCAGCCCCATCACGAAGGTGTTCACGCGGGCGTTCTTCTGGACCGACGAGCGGACGACGCTCCCCTACGACCTGATGGTGATTGCGATCCTGGCGTTCGTGTGGCTGACCCCTCCAATCTGGATCAACGACCCGACGGCGCCGAGCATGGGGTTGTGGGCGCTGCTGGAACCCTGAGGTTCGCGGGTTCGCAGGTTCGCGAGTTCGCTTACGACACTTTGCGCTTGCGCGCGCCGTTTGCGGCCTTTGCTCTCGGGGCGGCCGCTGCCTTCTTCAACTCGGCCTTCGCCGGCTTCTTCTTTTCCTGGCTTACTGAATCGAGGCTTCGCTTGAGCGCCTCCATCAGGTCCACGACGCGCGCGGGCTCCTGCACCTCGGGCGCGACAATCTCCTCGCCCGCGATCTTCGCGTCGATGATTTTGCGCAGGCCTTCCTTGTATTCGTCCTTGTAGTCCTTCAGGTTCAGCTCCGCGTCGAAGGTCGCGATGACCTGTTTGGCCAGCTTCATTTCATCCGGCTTCACCTTCGAGGGCACCGAGTTGAGCTCCTCGATCTGATCGATGCTGCGGATCTCGGCGGCGTGATGCAGCGTGTACATCACGATCCCCTTCTTCTGCGGGCGCACGGCGACGAGGTACTCGCGCCCGTAGAGCGCCATCTTGCCGATGCCCGCCTTGCCGGCCATCCCCTCGCGCATCACGGCGAACGCTTCCGCCGCCATCGGACCATCCGGCGCCAGGTAGTACGCCCGGTCGACGTAGATGGGATCGATCTCGGTGTCGTTCGCGAACTGGACGAGGTTGATGACGCGCGTCGATTCGACACGCACCTTCTCGATGTCCTCGTCGGTCACGACGACGTAGCGCCCCTTCTCGAACTCGTAGCCTTTCACGAGCTCGCTGTTGGGCACCTCGCGCTCGCAGTGCGGGCACCAGCGCTTCTGCTGAATGCGCGTCTGGCACTCGGCGTGGAGCTGGTTGAAGGAGATGGTTTCGGAGGATTCGGTCGCCGGAAACACCTTCACCGGGATGCTGACCAGGCTGACCTTGAGGAAGCCCTTCCATGTCGGTCGTGGTGGCATACGCACGACAATATCGGACTTCGATCGGCAATGTATAGGCTCGAGGGGGCTCGAGGTGGTTCGGGGGTTCGAGGTTCGAGGTGCGGGGTTCGGGGTTCGGGGGTTCGGGTTCGGGGGTTCGCGTTCCAGAAGTCGAAACAGATCAATGACTTGGATCTCACCACCAGCGGTCAGACTGCGTCAGCTTCATCCCGGCTGCCCAGATCGAGCCCGGTGCCCCCGATGCGAATCGCGTGTGCCTTGATCTGATCGCGCAGGAGGCGCCGGGCCTGGCCGTACAGCGTGCCCGGTACCTCGAGGCGCTTCGCGATGTTGCGGAAATGCGAGATGAGGACGAGCGTGACCGAACCTTCTTCCCTCCAGGACACGGCCGAAATCTGCGCCCATTTCATGAAACCGGTGTCCGACCAGATCCCGTCGCGGTAGAAGCCGCGCGCAATCCGGGTGCTCAGCGGAAACGCGATGCCGTAGTACAGGAACATCATGGTCTCGCCGAGCAGCTGGTCCATCGGGCGATGGAAGACCCAGCGTTTCAGCGCGAAGAGAAGCCCGAGCGTCACGGCCAGTCCGAGGCTGACGCCGTAGTACCGCGGCTTCTCGCCCTGCCAGATCAGGAGCGCCGAGCGCTTCCGCACCGCGAATCGCAGCAGATCGGCGGCAACCACGATGTTGGCGACGAAGAAGCCGACGCCGAACAGGAAGAGAGTCCACTGCAGGAGCTGTTGCAGGCCCATGGCTCTAACGCGGCCGGGATCCGGGATCCGGGATCCGGCTTGCCCCGAGCGAAGTCGAGGGGGATCCGATCGAACTGGATTCCTTCGTTTTTGCCGAGCGTGACAGGTCCGGATCGAAGCAGGCGCGGCAGCGCGCCTCGTACGTGCCCTGCGCGCCGAGGAGCACGCGGTCGCCGCTCGGCACGAGCCGCTGCGTGTGGTTCGCGGGATTGCCGCACACCATGCAGATCGCCAGCGTCTTGGTGATGTACTCCGCAATCGCCAGCAGCTGCGGCATCGGCTCGAACGGCTTGCCGAGGTAATCCTGATCGAGCCCCGCAACGATGACGCGCTTGCCGCGATTGGCGAGCTCGTTGACCACCGCCGGCAGGTCCTGGTCGAAGAACTGCCCCTCGTCGACGCCGACGACTTCGGTGTCGTCCTCGACCAGGTCGAGCAGCGCGCGCGAGTTCACGACCGTTCGTGACGGGATCCGCATCTCGCTGTGCGACACAATCGCATCGTCCGCGAAGCGCGTGTCGACCGCCGGCTTGAAGATCTGGACCTTCTGGCGCGCAATCTGCGCCCGGCGGAGGCGGCGAATGAGCTCCTCGCTCTTGCCGCTGAACATGCTGCCGACGATGACTTCGATCCAGCCCTGGTTCGGCTGGTGGCGGACGACGTCCATGTGTGATTCGTGATTGACGATTTGCGATTAGTGATTTGTGATCCGTGAGCGAAATCACGAATCACAAATCACAAATCATAAATTCCGTTACTCATGCGCGTGCCAGGTACTCACCCGTCTCGGTGTTCACGCGAATCATGTCACCCGTGTTGATGAACGGCGGCACGCTGACGACGAGGCCGGTTTCGAGCGTCGCGGGCTTGATCTGGTTGCTCGCGGTCGCCCCCTTGATGCCGGGCACGGTGTCCACGACCTTGAGATCCACCGTCTGCGGCAGCTCGATGCCAACCGGCTCGGTGCCATAGAACTCGACGTTGATCGTCATCTCCGCCTTCAGGTAGTTCACCGAGTCGCCGAGCGCCTCGCTGTTGATGTGAATCTGCTCGTACGACGAGGTGTCCATGAAGTAGTAGTCGGCGCCGTCCTGGTAGAGGTACTGCATCTCCCGTTCGTCCAGCGTCGCCCGCTCGACCGAGTCCTCGGACCGCAGCTTCTGATCGGCCAGCGTTCCGCTGCGAATGTTCCGCAGCTTCACGCGGACGAAACCGCGGAGGTTGCCGGGGGTGACGTGCTGGAGTTCCAGGACCCGGAACAGGTCCTGATCCATCTTGACCAGCATCCCCTTTTTCAAACGTGTCGCTTGTATGGTCGCCATGTCTCACCCACTAGCATACCGAATGGCTATGCTAGATTTACCTTCATGGCGTTTGCTCGGTGGGATCCGATCCGGGATCTGCTGGCCATCCAGCAGCGGCACCGCTTCGAGCCCGCCCCGTCGGGGTGGATTCCGCCGATCGACGTCCACGAAACCGCCGATGAGTATGTGATCACCGCGGAGTTGCCGGGCCTCGGCCGCGACGACGTGGAGATCCAGGTTGTCGACGGCCGTCTCCAGATTACCGGGCAGCGCCGCGAGCGCGACCTGCCGTGCGAACAGTATCACCGCGTCGAGCGCGGGCACGGCAGCTTCAGCCGGACGTTCGAGTTTCCACTGCCGGTGGACGAGGATCGAGTCACCGCGGATCTTCGAGACGGCGTGCTGATCATCACGTGCCCGAAAGCCACCGACGGAGGCGCGCGCCGCATTCGCGTGTCGTGACCGTGCGAGCACCACGCCTTCTTTCCGCGTTGCTCATACTCGCCTGCGGCTTCCTCGCAGGGCTGCTGCTGACTGGCCGCGCGCGCGGCGTCGCCACCGAGGCGGCCGCGCCGCCGGCGGCGCAGTCCGCGGCCGCGCGCGTTCCGGCGGTCCAGGCGCAGCTGCCGCTTCCCGACTTCAGCAGCGTCGCCACGCGCACGGTGCCGGCGGTGGCGAACATCTCGTCCACGCAGGTCATCGCGCGGCCGAACTCGCCGTTCTCCAACGATCCGTTCTTCCGCTATTTCTTCGGCGACGACAGCGACCTCTACGGACCGCAGCGCGACGTCGAACGCAGCCTGGGCTCGGGCGTCATCGTCAGTCCCGACGGTTACATCCTGACGAACAACCACGTGGTCGCCGGCGAGCAGGGGCGCATCTCACGTCAGCTGCCGGCCATCACCGTATCGCTCGGCGACAAGCGCGAGCTGCGCGCCAAGATCGTGGGCGTCGATCCGACCATTGACCTCGCGCTCCTCAAGATCGACGCGACGAACCTGCCGACGATGCCGTGGGGCGACTCCTCCCAGCTGAAGGTGGCGCAATGGGTGCTGGCCATCGGCAACCCCTTCCAGCTGAATCAGACCGTGACGCTCGGCATCGTCTCGGCGCTCGGCCGCACGAGCCTCGGCATCTCGGGTTACGAAGACTTCATTCAGACGGACGCGGCGATCAACCCGGGCAACTCGGGCGGCGCGCTCATCAACACGCGCGGCGAACTGATCGGCATCAACACGGCGATCTTCAGCGAGAGCGGCGGCTACCAGGGGATCGGCTTCGCCATCCCGAGCAACCTGGCGCGCCGCGTCGTGAGCGATTTCCTGAAGTACGGCGAGGTGCGGCGCGGCGGCATCGGCTACGTCGAGTTCGCGCCGCTCACCACGCAGGAAGCCGCTGAACTGGGCGCGCCGAACGCGCGCGGCGTGCTCGTCGAGCGGATGCGCCGCGACGCCTCGGCGTTTGCGGCCGGCCTGCGCCCGGGCGACATCATCGTCAGCTTCAACGGCACGGCCATCGCGGACGGCGGGCCGCTGACGCGCATGATCCAGGATGCGGCCATCGGCAGCACC
>Ga0114129_10010576_pt1 | contig 13155 bp, 11 predicted proteins | sample RhiMetdeltSRZDD1_FD_80071 | JGI IMG/M metagenome (GOLD analysis project Ga0114129, IMG submission 80071) | Populus rhizosphere microbial communities from Tennessee, USA - Rhizosphere MetaG P. deltoides SRZDD1 (version 2) (version 2) | ecosystem: Host-associated > Plants > Roots > Rhizosphere >...
CCGGCGCGATTCACCACGAAGTGTTCCCGTGCGCGCGCGATTTCGTGGACCTGATGCCGCGGATCGTCCGTTCGATGGACGAACCGGCCGCCGGGCCCGGCGTGTTCCCGCAGTTTCTGGTGTCGAAGCTCGCGCGCGAGCACGTCACGGTAGTGCTCGGCGGCCAAGGCGGCGACGAGATATTCGGCGGATATACGCGCTACTTGATCGCCTACCTCGAAGCGTGCGTGAGGGGCGGCATCGAAGGGAGTCAGGAAGACGACAAGTACGTCGTCACCTTCGAATCGATCCTGCCCAACCTTCGACAGTTACAGGGGTACGAGCCGCTCCTGCGACATTTCTGGCAGGACGGCGTGTTCGACCCGTCCGACTTGCGATACTTCCGATTGATCGCGCGGACCGGAGCCACCCGCGAGCTCATCGATCCAGGGTTCTGGGCCGCGGCTCATGACGGCTACACCCCGCTCGACGCATTCCGCGATCTGTTCAATCACTCCGAGTGCCACTCGCTCATCAACCGGATGACACGATTCGATTTGAAGACGCTCCTGCCGGCGCTGCTGCACGTCGAGGACCGCACGAGCATGGCCCATTCGCTCGAGTCGCGCGTGCCGTTGCTCGATCATCGGATCGTGGAGCTCGTCGCCGCGATGCCGCCGAAGGTGAAATACAAAGGCGGACGATCGAAGCACATCTTCCGCGAGGTCGTTCGGCATTTGGTGCCGGCCGAGATCTACGGCCGCACCGACAAGATGGGATTTCCCGTTCCGCTGAGCCGATGGTATCGGGAAGCGCCGGTGCGCGAATTCGTGAGCGATATGCTCGCCTCGGCTGCGTGCCGCGGCGTGATCCATGCCGACGGCGCGGACGCGCTGTTCGAAGGCGAGGCCGCATTCGAGCGCGGGATCTGGGGTTTGCTCAACCTCGAGATCTGGATGCAGACATTTGTCGACAGTCCACTCGGCATCGCTGGTTGATGGCCTTCGCATCGCCGCCGACCGGACGGCGCTCCGCGTGCTCGGCGATCAGGATCGTGATCCGTATTCGCCGACACGCGGCTGTTTCGACCGTCGCTACTGGGCGTGGAAGCTCGTGGATTTCCCGGAAGCCACGTTTCAGCGACATATCTATCCGCTCGCGATGCTGGTCCAGGATCCCGCCAGCCGTCTGTATGGGCGCTCCGACGTGCACGACGCCATTGCCGCGGGACTTCGATTCGCGGTCTCGATTCAGCACCGCAACGGATCGTTCGATCAGGCATTCCCCTTCGAGCAGAGCTGGGGCGCGACGGCGTTTCTGCTGCATCCATTGCTCGTCGCCCTCGACCTCGTGGCGCCGGCGCTCGGCGCCGACGGCGACCGCCTCCGCGATCGGCTGGCGGAGTCCGCGCGGTTTCTGTGTGATCACGCGGAGGCACATGGCCGCATCACGAATCATCTCGCTGGCGGGGCGCTTTCCCTGACCACCGCCGGACGCGTCTTCAGCGACGCGCGGTTCACCGCGGCCGCCGACGCGCTCGTCGGCGCCATTCTGGCGACGCAGGCCAAGGAGGGGTGGTTCCCCGAGTACGGCGGAGCCGATCCCGGTTACCAGACGTTGTCGCTGTACTACCTCGCCGAGATCGCGCGTCTCTCGTCGACGCCATCCTTGTCTGCGGCACTCGCGAGCAGCCTCGATTTCCTGCAGTGGTTCGTCCATCCTGACGGCACGTTTGGGGGCGCGTACGGAAGCCGCCGGACGCGCATTGCCTACCTTGGCGGTCTTGCGCTCATGGCTGACGACTCAGCCGTGGCGGCGGCGATGTTTCAAGCCTTGGCGCCGGCGGCGGCCAGGTCGGCAACGGTCAGTGTCGACACCGTGGATAGCGGCAACCTCGCGCCACTTTTCACGAACCTGGTTCGGGCGATCACGTGTGTGCCGCTGAACGGCGCGGCATGTCCGTTGCCGTGCGATCGCCCGCAGGCCCAGGCCGACTTTCCTGACGCCGGCCTCTACGTGCGCTCGGACGCGACGCACTACAGCGTGATTAGCAGTGCGAACGGAGGCACGCTCACCGTGTTCAATCGCGGCTCGCGAACGATCGCGCGTGATGACGGTGGGTTCGTCGCCGAGCTGGACGATGGGCGCGTCATCACTTCTCAGATCACCGCGCGCCGCGCGGCCGTCATCGACGGCGACACCCTCGTCATCAACGCGGCGTTCTGCGAGATGCGCCGTCCGAGACCGACCCCGGCGTTGTTCGTCGTGCTCAGGCTGCTCAACCTGACGCTCATGCGAAGCATCGCGCTCGGAAACTGGATGAAGCGATTGATGGTGTCACGTCTCATTGCCCCGCAAGCGCCGGTGTCGATCTCCGTCGAGCGGCGGTTCACCTTTGGACGCGTCATCACCATCACCGATCGCTTCGACAACCCTCGCGGGCTCCGCGTTCGATGGCTGCGTGGCGGCGTGCCGTTCAACAGTGTGCACATGGCGTCGGCGGCGTACATGGAAGGAGCCGCGCTCGACGCGGCGCCGCTTCGAGCGATCGACCTCGACGCAGCCGCGCTGACCGCGAATCGCGCTCTGGACCGGTCGGAGCAGCTCGGATGACCTTGCGCGGCGCCATTTCGTCCGACATCGATACGCTGCAGTCGATCTACCGCGGCCGCGGGCGCCGTCGCGCGGAGTACACGCACGCGGAGCTCCGAATGGGGCTCGAAACCTTCTCGCAGTTTCTCGAGCCGTACGGCATACGTGCCACATTGTTCATGGTCGGTTCCGACTTCTTGCAGACGCCGAACCACGACGCGATCCGGACGGTTGCGACGGCCGGCCACGAAATCGCGAACCACACGCACACGCATGCGCAGGGATTCCGTCTGCTGCCGTCCGATGTGCAAGAACGTGAGTTGGCCGCGATGGAAGAGGCCTGTGTGGCCGTCACCGGCCGTCGACCGGTCGGCTTTCGGTCACCTGGATGGAACATGGGCGACGCGGCGATCCCAATCCTCAAGCGGCGGGGCTATCTGTACGACTCCTCGATTCACCCGATGTTTGTCACGCCGGCCTTCAAGGTGCTGCACTGGATGTCGACCTCGCAATGCGAGCCGATCGATCGGACGACGCTCGGGCAGTGGTCGTATATGTTTGCACCCCTGCGGCCGTATAGAACGGACGGCCGCTATCTCACTCGACGTGGGACTGACGGCATCGTCGAGTTTCCGGTGAGCGTGGTGCCTGGTGTGCGGGCACCATTCTGGGCCACGTTCCTGTTGGCGACTGGCTTCCACGTGTTCCGCGCCTGCTACCGAGCGATTCGCGCCGCCCGACTGCCGCTGCACTACATGTTTCACCTCAGCGACTTCGTCGATTACAGCCACCCGGATCTGGCCGATCAGGTGCCGACAGCGGGCGGTGTCTACGTGCCGCAAGCGCTCAGGGTGCCACTCGATCGGAAGCTCGCGTTGTTCCGGCAGGCGATGGATCTCTTCGCGGCGGATTACCGATTCGTGACGCTCGAGCAGTGGGCCGCCACGGTGTGACCGCCGATGTCAGCCTGCGCGACGACGTGAAGCAGGCCGGACGCGCGTTCTGGGACGCGAACCCGTGCGGTGGGCGGTGGAGCAGCTACGCCGAATTCCTCGACTGGTACCGGAGAACCGAGCCCTACATGTTCGAGGTGGTCGACGCGTACGACTGGCGCGGGATGCGCGTCCTCGAGGTGGGATGTGGACAGGGGCCGCTGCTGAATCATCTGCCCTCGCGCGGCGCTCACGTGGTCGGGATCGACATGTCGGCCGCGTCGCTGCGCCGGTCCGCCGACGGCGCAGTCGAACTCGGGTGGGGCTCGCAAGTCCGAGTGACACAGGCGGACGCCGAGCGGTTGCCCTTCGCCGCCGGTGTGTTCGACGGGGTCGTCTCGTTCGGCGTGCTGCACCACACGCCGGACACGGCCGGCTCCGTCCGCGAGCTGCATCGCGTGCTTCGGCCGGGCGGACGCGCGGTGGTCATGTTGTATCGCAGCGGCACACCCAAGTGGTTCGCGACGCGCGTCCTTCGTGGCATCGGCCGTCTGATTGACCGGAGAGGGTCGAGCGAGGCACTCGTCGACCGAACGCGCACGGTTCACGGCGTTGACGATGCCCGTGGCACGGCGCTGCTCGAACTGTTCGGCGTTCCGACGCTGAAGGCCTACTCGAACCGCGAAGTGCGGCGCATGTTCGACGGGTTCGACAAGGTGCGCGTGCGCAACTACCAGCCGGGCTTCCGCCGGCTCGGCGACATGGCCGGGATCCTGCGCGGGCTGTCGCCGCTGCTTGCCGCGATCGATCGCGTCATGCAGCAGCCATGGGGCTTTTACCAGATCGTTTACGCAGAACGACGGTTGAATGATTCCGCGGTTTAAGCCGTCGATCGGATCGGCGGAGCTGGTTGCGCTTGTCGCGCCGCCAGCGGACGCCGTCGAGCGCTTCGAGCGCGCCTTCGCGACACGCTTCGGCTGCACCGAGGGCATCGCCTTTAGCTACGGCCGCACGGCGTTGTGGGCGCTGCTGCAGGCGCTCGGCATCGAAGGGTCGGAAGTGATCGTCCCGGCCTATACGTGTTCGGTCGTCGCGCATGCCGTCACGCTGAGCCGTAACAGCTGCCGCTTCGTCGACGCCGATCTCTTCGACTACAACATGGACCTCGATCGAGTCGCCGACGCGATATCTCCGCGAACGCGGATGATCGTCGCGACACACCTCTTCGGATTTCCACTCGATACAGTCCGTCTCGCGGACATCGTTGCGGACGCCGAGCAGCGTTACGGCAACAAGATTTGGGTCGTTCAGGATTGTGCGCACGCGTTCGGCGCCAGGCGGGCGGGGCGGCTGGTATCTGCGGAGCCCGATATCGCGCTCTTCGGGCTGAACGTGAGCAAGAGCATGACTTCGGTGTTCGGCGGCATGCTGACCACGAGCAATCGAGAGCTCGCGTCAAAGGTGCGCGCGTGGCGTGACGGACACCTTCGCGCGCCGTCTCCGCTCAAGCCGGTGCTGCGTCGGGCGTATCTGATCGCTGTCGCCGCTGCCTTCCAGGACGACGTGTACCGCGTGGTCCGCTGGCTGCAGGACGAAACCTCCGTCCTCAACCGGCTGACGAAGGAATATCACCTGGATGACCGCATCTCTTTTCCCGGCGACTTCGCGGAACCGATGATCGCGACAGAAGCGGCGGTGGGGCTGGTGCAGCTTGCGCGTTATGACGGGTTCGAGCAATGCCGACAGGCGAACGCACGTTTCTATACGACGACGATAGTGCCGCCTCGAGGATGGCAGATGCCGCCACTCGTCGAGGGCGCCACCTACTCGCATTTTCCGGTGCGCGTGCCCAACCGTGCCATGGTGATGCATGGGTTCCTCCGGCGCGGTATTCAGCTGGGCGAGGTGATCCAATACAGCGTGCCACATATGAGCTCGTACGGCCCCGCGGCGGCCGCCGATTACCCGAACTCGCTCTTCTGCAGCCGTCATACGATCAATCTGCCGGTTCATTCCGATTTGACCGATGACGACCGGCAGCGGGTCGTCGACGCCGTCGAGGCCATGAGGCGCTCGATGTCGCCCGATGAGGCGCGTGTGGCGGTGTCGGGGCGGCTGTCGTGAGCGATCGGTCGATGGTGTGCCGGATCGAACCGGCGACGCCGGATCAGATCGCGCGGCTCGCCGAGATTCATGCCGACGCGCTGCCGAACGACTTCCTGCCATCGCTCGGGAGAGACTTTCTCGAGCGGGTCTACTATCCTGCCGCACTCCGTTCGCGGTACGGTGTGAATCTCGCGGCGGTGTCCGGACAGAAGACCGTCGGATTCGCCTGCGTGGCGCACGAGAGCGCCCGCTTTACGACCGGCGTGATTCGCGAGCAACTGGCCGCCGTGGTGTTCTATGCGTGTCGAGCCGTCGTCCAGCGGCCGTCGCGGCTTCGATCTGTCGTCGAAATCGCCATGTCGGTGATACGGCCGCCGACCGATCGCGTCCGCGGAGAGATCGTGTTCATTGCGGTCGATCCGACGATTCAGGGCCGGGGGATTGGCACCGCGCTCGTCACCGCTGCCACGACGTATCTTGCCGGACACGGCGTCGATCGCTGCAGCACGAAGACGATGGCGGCCAATGCAGGCGTCATCAGGATGTACGAGCGTCTCGGCTGGACCGTCGGCGAGCAGTTTCGCTTGATTGGCCGCGAGTATGTGACCATCGTGAGCCCGCTTCTGTGAAGATCCCGATTACCAAGCCGTTGTTCGGGGCGGAAGAGCGAGCCGCGGTGGTCGCGCCGCTCGACACCGGCTGGGTCGTGCAGGGCCCGTTCGTCAGTCGATTCGAAGGGCTCTTCTCATCGTTCATGGGCGCGACACACGCGATTGCGGCCAGCTCGTGCACGACCGCCCTCCATCTGGCCGTGGTCGCGCTCGGCCTGAAGGCCGGCGACGAAGTCATCGTGCCGGCGTTTACCTGGGTGTCGACGCCGAATGTCGTCGAGTACCAGCATGCCGTGCCCGTGTTCTGCGACATCGATCTCGCGACGTTCAACATCGACGTCAGCCGGATCGAGGCGTTGATCACGCCACGGACTGTCGGCATCATCCCCGTGCACATGTTCGGTTTGAGCGCGGACATGGCGCCGATTCTCGACCTCGCCCGCCGGCACGGCCTCTGGGTCGTCGAAGATGCGGCGTGTGGCTTCAATGCGTGGTATCACGGGTCGCATGTCGGGACGCTCGGGGATGCCGGATGTTTCAGCTTCCATCCGCGCAAGTCGATCACGACGGGTGAAGGCGGCATGATCACGACCGGGCGTGCCGACCTCGATCGGCTGACGCGGTCGTTGCGCGATCATGGGGCGTCACGATCGGACCTGGCGCGTCACGAGAACGCGGCCGCATTCCTGCTCTCCGACTACGATCACCTCGGATACAACTATCGTCTGACGGACATCCAGGGAGCGCTGGGCTGTGCGCAGATGGAGCGAGCCCCGGCGATCGTCGCGGCGCGGACGGCTCGGGCGCACCGCTACGATGAAGAGCTTGCGAGCGTCTCATGGCTCGCGCTTCCCAAGGTACCTGACGGCTGCGTCCACGGATATCAAGCCTATGTCACGTTGTTTCGTCCCGAAGAGCCCTCGCTCCGGAACGTCGCCGCGTTGCACGATCGCCGCAACGGTTTGATGGCGGCGCTCGAGGCAAAGGGGATCGCGACACGGCAGGGCAGTCACGCGCCGGTGCTTCAGCGGTTCTACGGTCGCACCTATGAGCTCGCTCCCGATCGGTTTCCCAACGCCTTGCTTGCCGATCGAATCTCGTTGACATTGCCGCTGTACCCGCAGATGACCGACGATGAGCACGCGTTTGTCTGCGAGCAACTGCGGGCGGCGGTGTGATGGCGGACGGAGGTTTCCTCGATGCAGAAGTCTGCGCTCGCACTGCTGGTGGATCCGAGATCGCACGCGCCGCTGACGCTGACGAATGCCGTTGAACGCGACGGCGAGATCGTTGAAGGCACCCTCCGCGGCCCGGCGCGCGAATTCGTGATCACGAACGGCATTCCGCGGATGGCCGACGTCGGGGACGCCGGCCAGCGCCAGACGCAGCAGAGCTTCGGTTACAAGTGGCGCCGGGTGAACACGTACACGTCGTCGGCTGTGACGGACGCGTTCGGGGAGTGGGAAGTCAAACGGTACGGATTTCAATCGGCCGACCAGATGCGCGACTATTTCGGCAGTCGACGGAGGATTCTCGACGCCGGGTGCGGCGGCGGGCTGAGCACGGCGGTCTGGATGCGGCCCGACTGGCAGCGGCGTCCCGATGCCGAGTGGTACGGCGTCGATATTTCCGAGGCGATTGACGTCGTGAAGGCGCGCCTTGGCGGCAACACCGGCACCTGCTTCGTTCAGGCGGATCTGATGGATCTGCCGTTCAGACCGAACACCTTCGACACCGTGTTTTCAGAAGGTGTGCTGCATCACACGCCCTCGACCCGTGCCGCGCTGGCGAGTGTCGTCAACATGCTCGCGCCGGGCGGCGAGATTCTGTTCTACGTGTACGGCAAGAAGGCGCCCATTCGCGAATTCGCCGATGATTGGGTACGCGACCACATTGCGCCGTTGGCGCCCGATAAGGCGTGGGAGGCGCTTCGCCCGCTGACCGCGCTCGGCGAGGCGCTGGCGAAGCTTCATGTCGACGTCGATGTCCCTCAGGACATCCCGTATCTGGGCATCAAGGCGGGTCGACACGACGTGCAGCGCCTCATTTACTGGCATGTCCTCAAACTGTTCTGGAACGACGACTTTTCATTCGACGAGAACAACCACGTGAACTACGACTGGTACCACCCGCGCTATGCGCACCGGCAAACGGAAGAGGACGTGCGGTCCTGGTGCTCCGAACTCGGTTTGACGATCCAGCACTTTGACACGCAGCAAAGCGGCATGACCGTCCGGGCCATCAAGTCCGGACCCGCTTCGTGAGAACCCTCTTCAGGTGTGTGGAATCTCTGGCATATTGAATCTCGACGGTGAGCCGGTCTCACCGATCGTGACCCGTCGTATGTCCGACGCGATCGCGCATCGCGGCCCCGACGGCGAGGGGCTGTACGTCGACCGCATGGTGGGGTTCGGCCACCGACGTCTCGCGATCATCGATCTGTCGCCCGCGGGCCATCAGCCGATGATGAGCGCCGACGGTCGCTACGTGCTCACATACAACGGCGAAGTGTTCAATTTCCAGGAACTTCGTATCGAACTTGAAACGCTCGGCTACCGTTTCCATTCCCGCACTGATAGTGAGGTCGTGCTGAATGCCTACGCGGAATGGGGCGAGCAGTGTGTATCGCGCTTCAACGGCATGTTCGCGTTTGCCGTGTGGGACACGGTGTCGCGCCGCCTGAGCCTGGCGCGGGATCGGTACGGGATCAAGCCGCTGTATTACTGCCGTGTCGGCGATGTGTTCGTATTCGGGTCCGAAATCAAGGCGCTTCTCGCGCATCCTGCCTGTTCCAGCCGCCTCGATGAGGAAGCGCTCGTCGAATACTTCACGTTTCAAAACTTTCTGTCCGATCGCACGCTGTTTCACGGTGTACGTTTGCTGCCCGCGGGTGCCTATCTGACGATCGACGTCGACACGCGCCAGCTTGCCCAGCCGACCCGCTACTGGGACTTCAACTTTCGTGAACCCGATGCTCCCAACGATTGCCGGGAGTATGTGGAGGAGCTCGATCGGCTATTCCGGCAAAGCGTCGAGCGCCAGCTGGTGAGCGACGTCGATCTGGGCTGTTATCTCAGCGGCCGAATGGATTCTGGCTCGCTGACAGCGTTGGCGGCTACACGCCTCCCGCGGCTGAAGACGTTCACGTGCGGCTTCGACGTCCGGTCGGCGAGCGGCCTGGAACTTGGTTTCGACGAGCGGGCGAATGCCGAGTACATGTCGTACCTGTTCAAAACCGAGCACTACGAAGTGGTGTTGAAAGCCGGCGACATGGAGCACGTGATGCCGCGTTTGACGCGACACCTGGAGGAGCCGCGCATCGGCCAGAGCTATCCAAATTTCTACGCGGCGCAGCTCGCGAGTCGTTTCGTTAAAGTCGTGCTCTCGGGCGCAGCGGGCGACGAACTGTTTGGCGGCTATCCGTGGCGGTATTATCGGGCGCTCGTCAATGCGAGCTTCGACGATTACATCGAGAAGTATTACGTGTACTGGCAGCGCCTCGTGCCCAACCGCGTCATCAAGCAACTGTTCACGCCGATCTGGCCGAGCGTCCAACACGTCTGGACGCAGGATATCTTCCGAAGCGTCTTTACTCACAACGCCCCTGAGCTGACTCGCCCGGAGGACTACGTCAATCATTCCCTCTACTTCGAGGCGAAGACGTTCCTGCACGGCCTCCTTGTCGTCGAGGACAAGCTGAGCATGGCCCACGGGCTCGAGACGCGCGTGCCCTTTCTGGACAACGACCTCGTGGACTTTGCGATGCGGGTACCGGTGCGTTTCAAGCTCGCCAATCTGGCGGAGGTGGTACGCCTGAATGAAAATGACCCCGGCCCCAAGAGTACGAATTTCTTCCGACAGACGAACGACGGAAAACTGCTGCTGCGCCAGGCGATGAGCCAGTACATTCCGCCTGAAGTCGCATCGCGCGACAAGCAGGGGTTTTCCGGACCCGACGCGAGCTGGTTCAAAGGCGACAGCATCGACTACGTCAAGCGGCGCTTGCTCGGCGCTAGTGCGCGCGTGTACGAGTTCTTGGATCGCGCCACCGTGCATCAACTCGTGAACGAGCATCTCTCAGGTCAGGAGAACCGTCGCCTGTTGATCTGGTCACTGCTGAATTTCGAGAGCTGGTGCGAACACTTCTTGTGATCGCCTGCATGAGGAAGAGAGCGTGATGAACCTCGAAGAAATCCGTCGGCATTGGGAGGAGACCGGCGCCGCATTTCCGGTTGGCGCAGCCGTGACGCCGACCTCGCGGGATCCCTATCTGGGCGAGCTCGAACGCGCCAACATGCTCGACTTCCTCGCGCCGACCGCCGCCGCGCTCGAAATCGGCTGCGGGGACGCGTTTCATTCCGTCCATTACGCCCGCCGTGTGCGCACGCTTCACGCCGTGGACCTCGCCGCGAGCCTGGCCGCCATGGCGCACGCGCGGGTCCAAGCGGAAGGGCTCGCCAACGTCGACGTGTCCGCCTGTTCGGTCCTCGACATCGGGCGACGATTTCAAGGGACGACCTTCGATTGCGTGATCTCTCAGCGGTGCCTGATCAACTTACCTGAATGGAAGCACCAGCAGGACGCGATCCTCCAGGTGCACAGCCTGCTGAATGACGGCGGATTGTTCCTGCTGACCGAAGGGTTTCACGAGAATCTCGTGCGCCTGAACGAGGTGCGCACGCTCTTCCAGCTCCCTCCGATCAACGTCGTCGGCTACAACCGCAACCTGTTGCAGGGTGAATTCGAGCCGTTCATGCTCAAGCACTTCGACGTGGTCGAGGTGCGCCACTACGGCATGTACGTGCTTCTGTCTCGTGTCTACCATCCCCTGGTCGTCCGGCCCGAGAGCCCCGCGCACGACTCGAAGCTGAACGAGGCGGCGATGATGCTGTCGCGCGCGGTGCCGGCTCCGGACTTGGCACCCTACAGCTACGCCCTCTTCTACGCGCTGCGGAAACGATCAGCCCCGCGTCCGGCTCGATGACGAACGCCGAACGGTACCGTTTTTCGGATTTCACGCGGTCGAACTACTCGCGGCTGCTGCGGCTTGCAAAGCAGTCGTATCCCTTCAGGGGTTACACGGACTTCAAGCCCGACGAACGGTTCGTCCTGTGGCGCCACGATATCGACCTCTCGCCGCAGGGCGCCGTCAAGCTGGCACAGCGTGAAGCGGCCGAGGGCGTCGCGGCGACGTATTTCGTGTCGCTGCACAGCGACTTCTATAACCTGCTCGAGCACGAGGTGACCGACTGCATGCGCGCCCTGGTTCGACTCGGGCACCATGTCGGGCTGCACTTCGATCCGGAATACCATGCGGTGGGTGACGAGCGCGAGCTCGTCTCCGCGCTGACGCGCGAGCGGCGGATCCTGGAAGAGGTTCTGGAGGTCACGCCCCGGGTCTTCTCGTTCCACAATCCCGGCGAGAGCACCAAAGCGTACCGGGCGCCGGACTACGCGGGCATGATGAACGCCGCCGGTTCGTACTTCTACAGCCAGGTCGGGTTCTGCTCCGACTCGAACGGACACTGGCGCGGACGCCGCCTGGAAGACGTGCTGATCGCGGCGACCGACGAGCGCCTGCAGGTCCTGACGCATCCCGAGATGTGGCAGGATGTCGCGATGTCGGCGCGCGAGCGCGTCGACCGCTGTATCGACGGCCGGGCGCAGCGAACCAGGGAACGGTACGAGCGACTGCTGCGGGAGCACAATCGCGAGAATGTCGACAACGGATAGCGCGCTGGTGAGCGGCTCGCGCGTCCGGCTCACTCCCCTCGAGGAAGCTGACCTGCCCGTGTTGTTCACGTGGATCAACGACCGCGAACTGGTGCTGATGAGCAGCGCGTACAAGCCCGTATCGGCCGCCGAGCACCGGCGATGGTTTGACGAGATCCGTGAGCGCCATGACACCTACATCTTCGCCATCCGGATGCAGGACGGATCGAGCCCCATCGGCACGTGCCAGCTGCACGACGTCAACCGGACTCACCGGAATGCCGAGCTCCAGATCAGGATCGGCGACGCCGAGGCCCGCGGTCATGGTTACGGGACCGAAGCCGTTCGACTGCTGGTCGAGTTTGGTTTCCGCGAGCTCGATCTGCACCGGATCTCGCTTCACGTCTTCGTCACGAACATCGCCGCGCAGCGCGCGTACCAGAAGGCCGGGTTCGTTCGGGAAGGTCTTCTCAGAGACGCGGCGTTGATCGAGGGCCGGTACGTCGACACCGTCGTCATGTCCATCCTGAATGACTGAGCTCGTTCGAGACACGCTGGTCGCGATTCACCAGCCGAACTTCTTTCCCTGGCTCGGCTACTTCGACAAGATCGCGAGGGCCGACGTATTCATCGTGCTCGATGACGTCCAATTCGAGAAGTCTGGATCGGGGACCTGGTCGAATCGCGTGCGGCTGCTCGTGGCGGGGCGTCCCTCGTGGATCACGATGCCGATTCGCCGCGATTATCACGGCGTACAGGCGGTCAATGAAATGCGGATCGACGCACGACAGCCATGGCGCGAGAAATTGCTGAAGACGATCAGGGCCAGCTACGCTCGCACGCCGCATTTCGCCGGCGTGTTTCCTCTCATCGAACGGCTGGTCGGCAACCCGACAGACTCGCTGGCCGACTACAACGTATCGGCGATCCGATCGATTCGGGACGCATTGGGGCTGTGTGCACGTCCGTTCATCAAGTCGTCCTCGCTTGGTGTGACGACACGCGCAACCGACCGGCTGATCGATCTGGTCAAGGCGGTTGGCGGAACCGCCTACGTCGCGGGTGGTGGGGCCGCGGGATATCAGCAAGACGACAAGTTTGCGGCTGCGGGCGTACAGCTCCGATTCCAGAATTTTGTCCATCCCTCCTATCCGCAGCGTCAGACCGCCGAATTCGTTCCGGGCTTGTCCTGTCTGGACGCGCTGATGCAGTGCGGACTGGCC